>VYLP01000027.1_pt1 | contig 123625 bp, 124 predicted proteins | sample 5114311 | NCBI WGS metagenome assembly VYLP01 (sample SAMN12291775, study PRJNA351875) | freshwater metagenome | isolation source: freshwater lake | place: USA: Michigan, Lansing Lake | collected 2013-08-14 | reverse complement strand
ATCATAAGCATTTCGGCGCATTGTTTATTATCTTTACAATGTCGTATATTTGTTGTCAAAAATCTCTTTGCTTCCCTCTGAAAAATACCTAACAAGCAGTAACTGCGTGTGAGACACTAATTTCGGTTCAGTCTGGCTTTTATACCATCTAAGGCTAGGTTTCTACCCGCCTCAGTGCGCCATACGATCTCTCGCTCGGCTCCCGAACGTCCTTCGCTTGGAAGTACGCGGTAAAAACCAAAGTAATTTATCGCGACTCTCAGTCAAGCGCAAACTAAGAAAAAATTTCGCTTTACAAAAAGTGCCATATAAGATTATTATGTCACATTCGCTATCTTGCATATATCCATTTATTTCTTGCTCATTTAAAAATGATTAGGTTCATCATATACCTCGTTAGCTGAAATAAGATCGAAATATAAAACCTCAATTGTATCTAGAATCTCTGCCGTTAAAATTTAAGGCAAATTGAAGTTGAATGAGAAATGCAAGATTGCGAACGCCTCCACTTGAAAAAGATTTGTTTTAAGGCTTTCCCTTCAAAATGTTAGTGATTATGAAACCGATACAGATGATTGCCATTTGCGCATCAATGCTCTTACTCTCCAAATGCACAAGCATGGAGGCGGCCATACAGTATCCCGACAAATCAAAACGCGAGCTCGGGATATCAAAAGTAGCCGTGCTTACTTTCGAAATTGATGATGCAAAGTGGGACGGCGAATTTACAGACGCTATCGCACTCCAACTCTCTAAAAAGTTGCCCATGGCGGTGATTGAAAGAGAACAACTTTCAAAAGTAGTAAACGAACAATCCTTTTCAAAAACAGGCATCATTGATACCCAAACAGCAGTTCGTATCGGTAAGGTGCTAGGTGTGGATGCATTGGTATTTGGTCGTGGATCAGCCCTCAAAAAATATGATGCAAAGGGAACATCTGTTCCAAATTTACTAGATACTGTGTCATTAAAAATTGTCCATATAGAATCCGGTCAAGTTGTTGCCAATGCTCGTAAGAAACCTGGTGCAGACTGGAGTACATGGAAGATAACGAAATATGTTCTTGGACTCGGATTGATTTGGAGTCGAGAAGATATTCTAACTGAGTCAAGCGAATATGACTACGTAGCAAGCAGTCTTATCGATTCAATCAAATCCGAAATCAAATAAGTAAACATATAATAACTCAAATCATCAAAAAAAGGATTAATACAATGTCAGAAAATCTCAAAAGAAGAAGTTCCATGTTAACTGATGGAGACAATCGAGCTCCCAACAGAGCTATGTTACGTGCTGTAGGATTCACAGACGAAGATTTTAAAAAACCAATGATCGGGATTGCATCCCTTTGGGCAGAAATCACTCCGTGCAATGTACATCTCGACAAACTAGCTACTCGCGTAAAAGAAGGCGTTCGTGTAGCAGGCGGAATTGGACAAATTTACGGAACGATTACTGTATCTGATGGAATCAGCATGGGTCATGATGGTATGCGCTATTCTCTTCCATCTAGAGAAGTGATCGCAGACTCGATAGAGCTAGTATCGAATGCGATGCGTTATGACGGTGTGATTGCTGTCGGTGGTTGTGATAAAAATATGCCAGGTTGTCTCATGGCATTATGCAGGTTAGATGTTCCTTCCATTTTTCTTTATGGTGGTTCGATCATGCCTGGAACTTGTGATGGATTGGACGTAGATATCGTTTCTATCTTTGAAGCAGTCGGAAAGTTCAATGGCGGCAAAATTTCTCGCGAAGAATTCATTCGCGTGGAACAGAATGCATGCCCAGGTGCTGGTAGTTGCGGTGGAATGTATACTGCAAATACGATGTCAACTGCTGTCGAAGCCTTGGGAATGAGCCTCCCCGGTTCCGCTTCTATGCCAGCAGTCTCTTCAAGAAAAAACAATGATGCCTTTGAAGTTGGAAAAGCACTCATCGAACTCATCAAAAAGAATATCACTCCCAAACAAATCCTCACAAAAAAAGCCTTTGAAAATGCCATCGTAACAGTTATGGCGCTAGGTGGATCAACAAATGCAATCTTGCACCTATTGGCAATTGCAAAAGAAATCGGTGTGGATTTGAAATTAGAAGACTTCAATCGCGTAGGTAAAAATTCTCCTCACATCGCAGATTTAAAGCCAGGTGGAAAGTATGCGATGTATGATCTGGACAAAGTGGGCGGAGTTCATGGCGTCATGAAGTATCTTTTAGAAAAAGGACTCCTTCACGGTGATTGTATGACAGTCACTGGCAAAACACTTGCTGAAAATTTGAAAGAAGTACTTCCACTAGCGAAAGGTCAAACAATTGTTCGCACCGTCGAAGATCCTATTTTCCCGTCTGCTCCTCTCGTGGTTCTTAAAGGAAATTTAGCGACCGAAGGCGCTGTAGCGAAAATATCGGGACTCAAAAAAATTGATATCACTGGGCCTGCAAAAGTTTATGACTCGGAAGACGACTGTTTTGCGGCAATCATGGATAACAAGGTTCAAAAAGGCGATGTTATCGTGATTCGTTATGAAGGACCCAAAGGTGGACCTGGCATGAGAGAGATGCTCGCCGTTACTGCCGCACTTGTTGGAAAAGGACTCGGAGAAGAAGTTGGCCTCATCACCGATGGAAGGTTTAGCGGTGGAACCCATGGCCTTGTTGTTGGACACATTTCACCGGAGGCATTCGATGGAGGGAACATTGCACTTTTGAGGAATGGAGATATGATAACCATCGATTCTCGAACTCAAATCCTTCATGTAGACCTAAGCGAAGAAGAGCTAACAAACCGCAGAAAGGAATGGAAACAGCCCGAACTACGGTTTAAGTCAGGCGTACTTGCAAAGTATGCTAAACTTGTCCAATCAGCAACGAATGGTGCGATAACAAATCTACTTTAACTATCTTGGAGGGCTGTGAGCTCAATATGATTGAGCCTCAGCCTCTTAGAAAGGGTATATGCAATTGATTCAAAAAATAAATATCCGAATCTCGGATGTTTTTCTATATATTCATCAAACCGGGCTCTCGAAAGTCCATATAACAAAGTAGATTCGGATGCTACTGCATCTGCCGATCTCGTTTCTTTGTCCAAAAATGCCATATCACCAAAATAATCTCCCTTCGAAAATGTTGCCAAATGGTGCGAACGTTTCCCTTCAATCGGGAGTTGGATACGAATCGTTCCTTTGCGTATAAAGTACATCTCATCGGAGATATCTCCCATTAAAAACACATTCTCTCCAGCCTTACACTCAATCTCTCTGACACAACCTTGGAATTCAGCTATCTCTTTCTTGGAAAAAGGTTCAAAAAATTCAAATTGATCTAACCCCAAGAATGGAACATTCTTTGCAAGGTCGAGATTGGCATCGTGGATGATTTCATCTTCAATAAATTCTAGTGCATCATCTAACTCTTCAAAGAAGCGCACGTTAGATGAATCGTTTGATAAACCGAGCGTGTTCAGATACTCTCGCATATTATGACCCGTAGATAACTGGATCGGTATATTGGTTAAAATCAATGTGCCTTGAGCAGTTTGTAGTCTTGAGTGAATTTGTTTCAGCAAATTGACAGCTGTAAAATCAATGGTAACGACCCGTCGAAAATCGAGGATAATATTTCGCGCGGTGCCTAGATAAGGTTCAAGAGTATTGAATAATTGATCCGTCGTTCCAAAAAAAAGTTGCCCTTGCAATTCGAAGATAATATTCCGATAGGACTGTTTTTCCAAGACATCAAGTTCAGAAGGCAACCTTCTTTTTTTGGAAAACTTCTGATGACCAAGGAATGTCCGTCTAACAACTGAAGTTTGTATCTGATCTCTGACAAATAATAAAATGGCAAGTAATATCCCAACACCTGCCGCAAGAATCAAACTTGTGCTTACCGCCGCAATTACAACACAAAGGATCACACTAAAATCAAAAATAGTAGCTTTGTTTTTTAATAGACCTAAACTTTTCCAATCAATCATTCTAAATCCGACAACCATTAAAACACCGGCAAGCGTTGGAATGGGAATCCATTTTAGAGCATCTGCAAAAAACAATAGGGACACTAGAGCAAAGATTCCCACAAAAAATCCAGATAACTTTGTTTGAGCACCACTAGCTAAATTTACAAGAGTAGGACCGAGCGTTCCTGAACCAGCAATACCACCAAACAGAGAGCTCATTATATTTCCAATCCCCTGCCCCACAAGTTCTCGATTCGAATCATGGCGCTTTGATGAATACACATCGAGAATCAGACATGTCTTTAAGGTGTCGATGGACAAAAGGAATCCAAGTGTAAATGCGGGAATGATGATGGTTTTGATATTCGATAGGGAAATGATTCCAATGCCAGATATACTTTTCCCAAATTGTGAGAAGAGACTTTCTCCCTCTGGAATAATGGATCCGACCACATACTTATTATTTTGAGTCGATTGCAATTCATGATAAAACAGACTGAGGATCCAATAAGTCACAAATCCAATTAAGATCGAGGCAATCGTTGGTGGGAACTTACGCGTAAAACGAGGAACGAAGATCATTGAAAGAATGGTCGCAATGCCAATGATAGGTGGTATTGGATCGGATGTTAATGTATCAATTTTTCCAAGTAAAGTTCCTTCTGACGACATGGCAAAGATACGAGGTAACTGAGCAAGTATGATAAGAATTCCAAGTCCGCCGAGATAACCTGTGACAACGGGGTAAGGAATGTACTTGATCATCCGTCCACCACCGATAAGGCCCAAGGCCATTTGGAAAAGTCCAGCGAGTAAGATCGCTATGGATACAAGTATTGGAATCTGAGAATACTCATACGTACCTTGTCTGACCAGTTCCAGCACAAAAACGGATAAAACAGCCGCGGCAGGTGCTGCAGGTGCAGAAATTAACTTGGGTGTCCCACCGAGCAGAGGGGTCAGGAGTCCTATGACGATAGTACCAATGACACCTGAAAGCGCCGCTACACCTGCATACGATGCTCCCAAGGGACCATAGACACTAATGCCAAATGCAATGGCGGAGGGAAGTGCCACAAGCATGGCGGCACATGCGGAAAGGAGTTCAGCTGGAATTTGAGAAAATTTTATATTCAATCGTGAGTCCGATCAGTTATTGTAAAAAGAGTTTTTATAGGAGATAAAAATGCAAATCAATATTGGAATTCCTGAGGCAGAAAGATCTGCAATCGTAGAATCACTCAGAAAGTTACTTGCGGATACATATACCCTTTATCAAAAAACACACAGTTACCACTGGAATGTCACAGGACCTATGTTTCAAACCTTACATACGTTATTCATGACACAGTATACAGAACTTTGGAATGCTATAGATCCGATTGCGGAAAGGATACGTTCGCTCGGATCCTATGCTCCCGTTGGTGGATGGGAATTTGCAAAGTATTCTAGCATCAAAGAGGACAAAGAAGTTCCAAAAGCACTTGCAATGATCAAAAATCTAGTCGAAGGAAATGAAGCTGTCATTCGCACTGCGAGGGAAGCATATGCTCCAGCCGAAAAAGGCAATGACCAAGCAACATTAGATATGCTTACCCAAAGACTCGATATCCATGAAAAAACAGCTTGGATGTTGCGTTCGTTACTCGAAGACTAAAAAACTTCGAACAATTTTTAAAAATTCTGTCATGTGGGTGAAGTGGATATAATGTCCACCACCTGCTATGGATACAAGATCTGCCCGTGGATATGTGCTTTGAATCAACTGAAAATCACTATCAGTAATGTATTCGGATTCTTTTCCAATTACAAACAAACTGCGGCTATTTGATGGAGGCAAAGTGGAAAAAACATCTAAAAAAAGCTTTCTTGCTTCACCAATTACTTTCACATTCAATTTCCAATAATACTTACCACTTTCACTTCTTTCCAGGTTCATTTGCAAAAATTGACGGATAAAAGGATCCGGAACTAAGTCTTTCATCAATGCATCCACTTCATTTCTGGACTTACAATCCGATAGGTCCATTGACATGGACTCGATTTCGTTATTATAAACAAATGGATAATTTCGTGGAGAAATATCTTGGATGATTATAGAATCTAAAAGACCTGGATGAGTTAAATCAAAATACATAGAAACAAGACCACCCATGGAGTGACCGAGTAGAGCAACATTTTCTAATTTATGTTCCGTTATAAATTCGGCCAAATCTTCTGCCATCGACACTATCGAATGATCTGTGCTATGTGGCGAATCACCATGATTTCTTAGATCAAGAGAATAAACGTCACAAATCCCTGATAGTTCTTTGGAAATCGATACCCAATTTTTAGAAGACCCGAATAATCCATGCAATATGATTATATTTTGAATATTTGATTTTGTATTCTTACGTGAAGATTCTTTCGCTTCCACAGAGTCGATCGGATTAATACTTTTAAATGGATAAAATTTAAAATTGAGTTTCATTGGTTCCGTTACCAAACAATTTCTTAGGTTATTTTATGCATTCGTCTTGTAAAATCTTGATGTATGGTTGGATTTCCCTTCTGTGTCTTACTGAATACTCTTGGATGTAACGACTCATAGTTCCAATCTCAGACTGTATCGCAACAGGTAAGGGTTTATAGCAGGCGATCGCATCGGGATCCTTTGTAATATCTTTTAATTTGGCAATGATATCTTTGAAATAAATTGAAACATAATTGCCATTCGGAAATTGGTATATGTATCTCATCTTTGATTTACGAATGGTTTCCAGCTCACAGGCAAGATCCTTTTTGCAGTCGGGTGCGGGAAGAACTTCGGCGGCTAGGTAGGCCGCATAATCTGCATGTTTTGTATTGGGACTCACTTCGATCAATTTCCAAAAGTAGTTTGGATCTACGTAATAAACTGAATCGGAGTAATCATATAACAATTTAGATTGGTGTCTCTTTAGAAAATCGAGTAGTTCTGCGGAAGTATCGGGTTTGATTTTTTTTTCATTCAAAGAATCTAAAGTTCTTTTTAGCCCGTATCCAGCCTTGGTACGCGAAAGAACATACTCCTCTCCCGTATATTCTCCGTTTGTCGCTACTTGAAATAACGAATCTGTAATCTCCATCCTTTGGTAAAGAGATGTTGATTTTTTAGATAAAAGTTTGTCAGCTTCAAAAATAAGTCGGTTTAAATACTGATGTTTGGGAATGCTTAAGACAACTTCTCTTATCACATGACCCGTCAAACCTTCTTCGGTTCGAACAGGTATCCATTTGTCGCTGGTCTCTTCTAAAGTTTCTTTGTCATAAACAATTTTTTCACCAAACTTGAGTATCTTGATCACATCACTTTTCGTATCGGGAAAAAGATATAGTTTTATCCCAAAATGAGGAATGAGGATCGCCGAGGTTTCATCAAGTTTTTTCAGTGAGACTTGTGAAACTTCCTTTTGCCGAGGTTTGAGGGCCTTTGGTTCCGCAATTACTTGCGAAAAAATAAAAAATAGGAATAAAACAGACAGGATTCTCATGATTTGATCTTCCTGCCTATATTCATGTGATTATTTAAAATCTTCCACCATTTGTTTGATTCTCGAAAGACCTTTTTGGATATCGCTTTCACCCAATGCATAGGACAATCGAATGGCTTTGTCATCACCAAAAGCAATCCCAGGAACAGCCGCTACATTGTATTTATCAAGTAACACGTCGCAGAAAAGCTTTGAAAGAGAAGATTCATTTTTTTCTTTCACCAATTTTTTAAACCCATCAAGCTCGTATACACCCGTTATATAAGGAAATGCATAAAAAGCACCTTCAGGCATCCTACAATCAAATCCTGGAATTTGATTCAGTAGGTCCACAATCAACTTTCTTCGTTTATCGAACGCTAAACGCATTACCTCAACTGGTGACTGGTCTCCAGTAAGTGCCGCTTCTGCCGCCGCTTGAGAGATGGAAGATGCATTCGATGTGGATTGACCTTGCATCGTATCCATATTTTTAATGATTTCAGCGTTACCGGCACCGTATCCGATCCGCCATCCAGTCATGGAGTATGCTTTTGAAACTCCATTCACCACAAATGTTTTTTCCTTCATTTTCGCCGAAATCATAGCTGGATTTACAAATTCCAATCCATCATAAATGATCTTTTCGTAAATATCATCTGATAATGTAATGATATCTTTGGGTTCCAGCACCTTTACCAAACTTTCAACATCGGAACGAGTGTAAGCCGCCCCTGTCGGATTGGATGGTGAATTGAAGATAAACACCTTTGTTTTAGGAGTGATGGCTTTTTCCAATTGGTCCGCTGTGATTTTAAATCCACTGCTGATATCCGTGGAAACAATCACAGGAGTTCCTTCGGCAAGTCTTACAATATCCGCATAACTTACCCAATATGGTGCAGGTATGATCACTTCATCACCTGGATTGAGAGTCGCCATAAAAAAATTGTAGAGAACTTGCTTTCCACCCGTTCCAACAATGATCTGATTTCTTTCGTAAGCCAGACCATTGTCATTTTTGAACTTTTGGATGATAGCATCTCGCAAAGAAACGGTGCCACTCACAGGAGTGTATTTGGTTTTGCCTTGTTGCATGGCTTTTAATGCCGCATCTTTGATATGTTGTGGCGTATCAAAGTCGGGCTCCCCTGCTCCAAATCCAACGACATCCAAACCACTTGCCTTCAACTGATTCGCCTTAGCCGTGATGGCTAGTGTTGGCGAAGGTTCTACCACATCCAAACGTTTTGCAACGAGTTTCATTTGTTCCTCTAATTATTTTGGTACTGCTTCAGATACAGTCTCTTTGAACTGATCCAATGTGTAAATTTCGTATTCATAGCCTTGTTCGGTGAGAAACAATTGGCGGTTTTGTCCAAAACGCTCTTCGTTTGTGTCTCTTGAAATTAAGGAGTAGAATATCGCTGTATTGTCATTGACCTTCGGACGAAGGATCCTTCCCAATCTCTGTGCTTCTTCTTGCCTACTACCAAATGTACCAGAAACCTGGATCGCAATATTTGCATCTGGTAAATCGATCGAGAAGTTTGCCACTTTGGAAACGACAAGTTGTTTGATCTGACCCGAACGAAAGGCTTGGTACAATTCTTGTCTTTCGGGAAGTGGAGTTTTACCCGTAATCAAAGGTATTTTAAACGTTTGCGAAATCTCTTCTAATTGGTTTATGTATTGGCCAATGATTAAGATGTTATTCGTTATATGCTTCTTTAAGATAAAATCTATTGCTTTCAATTTTTCAGGATTTTCAGAAGCAAGACGGAATTTCTCACGATCATCTGCAACTGAATAACGCATACGCAGATCTTCTTCCATCGGTACGCGGATCTCGATACAATTTGCTTCTGCAATCCAAGACTTTGCTTCCAACTCTTTCCAAGGAACATCGTATTTTTTCGGACCGATGAGCGAGAATACATCTTCTTCCAATCCATCTTCCCGAACGAGGGTCGCTGTAAGACCTAACCTACGTTTTGCCTGGAGTTCCGATGTCATTCTAAAAACGGGAGCTGGTAACAAGTGGACCTCATCGTACACAATGAGTCCCCAGTTATTGGCACTGAAAATATGAAAGTGAGTAAAATCCCCGCCCTTTTTCTTTCTATGAGTCAAAATGTTATATGTAGCGATGGTGATGGGTTTGATCTCTTTCATCTCACCAGAATACTCACCAATATCCGACTCAGGGATATCCGTTTTATCCACGATCTCATTTCTCCACTGACGGATGGACAAAGTGTTCGTTACGAGAATCAGAGTTTCCGCTCCAACGATTTGCATTACACCCATCCCCACGATGGTTTTTCCCGCACCGCAAGGAAGTACAACCACACCAGAACCACCTTCATTGCGTCCACCAGCGTGGAAAGCTTCCACGGAGGCGCGTTGGTAGTCTCGCATACCGAATTTGGTTCCGCCTTTTGTCGTTGGACGCAAGTTAAACGGATATTTATTTCCCTCGTCATAACCAGCAAGGTCTTCGACAGGAAAACCGATCTTAATGAGCGCCTGTTTGATATGGCCTCGGTATTCCTTTTTGATACGAATTTTGTCGCCTTCCATACCATCAACAAATGGCTGTACGGCTCTATTATTGGCAATCTCTGTGATAAAACCCATTTCGTTAGAAATGATGTATAATTCCCCTGTCTCTTCCTTAACCAGTTTCACTTTGCCATAACGAGAAATCTGTTCTTTGATTTCATTGATGACGTTTTTTGGGACAGAGTACCTTGCAAAAGAAATCAGGCCGTCAATGATCTCTTCTGCAGTCATCTTGATCGAGGCGGCATTCCAGAGAGACAACGGAGAGATGCGATAGGTGTGCATATATTCCGGACTTTTTTCTAATTCTGCAAACTTTGCAATGAGATCACGACATGGTTCGAACTCAGGGTTATCAACCTCAAGGAGCATCGTTTTATCGCTTTGTACTGTGAGTGGTTTGGCCATAATAATTCCCTCTCAAAAAACCAGGCTGAGAAGGAAATGTGACCTGTCAAGTCTTTTGATTTTAAAAGATTTTGCGTGAGAAATCATAGGAAAAACTGTGTTTTAGAAGGAATAAATTGGATTCCCCATCAATGCGCCACCTAATGCTAGATAGATGCTTCTGAATAATTGAAATTAATATGCTTGACGAAAACAGATATATTTCGTGGCACAACCGTTACTCTTGGGCACCCCCATCCTTGCTCGCAAGTGCTGGGCCGCGCTTTCCGCTGCAATCTTTGCCATCTCATTTAATTCCAGAATTGTTCAAAGCCAGCAAAGGATTTTCGCTACAATCGCTGGTGCAGGAATATCAGTAAAACGTATCCCTCTTAACAACAAACCCTCTCAGAAGTTCGCTTTCGCACACCTCACCACTCTTCTTTTCCCATTCAATTTTGTTACGATTGATCCATACAAACAAAGTCTTGGCGGTAGGATCAATGATCCAATATTCCTTCACACCATTTAACAGATAACGATCTGCTTTGATACCTAGATCACGATTTCGAGTGGAATCACTTAATACTTCGCAAACGAGATCGGGAACGCCATGGATATGGCCTTTGACAATGGAGAGATTTTGATTTAAAATAAAGCTAATGTCAGGTCGGATTACATCGCCTCCATCGGGCAGAAAGATATCTACCTCGTTTGTAATTTTCCCGCATCGATTGCTTTCCAAGTAGGATTGAAGAAAGTAGCTAAACCGACTTACCAAATTTCCATGATCAAAAATACCACTTGGACTCAATTCCAACACTCCATCGATCATGTCGTATTTAAATCCATCATCGGGAAGGCTGAGATATTCTTCTCTAGTAACCTTCCAGCCAGAATATTTGGGAGATTCTTTGGTGATTGTGGTATCTGCCATGATCATATTTTACTCTAAAGTAAATGGTTGTCAATGGGAATGTTTGAGCCATTTTTTTGTGGGAATGAGGGGAATAATTTAAATCATGAAAGAGTGATTTTTAATAACTTAGCATATTCATTGGATTGCCTTCGAGAATTTGTTTGGTGGGATTCGGGTAGCGGTCTGGAGACTCGAAAAACACATCTCTGCATTTTCTAAAATTGCACTATGATTGAGCTTACCCATGGAAGGCCTCTATAGCCTCAGCTTATCATCCGTCTAAATATTCTTCAAATAATTTCGCGCAGACAGAACGGATATCTTTCCTGATTTATATTCCCGTTTTACATTGGCGACCAGTTGTAAACTGTGTTTTGGTTCCAACCTTTCGGAATAATACGTAAGACTTTTTGAAACTTGATCATCGCTCCATTTTGCTTCGACTAACATTTCAACTTTGCGATCCGTTGTCACAAGAAAATCTACTTCCCTTCCTTCTTTGTCTCTGAGAAAAAACAAAGACTTTCGAAAACCCAACGAATCTTCTTCAAATTGAATGCTCTTTAAGAGGTGCGTTGCCACCAGGTTTTCAAACCGAGCCCCCTCATCCCCATCTACATCAGCATTATCATAAAAATACACTTTGAACGGTTTTGATATGGCTCGCGACAATTTATCGGTGTAAGGACGAACGACAAAAATCAAATACATTCGCTCCAGGATTTCAATCCAACGCTTTACCGTATTGGAGGCAACTTGCAAGTCTGCGGCGAGATTTGATACTACAATCAAGGAACCCACGCGGGCTTTGAGTAAATCGACAAGTAACATAATGTTTTGAATTTCATTCACTCGTTCTAAATCACGTATGTCTTCTCGGATGATGAGATCAAATCTTTCCTTACGCCACCTACGAGCCGCTCGGTCATCTCCATCCAGAAACGGGTCAGGGAACCCACCAACGGTCATTAGTCTGTGAAAAGCTTCATCAATTTTCATTTTCTTTGGGAGCTCATCTAACGTAAATGGGTGTAAACGCCAATAATGGTATCTCCCCATCATCGAATCCCCCCCTCGCTTGTATAAGTCCAACCTAGCGGATCCCGTGATGATAAAATTATGCGATTCATGCTCAGTATCATAAATACCTTTTACAAAATTTTTCCATTTCGGGTATTTATGAATTTCGTCTAGGGCGATGAATTTCTCTAATCCCCATTTTTTTGACAAAATGATCTTACGATCCTCACCAGAATCCCAATTGAAATAATTTTTCTCAGACTGAAGTCTCTTCAGTAAAGATTTCGCAAGATAGGTCTTTCCGCACTGCCTCGGGCCTCCGATAAAGACCATTTTCTTTTGTAGATCTTGCAAGATAGGTTCAAAGATATACCGGTCCATACCTGGCTATTTTAACATATACGTTATTTCAGTCAAGGCTATTTTAACATATACGTTAATTCAGCCTTTTCCAAGAAACATATCTATTAGGCTAACATTTGCACTCACAGCATGCATTTTCTCTGAGAAAAATCTCCGAAATGCCCTTGCCCCATGTTGGCCATGATATAGGCCGAGTGCATGTCGCATCACATGATGCAGCTTAACACCTTGTGATTCCATACCTTTGCAGTATTCTTTTAGGTGTCGCAAAACATCTGCTCGCGATAGATTCTGATCTTCTTTTTCAAAAAATATGGAATCCGCATTGGCAAATAAATATGGATTTTCATAAGCTGCCCTTCCTAACATCACACCATCTACATGTGCTAGATGCTGTTTCGCATCTTCAAAATTTGTGATCCCACCGTTGATAACTACTGGTAGATTTGGAAATAATCTCTTCACTTCATATACATCGGAATAACGAAGTGGAGGTATCTTTCGATTTTCAGCTGGCGACAAACCCTCTAGGATCGCAATCCGTGCATGAATGATGATTCCATCCACACCCGCTTGCGAAATAGTTTCTACAAATTGGATTAAATCTTCCAATGATTCTTTGCCGTTTACACCGATGCGATGTTTTACGGTTACTGGGAGCCGAGTCGACGCCTTCATTGCATTTACCATATCTGCAACGAGTGCAGGCTCTTTCATAAGGCAAGCACCAAAGGAGCCACTCTTGACCCGATCGGAAGGACATCCTACATTTAAATTGATTTCATTATAGCCGTATTCCTCTCCAATGAGCGCACAATCTGCGAGGGCTTTCGGATCATCTCCTCCCAACTGCAATGCGATAGGTCCTTCTAAAGGAGAAAAGGCAAGGAATCTATCTCGATCCTTACTTCGTAAAATGGCTCCCGTTGTAACCATCTCTGTGTACAGAAGCGTTTCCGTGGTTATCTGACGCATCAGCCAACGGAAGTGCCTATCTGTCCAATCCATCATTGGAGCGACAGACAGACGATGAGATGGAATCGTATCCTGAACTTTGTTTGCTACCACTGCTGTATCTTAGACGATGTCGATCTAAGCTTCTTGCGGTTGTTCCTCTTTCGTTGTTAGAGAAAGTACAGAGGCAATATCTGTCGGAACACCTCTTTGGATTTCTTCAGATGCAATTACCGCGAAATTTCTAGGAGGTAACTCTTTTGCCAGTAAAAATGCAAATGGTTGACGGAGTGCTCGCGAAATAACAAAGATCAAAAATCTGCCTTCTTCTGCCGCTTTTTGCAATTCAGCAAACACGGATTCCATGAGTCGGATGCGTATTTCATGTGGCAATATAATCATACGTCCATCTACTTCATCCTGCATCAAACTTCGATTAAGTCTTTCCATGATTCGTGGATCAATGGTGACAACATGCAATTTGCCATCTGCAGATAAGAAGTCATTGACGATCTGACGAGATATTGCCTGGCGGACGGACTCAGAAAGATAAAATGGATCGTTCGATTTTGGAATGTTATTGGCAATCGCTTCCATAATCTTGGGAAGATTTTTGATCGAAAGACCTTCTGAAAGTAGATTCTGCAAGGTTTGTTGAATAATTCCCAATCTACCACCTTTGTCATAATCTAATTCTTGGACAAGCGTTGGATGTGTTTGGCGAAGGTGTTCCAATAATGCTTTTACTTCTTCACGACCGAGAAGTTGCGATGCATAGGTTGAGATTAACTCTTTCAGATGAGTTATGATCACTGTTGAAGGATCAACAACCGTGTACCCCTTATTTTCAACATCTGGGCGAGTATTTGGATCGATCCATGTCGCTTTCATTCCAAAAGCTGGTTCTAAGAAATTGTCACCTTGTATTGCTTCGAGTTCACTTTGAGATGTGTTCATCGCCATCAATCGGTCCGCCTTCACAACGGATTGACCTACAACCACGCCATTGATTCGGATGGAATAGTTATCGTGTGGAATTTCTAAATTATCCACAATACGAATCGCTGGAATCACGAGACCAAAGTCAGTTGCAAATTTTTTACGTGTGTTTGCAATTTGTTCCAACAAATGTCCGCCAGATGATGCATCGACAAGTGGAAGTAGATCCCTTCCCAACTCGACCTGGATTGCTTCCACAGTAATCTCTTTGATATAATTTTCTGGTTTTCTTTCTGTGACCTTCTCTTGTTGAACTGTTTCGATCTTTTTGATCTCTTCTTTTGCCACCTGTTCAATCGAATATCCTAAATAAGCGATACCAGATGATAAGATGATAAGCGAGAAAAAAGGAAGCCCAGGAATCAAACTAGAAAGTCCCAGTGCACCAGCTACGACATATAACGTTTTCGCATTTCCAAATAATTGACTGCCAATTTCGTTCGTTAGCTTTTTCTCCGAACTTGACCGAGTTACGATGATACCAGTTGCAGTTGTCGAAAGAAGACCTGGAATTTGTGATACGAGTCCATCACCAATCGTGAACTTTCCATAAGTTTCGATGGCAACAAGAAATGACTCTCCTCGAATCGATGCACCTATGATAATTCCACCAAGCAAATTGATTGCAGTAATGATTAGGCCTGCCCTAACATCACCTTGCACGAATTTAGAAGCTCCATCCATGGCCCCGTAAAAGTTAACTTCTCTTTGTAATTTATCTCGTTTTGCCTTGGCTTCCTGTTCAGTGATGGCACCACTGTTCAATTCCATATCAATGGACATTTGTTTCTGAGGCAATCCATCCAAAGTAAACCTTGCTGCAACTTCCGAGATTCGAGTTGCACCCTTTGTAATTACAACCACTTGAACAATCGTTAAGATAATAAATATAATGAGACCAATGACATATTTACCAAGCCCAGCCTCTCCACCGACAACGAATGTCCCAAATGCTTCAATAACACTTGAGTTCATTGCAGGACCTTTTGATAAAATTTGACGAGTCGTAGATACGTTTAACGCCAAACGAAACAAAGTTGTAATAAGCAAAAGAGCCGGAAAAATTGAAAACTCACTTGGCTCTGTCACCGATAAAGCAGTAAGCAAAATTAGAAGCCCAAGCCCGATGCTAAAAACTAGCAATATATCCAATATAAAACCAGGAAGCGGAACGATTAACATCCCTAAAATGACAAGGACACCAACCCCAAGTATTAAATCCGATTGTTTTAACAAATCTTTAATATTCATACATTACCTACTCATTTTCCGTTTGAACTTTTCTAGTGTCATAAGGATCTTCGAGACGACATCAAAAAACTCGCCTGGAATCTCTTGCCCCACTTCCACTTGCGCATACAATAGCCGTGCGTGTTGAGGACTTTCAACAACTGGCACATCATTCTCTCTTGCAATTCTTCGTATTTCTAAGGCTAACCGGTCTTCCCCTTTCGCAATCACACGTGGTGCTGTATCTCTTCCAAATTCATAAGCCAGAGCTACGGAATAGTGCGTTGGATTTGTAATCACGACATCCGCTTTAGGAACCTCTTTCAACATATTCCCTTGCATCATTTCTCGAGCAAGTTGCATCCGACGATTTTTTAATACAGGGTCGCCACCATCATCTTTCATCTCTCTTTTAGCTTCACTTGGAGTCTGTTTAAGAGATTCTTCGAATTCAAATTTTTGGAAGAAAAAATCCGTAACTGCAATGGCAAGTAACAAGATCCCAACGGTCATCATAATCTTAAAACCTGAGTAGGAAATTAAAGTGATAGATTCCATCACTCCCATATTTCCAGTTAGTAGCATCTTCAAAAAATCGCCGGAGATCAAAATATAACTTATAAAAGCGATTAAAATCACCTTCGCCAGAGATTTTAAAAGATTAAACATTGTTTGCCGATTTGGTAATACTCTTTTAAAATTAGGTGCAATGCGATCGAAACGAAAGGCCAAAGCACGAGGTGTAAACATAAAACCAACTTGAACCACATTTCCGATGATTGCAAAAACGACTGTGATCGCAAGGATAGGCCATAACAGATTAAAAAAGTCTCTCGCTACCATTCCCATCATCACTCGAAATTCTTCAGCACCGAACCTCTCTACTCCGACACCCATCGCCATAAACTTTTTAATAAATATAGCTGTATTTTTGATAAACTTCTCACCAAAGAAAAAGAGTGTCGCTGTTCCACCTAGCAGCACCAATGTGGACGCGACTTCTGGTGACTTGGGAACATTTCCTTTTTCACGTTCTTCTCTTCTACGACGTTCGCTAGGGGGCTCTGTTCTACCTTCATCTGCCGCCGCAAAAAGCTGAAGATCTATGGCATAATATGGATGTAGGTAAAAATCTTCCGCGTTCATATTTTAGGCCAATTTCTAACGAGAATAGTAACTTTATCCAAAGAAATCTGAATTCCTTGCACCATTTGAGTGCTGATAAAAGTCAATGTTGCGATAAGTGTCAAAGTACCGATAAATACTTTTAAAGGAAAGGACAAGGACATAACGTTCATTTGTTGGGCAGCTTTTCCCATAAGCCCCTCAGCCAAACTTACTAAAAATAAAATCCCCATCACAGGTAGTGCAATTTTAAATGCGACGACAAACATAGCTCCAATCGATTCTTGAAAAATCTGCAAAAGTCCTTGGTTTACTTGCGCAGTAAACTTAAGTAGCTGAACTTTTTCAAAAGAATAAGCCATTGTTTCTATCAAAAATCGATGTGCTCCGATAACCAAAAAAATAGCTGTCGCCATTAAGTTTTTGATCGTACCAATTGCTGGGAGTGAATTCTGTGTGATCGGATCCAAAATTTCCGTATAACCAAAACCAATTTGATTGTTAAAAAATTCACCTGCCATCTGAAATGACGCAAATACAATGGAAACTATAAATCCTAAAATGACTCCAACTAACATTTCAGATAAGACCAAAATCCCATAGTTGATCATATGGCCAGGAACTTGGGGCATATAACTCGAAACAATCGGATACATGATTAATGTAACCATAAATGCAAATATCATTTTTAAGGAGAAAGACATAGATTCAGAGGAGAAGAAAGGAGCGACTAAAAAAAGCCCAAGTAACCTAGCTAAGACGAAAAGAAAGGATTGAAAGTGTTCGAGAAATGCTTCCATATCATATCTTTTCAATCATAAAAAATATTTCCCGAGTGTAGTCTGTCATCACTCTCACCATCCATGCTGAAAAAAAGACTATAACCGCAAAAATGGAAACAAGCTTGGGAACAAACGCGATCGTAGGTTCCTGAATCGAAGTTGTAGTTTGTAATATCCCTACAATCAATCCAACAATCAGAGCCGTTATCAATATAGGGCTCGATATTTTCAAGGTCACTATGAAAGCTTCTCGTATCAAATTGACTACATCTACTTCTGTCATTTGTAACTCCTTACAAGTTCAAGAACAAGGAGGTTCCAGCCATCAATGAGGATGAATAGAATCAGCTTCAATGGCAAAGAAATCATAACCGGTGGTAGCATCATAAAACCCATTGCAAGGAGTGCGGATGCGACAATTAAATCGATAACAATGAAAGGAATAAATATATAAATGCCTATGATAAATGCCTTTTTAATTTCCGAGAGCATAAACGAAGGAACTAGAACATACGATGGTACATCATCAAAAGATTTTACATTTTGTACCTTACCGATCCTTAAAAATAAAGCGACATCCTTTGCGCCATCTTTACCCAACTGACGGATCATAAACTCACGAAGTGGTTTCAAACTTCCATCAATAAACTCCGATTGATCAATCTTTCCATTCAAATATGGTTGTAAAGATTGGTCGTTGATTTTACCAATAGTGGGGGCCATAATAAAAAATGTGACGAACAACGCCAAACCCATCATTACTTGGTTTGGTGGTAAATTTTGCAATGAAAGTGCACGTCTGACAAAATCGAATACAATCACTACCTTTGTGAATGAAGTCACGCTCATTACGATTGCTGGTGCAAGCGATAGAATCGTCACCAAAAACAAAATCATTAACGATAAGCTGGTTTCTTTGGGGCCTTTTGCCTCATTCACATTGAATGATAAATTTGGAATGGGAATCTTTGTTCCCTTCCCCGTTGAAGTGGCTTGCGCCATCAATTCATTTGGCAAAAAACTAAACGAAGACATACAAAAAAATACAACCAAAAACAAAAGTATCGTCTTTCGCTGACTTTCAGTTAGGTGGCGTATCATGATTGCCCACCTTCCAGAAGCTCGCGGTGCTTTCGCAAACGATCCAAGCTATCTCTTGTTTTTTTATGTAACTCTGTATTTATCTCGGAATCACTTGATTCTGCTATTTTTTTATTGATACGTATTTTGCTTTGAGCCTTGGTTTGGAGACTTTCAAGGAGAGTTTCTAAAAAATTCGGAACATACGGATCCGCTTCCAACTTCATCTTGTCGATATTTGACTTTTCTTCTGCCGAGGTGATTTCCGTTACTAAATTGATCGATCCTTCTGCCACTCCTAACACGAGCAAACGACCCCCAACTTCAACAATTTGAAGGGACTGACCTGGTGCAAGGGACATAGTGGAAAGCACTTTCATGAATCCTTTGACCGGATACTTGGCGGCTTTCGAAACCTGCATCTTTTGGACTAAATAATAGCCAGCAACAACGAGGATAGATAAAACAAATAAAATCTTAAGCAAAATCCAAGTAGCAGATGGGGAATCGTCTGAGTTCTCCGCATAACGTTCCTTTATTGGATTCTGGTCTGCATTCGATTCATTCTCATTTTTATCATTATTGGAACTGTTCTCAGATTTGAGTTTCGAATTTCCGTTGGAATTACTATTCGAACCATTGTTTTGATTTGATTCAGTAACGCCCAATTCCTTGCGTAAAATTTGATCCAATTCCTTTTGATCTGAATTTGTAACCTGCGAAAAAATTGGCGTACCTATCAGCAAAGAAAGCATAGCTAGCCGGTACATAAGTACCCCTAGTTGCTTTTTGCCATTGGTTATTGAATGGATCATTTTTCGCCTTTGAGTCTGTCTGTTGGGCTAACTATATCCGTTACACGGACACCAAAGTTCTCATCGATGACCACAACTTCGCCCTTGGCAATGAGCTTGCCATTTACTAATAAATCCACTGGCTCACCGGCCAACTTATCAAGCTCGATGATTGAACCTTCACCCAAACCTAATATGTCTTTGATGTACATTTTTGTACGACCAAGTTCTACGGTAAGTGCCATTTGCACATCCATTAGAAGGTTTAGGTTTGTCTGTCCTGGACCGGCTCCAGCATTGGCAAGGGAAGGAAAATTGACTCCCTTTATCCCGACGGAACTCTGCTGGGCTCCCATACCCATCCCCGCTCCAGGAACTGCGACATTCATTCCTCCGCCACCGGTTGGGACTTTCGGTCCACCACCTTTTTGGATGTCAAGAATCGATTGAGCCATATGCAGGCTCATCAGATAATATACCTTAAATGAACCAACGCTATCAATATTGAGACTGAGTGTTGTTTTTACGATATTGGAATCATCTGGCAATTGAAGATCGCGAGGAGAATCGACTAATGCGATATCTGCGGGTGTGCCTGACATCGCTCCGTTGAGCTTCATGCCAATTTGTGCTGTAACAGTTCCAATAATGGGAGAAAGACTATCTTTCAATGTTTGCAATTGCGCATTGTCCAATTGTCCCGGTGGAGTCATTCCACCCATCATCACTCCTGCAATTTTAGCCGCATTTTCTTGAGCCATAACAAGGCACACTCGGCCAGCCAAATTGCCACTTAAATTAGAATATAAGCATACTGTTTTAGACCCAAATTCTTTTTGAACATCTGCCGCGGAACTAGACTCAGTTGCTGGGTTCATAAAACGGGTGTTCTTTGCGAGGATAGTTCCTAAAGTATTTCCTGCAATTTGAAATGAAGACCCAACGATATCGGAAATGATATCACGATCGATCGGAGAAAGCGTATCGCCTCCAGAAGAAGCGCCCTGGCTGAGTGAAGACAAATCAAATGTATCATCTGCACCTTGAAGAAGTGCGTCTATTTCGTCTTGTGAGAGCGAACCTTCACCCATACCCTATTTCTCCGAGAAAACTTAAGGTAATGTGACATAATGTTATTTTTTTTGTCACCTAGTTTTTTTCTAGTTTGACAAAAAGTGACCCAAATCAGTCAAAAGCGGACTCTATCCCATCCGAATAGGCTCGTAAATTATCATACGAATAGATTCCCGTGTTGTGGTAGTCGCTCCATACTATGGATATGGCATATCTGCCCACTTTTGTCCAGGAAATGAGTCGAATGGAGTCAATATGTGAAGTAGCCGCCCCAACTTTACCACCGTGGCCACCTCGGCATGTTGCACAGGGGCATTTTTTCCGAAGATCTAACAATGGATATTTGGAAAGAACACCATCCTTCCAGCGAATGCTGAGCTCATTATCATCAAATGTGATCTCTGATGGGAACGTTGCAAACTGCGAAAGACTCATTATGGTTTCACCGGAAGTTTGGTAAGCTTTTTCTTAAACATACCCACCGTGGTCCCATATTGTATCTTTTCACCTAGGGCGATATTTTTAGATAGTTCGATGGTATCGTTTTCAAACACAAGGATCACAGTGGAACCCATTTCAAATCGACCAAGTTCGGATCCTTTGTCGATCATAATCGAAACATCTTTGTATTCATGTTCCTTAGAAAATCGAATCCAGTTATTCGTAACAATTTTGTTATCATAAGTTACGCGAATCTTGCCCACGTTAGACGCTCCAACTTTGATGACGGCAACTTTCCCATATTCTGTTTGTAAAAATGTGATTAGCCTTTCATTTTTTGGGAAAAGTCCTCTGATATTTAAGACAGCAAGATCATTGACTGGAAAAAGTTTTCCAGGTTCATAATAATAACCTAAAATTTGTCCAAAAAATGGAGAGTGGATGCGATGGTAGTCTTGTGGAGAAAGATAGAAGGTTATGTATTTTCCATTCGTAAACGATTTATAATACTTCTCGGAACCGATTAGTTCTTTAACGGAATAGTCAATACCCTTTGCTTGGATGATCGTCGACTCGTTGATATTTCCGAAGCTTGTAATTTTTGAATCGGTTGGAGATACTACTGCGTTTTCTGCAGAGTCAATGATACGTGCTTCAGCCCGAAGTGCTCTTGTAAAAAATTGATTGAGAGAAGCATACTCTTTGATTTCTAATTCTGCTTCATCCAAATTGATCTTATAGGCTTTTGCAAATGCCTTTAAAATGCCGATCATAATAAATCTCGGAAGTCTCAAAGTGGAAAAATAGCCAAACAACTTTGAAATCAAGTTCTTTGGTAGTAGAGTTAAAAAGAGTAAATAAATATCCTTTATAATCTCATATCTCGCGCCAGATTCTGATATATATTTTTTGAGTTCTATTTTTGCTGATTTTGCTAACAAAATTAAGGAAATCAGGAGTGGGACAGAAGTGATCAATGCCATCGTATAACCAAATTTCATAGCATATAAAAACACAGCCTCGCCTTGACTGATGTAAAAATATGCAGAACCTAAGATGGCGCCGATAAACATGATCCGAAAGAAGTTCGCAAACTTTTCACCAAATATATAAAATGCGTTTTGCTCCCCTGTGTAAAACCAGCCAGCCAGACTGAGCATGCCAAAAGAAAGAATAGATAGAAATAAAAGTATACTTGGTAAACTTTCCCGATTTTCTAAAATTCTTTCTGGAAAGGCAAGGACAGATTCAACTGTGACTGCTCCATACGAATAAAGGACAAAACCCACCATCGTTGCCATGACGAATCCCTCAAAAAACGTCGCAAGCATACTAACTAACCCCTGTTTGGCCGCGTAGTCTGTTCGAACCACACCAGCAACTCCGGCTGATTTGCCTATGCCCGTTTCGGTGGAGAGGAAGAATACTCCGACAGAAACCGAAATCGTTCGTAATATTCCAAAAAGTCCTCCGCCTTCAATTGCTTTGAGAGAGAATGCTTGGACAAATATATCTTTTAGATAAGGGAAAAATGGAGAAAAATCGGAGCCGAATAATGTAAAGTATGCGATCAAAAAAGTGATGATCCCAAAAGGTGCGAGTATGGTAGCAGATTTTCCAACCCTTCGGATGCCACCAATAACGATAAAGAGTAAAATAACGGCAAGTGTAATCGGTGCTGACATCCCCGAAAAATTTAACCCTTCTTTTGCGATAAAAGTCAAACTTAAGAAGGGAAATATCCCCCCAAAACTAAGAACAGTTAAGATGGCAGTGAGCGAAAAAGCCACGGCGAGCCATTTTGCACGAAGTGACTTTTCGATAAAGTACATGGGGCCTGCAAGGTACCTGCCACTGGGGAGTTGGTTTCGGAATTTTACAGCTAGGGTAGATGAAACGAGTCGTAGTGGCATTACAAAAAAAGTAACAACCCAAATCCAAAAGATCACACCGATTCCACCGTAAGCAACGGCAAGTGCAGTTCCAAAAATCGACCCCGTGAGAAGAGAGGAGCCAATGCCTGCGAAAAAAGCCTGAGAATGAACCAACTGGCCTTTGGACCCTTTAAAATCCATATTTCCTGTCAGGATTTTTAAGGAGAGAAAGAGAAATCGAATCTGAGGTAGACCCAAACGAACGGTAAGATACAAACCCGCAATCAAAACGAGATAAAAGTATGGGCTTAGGACATCTGAACCAAGAAGGAGAGAGAACTTTGATTCACTTTGAAAGAATGTTTCCATAAGAGCTGTTCCTTACGACACTGGATGAAATTGTTATGTCAAGATGTATTGTTTGGATATTCCTACTAGCATTTCTTCCCTTCGGTTTGTTAGAAGTGTTAGCAAATCCCGTCGACGTCGGTTTTCGTGTAGGATCAGGCCAGAGGGTGCCAGGGCGGCTTGATTCGAATTTGGGCCAATTTTCATCCAGCTTCAATCCATTTGTTTTTTCGGACATCAATCTAAGCGGAGGAAAAGATACGGCAACCTATGAAGGTTTCATTCGCTTGCACTTAGACTCCACCTCAAAGTTTGGCCTGACCGTGGGTAGGCAAGATCTTTCCAAACTAGCTCTAACGGAAGTTACGAGTGATGTTTATCTCACAAAATTGAACTCAGAAATTTTTTCCTATCACCTTTTACTCACATATCATTTCATCACACCTCTCACTCGGAATCTTGAGTGGGAAAATGGCTTAGGTATGGGATTCACTTCCGCAGACTGGCAGATTCGTGGATACAGTTTGGGCGGAATAGATAATCCTGCATTTTTTTTACAAAGAGGAAATTTTCGCGGTAATGGACTCGCATTTCGTTTAGAGACGGCCATCAATCAAAGATTAGGTGAAACAAATTATATTCAGTTTGGTCTAGGTTATCATCATATCGCCATCGCAGGATTTGCCGGAAATTACAATGGTGAAGCTTCGAGCATCTATTTGGGAAGCAATGGTCAAGTGGGTGTCTTTGATGACACACGTGTTCTAGATGTAAACTTAAGCACTGCACAAAACCTTCGTAGACTTGATATGAATTCTGGGTCTTGGAATCTTTATTTTTCAATAGTGCAAAGGTTTTTGGATTGACATAGCCCATGCTTGGCTATGATTCTGGAGAAAGATTCGTATGAAACCCACCAAAATCATCACCATCGGGATCAAAGAACTCGCACACCAAAAAGTGATCCTAGCAGCTTGGTATAATTTTCTGAAAGAAAGTTTTGATGCTAAAAAGTTAAACAGTGACGAGTTTACCGAGTATCTAAAAGCAAATGTGATGTATGATCTCGACAAAGACCAAATTGAACTGATGTTGAGCGGACCCGAACCTCTGTTAGAGGATTTTAAAAAGTCTATTTTCGGATGAACCTTCAAATCTTTGGCACTAAAAAGTGTAAAGATAGCAAAAAAGCCCAGCTTTATTTCCAAGAACGTCGTGTCCCATTTCAATTCATAAATCTTAGCGAAAAAGAAATGAGCAAAGGGGAACTTAGATCCATACTCGGATCGGTTTCTATTGATCAGCTCATAGATACAGAATCTAAAGTTTATGAAGAAAAAAATTTGAAATATATGGTCTACGACAAGGAAGAAGCCCTTCTTACAAATCCATTACTTTTCAAAACACCCATCATCAGGGATGGTAAAAAAGCAACCATTGGATATGTTCCAGAAATCTGGAAACTATGGATCGAAGAGTCTAAAAAATAGTCGAACAAGTGTATGATCCTCACACAAAAAGAAACAGTCATCCATAAACCTATCGATTTCGTTTTCGATTATTTATACACTCTTGAAAATCAAAGTGAATACAATACGAGTATCAAAAGCGCATCCCGCAATGAAACGGTAGGACCACTCCCCTCTTTTACGATTGAAATCAATTTTGCCTTATTCCAACTGAAAGAGATATACAAGGTCATAGAAATTCGAAAACCTCATCTATTCATTGCTCGTTGTGACAACTCACTTCTATCCTTTGAGGACAAGTATGAATTCAAGAGTGTAGAAGATGGCACTTTTGTAAAGATCACAGACTCTATGGAATTAAAGGGATTACTACGCCTGAGTGAAGGCCTAGTCAAAAACAATCTTTCGGAACAAATGGGAGCAAACCTAATGCGCGTAAAACAAATCCTCGAATCAAAACCCTAGGTAGTCCGTATGATATCTTTTCAATCAAATGTTCAAAAACTGAAATCTTCAGTCATTATCATCGCCTGCATATGTTTTTCTTTCGCCACCGCTTTTAACTCTCAACTAAACGGACAAGAAAATCTACAGAACATTACTCAAAAAACGAATCCTCAAGAATTCAAACTCGAAGGGATTTTGTATTTTTCTAAAAAATCATATAAAATCAGCAACCCAGATTTGAAGCGCCTACAAACCATCGCCGAACATTTAATTGCAAATCCCCAAGAGAGTATATATATCCGAGCACACGCCTGGGACGGTGGCTCACAAAAAGATGAAATCTTACTTAGTGAAAAGAGATCCTTGGAAGTGGAGCGATTTTTGACTTTGCATGGGGTCAAAGAAAATCAAATACATCGCTTGTTCTATGGAAATTCCCGACCAATGGATCATGGAATCACTGCAAGTGATCAATCCATACAAAGAAGGGTTGAGTTTCAGATCGTTAAAGAATAAGACCCTTGTCCTTCATAATTAAGTAGTCAGAATAAGTATCAACATCACCTAGCATAGGTAGGACATACACACTTTTACTTTGATTTTTGATTGATTGGAGTGTTTCTTTGTAAACTTGATCTGTACTCCATTCGATTCCTTCAAAAATGTATGGAGAAGCGTGTTTCATTCCCAATAAATAATAGCCACCATCGTGGGCTGGCCCAATCACAAAATCATGCTGACTCAATGAAGCAAACGCTTCCTCTACAATCTCCTTTGTCAACTCGATGCAATCCGAACCTATAATACATACATACTCGCTATCTTTTAACTCTTGTTCGAACGCCTTTTCCATTTTATATCCAAGATCGCCTTTTGCTTGCATTTCGTTAGAAAATGACTTTTTTTTATAAAAATCACCTTCCGGTATTCCTCCTTCCCAATAGATTACATTGTTTGTTACAAAGTGTTCAGATATTTCCAGAATTCTTGAAAGCAAACTTATATATATTTGAAGTGCTTGCGCATCTCCCACCTCTTTAGCAATTCTAGTCTTGACATGGCCTAATCTGGGATTTTTTGCAAAAATGATAAGGGTTTGTTTTTCCATAAATAAATACCTAAAACGAATATTTCCACTAAAGTGAATATCAAAGGAAATGCAGGGAAATGTTGCATAAGATCAGAATAAAAAAGATAGGAGAATGCGGCAAATAGCGATAAAATAACTGCTAAGAAGGGATGGTAATTGAGAGCGATCGCCAAACCGATAAAAGGTAGAATATACCATGGGTGATTTACAGGAGAGAACAGGGTAAAGAGGAGAAGTCCTACGATTGAATTGATTTCATACCTTTGATTAAATTTAAAAACAAATAATGTAAATAAGAACGCGCCTATACCTAAGGAACAGAATCCAGATAAGTATACATAATTGGGGAAAAGAACCTCTATGCCCAAATATATGAAAGTTTCAATCAGTCCATGAAAACGAAAAGAATGAAAAAATAGTCCTATTCCATTCTGAAACTGCTGTGTCCCAAAAAGGAAGAATGATAAAGAATAAATCGTAAGAGATATGAAAGCAAGCAAAATCATCCGAATATTTATATTTCTTAATATTCCTAAATAATCATTGTTTGATCTATTCATCACGACAAATGCCGGAAGCAAAAACAGAAAGCTCAATTTGAGCTGGGTTAAAATGGCAAAAAAAACATTCCTTAAATTTGAAAATCTGGTCCCAATAAGCAAACAAACAAGTAGAACAAATAAAAATATAGATTCAAAATGAATCTGAGAAACGCTTTCTATGATCAAAAGCGGATTCAGCGCATATAAAAAGAACAGTTTTGTTGCTTCCTGTGAATTTCGAAACTTCAAATACCGAGCAATGATAAACAAATTACCACATTCAAAAGAAAATAGAATCATCTGATAAAGAATGATTTGTGAAATGACAGTGTTCAAACCGATCCACCAAGGCAATGCAAAGATGACTTGCAATGCGACTGGATAAACTGAAAAATAATCCGAGCTATTTAACCTTGGAAAAATCGATAAAATCAGCTCAGAGTGGTTTGTATTTGTGGAAAGCCATTGTTTCGGTGTTAAGGCAAACGGAGATTCACCATTTGAGAACAAGTAACCATCCCATAAAAACCTGTAAAAATCGTCACTCAGATGCGGAAGGGAAAACATAGAACCCAATCTGAAAAAGACGGCAATCCAAAACCAATCCTTCAAACGTATTTTTTCTGACCGAACATACAAAAAAAAGTAAAAACAAAACGAAATCCCTACAAATAACAATATGAGGAAGGAATTTTGTCGATCAACTAGCCTAACATACATTACTATCCATACAAAATAAATAAGCAACAAAGAGCGGATCATCGTATTTTTTTTGAAGATGAAAACAATGTCAGATAAAAAAATGTGAATAAAATTCTTGTCCCAACCCGAATCACCATTACAACATTGCCCGATATTTTTGAGACACCAAATCTACGTTTGCGATAATTGACTGGTATTTCGATAATTTTTAGTTTTTGTTGCAATGCTTTGATATGCATTTCAATATTCCACCCCCAAGTAGGATCCTTCAATCCCAAGGAAATAAGTTTTGCATATCGAATTATACGGAGAGGCCCTAAATCAGAAAACTGTTTGCCATAAAATAATTTTAACAAAAAGCAGGTGAGTGAATTGCCAAAACGTTGCGCAAAACCGAGTGAACCAGGCTCGACAACTCCTGTAGTCCTCGACCCAATTACAATGTCGGCGGATTCCTTGTAGAAACAATCTATCAGCTTTTGTATATCTGACGGATCGTCAGAACCGTCGCCATCGCAAATCAGAATCCAGGCTGGATTTAACTCTTGGTTCTTAATCCAGGCAATTGCCGCCAAACAAGCATTCCCATATCCTAGCTTAGGTTGAAATAAAACATTCACTCCAAAATTGGATACAATCGCGGCTGATTTATCTGTTGAGCCATTATCAACGACGATGATTTCCTTTCTTTGAAAGATACATAGATCAAGTATATCTTGGATTACTTTCCCAATGGATTCTTCTTCATTTCGAACAGGAATGACCAAATAGCCCCTTTCCTTATTCTCCACGCCGTGACTCATTCCTTAAAAATAAATCTTCTAAAGCCGTCTCAAGTTTAATTTGCCTGATTAAATCGAGTTTTACTTCTAACACCAAAGAACTAAAGGGATAATATTCTTTTAAGTTTTTAATCTTTTCGCGGTATACTTCCTCGACACTTGATGCATTGAGCATCATATATTCCGCTGTTTTATTCTTTAACTTCACATGATAGATTTGAAAAATTACAAACTGTATCGGTTTATTCGGAAGTTCCACGATCCATTCTCTGATCTCTTTTGGTCGTAGTCGATTTTCCTTCACCAATCGAGCATTTGGTTCCCATTCCCATTCCTGACCAATGATGGAATTTTTTGTTTCGATTAGGTTATTTTTTGCATCAAATAATTGAAGCTCCAACTTTAAAAATCTTTCAGGGTCACCAGATGGTACGTAATGGCCAGCATTTGCATTCTGAATTTCTATTTTTAAAAGATGATTCTTATAATTCCAATTTTTGAAGATAACACCGGGTTTATAGCCGTTTCTTAACTGACTAGAATACAAGGTAAACTCTTTAGGAACACCTCCGCCAACAAATCCGTGTTTGTGCGAAGTTCGAATCGGTTTATTTAAATCTTTTTTTACAAAACTTCTTTTTATTTCAGGAAGATGACAACTAACACATGACGCCCCAGGAAAATGCGATGAAGCTTCTCTCATTTCATTGCCAGTTTGAAAGTAACATACTAACGACTTGTTTAAATTGTAAGTTTCATTATGGCAGTTTTCACAACGATCACCTAAGGATTTTTTATCCACTCGTACTGGATGTGGGGGAGTCGTATTCCCATTTGCTCCTATGACGTAGGACTTTCCCAAATCATCGACTCTTACATGGCATGTAGCGCATGTAACACCCTCGCCTTGCATCTTCGAGTCAAATTTTTGATTCGGAATTTCTATCGGTTGGAAATAATCTCCATAATTCAAAGCCTGAATGATCGTTTCTCTTTGATTTTGAATGGGAATGTGGCAGTTCAAACAAATCCATTTGGGACTCGAAGATTTTGCCAGCTCAGCTTGGAATTGCAAGTCGCTAAGGGCATGTGCGTGAGTCGAACTTTGCCATTCTTCATAAATGTCGCCATGACACTTAGAACAATTTTTAGCAGTGGGTGCCCCGACTCCTTCCAGATCAGGTAATTGGGGAACGACCGCACTCCAAACCTTGCCTGGAAACACTTCGTTGACTGGAATTGGCTTGATTCGTCTCTGAAAAAAGAAGCTTCCGACAGCTATAAATGCAACTGCCAACGAGATAGATCCAAAAAGTAAACGTCGTTTCATTGGCCCCCTCCAGCAAAATGCTGTTTTCCTACAAATAGTTGCTAAAAATCACCCGAAAATGTCAATAAAACAAACTTTTCCTCTGCAAAAACGAATTTTTATTGCAAAAAATAATTCTTCTACTGTCTTATCAAACAGAGGTGCTTTATGAAACTTGGCGACTATCCTGAAGTTGTAAATGAAAATGTGACGCGAATTGTAGCATCAACGGTGGTCTTATTGGGTGCCATCAGTATCTACTATCCCAATCCGTATTCGCTAGCTTTGCTTCTGTATGGATTTTTTGCCCGTGTCAGTTATGGACCAAAATTTGAACCATTTGCACTCTTTACCAGTAGCTATATTGTTCCTAAACTTGGCATATCTTTTGTGCCCACAGCAGGTCCACCGAAACGGTTTGCCCAACTCATCGGGCTCATATTTGCCATAACATCGATTATCCTATTCTCGCTTGATCAACTCATAAGCTATAAAGTGGTATTGAGCATACTTGTTGTTTTTGCTTCCCTCGAATCATTTTTATCATGGTGTGCTGGTTGTTTCGTCTTTGCAATCCTTATGAAAATCGGTGTGATCCCAAAAGATATATGTGAACGTTGCAACCAACTCACCTATAATAAATGATTTTCTTACATTGAAGCAGTTAAGGCTTGCTTAACTTCAGCAAGAATATCGTCTATATGTTCCAACCCAACAGAGACACGTATCAAACCAGGTAGAATACCCACTGCCTGACGTTCTTCTTCCTTTAGTTTTGCGTGCGTTGTAGATGCAGGATGAGTGACCGTTGTCCTAGAGTCACCGAGATTTGCTGTTAAAGAAAACCATTTCAAGGCATCGAGAAACTTTCGCCCTCTTTCGACACCACCTTTTAAAATAAAGGTGACAACACCACCACCCAATTTCATTTGTTTTTTTGCGAGCACATAATGCGGATGAGACGGTAGAAAAGGATACTTTACAAGTTCGATTTCACTATGGGATTCAAGAAATTCCGCCAGTTTCAAAGCATTTTCAGAATGTTTTTCCATTCGGATAGAAAGTGTCTCTAAACTTTTTGAAATAATCCATGCATTCATTGGAGAAAGAGAAGGACCTGTAGCACGAGCAATAAATCGAATCTCTTTGATCAGATCTTTCTTTCCTAACACAGCACCCGCAATTACTCTACCTTGCCCATCTAAAAATTTTGTACCAGAGTGTACGATGAGATCTGCACCAAATTCAGCTGGGCGCTGAATATAAGGAGTAGCAAAACAGTTGTCCACGATAAGGATCAATCCTCTCGCCTTACAAAATTCGGAGATCCAAGACAAATCGATGATATCTAAGGCAGGATTAGATGGAGTTTCGATGTACACAATTTTTGTATTCGGTTTCACTCCGTCTTCCCATTCTTTTATGTTTCCAATGTCCGCATATGAATGTGTTATATTGAAACGTGGAAAGATTAAAGTCAAAACTTGGTGCGTAGAACCAAAAATCGATCTGGAGGCAAGGATATGATCACCTGATTTCAACAATGCGAACATCGAATTGAATACAGCGGCCATCCCAGAAGCAAACGGAACACCATCCTCACACTTTTCTAACTTTGCCAACTTGTCGATCATTTCGGTCGTATTGGGGTTTGAAAATCGAGTGTACATATTGCCCTGTACTTCTTCAGCGAACATTGCTCTGGCATGTTCTGCATCATCAAAAACAAAGCTAGAAGTCATAAAAAGGGGGGTCGAGTGTTCCCTCTGGGCAGTTCTTGGAGTTTGAATGCGAATTGCATCTGTTTCAAAGTTATCAAACATATCTATCTCCAAACAATTATCCTAGCATCAAAAGACATCATTTTTTTGGACAAACATTCAATATAGTGGTTAAATTCTGCCAATATAGCAGATATTTTACAAAAAAAGAGCAATCCTATCAGTCGATTTTATAAATCTCGCCATCCTGTAAGTGAACTCTCTTTTTTGCGGCCTTCGCATAATCAAGATCATGAGTAACGAACAAAATTGTTGTCCCTTCCTCTTTATTGATTTTTTTAAACATTTCCATCACATTATCACCATTAGTTGTATCCAAGTTTCCAGTTGGTTCGTCGGCAAAAAGAAATTTTGGTCTTTGAATGAGAGCTCTAGCAATTGCTACCCGTTGCTGTTCGCCTCCTGACATCTGACTTGGAAGTTTGTTTTTACAATGTAAAAGTGAAAATTCTTTCAATAGATGCATTGCATACTCTTCTGCTCTCTTTAATTGATTTTGTTTCCGAGCAGGCATCGTGATGTTTTCAAAAGCAGAAAGTTCGGACAACAGGTAATGAAATTGAAATACAAAACCTAAGGACTCATTTCTTAATCTATGTATGGTTTTTGAATCTATGGAAGTAAGATCCAATCCATTTAAATAAACTTTTCCAGATGTTGGTTCATCTAGACCGCTCAAGATGTACAATAAAGTGGATTTACCGGAACCTGATTTTCCAATCAATGCTACAAATTCACCAACTTCAATTTCCAATGAAATGTTTTTCAAAATCATTTGAGGCGGATCGCCGAAGGATTTTACTAAATTCTCCGCAACAATCCCTTCATTCATGTGGCACCTCGGATGATTTCCACCGGCGAGAGACGACTTGCCATCCGTGCAGGAATGTAACTGGCTACCGTTGAACTTAAGATAGCGATGAGAAATGCCTTTATGTAAATTAGAATGTCCCAAGACACGACCATCGAACGAATTAAAGCTACACTGTCTTTCTTTGGACTTCCGAGAGGGATTCCTTCAATCATGCTACAACCAAACGCACCAAGCAATAGACCTACTATAGCTCCTACGAATCCCAAAATCATACCTTGGATCAGAAATAGTATGATAGTATCTCTTCCATCGAAGCCAATAGAACGTAAAATTGCCACTTCCTTCTTCTTTTGATTTACAACCATATTAAGAATATTATAAATCCCAAATGCTACCACCAAAATAATCGTGAATGTTGTTGAATTTCTAACAATGTCTTGCGTCTTAAAAACAGAAAGGATACTTTCATTTGCTTGATCCCAACTTTCAACCTTATCTTTGCTATAATAAGCCCATTCATCGGCAATGGAAGCCGCATCTCTTACCTTTGTAATTTTGATGATAATCTGTGAAACTTCTCCACTCGAACCGGTTATGCTTTGAACGGTAGGAAGCGACCCGTAGGATGTAACATCGTCTATCATTCGATTTCCTGTATTCAAAACACCTATAACTTTCATAGGCGAAGTATTTCCCTTGGGTGTCAGGACTTGAATTGTATCACCAACTTTTGCTCCGAGTTTCGCGAGTACTCCTCTACCTAATATTCCTAACGAACTACCAAAGTTTAGATCCTTTAATTTTGCTTCTCGTACATAGGTTTCGAGATTGGTTACCTTACCGTGACGATTTGCATCTATCCCAATCAGCCTTGAAGGTGACGAATTTTTTCCATTCAAATAGATGACTTCCCGCGTTAACTGTGGAGAGTAACTAATAACCCGATCATCCTTACTCAATCGTTCCATCCATCCAATTACGTTTGTTAATCTGCCATTGTCTGCCCTGCCAGAGGGAGGTGAAAGCCAATGAACTTCACTTCCTACAAAAAAAACATCTTCAAATGTACGTTCTGTAATGAGTTCATCTTTAGGAGAAATTTTGATTTGTCCGTCCGAATTTACCAATTGTTCCATCATTACTGTTTGGAATCCTAACATGATGCCAGAAAACATCACATAACCGGCCGTACCTAATAATATGCCAATCAGCGTCAGAAGAGTTTGTTGGGGTCTGGAAAGTATTTGACGAATTGCTAAGAAGAGCATACTATTTTTGATTCACAAACACTTCATCACCATCTTGCAAATCACCCGAAAGTAATTCACCAAACTCAGAGTTAATTGCACCAAGTTTGATCTCGATTTTTTGTCGTTTCCCGTTTCGTATCCGAATGACCTTACCTTTGTCTACTCCAACTAAGGGAACCAATACCACATTTTCTCGTTTGCTAACTTCAATCGCTACATCTGTCGTCATTGCAGGTAAAATTCCTTCAGGGAGATTTGGTGTAATGATTTTAACAAGAAATTGACCCTGGGACGGATAGATGCGTTCTACTTCGCCCACATAATTATGACCTCTGATGGATTCGAAGCTAAGTTGGACTTTTTGTTTGGGTCTAACTCTTAAAGCGGATTCTTGATCTAATGAAACCTGAACATAAAGATTTCGCATATCAATCAATTCCAATATCGGAACGCCAGGCATTGCGATTTCATCTTTTGAAAGTGTGAGATTTGTAATCGTACCTGCAAAGGGAGCCTTAAAGATAAGACCAGAATCAACTCGGATCAGAGGTGCACCTTTTGCAACGGATTGCCCTTCTTCGATATAAAGTTCTCGGATGGAGGCTGAGATCCCTAGCTTCAGTGAATAGATTTTTTCAGGTTGGACACTTCCAAGTGCATAAACAGCTTCTACAAGAGGACCCTTTTTAATCAAAATAGATTCTTTATTCGATGGAATGAGCCAGTAGACGAGCCCCGCAAGAAGACAAACAGCTCCCAATCCTATTCCAATCCATTTTTGTTTCTGAGACATACATCAAAACCTGCTCCCACTTTTTCAAATTGCTATCCATTATTTTCGAATACTTCTTGTCTTCTCGTTGATTTTTATCAAAATCATTCGCTATGAGCAATGCCCTAGAACCAAAAACACGAGGAAATGGGAAAGACATACTTCTCCAAGCATTTCATTGGAATCTTGTTAAAACGAAGGGAACTGGAACACTCTCACAGTCTTCCGATTCTTGGTATCAAATTCTTATAAATCGTGTAGATGATATATACGAACTCGGGGCTACCATCATCTATTTACCTCCTCCTTGGATAGATGATTCCGAATGGCATAGTGGCGACAAACATGGTGGAGGCGAGGGATACTTTTGGCGAGATTTTGATTTGAATTCACGATATGGTAGCAAAGCCGAGCTCATCAAACTTGTCCAGGTATTTCACTCCAAAAATATCAAAGTTATCGTAGATATTGTGTTAAATCATCGAGATCGATATCGGATGAAGCAAGATATTTGGGAGTATCCTGGCCCTGCATGGCGAGTAGGCGGTTCTGATACTGGAGGTGCTTTTTTTGATGGCAGCTGTGATTTGAAATTGGATAGACCGGAAGTCTACACCAGGTTCAAACAAGGATTAAATGAACTTTTAGATGATTGCCAAGTTGATGGATGGCGTTGGGATTTTGTATGGGGATATCATCCCAAGGATGTCTTCAATCTAATCAAAGATACAGAAAAAGCAGAATATTTCTCTGTGGGAGAATATTGGCAAGCGGCGAGCATCAAAGATGATCCAATGTTCCAAAGATACGGATCAAACGAAAGATCAAGGATTTTAGGTTGGGCAAAGGAATCAGGATGTTGTGTTTTTGATATGGTTTTAAAAAAAGAAATCAACTCTTGTAATGCTAATTATCTGAAATACGGATTGAATCTAAGTCACGATGCAAGCGAAAGAGAGATGGTGGCAACACTTGTAGAAAATCATGATACAGGTGCCTCTCCCTTTTCTACCTCCAATGGATGGGGGCAAAAGGTTTGGGAGTGTCCTTCTCACTTCAAATCAAGAGCATATGCATTTATTCTTAGCACACCTGGAACGCCTTGTATCTATTGGCCGGACTATTTTGATTGGGGCCTATCCGAAATTAAAGATTTAACACAGGCAAGAAAACAAGCAGGCATTACATCAAGCTCAAATTGGATTGACCTTACAGAAAGATATGGAGGTTTTGCGGCAATTATCAAAAATCAGAGCGATGAAGAGGCATTGGCAATATCCATCGACTCTAATTTTTTAAACCCAGGTGACCAATGGAAAGTTGCCGCAGAAAAGAAAGGTGAATGGACTGTATGGCTAAAAAAATGACTAACTAGCGCGCAGATTAAATTGCATTTCAACTTCTTTGTTGGGAAGTTTTAAAAAATTTGTTGGAACAACATCTATAAATTGTCCCGTATGTAAATATTTATAATCATCTTTATTTTGCAGATGACCCTTTAGATAATTAGCGGTAACTAGGCGACCATCTGATTCTAAAATCGCCTCTTGCAGATTCCCGATAGATTTAGTAGCATAATTCGCGTTTAACTCTGCACTTAACGCCATCAAATCCAATACTCGTCTTTTCTTTTCGTCACCAGGCACAGTATCTCCTACAGGTTCTGCACTAGTTCCCTTTCTAATTGAATATGGGAAAGCATGGATTTTAGCGAACCCTAATTCAGTTAACATTGATTTGGTCTCTAGATATTCCACTTCCGTTTCGCCAGGAAATCCTACGATCGCATCCGTGCCCAAAAATAGATCTGGAAACTTCATTTTTGCTTTTTGGACTCTCAGTCGAAAGGAATCAGGGTGGTATGTACGTTTCATTGCTTTTAAAATTTTGCGACTTCCACTTTGTAGAGGGATATGGATAAATTTGCAAAATCGTGAATGACTCATCAGATCCAAAAGCCCTTCACCTACGTCTGGTGGCTCAATTGATGAAATCCGCAGTCGCGAATATTCCAATATATTAAGTATACTTTCAAGCAGGTTTAAAAATCCTTTTTCTCCGGACTCTAATTTATACCATCCAAGGTTTACGCCTGTTAGTTGTATCTCTCCAACACCGTTGTCTTGTAAAAATCTAACTTGATCCAGTACATCTTGGTAATTGCGACTCACACCCAAACCACGTGCAGATGGAATCTTACAATAGGAACACTTTCGATTGCAACCGTCTTGAATCTTAAGGTAGGCACGTGTGTGCCCTTCAGGCAATACATCAGAATATGAAAAGCGATCGGTTGTGATTTTGGACGAAACCAAACCACCTTCCCAATCCTCTAAAATCTTATATGGTAGATTGCTTTTTTCATCATTTCCATAGACAGCGGCAACACCGGGTATGGCTTCAATGGTTTGTTTGTCAGTCTGCGCATAACACCCAGTTATGTATACTTTCGCTCGTGGATTTTCACGGATGGCGTTGCGAATGATATTTCTATTTTTGACGTCGGCTTTATTTGTGACAGTGCAGGTATTGACGACAATGTATTCTGCTTCTTCATTTTGCGAAGCCAGAGAAAATCCTTTGTCTTTTAGTATTGAATATAGACCATCTGTCTCAAAAAAATTGAGACGACAGCCTAGTGTATGGAACTTAATTTTCACGCAGAGGGAATGGCACTGATGCGACGGCTATTTTCCTTGATGGATGTGTGATTCGAATCTAGATTTTCCGCGCGTTGTATACAAAGTTTTGCCTCTTCTAAGTATGTCGCGGCATCTTTCTTTTTACCAAGTTTGATATTTTGCAGATAGAGTGCTTCTTGCACTAATGCCAGATTGTTCCAAACACTTGCTGATTTATCATTGATTGAAGATGCCCATCGCAAGCTAACATCCGCTTTATCGAAATTTTTAAGGGCAAAGTAAATTTTTCCTTCTAGTTCCAGAAATCGAACGTCGTTGGGGTGATTGGCTTTTGCTTTTTCAATTTGCGAAAGTGCAACTTTATCAGCACCTCTTTGTGCGAGAGCAAGGGCATAAAAATATCGAATTTCGCCATTTGTAGTATATTGGGGAACAAACTTCTCACACAGTTCGATAACAGCTTTCCACTTTTTGTGACGTGCCAAAATACCGAGCATGTCGGTAACTAAACTCTCGTCATCCGGCTTTCTTTTCCGTGCCTCTTGGATCGCTGAGTAAGCATTGTCAAAATCGTTTAATTTATCATAATTGTAAGAAAGCAAGGCATAACTTTCGTAAGTGGCCTTACCTTCAACAAGAAGAGTTTTCAAAAGCTCTATCGATTTAGGATAGTTTCGTAATTTATATTCTTCAACAGCTTGAAAGTAAGAAGATCCAGCAGGTGAACTTTGCTCTTGGGAAAAAACTGACGTGGTAAAATAAAGGGAGAGTAAAAAAATAGAAATGTAAGTTTTCATTTTAAGTCCGAAGGAACGCCAACCCAGTTTAAATTTACCTCATCAATACGAGAGTGATAGGGCTCGATAGGGTCTATGTATATAAAAACGCTTCCCCCGTGAGAAAGCAAGAAATGTTCTATATGTTCTTCCGTGATGTATTCGTAGTCACCATGATAAAGAATCGGTGTCTGATTCGGCGCAAGGTGTAGGTGAAACTCCTCACCCGGAATAAAATCCGCTATATTTAGATAGCCAACACCGAAGTAAAGACCAGATTGAAAGTAGTATTTATAGTGAACTTTTACTTCAGGAAGCACCAGATTGGGTTGTATGGTCCCAATCTGGATTCTCTCAATCGATGCGACAGTCCTAATCTTTCGCAACTGAAACCATATTTTCCTAATAAAAAAATAGGAAAAAAGGAACAGTAACGGGATTAGAATCGCCATTGGATCAAACGAGCGCTAGATCTTTCTCTTCCTCGCTGGAAGAAGAATCACCGTCGTTTTTATCCGGCTCTTTGTAATCCGTCCAAGGGCTTTCCGCAAAAGCCAATTTACCTTCGACAAAATCTACATCAATTTTTGTAGGTTGATCATAGACTCCTCTAAGTGACTGCAAAGCCATATAGTCCTCCAACTCTCTCTGAAATACTCGTCGGAGAGGTCTTGCACCATAATTCTGGTCATAACCGATTGTCGCAAAATGCTCCTTAGCTGGAACAGTTAGAGATACGCTCACTTTCTTCTCGGTCAATCGTTTGTTGAAATCCTTCAACATGATATCCACGATATGAACGATTTCCTCTTTTTTGAGAGGTTCAAAGTAAACTACTTCATCCACACGGTTTAGAAATTCTGGATTGAAGTGTTTTTTCAATTGTTCACGAGCTTGGTCTGCTTTGTACTGATCTCTCTCTGCTTCAAAATCCTCAAAGCCCAATCTGCCACCCTTCGAAATTTCTTTCGCGGCAATGTTGGAAGTCATGATTATGATCGTGTCACGGAAATTGACTTTGCGACCTTTTGTGTCTGTTAAGTTCCCCTCTTCCATAATCTGAAGTAGGATATTAAACAAATCATGGTGGGCCTTTTCGATCTCATCCAAAAGAACCAAACTGTATGGCTTCCTTCTTACGAACTCTGTTAACTGGCCACCATCATCATAACCGACGTAACCCGGAGGAGCACCTATCAGACGAGAGACCGCATGTGGTTCCATATACTCCGACATATCGATTCGTAACATTGCGTCCTGAGAACCAAAGAGTTGTTCAGCGAGTGCCTTTGCAAGTTCCGTCTTACCAACACCTGTAGGTCCAAGGAAAATAAAGGATCCGGTAGGTCGCTTTTCGCTTTTGAGACCAGTGCGTGAGCGTCTTACAGCTCGAGCGACTTTTTCAATGGCTTCGGTTTGACCAACGATACGTTCTTTAATGACATTTTCGAGATCGAGGAGTTTTATATTTTCTGACTGCTCCATTTTCTTCAATGGAATGCCAGTCCAAAGACTAACAACCGATAGAATGTCTTCCTCTTCGATGGATACTGCAAATCCATCGATTCGCTCTTGCCATTGTTTGATCTTTTCTTCGAGAAGGATTTTTTTGCGATTCACATCATCACGGACGGCCGCTGCCTTTTCGTATTCTTGGCTTCGAACGAGATCCTCTTTTTTTGTAGAAAGAGTTTTGATTTCTTCTTCAATATCTTTGATTTCTGTTGGCCGTTGGCAGTTTGCTAGTCTCGCCTTGGCACCAGCTTCATCAATGATATCAATCGCCTTATCTGGTAAAAAGCGATCGTTGATGTATCTGTGAGAAAGTTTAACTGCTTGTTCTAATGCCTTCGCCGAGTAACGCACCTTATGATGTGCTTCGTATGCTTTTTTCAATCCATCCAAGATCAAAATCGCATCGGAAACAGAAGGTTCTGCCACTTTTACCATTTGGAATCGGCGTTCTAAGGCAGAGTCCTTTTCTATGTACTTTCTATATTCATTGCTTGTAGTCGCCCCGATGCATTGCAGCTCACCACGTGCAAGTGCAGGTTTGAGTATATTTGCTGCATCTACAGCACCTTCAGCCGCTCCTGCACCAATGAGTGTATGCAACTCATCTATAAAGATAATGATGTTTTGAGAGGTCACGATTTCTTTCATGATCTTTTTCAATCTTTCTTCAAACTCACCACGGTATTTGGTTCCAGCGATGAGACTGGCAAGATCCAAAGATAACACGCGTTTGTCGAAAAGCAGATCCGGAACCAATTTGTCAATGACTGCCTGAGCGAGCCCTTCAACGATTGCCGTTTTTCCAACACCAGACTCACCTACGAGGACAGGATTGTTTTTGGTTTTCCTGGAAAGGATTTGAATGACGCGTTCGATCTCTTTCGAACGTCCAATCACTGGATCTAACTTTTTTTCACGTGCGAGTTGTGTTAGGTCACGTGCGAATTCATCCAAGATCGGAGTTTTGCTTTTTTCCTGTCTAGGTGGTGCTTGCGACGCTTGTTGTTGCGTATTTTGTGTGCCAGTACTTGCACCGACTGCACTTGCAGGAGGAGCACCTAATAGGCGCAATATTTCTGATTTAATGACGTTGTAATTTACACTGAAGGAAGATAGTGATCCACCCGCAATATTGTTGTTATCACGAAGTAAAGCCAAGAGAATGTGCTCAGTGCCCACATAATTATGTTTGAGCCTCTTTGCCTCTTCTTTGGAAACCTCGATCATTTTTTGGTATTTATCTTGGCCTTGCGAAACATCCAGAAGCAATGCTCCAGAATTATCCCGAGTGCGTTTTTCGACTTCTTTTCTTAGTTCGCTGAGATTGATATTTAGATTCGTAAGAATCTTAATCGCAACCGAGTCTTCCTCTCGCAATAGCCCGAGTAAAATATGCTCAGGTCCAATAAAGTCTGAGCCCATTCTTTTGGCCTCATCCTGCGCGATTTCGTTGATGACTCGTTTTGCTCGTTTTGTGAATTCCAACATGCCGCACCCTACCTTTAATACTTAGACGAAAGTTCGTGTTCCCATCTAGAACGGTAATGACCTATCCTAGTCCGAGTAAACTAAGAATTTTGAAAAACCGTAGTTTTTGCCTCGGAACCGCATTTTTGCAAGAAATCTGAACTAAAATTAGATCGGAATCTAGAATATTTCCCACTTCGCTTTCCGGTTTGGGCAAAAAATCGATGCCAAACCCAAGAAAGGGTGATAATTGCCGGATCAGATCAAAATATCTCGGTTTTGGAATCCGAAATTGGACGCTAAGCCGGTCCCCTCTACCACAGTTGGTTGGACAAGAATTGATAAAACCGATGTTTTTTTCCCAGGCCCAAAGCTGTTTTAGAAATAAAAAGCGAAGGAAATGGGAATTCCAAATCTTATTTTGTAAAAAAATTGCGGGCTCAGACGATTTCCATTCGTAACGTAGATGATCTTCCTCGCCAAAGTAAAATTTTTCACCAATATTCAATTCTAGCGATTCGTTTTTAGTATCATGGAAGGGAATTTTCAAACGAGAAAGTAAGGAACGAATTTCTTCCACTTGGCTCGTGTAATGTGGGAAAAACCCCTTCCGCAAACATCTTGCAATTCGTAGGCGATAAGTGGGTGAATGTATGGCTCTTCGTATAGATTCCAGATCGTTGATCGAATCTATGTTTTCATCTCTATTCTTGTTTGCTAACCTAGATAGGTTTCCCGAAAACAAAACTTTGTGACAACTTCCGCAACCAAACTTGCCAGTTGAAATAAATATTTCTTCTGAAAGCCCACAGCGAATACAATGTGCCACTTATCTTTAACCAGAAATAGGCGAAAGGATTCCTGATTCGATTCGATTGCGTTTGTGAGCCATGGAAGCAAGTTCCATATCATGTGTGACTAAGATAAGAGAAAACTGAAATTCCTTTTGGAGATCCTTGATAAGATCCATCAAATGACGAGAGTTTTTCCGATCCAAATTCCCCGTTGGTTCATCCGCTAGAATCAGCTGTTTCCTTCCAACCAGCGCACGCGCAACTCCGACCCGGGCACTTTCACCACCTGAAAGCTGTGAAGGAAAACTTTCTGTTCTTTCACCCAAGCCGACAAGTTCCAATATCGCCTTCGAGCGGCTATGTGCTTCTTTTTGGCTGACCTTTGAGATAAGGAGCGGCATCATCACATTTTCGATAGCTGTAAAATCCGGTAGCAGAAGGTGTTGTTGGAAGATAAAGGAAATCTTTTCTGCACGAAAGATTTCTCGTTGTCTTTCGTTCAAATTTTTGAGGGATACTCCACAAACTTCCACCTCACCCTCGTCAAACGAATCCATGGCGCCCAAAATATTTAAAAGCGTTGATTTACCAACGCCTGAAGCTCCTTCAACCGATACAATTTCACCAGACTTTACTTCGAAGTCCATACCCGAAAGAATATGATACTTTTGATCAACTACTTGATAAAATTTTTGAAGTCCGCGAACCGAGACTGTGGCATTTGATGAATTAGTCATTTCTGATGGTATCCACTGGATTTAAGTTAGCCGCCCAACGTGCTGGGAAGTATCCCGCAAGTCCTGAAAGAATGGTCGCGGCAGTTGTGACCATAAAAATAAAAGAAATATCGATATCAACTGGTATGTGATCAAAATAATAGATATCCTTGGGAACCAATTCTACATTGCTCCATTCTAACGGATTGAGCATCGAACCTGCCGCATTGATGATTTCTTCCAAACCGCCAATGATCACTTCCAATTTAGTAGCCACAAAAATGCCCCACATCCCACCTACGAGTGAAGATAAAATACCGACAATCATCGCATTTAGAGTGAATATCAATAGAATATCGTTTGAAGCCAGACCCAATGCCTTAAGAGTACCAATCGATTTGCGTTTTGCTCGAACTAACGAATGAACGGTAGCGACCATTCCAAGCGCGGCAAGCACGATAAACAAAAATACAATGATTGAGATAATCGTTTTTTCCAATCTGAGCGCTGCTAAAAAATTCTCCTGCTCTTCCGCTATCGTGCGAACAGAAAAGGAAGACTGAGCTTGGACTTGAGGGTTCCAACCGTCTTCATTGAGGCGAGTAAGAATTCTCGACTTTGTAACTTTCAAATCATCCAGCGAATTGACTTTGATCGCAATTTGATTTACCGCATCTTTCATTTTGAAAAAGTCTTGTGCCATCGGTAGAGAGAGAAATACAAATTTCGAATCGTAATTATAATAGCCTGTTTTAAAAAGACCTGTTAGTCGGAAGGTTTGTACGTTGACTTGCACACCTCGTTCAACTGTAAATCTTCCACCAGGTACTGCCATCGTAATCTCTTTACCAAGGCCATAACCATAAATGGCACTCATCTCCTTCCCTATCACAACCAGCTTTTTGGAATTGATATTTTGGATTTCATCTCGATTGTATTGCAAAATGCGAGGGAAGTTTGGAAGTCCATTTTGAATCAGCCTTTCGATGCTTTCTATAGGCACGGCCCGAATCATGATCGGATTGAAATTATTATTACTTTGGATCAACCCATGGCTCGTGATGTTTCCCTCAATGGAAATGATCACATCTTTTAGCTTGGGATCGGTTTTGAGATGTTCGATCACTTTCTGGTAGCTAGAAATCGATCCGGAACCAAAGGAGTTCTCGATTGTTATGTGAGGACCTCCTTGCCAGAGCGATTCCTTGACTTGTTTCTGGAAACCATTAAAAATAGAAAGAACGACGACAAGCAGGGAAACCCCAACCATCATCACAATGAAGGAGAGTCGTGACTTTATGGACAAAAAGCCGAGGACTCTAGACCCGCGGATATAGCGAGTAGTTATTAATGCAACAATTCCCATGGTAACCTAATCTTTTTGACAGCTTTCTTCCTTGGACGGATACTGTCAAAAAAGAACCTTATGTCTAATTCGCCAAATTACTATTCTCTCAAAGTTGTCATTCGTGACGAGGCCAATATGGTCTTTGTCATGTTTACAGCACTCCTTGACCCCGTTGAGGTCAAAGCGGTGAAATACGAAGGCGTGGCAAGTGGTAGCCCAGCCGCGCTCCTTCCCGTAAAATCGACATTCCAAGACTTTTGCAATCGTGTACAGCGGGTCATCTACAAAGGTGACCAGTTGAAAAACATCACCAAATCTTTGCAAGAAGCCACGAAGGCATCTTTCTCTTCAGAAAGTGTTCTTACCGAAGTTTTACATTATATCGATCATAACCTACCTGATCGACTTGAATTCATTTTCAATCAAATGCATGCGCGTATCGCTGGTAAATCAAATCCGATCATCGAAATTCATTTTGAGGTGATAGACGGAAAGGATATGGCAAAAACAACTGTAGACGAAGATGAGATTGCGAGGAATGAGGCGGCGGCAGTACCTATCAACGTACCTACGTCATCAGGTTTTCATGTACCTGTAGACAAACAGTTGATTCAGTTTCGATTTCAGCTCTCACCAGTGAATGGGAAAGTTCTTACTGAGTTGGGACCCGGGGATACCGTCTTCATTCGGTTACTTCCTGGGGATACGATAACGGATAACATCATTTCCTCGCTTGAACTTTTAGACGAAACAGGTGTAGTCAAACAAATTCCCGCACAAATTGTAAATATCTCCAATAGCAAAAACATTTCAGAAGTTGTCATCAAAATCAATGAACAAGTATATGGAAAGATCATTGAGGAAGAAAACTCTATAAAAGTCAAAACTCATGACCCAGCTGCCGGAGCCGCACCTCTGCTTACCTCTGTCGCTTCCGTTACCGCCACTTCGAAATCAAATTCTTTATCCGGCAAAAAGGATGCGGGAGATGTCTCAGCAGTATTACCTTTTATAATTATACTTGCATTAGTTCTGATAGGCTTGTCTGCGATATACTTCTTTGTTTAAAACTATGTTCAAAAAATTTACCCTCTCTATCGTCCCTATACTTTTGTTTTTGGTATCCGCATATTCTCTATTTGTTGATTATGAGATCATTCTTCCCGAACCGATCTCCTATTCAGATACTGAATCAGCAGAAGCCCATACCGAACTCAATCCAGTCGTTGAAATCAAAAGAGGGATCTGGTTTCGAATAGATTATATTTCGTTTCTCATCAAAGAGCTAGAAAGCGAGATTCTACCGATAGACACCGAACAAGAAGAGTCGATAGACAAACTAAAACGTATCATTATCGGACAGAGGATCCTTTTCTTTGTGATCGCGTTTTATATGGCTCTTTGTTTTTCTGCGTTTATCAGCCAGTTCTTTCGAGCGTGGTTTTATCTCACATTAAATCGCCTTGTTTTTTGGTTAGGTGTTTTTTGGGCCTTACAAGAGTTATTTTTGCACATTCGGATACTCGCTGACGGACATCTCTGGGGAGCGGCTGGCGTTGTCTTTTTTCTTACAACTTTCATACTTACGATTTTTGCTATTGTATTCTTAGAAAAAGGCAAAAGTGAATCCATGACTTTTGAAACGCTCAAACATTCGTCTTCCCTAGAAGAAGAAGGGCGAGCTCCACAGGCAAATGCAAATAGTTCCTATTTGAAGTTACTCCTTCATTTTCTAATGATCATCGCTGTTGGAATATTAATTGGCAATTTTGTTTATATACCGTTGTTTCTTTTACAAAAACACTATGTAACTGAATTTACCATGTTTATTTTTTCTCTTCTATTGCTACTATCTGGATTCTATATTTATAATTATGGAAAAGTTGGCGGCGAAAAATCTTTGACTGGTTTACAGAACACACTGGTCAGCATCGCCTATCTCCAGTTTAGATTTCTAAGAAATGGTTTTTTTGGAATTTTTGCTACTGTGTTAGTTGTATTTTTTGTGACATTTTTATTCAGTATCCTTATCTTGAATATTGATTTGATCCAAACCAATACTGGACTCTTTCAAAAAGGATCAGAATTTTAAAAACAGATCAATTGCAAATGGGAGTTTGTGTTTGTTTGGTCTCACACCATAACGATCCGTTGGGATAGTAAGTTTGACGGAAGATAAGCTCGCCCTTATCATTGTATTTTTCCATCGATTCCTTACGGCCATCTGGATAATAGTAAAACCACTCTCCCACTTTTAAGTCTTCCGCATAACTTCCTTTTGACTCGATTTTCGTATCTGGATAGTATTTGACCCAATCTCCCGACCTGTTTCCGCCATCATACATTCCTTTTTCGCTTACTCTGCCATTTGGGAAATATCGAAAGTATGGGCCGTTTTCGTTTCCCCATTCAATGGTAGGATACCAGAATTTTCGTTTGCGAACACCTGGTGAAAAATTCATTTCATAGTAAGGTTTTCCATCAGAAAATGCCCATTCCCATTTTCCTGACTTTTCGGACATCTTGTATGTTCCACGAGATATCACAACACCCGTATTATAATCATAAGTTTCAATGGGCCCTTCATTTAATCCCACTTCATTCAATTTAACTTTGGCAATAAGTTTGCCATTTTCAAACCAACGGTATTCATAACCATCGATCTTATGCGTATATAAATTAAGTTTTCGATTGTAAACTGCATCTTCGGGAACACCTTCGGGACGTCCCCAATCACCGCGACATTGAATCGAGATGAGGAATAGCGAAACAATGACGTTTATTTTGATGAGATTTTTCAATGTTTTACCGTTTAACCTGAATAAGATGTATATTGGATTCATTTTTAAATTTTTTAAGGATTTCCCTTGAAATGAGTATTCTATTGAGACGTTTTGATCGGATTGGAGTCAAATAGCGCAAAGAAAGAAGAATGTATCCATCTTGCTCATACGATGTGTATACGATAGGTGTGGTCTTTCCCAGACGAACAAGATAATTTTTTGACAATTCCCTTATCTTTTCATCAACCAATTCGGGTGCGAGAACTAACTCTTCATTCAATATCTGCCCACAAAGAAACTCTGCTCTTTCCCAATCTGAATCTAGTGAGATAGAAATTTTAAATTCATCCCAAACAAAATCCATGGTATCCGATACAATAAAAAATCTATGAATTACAATATTATAATTTGGGAAATGAATCAAACGATTAGTAGATTGTTCCGCCTTTGGATCAGTGGAAACTTCAAGCAAAGTAAATTTAAAGAAACCAATGTTGACCACATCACCTTTTATATTATCAATTTCTATCCTATCTCCCACCTTGAATCCATTGCTTCCCATGATCATAAACCATCCGACCATGTTCAGCCAGACTTCCTTTAATGAGATTACAATACCGGCGCCCGCCAAACCAAGAACTGTCGGTAATAGAGACAGACTAGAAAAAATAACAGGAAGATAGATAATCGTAAAGCTAATTAAAAACCCTGTTCTGATCACCTTTCTACGATTATAATCATGGGCAGGATCGATAGATGGTCGAATTTTTTCGACCATTACCATTGTGATTTTGTAAACCAAAACGGCAAAAATCACTAAATACAAAAAAAGCAGAAGCGATTGAGAAATCGCACGATCATTCATCTTTAATAGATGAAATGGATTTAAGTCTGAATAGAACTCTTTAAAATCTTCACCCAAGATCTTTACTACCTTTTTGTTCCATTAGTGTTTCCAAAATCATAGCTCGATCACATGGCACACCAAATTTTGGTTTCCCAAAATCTTCAAGCAAAACAAACTTTAGGATTTTGCCGTCTTTCTTTTTATCATGTTCCATATGGGAAATGATGTCTGCTGGCTTTTCTTTTATTTGCAAAGGTAAACCAAGTGATTTCATAATTTGAATGGCTAGCTTAAAATTTTGATCCGAAAAACCCAATATTTTTTTTGACAATAGTAATGCCGTTATAATCCCCATAGCTACTGCCTCTCCATGCGAATAACGAGCATACTTTGTAAGAGACTCTATGGCATGACCAGTTGTATGTCCAAGATTGAGAATGGCTCTGATCCCGCCTTCTTTCTCATCTTTGGAAACGACTGAAGATTTGAAACGGACGGACTCATCGATACAATAGCGAAGGATGTCCGCCTCAGGATGAAAATCTTCTCGTTTGACGGTCGAAAGGCGGTCTAAAAAAGGACCTCCCTCGAGAAATGCATGTTTGACGATCTCGGCGAGTCCACAACTCCATTCCTTTTTGGGCAATGTGGTAAGTGTAAATAGTGGTGCAAAAACAAAATCAGGTTGATGGAAGGAACCGACCATATTTTTGCCCAAATCTAAATTTACAGCCACCTTGCCACCCACTGACGAGTCGACACAAGCAAGTAAGGTAGTAGGTACTTGGACAAAACGAATTCCGCGTTGGTAAGTTGCGGCAATAAACCCTGCGAAATCTCCAACGACTCCGCCGCCAAAGGCAATGATTACCGCTTTGCGATCGGCATCTAACTTAACCAATTCATGGTATACTTTTTTGACGCGATCGATGTGTTTGTTTTTTTCTCCAGGTTTCAAATAGACAATATGATATGGCTTTGCTAACCCTCGGATTTCTTGGAGTAAATACTTCTGATATATACCTGCAATTTCACGATTCGTAAGGATAATGTATCTAGAAACATCTTTCAAAGACTCGAGTTTTGATTTGAATCCATTGAGATCTGAATGCAATTCCACCGGATAAGCAAATCCGGCTCCTTCGACAGTTCGAGTCTGAAGCATCATACTTCGACCACCCATTTACTTGGGATATAACTTGAAGGAGTGTGTTTTTTCTTTTTAAAAAAATCTTTGATATCCGGCCTTAAGTCCATTTTTTGAATTTCTGATGAAGTAAAATAGCCAAAACCTGAAATGGCACGTTCTTTTGGATTCAATCTTGGTACGAGAGCTTTTACTTGGACTGAAAATACAAGCTGGATCAAGTGGCGTCTTTTATCTGGATCAATGGATTCGTTGAGTAAAAGGAAAAAACTCTTTGTCACTTCCAAATCTAACTCTTCTTTCAACTCACGTCTTAAGGCTTCGTCTGCACTTTCACCGAACTCGATTCCCCCACCAGGTAGCAACCAATAGCCATTTGCCTTTTTCTTTTGTTGCACAAGGAGCACTTTGCCTTTTGAATCTTGAATCAGCGCCGCAACTCGAACACGTAGACCTTTCTTTTTTAGAAAAAAATCAATCATACCAGCTTTAGCCTCACTAGCGCTTGTTTTGCGGCATTTTGCTCAGCCGCTCTTTTATTTTTGCCTTCACCAGAAGCGGATAAACTTCCATCTAGATCAACGACTACCTGAAAGTACTTTTCGTGATCAGGCCCATCTTCCGATACAACTCGGTATACCGGAGTCTTTTTCCATTTTTTTTGACAATATTCTTGTAATATGGTTTTATAATCTTTTGTTTCTTCAATTTCTTCAAGCAATTGATCCATCTTCTTGAAGTTGGTTTTTAAAAATTTCCGACAAGCATCCAATCCTTGATCCAAAAATAGAGCTCCAAGGAATGCTTCAAAGCTATCTGCCTGTAAATTTGTATTCTTCTCTCCCTTTTCTTTTTCGCCTTTTCCCAAAAGTAAAAACTTTGGAAATTGATACTTCCTAGCAATGGCGGCAATAGCCGGCATTGATACAATTTTGCTTTTGAGTTTGGCAAGTTTACCCTCTTTTCCCTTCGGTAGACTCAAATACAAATATTCGGCGGCAAGCAAACCAAGGACGGAATCACCCAAAAATTCCAATCGTTCATTATCAGAATCATAAGAGGTACTGATTTCATTGGAAAAGGATCGATGTGTAAAGGCTTGGTTGAGTAGACGGATGTCTTTAAATTTTGTTTCTGTGAGGGTCTGGACTAATTTGAGATCATTTTGCCGTTGTGAAGTCGACAATCGATCACTGGTTCCAGGTGGGGATTTGCGCAAAGTGGAAAGTCAATCCGAGTCCCCCGGTGAGGGGACCCGGTTTTTGGATTGGGAATTACCCCTTAAGTTTATCGATGAATTTAATTACATCGCCAACAGTTTGGATTTTTTCTGCGTCTTCATCAGAAATTTCCACACCGAACTCTTCTTCAAGAGCCATAACTAACTCAACTGTATCAAGAGAGTCTGCACCAAGGTCATTGATGAAATGAGCCTCAGGGTTTACTTCTGACTCATCAACACCAAGTTGTTCAACGATGATTGACTTAATTTTTTCGAAATCTGCCATGTGTTCCTCCAGGCCACCGTAACATTTACAGTGGGGCAAAAAATTGTTTTGTTGTTTTTGTAAAATGAAATTGTCGGATTTTTTGGCAAGTCTAAATACATTATTTTCTTGAGAAGATCGGGTTTGTGGAATTACAGATCACAATTTCTCTGTTAGGTTTTAATTTCGACTGGAATGATTCCAGAGAAATCGCGAATTTTTTAGTGATTCTTCGTTGCTTATCTCCTGATTTCACAAACAAGTGAATTATGCGCATTTATCTTGCTCCCATGGAAGGTCTTCTTGACCATTGGTTGCGAGAGATCCTTACAAATGTGGGTGGTTTTGACGTTTGTGTCAGCGAATTCATTCGCATCAACCAAACCCTCTTGCCTTCCAGCCGTTTCCTTCGTGTTGTTCCTGAATTGCAGAACGGATCTAGAACTAGTTCACATGTACCAGTGAAGGTCCAAATCCTTGGCTCCGATCCTGTGTGTATGAGTGAAAATGCGGCCAAAATAGCAGAATTGGGAGCCTATGGAATCGATATTAATTTTGGATGTCCCGCTCCGACTGTGAATCGCAATCGTGGAGGGGCGGCATTATTGAAAGAACCCGAACTAATGCATCAAATTGTTTGTGCAGTGCGTAAGTCTGTCCCATCAATTGTTTCTGTTACCGCTAAAATGAGACTCGGTTATGATTCGCCGGATATGGCCATTGTGTGTGCGGAGGCATTATCTGGCGGAGGTGCTGAGGAAATTGTTGTCCATGCAAGGACAAAGGTAGACGGATACAAACCTCCTGCCTATTGGGAATGGATCGCCAGAATCAAAGACAAAGTGAAGATTCCGATCATCGCAAATGGAGAAATATGGGATTTGGAAAGTTTCCATCGGTGCCGATCGATTTCTGGGTGTGAGGATGTTATGATTGGAAGAGGAGTTGTTGCAAATCCGAGCCTTGCTCTTATGATTCGAGGAGAGCGCAGAGAACGTTTTTCTTGGGATGAGATCATAACTTTGCTTCACAATTTTTACTTTAGAATGGAAGGTTCAAATCCAACAGATACAACTTGTGGAAGAGTCAAACAATGGCTACACTATCTTACCAGGGAATACAAGGAAGCATCTGATGCCTTTCCAATTATCAAACGAATGAAAAATGGCAAAGAGATATTAGATTACTTGTCCAAAAACAAACAGATTACACAATGATATCGAGAGGCATATCTGACTGCAACCGAAGAGGAACATGGAACTGCAAATTATAATCTGTAAGAACCGAAATATTTGGAGTCGTCTACTTCCTGCTATTCGTTTTTTTTGTTCCATCTACATTGCCATGTTTCTATTTCACCCAATGTTATCTAGTCTGAATGCAGATTGTCAGTCAAAACTCAGCGAAGATCAAAAGATAGAAAAACTGATCATTGCTGTATCGCTATTGGACGGAACGTTCATTCGCAATGGAGAAGAACATAATGCTCGTGATGCGTCAGAACATCTAAGACTCAAGCTGACAAATGCCAAAAAATCTTTTTTTTCTTCTGGTAAGGAGTGGACTGCTCGTCAATTTATCGAGCAACTTGCTACAAAGTCTTCTTTGTCTGGTTTACCGTACGAAATTGTTTTAAGGAATGGAAAACGATATTATTCCGCAGATTGGTTAAATACTGAACTCAAAAAAATAAACGAACAATGTAGTGAACATTCCAAATGACTTGGATCCTGCACAATCACCGTATAGCAGTTGTCAGCGCAATCCATGAGGAGACTGATCTAATCCGAAAGGAAAAACCCATTATCGCGAAAAAGGCATTGGGCATAGGAAATTTAGAAGCCGGACTCGGCTTAGATCATCTGATTGAGTCCCTTCCCGAACTAGAGGCGGTACTATATTTGGGATCTGCAGGTGCATATGCGTGGTCAACACTGACAATTGGTGATTTTGTCTTCTCGGATGATTTTTCCTCACTTAGCATCGCCTCTGCTCTTGGTCTATCTAAACAAATCCAAGCCGAAAAAATACACCAAACAAACCGCGATTTTTTCTCAAAATCTCATTTGGTATCACGTGATTGGAAAGAAGCCATTACAAACGCACCCGCTGAAATCACTTTGCATCAAATTCAAAAACCACCCATTCCAGAATGGCAAGAATTCAACATTGAAAATATGGAGACCTTTGGTGTAGCAACCGTTTGCAAAAAACGGAATCTACCATTATTAGCCTTGTTTTGTGTTACAAATATTGTAGGACCAGATGGCTCAGAACAATGGAAAAATAATTGGCGTAAATTCTCTAATGAGATCCAGCACGAACTCCAACAGATACTGAAAAAGTAAGGATCATTCAAAACCTGTAGTAAAATACAAATATGCCAAATGAGAGCAGAAACCTACAACAGTTAGAATATAAATCATAAAGTATATTTTTCCGATCAGTTTCCAATTCGTACGTGTCTCCAAACGCAGGAGTGTATTTATCTCTTTTGCATTTAAAGCTTTTAAATCTAGCCCTTCAACCGATTGGTTTCTGCTTTCACAAATTGAATTCAAAATCGTTTGACGCTGTGTTGGTTCCAGTTGAAAGAAGTCAGCTGAATCCCCCTCTTCTTTGATGTTTAGAACCATATTCGGGAATTCAGACATTTTATAAAATAGGATACCCGACACAGACGTTAGCAAAGCTAGATAATTAAATATAACGATTGAAGGATTTGCCGTATAACTTACAGAAAATAAAAAGTATAAAAAAGTAGCGAGAAAACAAATGGATACAAATCGAATGACTGTGGATGTACGCTTGTTATCTTGTTTTTCTTTCAGATATTGAGAGTAAAGATGCATAGGATGTAAGGTGTCTCGATCCCATAACTAGGAAGGAATCAAGACATACTGATATAGAACTATTCTTTGTTTTTTAAAAAATCTGCACAACCTGCGCTAACTTCTGCTTCTTTCGCCTTCAAACACTGAACAATGGCACCTTTACCAGGTTTAATGTCTGCACATAATTTTTTGCGATCTTCTTTGCAAGCTTTGGCAAATTCTTTGTGTTTCTCTTTCATTTCACTGCGTTTTGATTGGCAGGATTCGGAAAGAGAAGCTTCATTTTCTTTCAAACATTTAACAATCCGGCCTTCCCCTTTTTCAACGTTTTGGCAAAATTTTTCAATGTCTGCCTTACATGCACCTTTGTAAGCTTTGTCATTTGCGGGCATTGATGTAGCCGCAAATAGAACCATTGTCAGTAAAGATAAGAATCTGAATTTCATTTATAAAATCCCCTTACTGCCATAGTCCTATTTTCTTCATGGTCTTTGCCATCTATTTTCGAAGATTTTTGAAAGAAAAAAAGTCTAAGAAAGTGTGAGGTTTACCGGATGCAAAAGTATCTTTCATTCTTTCTTTATCTCATCATTATCGTCTCTGTTTCCGCAGGAGGGAAAAAAATGACATTCCATGATCTAAGTTCTAAGACAATTCAGGGCAAAGATATTGCACTTTCAGCTTTCAAAGGAAAACCCGTATTAGTAGTCAATGTAGCGTCAAAGTGTGGTTATACGCCGCAATATGAAGGACTAGAAAAAGTATACAAAACGTATAAGGATAAAGGTTTAGTGATCATCGGCTTTCCTTCCAATGATTTTGGTGCACAAGAGCCTGGCTCCGAAAAAGAAATCGCTGATTTTTGTAAATTGAACTACGGAGTGAGTTTCGATCTAATGAAAAAAGTCAAGGTACTCGGTTCAGACAAGGATCCAGTGTATCAATTTCTCACTGAAAATGCACCTGAAAAAGGGGATGTCAAATGGAACTTTGAAAAGTTTCTAATCGATAAAGACGGAAAGATAAAAGCCCGTTTTCCTTCATCAGTAAAACCGGAGAGCGAAGAACTAAAAAAAGCGATCGAATCAGTATTATAAATACATTTAGCTGGCAGAAAAAAGCACAAGATTATGCGACATTTTTTGTGCTTTGCCATGAATGGAAAGGAGACCCACTCCCGATCGATAGGCCAGTGCATGCATGGAAAAATGATTGGGGAGTTGGTTGTACTTTTTACCTTTAATCGACAGCATGATCTGCCCATCAAGTTTCTCAGAAACTACGGCTAGTCCACTTAACTTTTTTACACGAAAAGCTAGCAATTCTTCGGTCTCCAAGTCGATCAGGCCTTGGAAGTTTTCCCTTCTCTGCAACTTTGGTTTCTCAGCAGAATCTAGTTTGTTGAGGAGTTCTAAATATTTGCCAGCGTCCTCTCCTTCATGATTTGCCAAAAAATGAAATAGTTCCTTTCTCATTGAATATTTTGAGTGAAAGAGAGTTTCGCGGTGTCTCAATGTCAGGTGGTTAAAAAATTGATATAAAATCCTTCTCTCACTCCAACGAAGACCCCTTCGAGTGGCAATATGATTCAATCGATACCAATTGAGTTTCGCATTTTCACTCCGACGGGTATAATGTCCTATAATTTTGAAGACCAAATAAATGATAAAAAGTAAAATCAAAAACTGTAGCAGTGAGTAGGCGTTCGATTTTGGCCATAACCAAATGACTTTTTCAGGTGGCATGATTGACTATATAGATGGCGAAAGCTTCGACCGTTGCAAAAGTATATCGAGAATCAAATCAAATTTAGTCCAAGGAATGAAGTGCCCTTCATCGTTAAGTGCGTAGATAATTACTTTTGAACGAGGTGAATGTTCCTTCAAATACTTTACATTTTGAAACGGGACAAGGGCATCTTCTGTACCATGGACAATGGTAAGATCTGATTCCAATATAGCAAGTTGCTCATCCAATTCCTTCAACTGAGAAGGAAGCGAATACATTTCTTCATTGCTATGATTCAAAGAATTAGGAAGGATCCATTGAACAAATGTGATGCTACCGAATTTGTTGTACCAATGAATTTCTTCTAAAAGAGGATCGGCAGGCGAAGCGAGAAGTATGAGCTTCTCTATCTTATCTTTCCATTTTCCCTTAGCCAAAACGATGGGACCTCCATAAGAATGTCCGACTAATGTTAATCGATAAACCTTGATTTCTTTTTTAGCGAAAAATGAAAAAAGAGCCTCACCGATCAATTTACTTTGTTCAAAAATATTTGGGAAACTTTGATCGGTTGGAGAATTGCCAAAGCCAGGCCTATCCACAGCGATAACACAGAATTCCTTTTGTAAGTCGGGATGATTTAGATATTTTTTATAATCACTCCAAGACCCAGGCGATCCATGAATAAAAACAAGAATCTTTTGTTTGGTCTGATCACAGGCACTTGAGACTAAAAAAAGTGGCTTCCCTTCGCCAAAGTAGCCAGATTCTATCTTTTGTTTTTGATTGTCCTCTTCGCTTAGTTTTGCTTTGGAAAAAGGATGGCAGGCGCAAACCAGAAGCAATAGAGCAATCCAACGGAAATACATAATGTAAATTTATACATGCTAGCTTGTATGTCTATCGATTACTCCATTGTATATGTCAGTTTTGTTTAACCATAAGTAATTTTTCGCAAAATCATTTCAAAAGGACCCAATGAAAAATATTTTTTCCACATAACACTAAAGATCAAATTGAATCCATAGATCGGAAACACGAGAAGCATATAGGTTTCAGGGGGTAACTTTCCATAAAAACCTAAGCCCCAGCCATTAAAAAATATGGCCAGTAGTATGGAATGCATCAAGTAGTTAGTGAGGGACATACTTCCAACAGCGGCCATAGCAGTTTTGAGTAAATTTAATACAAAGTGATTGGATTTGGAAAATTTCAACAATCCATAACAATAGAGCAATGCAAATGAGATTCCACCTACTGCCAAAGATGCACCAGTTAGAAATCCTTGAATGTAGTTTAAACTATTTAAGTTCCCCCATACAAAAAGACCATTAAAGATGGCACCAATAAAAAAAATATAAACCCAATACCCTCTGAATCTTTTAAAAAAAGAATCTGGATCCAAAAGCATGTTTTGTCTGCCCATCCAAAGGCCGATTAAAAATAATGAAAAGGCCGAAGGCCAGTTGAATAGAATGATGAACGGAAAAGTAAGTTTGAGTTCTGTCATCCGTTGTTTACATACACTTACAAAATCTCCTAAATAACCTTGTATGGACTGTTCGGTTAATGCTTTCGTAAGAGAGGGATCTTCCATTATTCCGTAATGTGCCACAAGACCAATCATTCCATAAAACAAAGCAGAGATGATCCAAAATATAAGACTGATCTTTAAAATTTTCTTAAAATCGGCATCTTTAAATAGGAATAAAAACAACCCTAGAATGGAATAGGTTACGAGAATATCTCCGTTGAAGAAAAAACAAGCGTGGGCGATTCCAAAAAGGAATAGTCCCAATAATCGCCGAAAGAAAATACGCTTTGTATCTAGGCCTTTTGACTCAGAACTTTTGATTAAGATTGTAAAACCGTAACCAAACACAAAGGAGAAAATTAGAAAAAATTTCCCCGTAACAAAAAAGTAGCCGAGTGAGGTAACCCAAGAAGAAATATCGGTATAATTAATCTTCATTCCATAAGGTGGTTCGGCAATGGCCGGCAAATTGGATATTAGAATGCCCAATATGGCAAACCCTCTCAATAAATCTAAGTACAACATCCGATCGGTTGTTTTCATTTTTTAACCTCTAAACATACATACCATAGGTATGTATGTTTTTCCATCAACATAAATTAACTAAATAATTTGACTTTAATTGAAAAAAAATCATCATATGATTATGAGTTTGAAAGTTGAACAGGGCGAAGAAACAAAAAGACAAATTCTGAAAGCAGCTAGGAAACTTTTTGGAAAGAAAGGATACAACGAGACATCCCTCGAAGACATCTACTCGAGCCTAAAGCTCACTCGAGGAGCTTTTTATCATCATTTTTCGAGTAAAAAGGAAGTCTTCTTCGAAATGTGTCGTGCTTACAACCAGGAGCTTGTATTCGAATTAGAAAGTTGGGATTGGAAAGAATTTCGAAAAAGATGGCAGGAAAATCTCGATCTGACAGATGACAAAAATTTTGTCCAAATTTGGATCAAAGATCTAACAAGCGTTTTAACTACGAAAGAAATGAACCAATTGGATGAAGAATCGATCGAAAAAACGATTTCGATACTTTTAGAAAATGCGATTCGGAAAGGTTCGATTAAAAAAATCCCTATAAAGGAAACATCACAACTCATCATTGGGATGTTGAACCAGTCCTTGCTTTTGTTATCCGAACTTGAAGGAGATTTGTTATCTAAATCAAAAAAAAATATCATCAAAGTGATGGATATGTTTTTGGATTCTCTCGAAATATAACAGCTCTTTTAGAAAGGACGTTCGTATGCTTTCACAAAAAAGTAAGAAAACGAAGCGATCAGCCTTGGCACTTCTAATAAAGTTTTTAAGGTAAATCCAGTATCTCCATGTGAGATTAGGGTTGTGATACAAAGTTTGGTATCGATCCCTCGCTTTTTTAATTGTTCATACAACATTGATGATTCACTTGCTGGGACCACATCATCAGTTGCTCCATGAATTAGTAAAATGGGTAACTTTAAAGAATCAATGTATGTCATGACAGAAAGTGCAGTGAGGAGGATTCGATTTTTGCCTCCTTTTTTTACAACTATATCCCAGTGCTGCATTCGAAACTCTGGATCATTTTTTAATCTTTCAAAAAAATCCCGATCTACTTTTTTCATCTTTTCATAGTGCGGCTGTAACAGGTTGTCTTTGTTTTTGAAATAATTATCGAGGACCGCAAGACGAATTGCTTTGAACAAGGAATCATTTTTACCAATTGATATAGGTAGAAAGTTGAGTAATAATATCATTCGCCCATACTCATCTAACTCTTGATTTGCGAATAAATTGCCAATGATGTCTGAAACGTTTGCATAAGCACCGATAGTGCAAATGGAGTTGATTTTGTTTGCGATTTCTGTATCACTTGCGGCGATCAAACTGAGTGAACCAGAAAAGGATGGAGCAAAGATAGACACTTTGCCATTGGGCGCAAGATCCTTTCTTCCAGAAATAAATAGAATAGAATCTTTGATGTCATCAATGTTGCGAAGTGAAATTTTATAATCACAAATTTCATCATAGAATGGACTAACAACCGTATACCCCAATTTGCATAAACTTTTATTAACAATGATAAATCTAGGATCTCGGTTGCCCAAAGGAGCAAGGCCATTGATCGTCACAATCGTTCCTAATGAATGTTTTTTTGGAGTATATGTATCTGCTCGCAATCGGCCGTTGCGAATTGGAATCAGAATCTCTTTAATGTCTGAAATGGAGTCATCTGTGCTTTGTAATCCAATGAGAAATTGGATCGATTTGATCCAGGCAATTATTTGATTCATTTTTATAAAAGCATCCCTTATTTATAAATTGACATTCGGCAAGATTTCTGTATCATCTTTTCTACCCTTATAGGTAATACCATTTAAATGAATCTGCGCATCTCAGACAAAATTAAAATATTTATTTCCCTCTCCATTTTTGTATTCTTCTTTTTTTTAGCGGACGCTGAGAGATTCCATTTGAATGCACCGCTCCCAGTGAGAATTGTTTTGGGACTTGTAAATCTTGGAATCTTGTTTGATCTTTTTTATTCATTTAACCTTTTGCAAAATGCATCGTCTACCAAAGGTGTTCGAAATATCGCGGGCCTAATCTCTGACTCAACTTCTCAATTGCGTGCTTTGGACAAATCGCAGGCCATCATTTCCTTTTCCTTGGATGGTACAATCCTGGATGCAAATCAAAATTTTCTTTCTACAATGGGATATACACTAAAGGAAATCCAAGGCAAACACCACCGCATGTTTGTCGATGAACAATATGCCCAGACGGAAGAATATAGGAATCTTTGGAAAAATCTTGGAGCCGGTATTTTTCAAAAAGGAGATTACAAACAAATCGGAAAAGATAAAAAGGAGGTTTGGCTCCAGGCGACATACAATCCTCTTTTCGATTTAAAAGGGAAACCCTACAAGGTCATCAAATTTGCCACAAACATTACAAGTGAAAAGCAACTTAGCTTAGAATCCAACAACCTAACAAAAGAACTCATAGAATGTTTGGAACGATTGGAAAAGGGGGATATGAATGCAAGACTTGATGGAGCTTTTTCAGGCGGATTCCTAACCATTAAGGATCAATTCAATAATACAATGAATCACCTTAGAAACGTATTATTGAAGGTGGGTGAGAGCTTGGGAAGTGTGATAATCGCCACCACTGAAGTTCAGTCCACTGCGGAATCGCTAAGCCAAGTCGCTACAGAACAGGCCGCAACCGTGGAAGAGACCGAAGCCTCTTTAGATCAAATGATAGTGAAGATCACGGAAACTTCAAAACATGCATCACAAACTAATACGATTGCTGAGCTATCTGCCCAAGAAGCATCTAACGGTGAAAAGTCGGTCAATGAAGCTGTGAAGGCAATGCGTTCCATCTCCAATAAAATAGCTGTCATTAAAGAAATTGCATCACAAACTAGTCTCCTCTCTCTCAATGCCGCAATCGAAGCTGCAAGGGCCGGTGACCAAGGTAGCGGCTTTGCTGTAGTCGCATCAGAAGTAGGTAAACTTGCAGAAAAAAGTAATGTTTCAGCCAACGAAATCAACCAGCTTTCTGCAAATAGCTTACAAGTTGCCGAATCAGCTGGGAAACTCATTTCCGAACTGATACCTGCTATCCAAAAGACTTCCGCTCTCGTAAAAACGATCTCTGAATCTAACCAAGACCAGGCAGAAACTGTATCACAAATTGGTATGGCGATGAAAGAATTGGACAAAGTGACACAAAGCACAGCCGCTAGCTCCGAACAGCTTTCCGCGACAGCGCAAGGACTGAGTTTGCAAGCACGTCAATTGCAACAAGAGATGAGTTACTTTCAACTTTAAGGCAATTACAGTCTTATTTGAAAGAGTTTATAATTTCAGATTGATTGATTCAAAGCGTTCCCATACAATCTCTTACGACCAGTCTTTAAAAAATATACGGAGCATCGAATGGCAAAATTAGAATATGTTGAAGGTATCGGACCAAAGTACGCAGAGACATTGCGCGGAGCAGGCATCAGGTCCACAAATGACCTACTAAAAAAAGGTGGCACTGCGGAAGGCAGAAAACAAATCGCAAAGGATTCCGGTATCAGCTCAAAACTCATCCTTGAATGGGTCAATCATGTGGATTTGTTTCGTATCAAAGGTATCGGTTCCGAATATGCTGATCTTTTAGAAGCAGTGGGTGTTGATTCTGTTGTAGAACTTTCGAAGCGAGTCCCTAAAAATCTATTTGATGCGATCATTGCGCTCAACACAAAAAAGAAACTCGTCCGTATCTTTCCAAATCTCAAGCGTGTGACTGGTTGGATTGCCCAAGCAAAAAAACTTCCCAGAGCCGTATCCCACTAAAAACACGACATCTTCCTTTTTTCTGGTAAGGGATCTCGTTTGCTTTGTAACAAAAATGACAAAAAAAACGATTTTCCTACCCCCTTCCTTTTCTAAAACGGTATGTAAAATTAGATTCGGAAACCAACTCACATGAGAGAAATAAAAACAGTCACGATTTTAGGTGCCAATGGGGCCATGGGCGCAGGTAGCGCAGGTGTAATTGCCGCCTTCGGTGGTGCCAAAGTTCACATGCTCGCTCGCGATGTAGAAAAAGCAAAACAAGGGATCGAAGCCGCCGTAGGTTCTGTGAAAACAGACACGATTCGTGCACGAATGATCCCAGGATCGTATGATGCTGATTTAGAAAAGGCAGTCGCAGAATCCGATTGGGTTTTTGAGCTTGTGGCTGAAAGCTATGAAGTCAAAGAACCAATCAATGCTCGCATTGCAAAGGCAAGACGCCCAGGCACAATCGTATCCACCGTTTCTTCTGGTTTGTCTATCGGTCGTTTGGCAAATGCATTTGACGAAGATGGCAAAAAACATTATTACGGAACACATTTTTTTAACCCTCCTTATAAGATGATCCTATGTGAGCTTGTCACTCACGCTGGTAATGACAAAAAAGTGACTAAGGCCCTTGGCGAATACCTAGACAAAGTTCTTGGTCGTGCAGTAGTCTACACAAACGACACACCGGCGTTTGCTGGTAACCGTATTGGTTTCCAACTCATGAACGAATGTGGACAGTTTGCAGAAAAGTATGCTGACAAAGGTGGAATTGCACTTCTTGACGAGATCATGTCCGGTTATACGGGACGGGCAATGTCCCCTCTTGCAACTGCGGACTTTGTTGGTCTGGATGTACACAAAGCCATTGTAGACAACATCTACGAAAACACAAATGACTCGGCTCGCGAAACATTCAAATTGCCAGGTTACATGCAAAAGTTAATCGATGAAGGCAAACTAGGCATGAAATCGGGTAGCGGACTCACAAAAGTAACAAAAACAGCTGATGGCAAACGTGAGAAATTCGTTTACAACATTCTGACCGGATCTTACGATCCATATCCAAAATTTGATATCGCCTTTATCAAACAAGCCCGTGCTTCCATCAAAGAATCCGATTACAAAGGTGCCATGGCGATTGTAAAAACTGCGACTGGTTTTGAAGCTGATCTTGCTCGCTACTTTATCAGCCGTTACATCAGCTATTCCCTATCTCTCGTTGGCGAAGTTGTAGAAACCAAAGAAAACACAGACGGTGCGATGGGATTTGGATTCAATTGGGTTCCGGCATCTGCATTTGTTGATTTCCTTGGTGGTCCAAAAGAGACGATTAAGTTGATCGAAACTGCAAAACTTCCAGTTCCAAAGATTTTGGCTGATGCAAAGCCAAATAAGAAATTTTACGAGTTGGGCGATAAACTAGACGCTCGCTCTCTTTTCAAAGGTTAATCGAGGAGATCCATTATGAGTGAAAAAGTATACGTACTCGGCGGCGAACAAACAGACTTCCAACGAAATTGGTCAAAAGAAGGAAAGTCCTTCATGTCCATGATGCGCGAAGTTATCCAAGATGCTTTGGAAAAAACAGGTATCGACTATGATGAAATCAAAAAACTCAACAAAGAAAACAAAGTAGGTGTTTTTGTTGGTAATTTTGATGCAGAACAGTACACAAACCAAGGCCACCTTGGTGCATTCCTCACAGAAGTAGATCCTGCTTTTTATGGCGTTCCTGGAGCTCGTTATGAAGCGGCATGTGCTTCTGGATCTGTTGCACTTGATGCGGCGATCACACACATTCGTGCTGAGGACTATGATTTAGCGATCGTTCTCGGTATCGAAGTAATGAAAACCGTTTCCTCTTCTGTTGGTGGTGACTTTTTGGGAACCGCCGCCTATTATGAAAAAGAAGCAAAAGGCGTCCAATTCCCATTCCCAAAACTATTTGGTAAACTCGCGGATGTCATCCTTGAGAGATATAAATTGAAGGAAGAGACATTTATGGATGCTCTTGCTGAGATTTCAAAAATCAATTACGCAAACGCAAAGCTCAATCCTAAATCTCAAACTCGTTCTTGGTTTATGAATAAAGAACATGCGATGGCTCGTGGTGGCGCAAACAATATGGCAGTGGGTGGTAGACTTTGTATCACAGATTGCTCTCAGGTTACTGATGGCGCGGCTGTGACAATCCTTGCGTCCAAGGACTATGCAAAAGATTATGCAAAACGTCATGGAAAAGATCTAGGCGATATCCCTCGTGTTAAAGGTTGGGGACACCGTGTAGCACCGATTACATTTGAAGCCAAAAAAAATGAATCTGTAGGTGATAAATACATCCTTCCTTGGACTCGCCAAACAGTCAAAGACGCATACAAACGTGCAGATATGGACGTAAAGGACATCGACGTTTTTGAAACACATGACTGCTTTACATCTTCTGAATACGCTGCAATCTCGGCGTTTGGAATCTCAGAACCTGGCGAAGAACACATTGCAATTGCCGAAGGCAAAATTGCCATCGATGGCAAAAAGCCAGTCAACCCTTCTGGTGGACTCATCGGAGTTGGTCACCCAGTTGGTGCATCTGGCGTTCGCATGATGCTCGACCTTTACAAACAAGTCACAGGGACCGCAGGCGACTATCAGGTAAAAGGCGTGAAGAATGGACTCATGCTCAATATCGGTGGATCCGCGACAACGAACTACGTTTATATCGTAGGCCGCTAAGATGCACTCCCCAAAAACAGAAACATGGAACCGTATTCTCGTACGGTTCCTACTTGCTTTCGCATTTTGGGAAGCGATTGGCATCCCACTCAGGATGCTTTTCTTTTCCAAGTTCTACTTTGATCCCAGTCTACGGGGAAGTTTCGTTCCCGTAGCTGATGTATATTGGATTGGACAGATTGCTGGAGATTTGATCCAAACACTCTTCCTATCTTTTCTCTATGTTTATTCTAAAGAAAATTTGCCAGTTGGGCTTGTGGGTGGAATTCTCTTTGGCCTCATCTATGCTATCACAGCATTTGTGGGTCCTACTCTCATCCTCACCAATTTGACAAACTTTGTCCCATTGCAACTTGCTTGGGTATGGGTAGGTTTCCAGACACTTTTTTCAGTCGCCGTCGGCGCAATCCTTTCTATTGGTTGGGACGAGCAGTAACTCGTCCTAATTTCAAGCACCTAAAACGCCGATAATGTTTTAGGTAATCATGTGAATCGCAAAAGTCTATTCTGGGAGCTAACGATCAAACTGGAGGCGTTTACGCATACAGTTCCAGTTCCGTTCGCTGTCTATTATGCCGTCATCACACAGAAGATGGAACCGCATAAATGGATGATCTTTGTCACATTATGTGTGGTTTTTGCGACGGGAATCGGTTTACTTGGAACGTTTATTCGATATCTTCTCATCAATAACCTTTTCAATCGTATCGAAAAAATTAAAGTTCCGGACCAAAATTCGAACATTGAATATACCTATGTAGATAGAGATTACGCAAGATCTGTCAAACTATATGTATTCAAATATCCACTCATCGAAGCCATTATAATCGTTATACGCTGGTTTGCTGGTGTCATTCCAATTCTCGGTCTTTATACCTATCTAGTTGAATACACCCCATCTGTTATCCGATCTGGCGTATTTACAATTTTGATGATCCCACCAATATCTTTTGTAACTTATTACTTTATCACAGAGAACTCACTCCGATCTTTATTCGATTTACCCCAGATTAAAAATGTGGAAATTCGATCTGATGAAATACCGAAGTTTGATTACTTTCGACGAATCGTATTGGCTTTTTTTAGTTTAGCGGCACTCCCCGTATCAGTTCTTTCTTATCTTTTGTACTCCATTGCCACAGGTGAGACAATGTTTGGCCACCCTTTGATCCCAATTGTGATCGTGGCTTCCATTTTTATCGTCCCACTGATTGTTTGTTCATATATCGTAGCCAAAACAGTTAGGCAAGGTCTAACTGAAACCAGTATGTCCTTAAGCGAATTGGCAAAAGGAAACTTTGATGTAATCGTCACTCCAAAGTCAGGCGACGATTTTGGCCAGCAAGCCTTCTTTTTGAATAGTGTCATTCAAAAGCTACGAGGAATGTATGCTGAAATCAAAGGTTTAAATGAAGGACTAGAAGAAAAAGTAAGCAAAAGAACGGAAGAGCTTAAAGAATCACTCAACGATGTCCGTGAACTAAAAATGCAACAGGACGGAGATTATTATTTAACATACCTTTTACTCTCACCTCTAGGTTTTAAGGAAGTATCTAGTGATAAAATTACTGTCGATTTTTTCCTAAGACAAAAAAAGACCTTTGAATTTAAGGGGATCGAATACAACATCGGTGGCGATTTAAATATAGCTCATAATCTCACCTTAAATCATAAACGTTATGTTCTTTGCGTCAATGCAGATGCTATGGGAAAATCGATGCAAGGCGCAGGAGGCGCTCTCGTTTTTGGTGCGGTATTCCAATCCATCATCCAACGAACAAAAAATTATGATGATTTTCACTCGATTACACCGGAACAGTGGTTAGGAACAACCTTTCTTGAACTGCAGAGAATTTTTGAATCGTTTGATGGAACCATGCTCGTTTCTATGTGTATGGTGCTCATTGAAGAAGATTCGGGACAGTTGTTTTTTGTTAGCGCAGAGCACCCGCTACCTGTCCTTTTTAGAGATAATAAAGCATCCTATCTGACCGCAGATTTTGGATACCAGAAACTAGGAACCTTAGGTAGCCAGCCCAAAATCAAAGTTAAAAACTTCCAACTATTAGCTGGGGATGTTGTCATTTTTGGTTCTGATGGAAAGGATGATATCTTGCTATCAGCAAAGGACAAAAACTATGATGTCAATTCTGATGATTTATTCTTTCTGAGAATTGTAGAATCAAATGACGCACGTCCCGAATCAATCTATCGATCCTTAAAAAAAGAAGGAACCATTATTGATGACATTTCCTTGATTCGCATCGATTATCTCCCACTTCCTAAAAAACCATTACTCTCAACCGAAGGTAGGAAAAAATTCAAAACAGCGAAACGATTGTTTTTGAAAGGAAGTTATGCGGAATCAATCCAAATGTTATTGGATATTATAAATACGGAGCCCCAGAAGAATATCCGTTTGCATAAAGAACTCGCAAAGTTATACTACCATATTTCCGACTTTGAAAAAGCAACGGATCACATGTATATCTATATAGAAGAATATCCAGAAGATGATGACTTTCTATACTTCAGCTCCAAATTGATGAAAAAAACAGGCAATTTCCTTGAAGCAGTAAAGTATGCGGAACGCATTCGAAATCGCGCACCCAAAAAAATGAAAAATCTTGTCCATTTATATCATCTTTATCTCAAACTCTCACAGGCATATAAAGCCAAAGAGATATTACATGACTTGGAGCTATTGGGCTTTCCGGATAAGAATCTAAAAATTCTTTCCAGTTACTTGAAATAAATCGGAGACTTCTAGGTTTAATCTCGTCTAAAGCACGAATCTATTTTTATACCCTATGAGTCAAAAATTTCTTTCAATGCCTGTCAAACTGGGCTATGGTCTGGCTGAGACAGGCATAACCGCTGTTCAACTATTTTCCCAAATTTACCTTCTCAAATTTTATACAGAAATTGTTGGTTTAAATCCAAGCCTTGCAGGCGTTGCCCTTGCCATCTCAGTGATTTGGGATGCTGTGAGTGATCCCTTGATGGGAAATATTTCGGATAAAACTTCCAGCCGATGGGGTAGACGTAGACCCTACATCCTGATTGGTGGAATCCTTTTGTCAGCGTCCATCCTTCTTCTGTTTTCTCCTCCACAGCTCAATACCCAGTTCGGTAAGTTTCTCTATTTGCTCATCACTTACCTTACTGTAAATACCGCAATGACTGTGATTTCGGTACCACTCATTGCACTCGGGGGAGAGCTTACGTTTCATAGAGATGAACGCACATCTATTTTTGGATGGAGACTCTTTTTCAGCAACATCGGTATGTTAATTGGAATGATTGTCCCAGCCGCCATTTTGCAATCTTTAGGCGATGAAAATTCAAAAGCAAATATACAATCCTCACGTTTACAAGCTAGTGAGATTGTTTCTTGTGTCATACTCTTCACATCGATGGTCACATTTTGGGCAACAAAGGGTAGAGACATCACACCAAAGGCAATTCCAACAGGTGAGTCCTTATTTAGATCTCTAAAATCAGTATTGAGCAATCGAGTCTTTTTACCTTTGCTTTTGGCCTTTGTCGTAGCAACCATTGGTCGTACTTTCAATTCTGCAATAGCACTTTACTACTATCAATATAGATTGGGACTTAAAGAATCCCAAGTGGTGATCAATATACTACTACCGTTTTTTGTGGTGATGATGGCTTCGATTGCATTTTGGATATGGCTCGCAAAACGTTTTGGGAAAAAGAAACCTGCGTTCTTTGGAGTTTTTCTCTTGGGAATTCTGACTGTGATCGCCTATCCTTTGTTCCCATACGGAGAATTACGACCACCACTCATTGTTGCATTTTTTGGCGGTATTTTTGCCGGATCGATTTTAATCATGGATTCCATTTTGACGGACGTTGTGGATTATGATGAATGGAAAACAAAGGTCAAACGAGAAGGATTGTACTTTGGCTTTTGGAAGATGGGCATTAAGTTTTCCCAGGCCATCGGTATAGGTTTAACTGGGTTTATGTTAGATTTCATCGGTTTCGATCAATCTACCGCAACTCAAAGTTCGGATGTTGGTTTCCGTTTGGCAATGATCTTCGGACCTGGTGTAGGTTTTTTCTTTATTCTTGGCGCACTTATATTTTTAGCATTTCCGCTCACGGATAGAAAACACCTCGCCATCCAAAAAATCCTTTTAAAAAGACGTGCCACTTCTTAATGTTGGGGAATCATCATGGGAAAACTAGCTATCATCCTTTTTACCTTGTTTGCTTTGCAATGCAGTGAAAAGCTGATCAGTAGGCAAGATATATTGGATTTGTTGGAAGCTGAGCCGAACTCGGCTAGTTCTGGAAATTCATCGGCATCTAGCTCAAGACAAAGCGAAGACCCAAATCAGACCCCGATTTCCAACTCACAGAATTTAGACTATTATGGACTTACAAACTCTAACACAGGCACGACGACTGGTGGGGCTGTAGGCTTCCCTGCTGGTGCAAATCCCACCGGTCGTTAACTAGTTTTATTTTATATATTCAAAAAAATCATCGATCAACGGTTTAAAACAAGAACGAATCGTCACTTTTGCTACGCGTTCTACCTTGGGACCATAATTCAGAATGATATCGTTCGGATCCTTAATATACGAAAAAATATCGTACACATGGAAAGTTGCACTTCCATCTCGAATGGTGATCGTATATTGGAACTCATGTTCGTTTGCATCCACCTCACCCACTCCGTAAGGCACGTAGCAGCGTATCAATCCGATTCCCTCGATTCTACCCTCTGCCTCCACTTCCTTCTCAATCTTTGAGGTTTCGGGATTCAATTTGTATTCTAACCACTGCTTTGCCTTTAGATAAGACCGAGTCTTTTGGAAGGATTTATTGTCCTTTGACTCCTCGATTGTTCTCAATTTGCCAGAAACGATCCAAAGCTTCAAACACATGGAATCCGAGAAAAAAAAGAAAAAGAAGGCAAGAATGAAGAATTTATGGATCATCGTTCTTTACCTTCTCGTTCCCGCTCTCCTGCGCAAAACAAATCTTCAAACAAATCGGAAATTTTCTCTTTATTTGGAATGGTTCCTGGAAACGGAATTACGTTGTCAGGAAGTTTGTGCTCATTCTGGTTTTTATTTTTAATCTTATGTCTCTTCGACTCGATTCTTTCTCTCACCTTTATATCATCGGGACTCAGCTACCTCAATCTTCATAGGGCCAAAGAAAAATCGGACAAAATTTGTATTGAATTCCTTTGATTTTCATTCTGAAATCGTAAGAAATAAGGGAAGGATTCCGAAACAAATGCCCGATTTTGACCGAATCGATCTAATGAATTTTGCCATCTATGGTAACGATTATGACTCGCAGTGGGATGAAGTACGTGCGTATCTTAAATCCAGTGCAGCTGCTCAAAGAGAGTTGGAAGAGATCAAACGCACACTACCGACTACCTCTTCCGCTGGAAAAAAAAGAAAAGATGCATTCTCACTAAGTGAATCTGATGATACTAACGACGGCGATGTGACACCAAAAGGTGCTACACATCCATCTTCGAACCACCAAACAAAATCTTGGTGGAAAAAAATCATCGGAGACTAAGATGGAAAATCCTATCGTTGATCAAGCAAAGAAAAATGTAGAAAACATTAAAAAATTCATAACACCATTTTTTAATTTAGCAGTGACGACAAACGTGTACGGCTACCACAACATTGTTCCTACAGGTAAACTCATACTAACATGTAATCACCGAAGTGATATGGACCCCTTTGTCATTGGCTCTGCTTTTCCAAGGTTTATCTCTTGGATTGCGGCGGAATATACGACTCGCATTCCGCTGTTTAAAGACCTAGTGGAAAAAACGGGAACCATTCCAATGGCGATTGACGGAAACATTTCCATGTCGAGCATCAAAAAGGTTCAACAAGTTTTTAAAAATGGGGATGTATTAGGCATTTTTCCTGAAGGACACGATTATATGGTCAAAAATGATTTCAATGGACCATTGGCCAACTTTCATCATGGCTTTGCGGCGTTTAGCCTGCGTAATAAGGTAGATGTGTTACCCTCTGTTCTCATTCCTATAGAAGAAACTATTTCGGATTATCCTATACCGCCTCTCGTCCGTTCGTTCATGGGTATGCCCAAAGAAGTGTGCGACATCAAAAAACGAGTCGTCTACAAAAAGGTGAATTTAGTTTTTGGAAAGGTGATCAATCATAAAGATTACACACACCTTCCCCTCGAAGAAGGTATGGTCGCTATTTCAAATGAAACGAAAAAACGTATGGAAGAATTACAACACGCCGATTTTTTAAAGAAATAAACCGACTACAACTTCAGTTGAGTTCGATTTCTCCGGTAAACACCTCTTTTGCGGGGCCCGTCATAATCACATTTCCCTGCTCAGTCCATTCTACGTGTAATCGACCGCCGCGTAAGTCGATTTCTACTTTTTTACCTGCTTTTCCATTCAAAACAGCGGCGACCATAACCGCACAGGCTCCTGTCCCACATGCGAGTGTTTCACCTGCTCCCCGCTCCCAAGTCCTTTGGTAGAGGTGATCCTTTCCACGCACAGAAACAAACTCTACATTGACCCTTCTCGGAAATAGCGAATGATTTTCAATCAGAGGCCCAATTTCGTGCGCTGGAAAAGCATCTGCATCGTCCACAAAGATAACACAATGCGGATTGCCCATACTAACTGCAGTAAAATGATAGTGTTTACCGTTTACTTCTAGGGATTGATTGATGACCGGTTCTTCGCCTGGCCATGTAATCGGTATCAAATTGGGTTTCAAAATGGGTTCACCCATATCCACACTAACCATATCTACTCGCCCAGTGGAATCAAGAGAAAGATCTAGGGTGAGTACACCTTTGCCAGTTTCAATCAAGGGGCGTTTGTTTTTTGTTAAACCATGATCATAAATGAATTTTCCGACACATCGGACGCCATTGCCGCACATCTCTGAAGAACTTCCGTCAGAGTTGTACATATCCATTTGGAATTCACCTGAAGAGGAATTGCGAATGAAAATGACTCCGTCACTTCCGATACCAAAATTTCTGTCGGAGACTTTTTGGATTTGTTCTGGTGATAGCCGTATGTCTTGCTTTGTTGCGTCAATGTAAACATAATCATTCCCAATGCCTTCCATTTTCGTAAACTTCACTTTCATATCGCCATCCCCTTTCTCCCAATCTTTTTCGAGCCTCTCGAAAGGCAAGCAGGATCGTGATGAATTCTCCATACGGATTTTTGATTTGACCCATACTTCACAGAAATCAGACTATAAGCACTCACACGCATGAAAAATTGTATCCTTTGTCAATCTTCAGATTCCACAACCGTTTTTAATGAAAACGGTACAGCCATACTCCAGTGCAGTAATTGTGGACACATCTATTCTTCCTATGAACAAGCAGAACATTACGATGGTTATTGGGAAGGAGAGGATCAAACCTATGATTTAGAATGGTGGGACAAAGCACACAGACCTGTGTATCGTGACTTTATCAAAAGTTATCTTCAAGCAGAGAAAGGTAAGTTATTGGATGTGGGTTGCGGTTTGGGTTTTTTTGTAAAAGCAGTACTTACTGCCAAACCGAAATGGGAAGCCATCGGTTATGAGATTTCAAAACAGGCCGTTGCCTTTGCAAATGTTCAAAATGGTTTACCTACAGTCTATTCTGGGCTAGTCCAAGACTCAAAGTTACCCAGTGCCAGTTTTGATATCATTACATTATGGGATGTCATTGAACATATCCCCAAACCCCATTCTTTACTTACCTACTTACATTCTTTACTGAAGCCAGGTGGTATTCTCTTTTTACAAACACCGAATTTTCCGATCCAACTCATGAAGGCAAATTTGAAAGTAAAGCTTCGTGGTATGCAAGAAGGGGGACATTATTTGGAAGCAAAAGACCATGTAAACAATTACAAAATGTCCACTCTCGCTGAACTTGGAAAACAATGCGGATTTATAGAACCAAGATATAAGGTTCTTATGCCTATTTTGTCTGTGGCAGGTTCCAAAAGCAAACTTGCCATATATGCAAAGTTAGCTTATTACTATCTCACAAAATGGATATTTTTTCTGACTTTTGGAAAGGTAAATTGGAATAATACTTTGTTTTTGACATTGAAGAAAGGCTAGGACTCCTTCATTTATTTCTTACATATTCAATCGCAGTAAGAATGTTATCTGTTTCGAGATTCACAATGGATTTGTGGCCTACTCCAAGCCGATTCATTTCCGGCAATTCAATGAGTTGACGTTGACTTCCAAATATGGCAGTGAGATGGATTCCCGCTATATCCATAGCATTTGCTCCATCAACATCATCCTTACGATTATCTCCGATCATCATACACTCGTTTGATTTTTTAGCTACCCTCTTGAGGGCATATGCAAAATAATCAGGATGGGGTTTTTCGATGCCAATTTCCTCAGAGGTCAAAAGATTCCATTTCAATTCCTCTGGAAAGAATGCTTTGATTTTGAATAATTGTGTTCGAAGATTTTCATTTGTGAGAACACATACCTGCTTGGCTTCGAATAATTCGGAAAGTACGGAAAACAATTCTTTCCATCGCGGTTCTGTTTCACGAGAAATCCGAAGAGATTCTGTGAAATGATAAAAATATCGTTCCTCGAGCCAGAGCAGGAGCTCAATTTGTTTTCCTGTGATACCAAAGTCCTGAGTATCAAGCATATTCTTAAAGCATAACAAACGCAAACGATTGGAGGAATGATTTCCTAATTGTGTTTTGACTAGGTTACGGGCGACTTCATACTTGCTTAAAAAATCTGCCTGAGAACCCAAACCTCTTTGTTCCCAATCTATCGACAGACCATTGATCGCCTTTGTATAGGCTTCTTTCGAAGGTAAAATGGTATTATCTAAGTCAAGAAGTAAGTACATATTGCTGTTACTATACTACAAAATAAAATATATTGAAAGCAAAAGAATAAAGTTTTAATTATGGTGAAAGGCGTCCACTCATGCTCAATTTTTCGCGCATTCTCTCTATACTATTTTTGATTTTAGGTGGAATTCTTGGCCTATATGGCTACTTTACCCAAGGAGATACGATGTACGCTATTTCCCTCGGACAAAATATCAATCTGATTTGGGGGCTTGTGCTTATGGGCGCAGGCACCATTTTTGGAATTTTTTCTTTGTTTCCTGATTAAGTCAAAATCAGGCTTCCGTTTGTACTGCGGAAAGAATCTCTTTCAGTAGAGGAATCATATTTTCCAAAAGTTCTGGCAGTTCATATTCTAAAATGTCACCGGCATATACGATGTCATTTTTTTCCATAGCTTCAGCGACATTACCAAGTGCATCATTCAATGAGGTGATCACTTGCGACAATGCTCTTTCTTCGACTTTAAAGTCTGCCCAGTTGATCTCAGAATGTCTTCCTTGAATCGAAACCATGGCGGAAATAAGTGCATTCAATCTACCTACAGCATCAGTCATAATTTCAGTCGCCAGATGATCTTTTCCGGATTGGAAGTTTTCATTGATTAGCATAAAGTCTTTTATGACCTTATCTTTATCTTCGACAAATTTTTGAACGATTGCGAGTAGTTCAGGATCTTCCATACGTATGACCGCCAAACGTGCGCTCAAATCCATTAGGAATAATTTTAAATCACGAAGATCTTCTAAAAATGCATCGATTGCAGAAGTACCATCCAAGTTCATCGCCACTTCTTTCAATGAACTTATGATTTCTTCTACGTTCTTTCCTTTGCCCATTGGCCGGATGGATGCTAAATTAAGGTTCAATAAATTTTTTGTAGAAACTAACATCGTTTCAATCCAAGGTATTCCCTCGCGTAAGTCAGAGGTCTCTTTTTCAGTTAAGGAATCCCTGCCAACCAAAGTTGAACCAACCTTATCTACATATAAATCCAATTCGTAAAGACTATCCTCAATGATATCCAGTTCTTCTCCAACATAGAGGTCCATTCGTTCTGCCTTAGTTACTTCCATCGCATCCAATTCAGTTCGATTTAACTCTTCTCCATTGACTGTAAAAAATCTTAGGTACTTTCCATTGGACTCAACCCATTTTTCAATTTGATCCAGAACCTGGCCAATGTAGGTTTCACCACCTAAAGTCGTTTCTAATTTTTGATCGTTGATAAAGATGTTCATATTATTCCCCATTGCCTCTAAACATATTATTTTGTAAGTAGTTTCCAACTGATTTGTTCTTTCCGACACCTTGTTCCATATACAAAAACCTTTGTTTCAATTTGGCTTCGTAACTAACAAGATGAGATTCGTGCTCTTTGATTTTTTTATTATTACCTGCAACATTCTCTTCAATTAACTTTAATTTGCTGGTAATGATCCCAGATGAATATTGAGTATAAGGTTTTAATGTTTCTAACAAACGTATTCCAACACCATCTTCCATTTTTGCGTCATTATTTGTATCTGATGCAAATAGTTCGCGTAATCCGTCAGGATTGTCTCCCAAAGCGATTGCCAATTTTTCCTCATCGATTACGAGAAGGCCTTCTTGGATTTTTTCCCAATTCGTCCCCACTGCTCCCGTTGAGATTCCGACATCGGTCAGGACACGAAACCCTCCGGCTTTAGTCGCAGGATAATACGAATTGGCAACTGTCTTCATACTTGCAATCAAACGAAGGATGGAGTTTTCACCAGCTAAGATTCCAGATTTGACTTTATTGTCCCAAAATTCTTTGGAGATATCGAGTTCCTTGCTGTTATCTGATGGTTTGCTATCTGAAATTTTACCATTTTTTTCAACAGAAGTCACTTCCTTGGAAAATTTCATAAGATCGTTGTATGCGATAACCCATTCTTTTACAAGAGTCATACCCTTTTGATGGTCTACATGGATTTTTAATGTGACTGGCTCTGTTGTCACTTTATGTATGTTAAACGAAATTCCTTCCAAAACGTCCGCAATTGCTTCATTGGAATCCCGTGTGATTTCTACACCATCAATTTTAAACTTGGCATCCTTTGCTTCAGAAAGTACCTTCAATGGTTCAGCCGTACCTGATTTTGGTGGAGCGATCAATTGTATGGATGCAAGTTGGATATCAGCAGAAGATGTGTTTGTAATGATTATTTTTTTGAGATTTTTACCCTCTGCAAAATCGCCGATTTGCAAAGCGTACTTACCATCTTTTACTGGAACTGGCACGAGTTTGGTGCGTAGATTGCCTTCCCTCTCAAAAACAAATCCCAATTCCCAGACAGCCGGTGCATCACCTGCAATCGAAAATTCCAAATAGGAACGAGGTTGGATGTTTTCCGTCTCAAAGGGAAATGAAAAGGCAGTATCAGGTTTGAAGATAGTCGCCGTTTCAGTCTTTATGGGAGCTTGCTCTGGAATTGCAGTATTCTTATACTTTGTTTCTTCGTAGGGATTAGCAGTCGCTAAATCAATCGATACTGGCGAAATTACACTTTCGGGAGCTTGTTTGTTTTCACCAACTAGCCCTGCCGTTTTTAAGATTTTATCTGGATCCGAAAACTGAAGTGCGTTGATTTTACCAGTTTTAACTGCAATGATAGTAATGAGAGAGGAATCTTTATCGATTTTGATCACAGAACACTCAGCAATCGTGTTTGCAGAATTGCGAATGCTACTAACTAAATCGGACAGAGTTCCACCAGTAAAATTGATTGTTTCGCTCAATTTACCCGAAAAAATCGTAAATTTCCCGGCAGGAAGTTTTACATTTGTATCCACTTCCACACCAGATAATTGATGCTTTGCGGCTAATTCTATAATTTCGATGGGTCTTTCACCCGATTTGGCGGCACGGGAGGCCTCACCTGTAATCACGCCTTCTGTAGAGGAGGAAACGGACTTAGTGGCAAATGGAGCTGTAAATGAGGTAAGCGCACGAGTTTTTGTTTGTAAATTCGCAGTCAAATTTTTGACTTCATTCCAAACCTGAACCTGGGCTTTTGCATACTCGTTTTCGGTCTCCCAGCGTTTGATGGGACGACGCTCTAATTCAACGAGTTTTTTGACAATTTCGTTTGTATTTTGACCGGTCATAAGACCCGGCATTGTATATGCTGGCATTTGTTTTCCCTATAACCCTCAATCTTAGTGTCGTCGATTTCCAAGAATTGATTAGGAATTTACAGAATTTTTCCTTCCCTAATTCTAGAATTATGACTGCTAGTCCTATAGAAAAAATTGAGATCGGAAACCCAAATATCTTCTTTGACCGAGAACTTTCCTGGGTAGATTTCAATTTCCGCGTTCTTGCCGAGGCGCAAGACAATAACAACCCACTTTTGGAACGATTGAAGTTCCTTTGTATCACCGAGTCAAATCTAGACGAGTTTTTTATGGTTCGGGTGGCAGGTCTGATCAATCTCAAGAAAGCCGGCATTGAAGAAAAGAGTCTCAACGGCAAAAGGACTTCTGAAGTTCTTTCCGAACTTTACCTCAAAGTCTCAAACATGGTCGAACAACAGTATGTTTGTCTGGATCAAATCCAAAAAGAACTGAAAGAGAATGACATCGTCATTGTCCAAGATCCTGCGGATCTTGCTGGTGAAGACATCCAATTTGTAAAAGATTATTATAAACGAGAAGTTTCTTCAATACTCACACCGCTTGCCATCGATCCATCTCATCCCTTTCCCCACATTTTAAATCGGACACTCAACTTGGGCATCACACTTTACTCAGACGATGATAAAGTGAAATCAAAAGAGTTATTTGCGGTTGTGCAAGTACCAAGTGTACTCCCACGTTTTTTACAATTACCATTCAAGCCAAATAGTACCGAACTTCGTTATTTTCCATTAGAAGAGATCATCAAACTTCACTTAGCTGATTTATTTTACGGTATGCAAGTAAAACAAATTCATACATTCAAGATCGTTCGTGATGCAGATATCTCCATTAACGAAGAACAAAATATAGGCGATCTTCTCACCACCATGAAAAATGAGCTCAAAAACCGAATGTGGGGTGATGCGATCCGTCTGGATGTTCATAGCGGTGCAGGTCATATCAAAGATATATTGCGTGATTTATTAGAACTTGATGACTACCAAGTCATGGAAATTCCGACTTTACTCAATTTGAGTGATATGATGTTCTTCCAATCCTTAAAAAAGACCAGCCAACTCAAATTTTCGTATCCAGTCCCAAAATCAGGTTTTGCAGTTCGTAAAGGAGAATCTATTTTTTCGGAAATTCGGAAAAGCGACCAAGTCCTACACCATCCTTACGAAAGTTTCAAATCGATCGAAGACATGTTAAAGATTGCGAGCGCCGATCCAAAAGTTTTGGCAATCAAAATGACTTTGTATCGGACATCAGGGGATTCTCCCATTGTACAATACTTAGGTGAAGCGGCAGAAAATGGAAAACAAGTAACAGTTCTCGTTGAACTAAAAGCTAGATTTGATGAAGAACGCAACATTCGATGGGCAAAAAAGCTGGAAGACTCTGGTGTCCACGTTGTTTACGGCGTCGTCGGTTTGAAAATCCATTGTAAAATGTTATTAATTGTTAGACGAGAAGATGACAAACTCAATCGTTACGTGCACCTTGGTACGGGAAATTACAATTCAACCACTGCCAGGTTTTATACGGATCTCAGTTTGTTTACTGCCAATCCGGAAATCACAGAAGATGTGGCAATTCTTTTCAATACCATTACAAGTTCCGGAAAAATGCCAAAACTAGCAAAAGTTCATGCGGCCCCAACCTTTCTTAAAGAAGAGTTTCTAAGACTCATCCAAAGAGAAGTGGAAAACGCAAAAGCCAAAAAAGAAGCAAGAATCATCTTTAAAATGAATTCGTTAGTGGATCCAGATATTATCATGCAACTTTACGTGGCTTCACAAGCAGGTGTCAAAGTTGATCTAATCATCAGAGGAATCTGTTGTCTCCGCCCTGGTATTCCTGGTGTCTCCGATCGCATCCATGTTCGATCTATTATCGGTCGTTATCTGGAACATTCAAGGGTGTATTATTTTCAAAATGCGGGCAAACCAGAAGTGTTTCTAGCATCAGCAGATTGTATGCCACGCAATTTCCAAAGAAGGATTGAAATCATGTTTCCAATCCTTGCGGAAAAGCACAAAAAAAGGATCACGAAGATTTTGGAATTATTGCTCCGTGACAATACACAAGCTAGAATCTTAAATTCAGATGGGAAATACACACGACTTTTACCGGATGATGATGATCCAGCAGTAAATTCACAAATTGACATGGTAGAAGTGTAAAGGGATTATATATGGACACAAAATCTAAGATTGACCAACTAACATTACTCATAGGTGAATCAAAGGTATTTTCTCGTGAGGATGGCAAATTTGATCCTAATACCTTTGATACTTATGGAACGGATCGAACAAAGGTTTATCCACCCAATTATCAGATTTTACTTTTCCCGGAAACCACAGAAGATGTTTCAAAAATTGTTACGTTTGCCTACAATAATAATTTAACGATTGTTCCGTCCGGAGGACGCACTGGTTATGCAGGTGGCGCTGTAGCTAAAGACAATGAAATCGTCATATCATTGAGCAAAATGAACAAAGTAATGGATTTTGATCCATTTTTGGGCGCCTTACATGTACAAGCAGGAATGATCACAAAAGATCTACATTCTCAAGCCGAAGAAAGAGGATTTTATTTTCCGGTTGATTTTGCGGCAACTGGTTCAAGCCACATTGGCGGCAATATCGCAACCAATGCTGGAGGCGTGAGAGTTGTTCGCTATGGACTCATCCGAGAATGGATTTTGGGACTAACAGTCGTAACTGGAAAAGGCGAGATTATGAGGTTCAACGGCGAAATATTAAAGAATAACACCGGCTACGATCTCAAACATCTATTTATCGGTTCCGAAGGTACATTAGGAATCATCACCGAAACCATTGTCAAATTGACAAAGCCGCCAAAAGACATTCGTGTAGTTTTTTTAGCTGTAAAAGAATACAAACATATATTAGAAATATTTAAAGAAACCCACAATTTCACGTTACCTTTACTTGCCTTTGAGTTTTTGACAGACTATTGTTTGCATAAGGTCAAAGAACATTTAGGTGTGGCGGATCCATTCCCTCAACCTAGTGACTATTATGTGCTCATGGAATTTGAAATAGGTGAAGAATCCGATGAAGAAAAACTCTTTTCAATCTTGGAATCGATCACGGAAAAAGAGCTCATCATTGATGGATCTATCGCCCAAAACTCTCGCCAAAACCAAACTTTCTGGAAGTATAGAGAAGGCATTTCCGAATCTCTTTCTCTTTCCCACACAGTCCACAAAAATGATATATCGTTACCTCTCAGAAATATGGAAGCATTCTTAAATGACATGCAATCTTTGTTAGCTTCCAAATATTCTGGTTTCGAAATTGCTCTCTTTGGGCATATCGGCGACGGTAATCTTCACTTAAACATTGTAAAACCAAGTTCCATATCAGATTCCGACTTTTTTACTCAGTGTAAAGCCGTTGATCCAGAAATGTTTGCGTTGATTCAAAAACACAACGGATCTATATCTGCTGAACATGGGATCGGTCTATTAAAAAGAGATTATCTGACTTTCTCTCGTTCGCAAGAAGAGCTATCTGCGATGAAAGGAATCAAATCAGTATTTGATCCCAAAGGAATTATGAATCCTGGAAAAGTGATTTTATAGGCAAATCAAAATGGTCGCAAAGAAAAAATCAAAATCGTCCAAAACGACCAAGTTCGAAAAACATAAGTTAGAGCTAAGATACCTCCGCCCCTCAGATTACGAGGATGTGCGAAGTATCATGGATACTGTATTTTCCAAACAATTTGACGGTGCATGGACAAAAGAAGAGTTCGAACGTCAGATATCCATTTTCCCTGAAGGACAAATCGCAATAGAAGACAAAGGGAAAGTCATAGCAGGTGCCATTTCCATGATTGTCAAATATAGCGATCATGGTGACGCACATAAATACGACACGATCACTGGCGGTGGTGGTCTCTCCAATCACAATCCAGACGGGGATACTCTTTATGGTGTAGATGTATTCGTCAATCCAAAGTACCAAGGCCTACGCCTTGGACGAAGGTTGTATGATGCACGCAAAGAAGTTTGTGAAAAGTTAAATCTCCGCAGAATCATTGTTGGAGGATGGCTCCCTGGATACAAAAATCATGAAGGAGAGATGACTCCTCAAGAATATGTAAACCTTGTCAAACAGAAAGAGTTATTTGATCCTGTTTTATCTTTTCAATTAGCCAATGACTTTCATGTTCGGAAAATTGTAACAAATTATTTCCCAGCAAATAAAGGTTACAGCTCTTATGCATGTTTGCTTGAGTGGCTCAATATTTATTACCAAGAAAAGGAAGAGCTAATTGGCGGGAAAAAGACTGTTGTTAGAGTAGGTGCCGTCCAATGGCAAATGCGCTCCGTCAAATCTTTCGAAGAACTCCGTGACCAAGTAGAATTTTTTGTCGACACAGTGGCTAGTTACAATGCTGATTTCGTTCTCTTCCCTGAATTTTTTTATGCACCTCTCCTGACTCAATTCAATAAAATGAATGCCTCCAATGCCGTACGGGCATTAGCTGACTATACCGAAAAGATGAGAGATGAAATGGTCAAATTGGCCGTCTCATACAACATCAACATCATCACTGGATCTATGTTTGAGTATGAAGATCAGGAGCTCAGAAATGTATCATTCCTATGCCGAAGAGATGGAACACATGATGTTCAGTACAAACTGCACGCTACTCCTGATGAAAGGTCATATTGGGGTGTGATCGGAGGAGACACCTTACGCGTATTTGAAACTGACGCAGGTAGGATTGGCATCCTTATTTGTTATGATGTCGAATTTCCAGAACTGGCTCGTATTCTCTGTGAACGGGGAATTGATATCCTCTTTGTACCTTATTATACAGATACGAAAAATGGTTACCTCCGAGTTCGTAAGTGTGCACAGGCAAGGGCAATCGAAAATGAAATCTATGTCGTGATGACCGGATCTGTAGGAAACTTGCCCAATATTGAAAATATGGACATTCAGTATTCACAATCTGCTGTATTTACACCTTCCGATTTTTCATTTCCACATGATGCGATTGCCGCCGAAGCGACGCCCAATACAGAAATGACGCTGATTGCCGATTTGGACCTTGATCTGTTAAAAGAAGTTCGCAAAAAAGGATCAGTTCGAAATATGCAAGACCGGCGGTTAGACCTCTTTCGGATTGAATGGCTCGGGAAAATTCTATAATTTTTTTCCTAAACATTCTTCTAAAATGAACAGAAAATGCTAGATTTTAATCCGAACTATGCTACTTTCTTAAGCATGTGGAAGGATTTGGTAAAAACATTAGGGATTTCGGCACTTTGTGGCTGTCTGTCTGCTTCGTTTTTAAGCAATGATAATCTCATCTTTCGACTGAAGACAGTTCAGACGAAAAGAGTCGTCGGTTCTAATCGTAGCATCACACAGGAAGTCTCAACTTTCAGCCACGAGAAAATTGAAGGCAAAGAATCAAAAGATAAAGAGATTGATGATGATCTAACTGCTCACCGATCAGACATAAACTTTGCGATTGTTTCCCTTCTCTTTGATTCACGTTTCAGACACATTTCCCAACGAACTTTTATTTTACAAGACTCCTATTTAAGTCTGCCACCCCCGTATATCTCCTCTCTCTCTTCTTATCCTGTGGTCTAAATCAAACTGATTTAGATCGCAGGCAGTTTTTATTTCAATTTACATTTCTCGTTAACTACAATTGTCAATCACTGCGATCATCTTTGTATTTTGATGTAAAGATGATCGCCTTTTTGAAAAATCCAAGTGAAATCCTTCTTGATCTGGTTGGAATCTGCCTGAAGTTGGTGAAAATGCTCGGGCGAATCGTACAGAATCTGCTGATTGTCCTTCTTACGACATTCATCCTTTTGCCAACAGAGGCCGATGGAGTATTCGATTCTGTATTTTTAACGTCATTATCCCCGCAGATTTCCCATGTTAAACACGATCTGAAAGATTCGCAAATTTTAGAATCAAATGAGTTCCTTGACTCAGAAGTGATTGGAAATCTCGTTCGAAGTCGTTGTGACTACCTAGACTTAGTCTACGACGGTCTTTCACATAACCAGATTACTGCGCACTTCCATTATACTTATTTCACGCTCCGTAAAGATCGTTCTCATTCTTTTTTACTCTCTTTTCTACTACTCAATCTACCTCCACCCTCTCTTTCCTAATTTTCAAAAATTCGGTTTTGTATTCGCGAGTCGTCTTGTTAGCTTTAACTGGGCGCAAAATGCACATACATATTCGGATTTCAAAGATGATTTAAACGGGGAGGCCCTATGACTTTCATTTTATACAGAGTTTTTTTAGCAGGATCATAAATGAATCGAACAAAAGTTATCCTATTAGTGATAATGGTGCCCGCATTTTTATTGGCCCAACCTGGGTCAGTCTTAGATAAGGCAGAAGATACCTTAGAGAGACAGCTTTCCAATGATTCTCCTACATCACTAGGATCTGAACTTTATCCAGAAGATCGTAGAAAGGAAATCAAGATAGATTTACAAATGGCGGAAACTTTACTTTGGCAAAACAATCTATTGTTAATTGCGGCAAAGTTTCAAATCGATGCAAAAAAGGCGGGAGTCTTACAGGCTGGCTTGTATGCAAACCCCAATATCTTTATTGATCAAAGTATCTTTGCCGAACCCACTCAAAGGTATTTTGATACGACTAGGTCAGGGCAATCCGTAGTCCAGATACAACAGGTATTTTTGCTCGGCGGGAAGATTGACAAACGTGTCCGAGTCGCAGAATTGAATGCAAAAATCAGTGAACAAGAGTTCTACGATTTAGCACGAGCACTTTTAACAAAACTTAGGCGAACTTACTATACCATTTACTTTTACAGAAAAGCGCTAAACTTTTATGATCAAAGTATCGCTTCTATCGAAAAAACTGTTTCATCCTCCGAACTCGCCTATAAACGAAGAGCAATACTCCAAGCAGAATTGTTACGTTTGAGAGCTCTTTTATTCTTTCTTAAAAAGGAAAGAGAAGATATGGGCATTAAGGTTTATGAAAAAGAAGCTGAGCTCAAAATCCTTTTAAATGAAGACCAATATCGAGAAGCGGCCATCGCCTTCTATCCTGCAGTTGAAGAACCGTCTTTGGATAAGATTTATCCCAACCAATCAAAATTGGAAGACTTAATAGATAAGGCACGTGACAATCGCCCCGACTTAAAGATCGCCCTGCAAACACTTAGGTATGAAGAGGCAAATCTAGAACTGCAACATGCTAATGCAATACCAGATCTTGCTTTCGGACCTACCTATAATCGAGGTGGAACTGCATTTCAAAACTATTGGGGAGTGACTGCCCAATTGAATGTCCCATTATTTGATCGAAATCAAGGTAATATCCAAGCCGCAGAAAAGGCAATCCTTGTTCGCAAACAAGAATTGAAGAATCGAATCTTAGAAGTGGAGAATGAAGTGGCGATCGCCTTTCAATCTGCGCGAATCAAAGACGCACTGTATCGTCGATTTATAGATACTTATCTAAAAGATTATGCCAGATTATCTTTGGATATGATCATGAGTTATGAAAAGAAGTATATTACGATACTTGAATTTGCAGATTTTTTTGAAACATACCGAACCAGTGTAGTCGAAATGCTTAAGCTCCAAACGGATAGAATGGAAGCAATTGAAAATGTAAACTACTCTGTAGGTTACGGTGTATTTTTACCTGCTCCGTCAAAATCAAATTCAAAACCATCGAATGAGGAAAAAAATGAATAATCCACTCCAATCACTTAACAGACGCACACTCATCATTCTCGTCGCATCATTTTCAATTATTGTCATTGCGATTGCAATCTTTGCACTAACAAGGCCCTCAAAAAAAATTGTCCCACGTCCGGAAAAGGCAGTTTCCCATGAAAATGGGCTTCGGATCGAATTCAAGCCGAACAGCCCTGGGCTTGACATCGTTAAATCAACCGTAATCGGAGGAGGTGGAGAATTTGTTAGCTTGGAAGCACCAGCTCGGATTATCGCTTCAGCCTCGCCTTCCGTCAGTAGCGGTACTCGCATCATTCTATTCGAATCGGCGGAGCTAAATGATCTGTACGTCGGATACATCCACTCGAAAAACAAAGTTCATCGATCTCGAAAAAACTTAAGTCGAATCGAAGACATGTTCAAACATCGAGTCGCCACCGAAAAGGACTTAGTAGAAGCTGAAACAGAACTAGGAAACGACGCGGCAGAACTTGCTGAATTTGAAGGAAAACTTCGCGCACAAGGTTTAAATCCAAACGAACTCGCATCAGGTGGAAACAATAAATCCTGGATTATCTCCGATGTACCAGAATCACAAATTTCAAGTTTGAACAAAGGGAAAAAGGTCAAATTGGAATTCGCTTCTTTCCCAGAGGAAGAATTTGTGGGAATCGCAGAGGCGATCGGTGATAACGTCGACCCACTAACGAGAACTGCGAAAATGAGAATCGCTGTTGTGAATGTTGGATTCAAATTGAAGCCAGGTATGTTTGGGACTGTAAGATTTCCAGAAGAGACAGAAGGGGATACAGTTGTTTTACCTTACAATGCGATTGTGACCGTTGAAGGAAAAAATTACGTCTTCGTCGAAGAATATCCGCTAAACTTTAAACGCAGAGAAGTCGTACTGGGTGTTTCCACAAAAGAAAGAGTGAACATCATCGAAGGATTAAAGGCAGGCGAGAAAGTTGTGATTCAAGGATCAATTCTTTTGAAAGGATTGAGTTTCGGTTTTTAATATGAAGAAAATATTATTCTTCCTTTTTTTCTTTTTATTAACGAGCACCTTATATTCTGAATCTCCGTATCCAAAGGATAAAGATAATAAGGATATCAAACCGGAATGGGATTGGAAACCTGGATCCGAAAAAAAATCTCAAATCGGAAACCAAGATACTCAAGAAAAAATCAATTCAGAATCCTTAAAGGAAATGAAGTTGCCCAAATCTACAAATTTTTTTGTTTACGGTGCATCTATCGGAACACCTGCGAGCATCAATTTAAATCTTGGTTATTATTTTAATGATTTCGTAATACGAGGATCAGGTGGTCGTTGGAATCCAAATTGGTATGGCGGTCAGATTGATATCGGATATACTTTTTGGAAAACTCCGGTCATCACTCATAGTGTCTCACTCGTTGCAGGAGCCTTTGGAGTGGATCCCTTTAGTCCTGAAGTGGGACGTGGTGGTCAAACATCATATCCAACGGGTTTTGATGTACCAGGTTACCAAAACAGGAATCCAACATTTGAAGACCAAATCATTCGGTCTTATGTATCTTCTGTCGATCCAAACTTAGCACTCTATTTCGAATACGAAAGCAGAAATAGACAAAAAGTTTTTTTAAAACAACAGTACTTGGGAGTTACCTATGATTTCCTTTTGGGTAATTTCTTTTTACAACTAGGTGGCGGTATTGGCCAGGGCGATTACAAAAATCCACAGTTGCTTTTACAAATGGGTTACCTTTTTGACACGAGGTCAAACTAATGATTAAGAATTTCATAGAAAAAGCCTTACAATTTAAAATTTACACACTTTGTGCTGCCATAGTTTCAGTATTATTCGGTATATGGGCGTGGATTGACATAAGAAAAGAAGCATATTCTGATATAGCCGATACACAAGTAAGATTAATTGCAAAGTTTCCTGGAAAGGCGGCAGTGGAAGTAGAAGAAAGAGTTACTCTTCCAATCGAACGTGTACTCAATGCGATTCCAAAAGTATCGGTGAGAAGATCAAGAACGATCAATGGACTCGTAGTATTTCAATTCGTTTTTGAAGATGGCACGGATGACTATTTTGCAAGGATGCGACTCATGGAACGCGTCGCAGATGCGGATCTTCCTGAAGATGTTCATCCCTCACTTGGACCAATGAGTTCACCGGTAGGTGAAATTTACCGTTATGTAATTGAATCCAGCGGAAATCACACACCAATGGAACTGCGAACCATCCAAGACTGGATCGTAATGCCCAAAATGTTACAGATTCCAGGCATTGCGGACGTAGTCACCTTTGGAGGTTTACCCAAACAGTTTCACGTTGTGACCTCACCTGACAAATTGATTCGTTATAAATTAACGATTCGAGACGTGATCACTGCAATTCAGGAAAACAATTTAAATACTGGGGGAAATTTATTACTTCAGGGTGAACAAGGATTTCCGATCCGTTCCCTAGGAGCGATCAGAGATCCTAAGCACATTGAAGATATCGTTGTCAAAACTGTAAATGGTGTCCCGGTCTTTATCAGAGATTTAGGTACTGTAGAAATTTCTCATCCTATACCAAGCGGTGTCTTGGGTTATACCATTCAAAACGATATCGATGGACTCATTGATGTCGATTCATCCGTACAAGGGTTAGTTGCAATGCGTCGTTGGGGAGATCCCAACGAAATGGGTGAACGGATTCGAGCAAAAGTTAAGGAAATCAACGAAAACTATCTACCTGCAGGTGTTCAGCTAAGGAACACTTATGATCGGACAGATTTAGTCAATTACACGCTACGCACTATCGGGAAAACTTTGATTGAAGGTATTGTCGTTGTTAGTTTAGTTTTGATATTCTTCATCGGAAGCGTAAGAGCCTCACTCGTCGTGGTTGCAACAATCCCCTTTGCCATGTTATTCGCATTCCTACTAATGAATCTAACGGGTATACCTGCCAGTTTACTTTCATTAGGTGCGATTGATTTTGGGATCATTGTAGATGGTGCGGTCATCATGGTCGAAAATATCATGAGACGTTATCGGGATGCCTCCCCCGCCGAAAAACAAAAGGGAATCTTAATCTTCACACGAGATGCCTCTGCTGAGGTTGGAACAGAAATTCTCTTTTCGATCTTAATTATCATACTCGCATATCTACCAATCTTTTCATTTGAACGCATCGAAGGTAGATTGTTCAAACCAATGGCTTTCACAATCTCATTTGCAATTTTAGGTGCGTTGATTTTTGCAATGACAGTCATTCCGGTGATTATGTCGATAATCTATAGAAAGTATTTTGAATCTGCAAATCCTGGACCAATAGAATGGCACAATCCTTTCTACCATTGGTTAGAACATAAATACGAAATTTTGATTAAATACATAGTAGAACGATCTCGAAAGGTAGTAAAAGTTACATTCAGTGTGGTGGCAGTCCTACTCGCCATTGGTATGTATGCCATGGGGACAGAGTTCCTTCCTGAAATGGATGAAGGTGGATTTAATATTAGAATTTTCTTTCCAGTAGGAATCTCACTTCCAGAAGCAAGAAAATTTATGCCTAAAATCCGACAAACCATTTATAAAAATGAACAAATAAGTGTCGTTATATCCCAATTAGGTCGAAATGATGATGGAACAGACCCATTGCCACCAAACAGGCTTGAAGTGCTAATTGGTTTAAAGGATTATGATCAGTGGAAGGAAAAGATAACCAAAACAGAGTTACTACTTCGAATGCGCAATGATCTTGAAGCGACATTGCCAGGCGCGCGGATTAGTTTTTCTCAGCCGATCATGGACAATTTATCTGAGGCAATTATGGGTACGATTGCCGATCTTGCCGTATTTGTCTCGGGCAATGACTTAAAAATTATGAGGGAAATTGGAACCGAGATTTTAGATATCGTAAAGGATATGAAAGGGGCAAGTGAATATGGAATTGAACAAGAAAACCAGAGCCCACAACTAACGATTAAAATTGATAGAGAGGCTGCGGCACGTTTTGGCATCAATGTAATCGATATCCAACAAATGATTGAGGCGGCAATTGGTATGCAACGCGTCAGTACGTTGTATGAAGGACCATCCGACATTCCACCAAAAACACCTGCCAGGTTTGGAATTGTTGTTAGGTTCTCGAAAGATTACAGAGCTTCCAAACAGGCAATCGAGAATATGCCTATCATTTCACCGAAGGGAGAGAGAATCCCGTTATCACAACTTGCGGAAATAGATCTCGTTGATGGACCAACTATGATTTTCCGTCAGGAAGGACGAAGAGTGGTTACCGTTAGAACGAACGTTAGGGGAAGAGACCAAGGTGGTTTTGTAGCCGAATTACAAAAGAAAGTAAAAGAAAAAATTAAACTACCGGAAGGCTATGAAGTTCGTTTTGGGGGACAATATGAAAACCTATCAAGAGTAGGTAAAAAACTGGCGCTTGTTATCCCAATTACGATTCTAATTATTTTTGGTGTATTGTATATGCTGTACCGAGACTTAAGATACGTGTATGTGGCACTTGCTTGTATACCGCTATCGCTTATCGGTGGGATTTATGCACTTCTTCTACGTGGATATTATTTCAATGTTTCTGGCGGTGTGGGCTTTATATCGCTATTTGGAATTGCAACTATGTCAGGGGTATTATTCGTCTCAAGAACCAATCACTTATTGATTGATGAGCCAACGATCTCCACAAAAGAAGCTGTTAGCAAAGCGGCTGTAATCCAACTTCGACCCATGCTTATGACTATGTTATTGGCATTGTTAGGTTTGATTCCTGCGACTCTGGGTACTGGGGTTGGATCCGATATTCAACGTCCATTAGCGACTGTAATCGTTGGTGGCTTGTTTTCAGCGATGTTATTAGTTCTAACAATCTTGCCTTCACTCTATTTAATAGTTGTTGGAGAGCGTCAGAAAGAAACGGTAAAAACTTATCCAACGCCGAGTTCAAGAATGATGTTTGAAGAAACAGATGAAGTTGAAGAAAAGGATTCTGAAATGGAAGAGAATGAGATCCCTAAAAAAAACAAAAAAACATCAAAAAGGAAAAGTAAACCTTTAGATTCCTGATTGATTCGTTTCAATTTTGCGCTTTATCATTCTTTGCGAAGATCTAGCAATATCAGAAATAAAATTTCTTTGATTTTGCTTAGATCTTCAGTGAGAATGCAACAATAACGAAGTCTTCTTTTTTGGATGTAAGAGAATCGCGATACTCAAACACAGCATCAGCTGACCGACGATATACATATTCAAATCGTAACAACCCAGGATCAAAAGAGAGTATATCGAATGTGGTCGTATAACCATTTGTCATAAATCCATTTCGAGTCCCGGTGCTTGCAACTACTTGTAACGGATCATACATTCGTTCGACTCTAAAACTCAAGCGGTAGTCTGGCGAAAGATTAAAACTTACCCAAAATGTGCAATGATACCATTGCCGATAAGCAGATGCCGCCGCATCTCGATAGGGTGAGTTAAAAATATTTGGATTTATATTTTGTAACCAGGGCTCATATACCAGACTTTGTTTGGCTTTTTGAGCGCCAATGTCGAATTGACCTGCGAATTGGAGCCAATCTAAAGGTTTCCATTCAATAATTGTATTATTATATAGCCTCAATTGTTTGCGCTCGTTATCTGGTGCATCATTGCCAACGTATTGATTCAGAGTTATAGTAAAATTTGAGAACACAATATACTTTACCTGGCTTCCAAAAGACTTATCTCTATTATTGTCTGTGATAATTTGCCATCCATTTAGGATTTGGAGTTGGAAACTAAGTTTGTCTGACAATTGATGAGAAAGTTTTACACCGGCTGAATAATAGGGTACATAATCTAATGCCAATGCCCTCGTATAATTAGTATTATTCTGGGAGATCCAAGATTCATGTCCAATATTGCCAAAAAAAATCCCACCATCTACCCAAGTAGCTTTCGAAATCTTCATTCCAACGTAGGCTTCTTGGATATGTTTTACAGAATTTTGATTTGAACCGATGTCTTTTGAAATTTCACCAGCATAATTTGTGTTAACTGATGTTCCCCATTGTAAGGCGAGACGGCCTCGGTATTTATCTTCTTCAACTTTTACATCGATATGGGCGAGATTGATATTGAACTCGTTATTTCTTACACCTTGCGTCGTAAATTTTCTCTCGGTAGATTTAGGTAGGTTGTTATTATTTAAGTAATAAGCATCTACGAACGCACCCAGTTTGAGGGACTTGGGTAGGATCGGTTCTGCGGAAAAATCCTTGGGAATGTCTTTTTGATTTGACTCGGAAGCTATGGGGAGAACGATGAGAGCGAGAAAAACTGCGAAAAAGATTCGGAATTCTTTGAACATTATGCATACAATTTAAACATAATGCTCAAAGAAAAGCAAGTTACCGCAGATTAAGATCCACTCCTTCGGATTAAGATTTAATTAATTTGATCACTTCTTTTTTAGAAGAGTTCTAATCTCTTCCGGAAAGTTTTTGAATTCTTCCGGAACAGCAATCAACTTCTTACGATAATTTTTCTTGTATTCCTTCTTAAACTTGGTGTGACAAGACTTACATGAATCCTCTGGTTTTCCGATCGCGACTTTGGCATCGATGATTTCTTTCCATTCAGCCTGTTGGTCTGCAGGCGCCATCGCTGGCACTTTATCTAAAATCTTGTTCAGATATTCGGCGTTGTTTTGTTTTTCGTATAACTTTGTCGCAGGTTTTGTATAATCTTCCATAAAGTCGTGAAGCGTCAGTTCAGAGACGAACTTTTTTCCTTTTTTCTCTGCGCTGATCATAAAGATGGCACTGAGACAAAAAAGTAAAATGGTGGATGTGAATAGAATTTTCATGTTAGGGTTTCCTTTATTTCCTATAACATTTGCAGGTAAAGATTTGGATTCTGCAAGTCCGTTTTTCTCAATATCCGATCCTTGATTTTGATTTGGCCAAGACCATTTAAGTTGATTCTGTCTGTGTATTCATCGCGGTAAGAGTCAAGACCATTTACGAAATGCTCAGACAGACCAGACATTCTCCGAGTCTCCCCAAAATAAAAATATCCCTTTGCTCTTCGTGGAGTAAAGGGATATTCAATTAAGGAACGATACTGCTCCCAATCAGTCTGTTCTGTGGGTATTGATTTTTTTAGAATCTGGACACCCCGCTTTACATGTTTTACTTCATCCTCAAATATTCTTATCATGATTTCCGCCGTTTCTACATCTCCATGATATAAAAAGGCCTGTGCATAGATTTGAGAATAATCAAGATTCGCACCTTCAAATGTGAGTGATAAAATTGCTGAAAACCGCTCAACAGTTGTCATACGATACGTTTGTTTCCAGAATAAATAGTTAACAGGAATATCGCCAAAACCGATACCGAATGAGTGCATACGTTCCAGATACATACGTAAATGAGTTTGCTCCTCTGCAATGGTTTTTAAAAATCCCATTCGGATGCTTCTTGAAACATCCGGAAATGCAAGTAGAGCCCATGCAAAAAGTTCAATCGCCATAAGTTCATGATTGGCAAAGTGATGTAAGGTCAGTCCACGAGCTGATATTTGGTTCAAATGCTCAAGCCTAGGAATTTTCGATTTTTTATCTGAGAATTGAAGTTGTTTACTTCGAATCGGCTTTTCGATACGCAAAGGTAACAAATCTCCCTCTTCCTCCCAGGTAGTGGAAGGAGGAAGCAATTTATCTTCAATTGATTCACTCAGTAACAAATGCTTGGCGTATTCGGAAATTTTCATTATTTTAAAATGTCGATTAATAAAAGATGGAATTCCAAGTTGGTAGGTAAATGCCTTTTTTGAAATGAAAGAACATAGTTTTTATGATCAAGTCTATTCCATTGTAAAACAAATCCCCAAAGGAAAAGTGACAAATTATGGAACGATTGCCCTTATCCTAGGTAGTCCAAGAGCCGCAAGGGCTGTTGGATATGCATTGAATGCTATAAAAAAAGGTGATTTAAAAAATGAAATTCCTTGGCAGCGTGTCGTCAATGCAAAAGGTCAAATTACATTTAAAGGGGATTTATTTAGAGCCAATCTCCAAAAATCTCTTTTAATCAAAGAGGGGATCATTTTTGATTCAACAGATACGATCGATTTTCAAAAATATGGATGGCCAAGTTAATCTATGAAAAATTACCCAATCACTCTGACAATTGCTGGCTCGGATACAGGTGGAGGTGCGGGAGTCCAAGCAGATTTGAAAACTTTTTCCTCATTATCTACTTTTGGAACGACTGTTTTCACATGTTTGACGGCTCAAAATCCTGATGGAGTTTCTGCCATTCACGAAATACCGGCAAGTTTTATCAAACAACAGCTATCTGCGGTTCTTGACTACTTTCCAGTCAACGCAGCAAAAACAGGTATGCTATTTTCAAAAAGCATAATCATGACCGTTTGCGAAATTTTAGCTAAACACAAAGAGATAAAAGTGGTAGTCGATCCGGTGATGATTGCGACTAGCGGAGCCAAACTTCTGCAAGACGACGCTATCGAATCTATGAAATCAACACTGATTCCTCTTGCCACCCTACTCACTCCAAATCTTGATGAGGCCTCTCACCTTCTCGGAGAACACATCGCTTCTTATGATGAGTTAGAAAAAGCTGCAAAAAATCTATATGATCTCTTTCATGTTCCAATTTTATTGAAGGGTGGTCATTTGAAAAATGCCATCGATGCAGTGGATGTCCTCTTTGATGGAAAATCCATCTATGAATTCAAAAAGAAATACCTTCAAAATAAAAATACACATGGAACAGGTTGTACTTACTCTTCTGCAATCACTGCCTACTTAGCAAGAGGAATGTCACTTGTAGAAGCAGTTGGACATGCTAAAGAGTACATCCATAGTGCTTTAGAAAATTCGATACAAACAGGGAAAGTATTACACATGAATCATTTCCCCGATGAAATCGTTTAGTATTCGATATTAAGTTCTTTAATCTTTTTATCCAAAGTGTTTCGATTGATACCAAGATACTTTGCTACTCTTGTTTTGGTGTACCTGAATTTTTTCATCGCATACTGAATCAATCGAGCTTCGACTTCGTTAACAATAATTTCCATAGCTTGTCCGTCCAGATTGTCCAACTGATGAGGTGTTAGTTTCCCAGAAGATAAATCCAATGCCTCGGCACCAGCAAGAGATGCTTCACTCGTTGTTACATTGGATACGTCTGGCGATGTCTCGATATTTGTATCTACTCCTATCACCAAATCAGAAAAGTCATCTTCAGTTAAAAGCTCATCCTGTGCCAAAACTACTGCTCTTTCGATTACATTTTCAAGTTCTCTAACATTACCTGGCCAACGGTATTTTAATAACAAACGACTTGCTTCTCTAGTGATACCTTTGATGTTTTTATTGTTTTCTTTTGCATATTTATCAAGGAAATGATTGATAAGCAATGGGATGTCTTCTGATCTTTCTCTAAGTGCTGGTGTGTTAATCTTAACAACGTTCAAACGATAAAACAAATCTGCCCTAAACTTTTTTTCAGCTACTAACTGCTCGAGCTCTGCATTTGTTGCCGCAATGATTCTTACATCAACTTTTTTTGCCTTCGTTGAACCGACAGCTTCTATCTCACGCTCTTGAAGAACACGAAGAAGTTTTGATTGAAGATTCAAATCCATCTCTCCGATTTCATCTAAAAAAATAGTTCCCGTATCAGCTAATTCAAACTTTCCTTTTTTATCGCTGACAGCACCAGTGAAGGAACCTTTTTTATGACCAAAAAGTTCACTTTCGAGTAGGTTTTCTGGAATCGCGGCACAATTGATTTTTACGAAAGGATTCTCTGATCTTGCGCTATTGTAATGAATCGCGTTCGCAATCATTTCTTTTCCGGTTCCAGACTCTCCCGTAATCAGTACCGATGCACGTGAATCCGCAACCAATTGGATTTTTTCGAACATCTTTTCCATCGCCGTAGCTTTACCGATGAGTGTTCCAAATTTGTATTTATTTTTTAACTCTCTTTTTAACTGGATATTTTCTCGAGAAATTTCTTTCTTTGCGTCTTCAACTAATGTCTGTATTTTGATAGATTGTGAAATGATAGAGGCAACTACCTGCAAAAAGTCTAGATAGGATTTTAAATCTGTATGTTTGTTCTGGACGATAAAAACATTTACAACTCCCAGTATGGTTTGTTCACTCAAAATTGGGGCACATAATAAACTTACGCTATGTGGATCATGTTTAAAGTGCGACATATAGCCGACACGATTCAAAAAATCAGGATGAGTTGCAACTGATTCAACAATAATGGCTTCACCGGTTTCGAACACTCTTCCCGTAATTCCTTCACCTGGTTGGTATGCACCTTTTTCGATTTCTTCAGGTGACAATCCAGAAGCGGCAACAATTCGTAAGACTGCTTCTTCCTTTTGATAGAGGACGATACTTCCTTTCTCCAAACGAAGTGATTTTTCAATTGTTACCATGATTGATTCAAAAATTTCATTCAAATCTAGCGTTGACGTAACAACCTTCGAAATCTCAATTAAGGTCGCTTGGATCTTTGTTTTTTGTTCTAAATTTCGAATGGTTTGTAAGTTTTTAAAGATTTGTCCTGCTTGGTTGGCAAGGACACTCACGGTTTCCAACATCTCTGGGGTAAAGGCATCTAACCGATTTGAGTCGAGCGATAAAATACCAATAACCGCATCATCAACGATCATTGGAGCGACTAACTCGGATTTGATTTCTTCCTTCACCTGAATATAATCAGGATCTTTTGAAACATCATTGATGAGTTTAGGTTTGCCAGAGGATGCCGCCATCCCCGTGATTCCCTGGCCAATTTTGAGTTTTGTATCTCTTAGAATTTGTTGGTTCATACCACGAGAAGTAACTACGTCCAGTACACCCAATTTTTCATCGATTAGCATCAAAGAACCTGACTCCACGCCACAAATGTGAATGCACCTGTCAAGAATCAGTTCCAGAAGGCCGTCGGGATCTTGGGTTGAATTCATCGCAGTTGCGACTTCGTGTATCGATTGGATCGGGTTAAACTTTTTAGTCATCATATCGTTGCTCTCAAATCCCACTCTCTGCTAATAATAAATACAAAACCTATCGTACAAAATTTGCAACCTTTGTTCTTATTTTGTACATTTTATTTAATTTTACAGCATTTGGTTACGAATTTTCCCTTTTTAGAAAGAAAAATGCTCTTTTGCCTATTGTTTAAGCATAAAGTGTACCAGCTTGCCTCCTTTTTGGAAAATACTTGTCGAAAGGGATCGATCTCATCTAATGAGTGCACCTTAAATGAAAGCTGATATGGTCGAAGAAACATTCTGTTTATTATGTCAAGAACCCCAACTTCCTGACGGTGTAACAAAACAAGGACGGTTCTTCTGTCGAACTTGCGACAAAGAATGGATCTTAGAAAAACGAAAGATACCCAGGCTGGAAAAAACAGTACTCAGCTCCGAAGAAAAGACAGAATTTTTGTTAGATTGTTTATCCCTCTTTAACTCTTCAATGGGTCTCGAAGATTTGCTCTTTCGGTTTACAGAACTCATTCGGGATAGATTGAAACGAGAAAAGTTAGCAATTTTTATAGCAAACCTTGAGTTAGGTGATATTCGACTTGCATATTATTCCGCAACTCAAAAAAGCTTACAACGAGCCATCAAACGGATTCACATAGATTACGACTTAAGTTTCGGAGTGTTGGTTGAAAGTATGGCAAAACGAGAGACTATTTTTTATTCACTCTCGGATCAAACTCATCCTTTTTATAAATTCTATTCTGAGCTTACTGGAACAAAATCACAGCTCATCATTCCAATCTTATATGCAAATACCGCAGTAGGGATGTTAGCAGTTGATTATGATGAAGAAGATATATCCCAATACGAAGAAGACCAAGATATTCTAAAATTAGTTGTAGGTCAATTTGCAGTCTCTTTACGAAATTCACTATTATATTCCAAATCTCAAAACCAATCTAAGAATTTTCAAAGCTTACATACAGCCGCTCTAACTCTCAGTAAACTTTATTTAGATAATCATAACGAGATGATCCGGATGATTTTGCTTACTTTGTCCGGTATCGTAGAATCGACTGTTGCTTGTTTGATCGAACGACCGAAGCAAACAATGAGTGTCAAAATGTTCAAATTAAGTAGAGATTTGGACAATTTTCAAATCGATACAGAAACGAGTACGATCAATGTGACTAGTTTGTTTCATTTACTCAATGTAAAGGAGACACAAACAGTAGATCCGAAGGAATATACCGCATTTCACGCACTAGGTGTCATTGGCAAGGAAGTGGTTGTGCTCCCGGTTACCTTGGATGATGGCAAGGACTGTGTTTTTGTCCTAGCAAAGCCAGATACCCGATTTCCACAAGATGAAATCGAAGCACTCAATGCATTTGTATCACTTGCTCGCATAACCATGGAAAATGCTTCCCTTTATGAAAACCTTTCAAAGAAAGAAAGACTTGAAAAGGAAATCGAGATTGCAAAGGAAATTCAATCCACTCTCCTTCCAAGAAGAATTCCTGAATCCACATCCTTAAAATTCGGCGGATTTATGGTACCTGCTCGAGGTATCGGAGGGGATTATTATGATTATATACTTTCCCCTAACGAAAAAGAACTTTTTTTGTGCATTGGAGATGTCAGTGGAAAAGGAGTCGCGGCTGGTCTTGTTATGGCAACAGTGCGTACGATCTTACACTCGCTTGTCCGTGTAAAGGATTCGCCGTGGGAAATCATCAATGACATCAATAATTATCTCTATTCAAGTTATAAAGATGCAGTGACTCCGCGGTTTATGAGCCTCATTTTGATCAAATGGAGTCTTGACTCAAATCAACTCCTTGTTTCTGGAGCTGGACACGGAGTTTTCTATTTACATAGAGCAAGTTCAGGTGAAATAGAAGAAGTTGATTCAGGCGGTGTCATATTGGGTATCGCGGAAGATATCTCTCGATTTAAAAATGAAGTTGAAATCGATATCCGACCAAAGGATACAATCCTAATGTTTACAGACGGGGTGACTGAGGCATACAACGAACAAGAAGAACAGTTCGGAGAGCTTGCTCTGAAAGAATTTTTTAAACGAATGATTGCTAAGGAACCCAAACAGATTCTAGAAGGTATTTATTCCGAGATAAAAACTTTTATGAAATCAAAGGACCAACATGATGACATTACGATGGTCTCAATTCGAAAGTTATGAATTTTCCCTCTTCAATTGTTTCAATCTTTGAATTATGGATGAGCCGAATTGGAAGAGACGCCATACTCAAATCCACTTTCACCGAATCTGCCACATTGGCTTATTCGGGAGGCAAGGACTCTAGCGTCTGTTTACTTTTTTTTATCTATTTGAACGAACGATATCAGATTTCATTTCCCAAAATTTTTCATATGTCTCACGGAATTCGTTCCAATGAATTGCAAGAGTTGGCTATTCAAAATTTTCTTTTTGATACCTTTCCTCGTGTGATTGTAAAAAAAAAAATATTCCAAAACTAGCACATAAGTTAAACAAAGGATTAGAGGAAACGGGTCGCCTCGTCCGCTATCAAATTCTAAACAAACTCTCAAAGACGCCTACTTCCATATTTTTTACTGGTCATCATCCTAGAGATTACTGTGAGTCCATCCTTCTCCACCTAACGAGAGGATCGGGGAAGAATGCATTTTTAACTCTTGCTCCATTTAAATCAAAACGATTCCTTCCACTAATGTTTCTTTTAGACAAAGAATTAAAAGAACTCTACTCAGTCGTAAAGGAAATGATGCCCATTTTTGAAGATGAGTCTAACGCAGATATAACTTATAAACGCAATCGAATCCGAAGCCAGATGATACCAATTCTACATGACGAAAATATGAACTTTTATCGTTTTTATTGGAATATGCATTCATGGGATACTAGTACTTTGCAATCACTTTCCGAAAGTCAGATACGTATCACTGAAAACTTCAATTTAAACCACTCGAGTGTATCGAAAGATAAGAAGACTTATTTTTATATTCCTGGCACTTCATTTCAGGATCTCGACTCTCACTCTACAAAACAAATTCTAGATTTTTACCTTTCCCTACTTGGAAAGCCGCCTTTGTATCGAAAGCCATTTGAAGATTTCCAAAGACAATCCCTTTCGGGAAGAGGACAGATTGATACCGCTGATTTTCTGATAGATAGAGATACCCAAGGAAATACTCTAATCATCAATAAAGATAGCCAACTATTGCAACAACCATTAGTTTTGAACAAATATAACTTAATCGAAGTTATATGGAACGGTGCCACTCGCTCTTTTCAAGACGAAAAAAATATATATTCGATTCGCAATCAAAATCCGGGTGAGTTTCTCCAACTACCTTACGGGAAAAAGGAACTTACTGAAATTTTTAGGGAAAATAGAATTCCTGTCTTTCTTCGCAATTTGATCCCCATCGTGTACAAAAAAAACCTACCAATTCAAATCCTATTTTCTATGTTTGATTCATCCCTATCCGATTTTCCTAAAAACGTAAATTTATCTCAATGAACCAATCTGCTGGCAATCCCTATCATGAAGAAATCCACTTTCCAAATACATACTTTTTGACTTCGATAGGCGATTTTACGCAAGATGTGAAGCTACCGGATGAGCCATTGATCGGATTTGTTGGAAGGTCGAATTCGGGCAAATCTTCTCTTTTGAATGCAATTACAAACAAACGGGGACTTGCGAAAGTTTCCAAAACACCTGGCAAAACAAAATTAATCAATATCTTTGGAACTAAATCTGGTTTTAGCCTCATCGACTTACCAGGATTTGGTTATTCTAAGGCTTCTTTCAAAGAACATAAAGAAATGATGTCACTACTGGATCAATTTCTCAACAAAGCAGAATCCCTGAAATTTTTATTTATTTTGTGTGATGCCCAACGGACGATGCCAGTCGAAGAAATGCAAATGGTCGAGACATGTTTACAGAAAAAAATCATTCCCGTTGTTGTTAGAACAAAAGTAGATAAACTAAATCAAAAAGAAAGAAACATAGTACAAAAAGATATGGAGTTAGCAATGAACGAATTGGGTTATCCATTCCCACTCTTTTTTACTTCAACAAATTCAGGAAAAGGAATCAATGAGATGAGAAAATTTATTTTGGAGAAGATGAAACTTATATAAGTGCGTTTACAAACTGACCAGGTTTGGATTCATTTCCAACCTGCATGATACCCATGACATTGGATAGCATCATCTTTCGTATATCAGTCAACATATCAAAAGACTCTTTTAAAGCTTCTTTCATTTTGATAATTCGAACTTGTTCTTCCAATCTTTGTTTTTCTAGAGCGATTTCTCGTGCCCGATCATTCTTTTGAGCTATGTCCGAAGTATCTTTTCCGACACTCTTTTCTTTCGACTTTTCGCCTTCAAGTCGAACCTCTAGTTCTTTGATCTTAGTTTCTAGTTCTACTTTCTTTTCACGATCTGTTTTTTTGACCGCAGTGGTTTGATTCTCTTTCGATTCTTTATTCTCTTCTTCTAAGGAATTGGCGTACAAATCTTTGAAAGATTTTCCATCTGAGTAAGGTTCTAAACTCGAATCCTTTGATTTCGATTCGATTCGTTTTTGACTCGTTGCTGAAGTTTCTCCACTAACAGCCACCATGCGTCCATCTCGAATCTCGTAGTTAATTTTAACTTGGATGTCTCGAATTTCACTGCCATTGCGAACAGCATCACCGCGGAATTCCTGAACGTGCCCAAGTTCATGAGTAATGACATGGAGCGGAGATAGAGTCTCTGGAGAACTTTCAAGGCGACCGTGACCGACATAACTCACCCGTCTGTCCGCGAGTGGGGACATTTGAGGGAGATAGGTTTGTAAACTGATGCCGCTCATCTTCTGGAAGTTTCCTAATGGGTACTTCGACAAATCTACAAATTAGATGATTAATTTTTTAAAAAAAGGAGAGATTTTCCTAACTTTCGGCGGTGAAAGTTAGGAAAAAGGAGAAATTGATCGAAAAAAGTATCTTTTTAGTAATTTCTCACACAACGAAGGTAGTTTCGGTCTGTTTTGATCGTCTTTTTTTCTACCCCAAAGGACTGTCTATCAAAGGAAATGGTGATAGCCGTTTCTCCGGGAAAGTCCGTTACTTCAGATAATACCGACCAATAATCTCCCTCAACAGTATTGGGAAATCGGGCGAGAACTGCATTCCTTCCAGTAACCGTCAGTCTTTGCAATTCATAAGGAGAAGGAACACGGTAGCCATTTCCCAACGCATTGCAGGCATTGTATGCCTCGCTTGATCCAGAGATTGCAATCTCTGAGACAGGAATGAGGATTTGTGGAGGTGCCACCCGATTGCAAGCATGAGTACGGGAGTCACAATATGCAACGGTTCTTGCACCATAACGATAAGGGTCTTGTGGATTGAGCACTGACCCAGCCGATGCACCTTGGCAATCGTTTTGAGCGACTCGAAAAACTTGACCGAAAGAGCACTTTTGCCATTGCAAACGAAGATTGACGTCGTTCACTGTCCCGTCACCGTTATCAACCATATTTACATTGGAAACGACACCTAACAGAGCAACATTGAATTCATCGGCAGTAAAGCCAAACTTCTCTTCAACGGGCTTTGCTTCACAATTGAAAAGAAAAAGTGTAAGAGAGATTAGAATGATCGGATTGTATATATTTTTTTTCATACTTTTGAATCCCTAAAAGATGTGATTGAAGTTCACAAACAACTGTGAGTCTTCCGCTGACTTTGCATAATCAAAGTAAATAACCGTTGCTTGGTTCCAAGGGATACGAAGTCCGATACCACGAGAATGTTTATATCCAATCAGATTTGCTGCTGAAGTTCGATCCCATACTCGACCTACGTCGTAGAATGGAACGAGTTGAAAATCAAAGTGCTGACCCCAAATATCTACCGAAGCAAACTTCCAACGAATTTCAAAGTTTCCATATGCCATTGTTTGACCAACGAAACGATCTTGTTTGTAACCACGCATTGTAGTTCGTCCACCGAGACCAGATTGGTTGGTTTCAGTTCCCCACATATTTCTAAATTCATAGAACGGTGCGTCACCGTTTGTTTGAACCATAGCCGCTCGAGCCGCTAGTACAAACTTCTCAAGCAAAGCTGGTGGTTTTTTTGTAAAATAATCAACCGGGCTAATGAAGATACGACCAGATACCATGTTTTTATTGAATTCATAATTTGATCCAATCGCTTTTGTGGAACGTTCGTGAGTATATTCTAAAAATAAACCACGATTCGGATCCGGTTCAAAGTCTCTCGTATCATAAACAATACCTGCACGGAGGTTATTCGTATAACCACCATTAAAGCCGAGAATCTTGCCATCTCTGTTGTCACGAGTCAGCCTGGTTTCACCTTGTGGTGTGGTTAACTCCCGATCAACGTCCACGAGACCTAATGGAAAGCCACCTATCTGGTCATAAGCACCAAACTTAGAATCATATGACTTTCCATCAAAAGTGCGGACTACTTGTTTTGAAAGTCTTACCCCTGTAACAGTACGAACCGTTCCACCAAAGAAAGAATACTCACCTGATGCGCTGAACTCTGGGCTTTCGATATCATAACGATTGTAACGTGAATTTGTGACAAAAGGAGCTTCACCGATCCCTGCATCACCTGGGCGACGATAGGAAAGGTTCTCTTCATAATCAGCAAAGGTAGCATTTCGAACTTGGCGGCCCGCAATGTCGTTTCTTTCAAGATAAGAAAGTGGTTGGAGGGTGTTTTCACCGATACCGAAAAACAAAGTGTTTGGGTTCCTTGAATAGATCAAATCACCACGAAGTCTCCACTTTGTATCAAAGACATAAGGCGCATCAATGCTTGCCCAGTGGTAAGGTGCATTTTTCGTCGTATTAAAATATTGAGCAAAAACTCTGAAACGATAAGGGGTGTATTCAAACAATGGGTTCTTACGATCCCCATTATAAAGATAAATAACACGAGCACCGTAGCCAATCCCTACGTTCGGGTCTGAGTTAATCAAAGGGAGACCAGTAAAATATCCTCCCTCTTTTTTCTTTTCGACGTCCTTTTCAGACATCCTTTTCTTCTCATCGATTTCGAAAGGAAGATCAGTACGGGGAGCCCTGGCTTGCGCCAAGAGGGCAAAGTTTGAGAAAAGAAGTAGTATTAGAATACTTCTAAAAAGATTTAAATGCATCGTCCACCTATGCTAAAAGAAGCTTGCCAAGCTTTCTTATTTTCACCGTGGGTGTCAAATAATTTTGATTATTTATGTTATTTCTGCACTAATTTTGTCCAATATGACAATTGATTCATCTTGTTGCACAATTTCTCCTACCTTATGAAGGATTTCCCTTATTTTGCAATGGAATGGGGCTTTGATCGCATTTTCCATTTTCATAGCTTCCATGATAAGAATCGTTTCCCCCATCTCAAATCGTTTGCCTACCTCTGCATACATTTGAATGATTTTGCCAGGCATCGGGCTTCTCACTTCAGGAATCGCGGACTCGGGAGCAGATATTTTACGTTCTGTCCTTCGGAAAGACCATGTCTCACCTCGAAAATGCAAAAAGATCTCTGATCTTACCTGTAAGTACGTCAGACGATTTCCATCCTCAAAATGAATCTCACCCGAAAATGGTTCTTTATCCAATACTGCTTCCACTCCAGGCAATGAAACAAAATGATTCGATTTCCCATCCGCCACACGAAGGTAGGATTCAGAAACAAAAACAGTAAAATCACCTACTGATGTTTCAAATCTATAGTGCATAGTGATGTCCTTTCCGATTTAGCTTTTCCCATGGATCCAATTCGTTTGTAATGGAACTTGCAATGCCAGCTAACGCCAGTCTTGTGTGCAGTGAGTTGGCTTTCAAATTCAATTGAGATTCATGCTCAGCAATAAAATGAGTCGAAACCTGACCTTTTCGAAAGCCATCTGAGTCGACAAGCGCTTTTAAGAAACTAATATTAGAAATCGGTCCAAATACAATTGTTTCGTCTAACGCATAGATCATTTTTTCTATTGCTTTTTCTCTCGTTTCTGCCCATACAATGATTTTTGCGATCATAGGGTCGTAATAAATTGTGATTTCGGAACCGCTTTGGACACCTCTATCGATTCTAATTCCATCTCCTTCCGGAAATGAAATCGCATGAATCTTTCCAATCGATGGCAAGAAGTGATTGGAAGGATCCTCCGCATAGACTCTGACTTCGATCGCATGACCGACTTGAGGTGGTATCTCTGGTAAATGGCCTCCTTCTGCAACACGAATCTGAAGTTCGACCAAGTCGAGACCTGTCGTCATCTCTGTTATTGGATGCTCCACTTGGAGTCGAGTATTCATTTCCAAAAAATAAAACTCTCCAGACTCACCTAATATAAATTCAACGGTTCCAGCTCCCATATAGGAAACGGCTTTTGCGGCCTGTACGGCCGCAAATGACATTTTTTGTTTGAGTTCACTTGGGAAATGGGGAGCAGGACTTTCTTCTACAACTTTTTGGTGGCGCCTTTGCAAGGAACAATCCCTTTCATGCAAATGAATCACATTACCAAAGGAATCACCAAAAATTTGAAATTCAACATGTCTTGGATTTGTAATGTATTTTTCCAAAAGAATTCGATCGTCTCCAAAAGAGGAGATCGCCTCACGTTTTGCCGATAAAATACATTCTTCCAAAGTATCCATCGATTCAATGCGCCGCATACCTTTTCCGCCTCCGCCAGCGCTTGCCTTTGCCATAATCGGAAAGCCAATCTTCAAGGCCTCAAGCTTAAATCTTTCCATGCTCTGGTCTTCTCCTTCATAACCTGGAACTACAGGCACAGAGAACCGAGAGACTAACAATCGTGATCCGATCTTGTCTCCCATGGCACGAATGGAATCCGGTTTGGGACCTAAAAAAATGATGCCTAGGTTTTGTAATTTGTCCGCAAAATCCGCGTTTTCTGATAAAAAGCCATAACCTGGATGGACTGCATCCGCTCCCGTAACTGAGATAGCATTTAATATTGCATCTTGATTGAGATAGGATAAATGTGGTTCGGAACTTCCAATAAAGAACGATTCATCAGCAAGTCCAACATAAAGACTATTTTTATCCGCTTCGGAATACACGGCTACAGTTTTGATACCTAACCTTTTTGCTGTGAGAATCACTCGCACTGCGATTTCTCCGCGGTTGGCGATTAATATTTTTTTGATTGAGTGCATGGATTCGATCAAGCTATTTGAGAACTATAAATAAATCAACTCCGATTGGAAGCGAGTTGACCGTACGAAAAAATGGAATCTGATGGAAAGGGATGAAACGTATCACGCACTTGCTATCCTCATCTGACAAACTCTACCTTGTTTATCTCACTGGATACTTGTGCCTTTTCTTTTTGGCTCGTGTTTTGTTTCTCACAATCTATTCCTACAGACTCGAAACGTTTGATTGGCTTTCCATCTTACAGACATTTGCGATTGGTCTTCAGTTTGATTTGGCAACATCGGCGATGCTCCTTGGCTTCGGTTATCTACTTTCCGCAATTAGTATTTTGAATCGGTTTACTTTTTACCGAGTATTATGGTCATTCTATCCACTACTTTTGTTTATCTGGTCGATTGGACACCTAGCGGGCGATCTGCTGTATTACGAAAATGCCAATAAACACATAGGATATGAAGCTATCATTTTTTTTGCAGATCTCCCCATGTTGGTTCGTTCCAGTTTTATAGAACAACCGTTTGTGATAGTTTCGATTTTTCTTTTATTGATCGGTATGTTGGGAACTTTGTTCTCTCTTTTCCTTAGATACCAAATTTTCAATTTGAAGGATCGAGGATCTTTGGTTTCTAGTTTCTTACGATTATTACTTGGAAGCATCCTTATCATTGTATTCATCCGAGGTGGCGTCCAACAATCTCCATTGCGAGCAAGCAATGCAATTGTAAGCGACGATACAACGATCAATAATATTGCATTAAACGGTATCTATACAACGATTATGGACTTAAAAAGCCAATCCATACCCAATGCCCTTCGGATGGAAAAGGATTTAGCCATCAAAATCGTCCAAGAAGAGATTTCGTATTCCAATGCAGTTTTTTTGAATTCGGAAGACTATCCTTTACTTCGAAAACAAATCGAAACTAACACAAGCAATGTTCCAAATATCGTTTTGATCTTCCAAGAATCTTGGACAGGTAAATTTGTATGGCCCATTTCTGATGGAATGGTAAATGGAAAAGAGCTTACTCCCAATTACAATCGCATCGCAAAAAAAGGGCATAGTTTCAAGAATTTTTATGCCAATGGAGGCCGAACATCTAACGGACTGATGTCGATTATTACAGGAATACCTGATAGACCAGGATTAACAGCGGTAAGATCCCATCAAATTTTGGGAAATTTTTCTGGAATGGGAAACATATTTGAAAAATGGGGATATGATACAATTTTCATCACGGGAGATGATCTTTCATTTGATAACCTAGGGAAAATTTTGCCACACTGGGGATTTCAAAATCTGATAGGAAAAAAGGAAATTACAAAACGCGGAAATTATAATATTGGTGCATGGGGCTTTGATGATGAAGTCATTTTCGATATCTTACATGAAGAATTGAACAAATCGTACGCAAACAAAAAACCATTTTTGGGCACTGCTCTAACCATGACGACACATTATCCTTATAAAGTTCCTAATCCAAAATTTGAAATTTTTGACCCTTCGGTTCAAGACTTTGATTATTTGAATACTTATCATTATGCGGACTGGGCTCTGTCTGAATTTATAAAAAAAATAGAAAAAGAGCCATACTTTGATGATACAATATTCGTTTTCGTGGCAGACCACACCCACCATCGTTTTCTATCATATTACGAAGATAGGAATGTTCCTTTTTTAATCTACTCTCCCAAAAGAATTAAACCAAAAATGGACTCAACGATTTCTTCCCAATTAGATGTACTTCCCACCATACTTGGTTTAGTCGGAAAAGAAACAACATTCTCTGCTATGGGAAGAAATCTACTTTCACAAAATTTACCTAGAGGTCGGGCTTATTTTGCTTATGGAGCCGCCTATGGATGGATTGAAGAAAATCAATTTGTTTATCAATGGGTAGATGGTGACAAGAGTTTACATTTTACATCAAGGCCACCTTACGGAGAGAATCTTGAGTGTGCACAGGATCGTTTGCGTTGTGCAACATCACTTCAGAAAGGCCAAGCATTCTTCAATCTATCCATCGATTTAATGAATCAGAATAAAATCTATCCTGGAGAAAAAAATAATGTCGATCCGAAATAAAATACAAAATGTTCCAGTAGGTTTGGAAAGAAATATGAGCGTGTCTTTTTGGTGGTTCTTTGATAAAAAGCCAGCGAAGGCGATCATCGAATCCAAAATCTATGATCGATATCACGACATCAGTTTGCTTCTCGAAATCGATCTCTCAAAACAAGTGATCGTTGATTGCGAGATTGAAGAACGTCGCACTCCATTTGCCACATGTCCTGGTGCCATTCAGAATTATAATTTTTTGAATGGAACAAAATTAAATCGCCCAGCTTTAGACATCGCCATCAAACAATTTATATCTCATTCCAAACATGGCTGTATTCGAATTGACCAACTATTGTATTATGCTGTGGACAATTTTGTTTCTGCACTTGGTTACGAGTTAAAAAGTAGAGAACTTCCAAGAGAGTGGAATGAAGAATACCATACTCAAGATTCAAAGCCATTTGAGAAGCGGAGTGCCGCCGTTCACCAGTGGTGGATCAAAGACCGAGTGATGAAAAATAGCTGTTATACGATGAGTGAGGACTTAGTTGATGAGTCGGCGCGAGAAGATTTAGATGGGTCGTTAAGTATCACTCCCTTGTTGCTAGGTTTAAGAAAGGGAAAGTGAGACCAAATTGGGCAATTCAAAGAGAGAATAACTCTCTTTTGAATCAACCCAATAGTAGTAGGTTAAGAATACTGAGCGATCTACTTTACTTCTTTTTTTCTCTACAGGTGCCACTGCTGCAAAAGCATCGGGATTGCACCAGTATTGGTTCGTTTGCCACGTAATGACGAGTGGTGAAATATAGAAGAGTTCCTCCCACACTCGCATTGCTGTCGATTAGGCCGAAAAAGTAAGACTTATAACTATCATCCCCCTGTTCTTGGTGGATCGATAGAAGGTAAACCCTTTTTATGAATCACAAGTGAATGGCAATTAAGGGTAATCAGAATGAAAAATACTACATAATTAATTTTCTTCATATTAGAATCTCGCTATGTTTTGTTTTACGATGAGTTGTCGAATCTGATCATCCGATTCTACTATCTCTTTAAGTTAATTCACAGAGATTCTCTTTTCGTCCTTATCGTAATTAAGTGTGTTATTTGATGCTTCACATGTTACTTCTAATACTTTTGGAGAGTAGAGGCTGAGCGTTACTAAGTGCAATAAGACATCAACAAAAGTCCTGTAATAATGGAGCTGATAAATTTTCTCATTTTCACATAATTCAGAATATTCAATAGCGCGGTTTGGCAATAATCCCCCAATAAAAAAACTAAATGTTTTTTCGACAGTTTTCCCGGGTTTTGCTTCTCGATTCAATGTGACCCTATTGTGATGACAATTCATTACAAATAGGAGCACAATACATATTATTGATGATTTCCACATACTAACTTTCCTTTGACCTTTTTAAGTTAACGGAGAATCTTTATTATCGAGAGCAGTGTCAAATTTTTTTAAAAAATTCAAAACTCAGGTACAAACTCGTTTAGATTCAACCTTCCTCTGTAGCACCAGGAGAAAGAATGAGTACACTTATTGAGACATTGAAAAAGGCAAATATTCCTTTAGAAATCGCCTACGAGATTGAATCCGAAATGGAAAAAAAGTTTGTTGCCAAAGGGCCCTTTCCTCCTCTAAAATGGGAGAAGGAAGTTCTTATGCCCATCCAACAAGAACAATTCAAGACCAGCGAACGCTTAGAAAATTTGCGCGTAACGATGGACGCCCGATTTGAAGCTTTGGAAACAAAAATGGATGCTAAATTCGAAGCATTAGAATCAAAAATGGATGCTAGATTTTTAGCTTTTAAATCAGAGATGGACTCCAAGTTTGAAGCAGTTTCGATCCGATTTCAATCCATCGAGGATCGTTTTCGTATTTTTACATGGATGCAAGGCGTACTCATGGTAATGATATTTGCAATCTTTAGTAAACTCTATTTTGGAATGTGAATCCCACCTGACGTAGTACGCTATATACTAAGTCACCTAATCCTAGAGTATCCTTACTTCTCTATGGTACGCCGGGAAAACTATTCACATACTGGATTTTAAAATCCGGGAAAGAATTTACGATCTGAACTTTAAAGTCAGGAAAGCTATCTACAATTTGCCATTTTCCACAATCACTGGGAAAGGAAGAAACTTGAACAACCTTTAGATCTGGAAAAGAATTTACCACCTGCACTTTAAAATCTGGAAAACTATTCACAATCTGAACTTTGCCAGACAATTTTTTCCCTTTGAATGTGCAGTCGGAACCGACAGGTCCAGCCATCAATGGAAAACATATAAGGAGACTCAGTAAAAAAAGAATTCTCATAGTACCTCATGATTTGAGTTTTTAAAAATCATCTCTATAATTTCCAATTTTAAAAATAAGCAAGCACAATCAGAATAAAAAGTAGATTTTTGATGACTATATCATAGCATTTCCTCATGACAAATGGTCCAGCAATCCTTTTCACTCAATGCCTTCAAAACGACTTTACGGCTCTTTTGGATAAATACGATCCTCTACCGAATTCGCTACACGTTGGTTATGCGGAATCAAACCGTCTTTTGAGCGAAATGGCAGAGCATGGACCAGTGTACTCTTTGATCGAATGGGCGTATCAAACTCCAAAAAGCGAACTTGAAATCATTCATATTCGAGATTGGCATGATGCAAACGACAAAAAACAAGCGGATCACCTAGCACAGTTCGGATCCCATTGCATTGCAAACACAAAGGGAGCAGAGTTTGTCTTTCAATCATGGATGGGGGCTGATGCATCGAGGCATCACATCATCAATGCATCAGGTTTGAATGATTTTGTGGATACAAATTTGGCCGAAACACTTGCTCCTTTCCAAGGGCAAAAACTCAAAGTGGGAATCACAGGTGTATGGACTGAAGCGAAAATCACATTCCTTTGTTATGATTTGAAAACACGTTATCCCGAATTTGAGATTGCAGTTTGTTCGGCGCTCACAGCAAGTTCATCTTTATCGATGCATTTCATCGCTCTTGATCAGCTCAAACAAATCCTCGGTATAGAAATTTTCCCATCCATTGGTTCTTTTACTCAATTTTTAACTGGTTCACAGCCTGATCTTGAAAAGAAAATTTCCAGTCATTCACGTGTCTCTTCCGATCATTTAAAATTGGATCCCAAATACCCTATCTCAGATACAGATAAAAAAATACTCCTCTATCTTTTTCGGGATTGTAAAGAAGCCGACTTCAAAACATTAGATGGAGGTTTTTCTGGCAATGTTGTACTCAAAACAACCGCCATTGATTTATTTGGGCATACGCAAGTTCCATGTGTTGTAAAAATTGGAAACAGAGATTTAATTGCAAAAGAAAGAACATCCTTTGAAAGAATACAGGAAGTATTGGGCAATAATGCACCATCCATTGTCGATTTTTGTGAATTGGGTGATAGAGGCGCCATCAAATATCGTTATGCGGCTATGCTAGACGGGAATGTGCGTACATTCCAAAAAATGTTTGGTGCAAGCAATGATTATACGGCCATCGACAAAGTGCTGGACGTAGTTTTCAAACAACAACTTGGAAGGTTGCACGAAGCCAGCGGTACAGAACGACTGAATCTATTGGAATACTATGACTTTCAGGCAAAGTATGCAAAGAGCGTTAGATCTCGAGTAGAATCCTTGATCGGATCTCCCGCTAATGGAGATAAAATTGAAATCTTGCCTGGCATTCAAAAGGGGAATCCCTGCCATTTTTATGAATATGATTTATTGACTTTAAAAGAGTACAATGCAGTCAACCACAACCTAGCGTATGTTCATGGAGATTTGAATGGTGCAAATATCATTTTGGATGCCCAAGATAATGTTTGGCTGATTGATTTTTTCCATACACATAGAGGGCATATTTTACGAGACCTTTTGAAATTGGAAAACGATATCTTATACATTTTTACTAAAATTGAGAATGAAACAGAATTGCTTGAAGCAATTCAGCTTACGGAAATTTTACTAGATCAAGAAGATTTAGGCATTGCTCTTCCTATGGAAGCACCTTCCATATTAAAAAATTCAAAACTCCAAAAAGCATACCGCGTAATCGCAAAACTTCGATCTTTTTACCCGGCACTCGTCAAATTGGATCGTGATCCGTATCAAATCCATGTAGGTCTACTACGTTATGCGATGCATACTCTTTCTTTTGATGAAAGCAATGAACTTCAAAGAAAGTGGGCATTACATACTGGATGTGTATTGATCGAAAAGGTGAGAAACTACATCACAAAATCAAAAAACCTCCGCATCGATTTTCTGGCACACGAAACTGATCAAACGAACGAAATTTACGGACGCATCGGACTCACGATTCTACCAGGAAGAAAAGACCGCGGGCGTAACATAGATGATGACATAAAAGACATTAAAAATAATGGCATCACCCATGTAATGTCTCTCATCACCGAACAGGAATATAGTGACTATGGAGTATCCAATCTTAAGGAAGACTATGCATCAGCGGATATTTCCGGATACTATCTACCGATTCTCGACCAACGTGTTCCATCGAAAGAAGCATTAAAAAATGCAATGTCTTGGATGGATACAACACTTGCCAATCCGGCAAACAAAATCCTGATCCATTGTGTAGGTGGATTGGGTAGATCGGGTACGGTGGCCGCCGCATATATTTTGCATAAAGAAAAAATATCTTCTTACAAAGCCATTCAAATCATACGCTCTTCCAGAAGTGAACGAGCCATCGAATCGAGAGAGCAGGAATCGTTTTTGGATGATTTTGCCAAATCGCTTTCGTAAGGAAGTGTTGTAAATGGGTTGAACGAATATTAAAGATCTACCAGGGGTATTGGAAGGGAGGGTAATAGCATAGGCCATCAAAAGGTCTGTCAGGTGGAAAGTATTTTTCTTGTCCTATTTGGATGCTATATTGATAATGAAGTGATTCCAACTCTCCAATGAAAAACGAAAAGGACACAAGAAAAGAAATCATAGACAAACGTCTATTCGAAGCAGGTTGGAATGTAAATGATCATTCGCAAGTCCTTTCTGAATTTGAAATCGTCGTAGAACCGATCGACGATGCAAAGAAACCAACAAGCGTTTACCACGGGCTCCAATTTAGCGATTATGTGCTTCTTGGCAAGGATGGAAAGCCCCTTGCCGTTGTTGAGGCGAAAAAAACAGCGAAAGATGCCGCGATTGGACGGGAACAAGCGAAACAATATTGTTACAATATTCAAAAATCTAAAGGTGGCGAGTTGCCATTTTGTTTTTATACCAATGGACATGATATTTATTTTTGGGAATTGGAACACAGCCCGCCTCGAAAGATCTACGGTTTCCCAACGAGAGATGATCTAGAAAGATACGCCTACATTCGTCGGGCAAGACGGCCACTCACAGGTGAGCTCATCAACACACAAATCGCGGGTCGGGACTTTCAAATACAAGCCATTCGGTCGGTGCTTGAGGCAGTGGAAAAGAAAAAAAGAAAGTTCTTACTTGTGATGGCCACAGGTACTGGGAAAACAAGGACTTGCATTGCCTTGGTGGAAACCCTGATGCGCGCTGGTTGGGCAGAACGAGTGTTATTTCTTGTGGATCGCATATCTCTGCGGGACCAAGCACTGGATGCCTTTAAGGAATTCATTCCCAATGAACCTAGATGGCCACATAAAGAAGAAACGGAAATCGCAAAGGATAGGCGGGTGTATGTTTCTACTTATCCAACGATGCTCAATGTGATTCGTGACAAAACAAATCCTCTCTCGCCGCATTTTTTTGATTTGGTGGTGGTGGATGAATCTCATCGCAGTATTTACAATACCTACCAAGAAATTTTAGATTATTTTTGCACCATGCTTCTTGGGCTCACGGCAACACCTACCAATGTCATTGATCACAATACCTTTAAATTATTTGAATGCGAAGATGGGGTACCGACCTTTGCCTATTCCTATGAGGAGGCAGTAAACCATATCCCACCTTATCTGTGTTCCTTTCAGGTGATGAAGATCAAAACTAAATTCCAAAACGAAGGGATTAGCAAACGCACCATTTCTTTGGAAGATCAGAAACAATTGATCCTTGAGGGAAAGGAAGTGGAAGAGATCAATTATGAAGGAACGGAACTGGAAAAAACGGTAAGAAATCGGGGTACAAATACTCTCATCGTCAAACAGTTTATGGAAGAGTGCATCAAAGATCCAAGTGGTGTCATTCCAGGGAAAAGTATTTTTTTCTGTGTGAGCATCAACCATGCTCGTGAGATCGAGAGTATCTTTGATGCGCTTTATCCAGAATACAAGGGCGAATTTGCCAAGGTGATCGTGTCAGATGATCCGCGGGTGTATGGCAAGTCGGGACTGCTTTCGCAGTTCAAAACGCAGGATATGCCAAGGATTGGGATCAGTGTGGATATGCTGGATACGGGAATTGACATTCGGGAACTCGTGAATCTGGTCTTCGCCAAACCCGTGTATTCTTATACCAAGTTTTGGCAGATGATAGGTCGGGGCACAAGGCTTTTGGATGCTCAGAAAGCCAAGCCTTGGTGTTTGGAAAAGGATCAGTTTTTGGTCCTTGATTGTTGGGACAACTTTGAATATTTCAAACTGAATCCCAAGGGCAAAGAAATCAAAAATGCCATCCCCATTCCCGTAAAACTATTTGGTCTGCGATTAGAAAAATTAGAAAAGGCACTGGAGCTCGGTGAGTCTGCTATTGTGACAAGCGAGATCGAGAAGTTAAAAAAACAAATCACCACTTTACCAGAAAATTCCATTGTAATCTTAGATGCGAAGTCGGCCTTAGAGCGCACAAACGATCCCAATTTTTGGAACCAACTCAGTTCACATAGCGGGAATGAGGCGCTTGTTTTCCTAAAAGATGTGGTCAAACCACTCTTTCGCACTGTATCCAATGTGGACTTTAAGGCCATGCGATTTGAAAGGGATGTGCTCGAGGTAACACTTGCTAAATTAAATAAGGAAGAATCAAAAATGGAAACACTCAAAATGGGTGTGATTGAAACCATTGCCGAACTTCCTTTGTCTGTGAATACCGTGGCCAAGGAAGAAGAACTCATCCGCAAAGCACAAACCAACCACTACTGGGCAACAGCAACCGAGGAAGACTTTGACCGGCTTGTAGAGAAACTCTCTCCACTTTTATATACCATCGAAGACTTTGTGAAACCGCTTCCCTTTGCCAAATTTGATTTTGCGGATCTGGTTGTGGAAAAAGAATATGTGGAATTTGGACCCCAACATGAATCGGTGAGTATTAGCCGCTATAAGGAACTAGTCGAAGAAAAGATCAATGAACTCACAGCTTCCAATCCACTCTTACAAAAACTAAAATCGGGCATGGCACTCAGTGAAACCGAAGTCAATCTGCTTGCGACTGAGCTTCATGAAGAACATCCCAATATCACGATTGATTTACTCCGAAGGGTGTATCAAAATCGCAAAGCGCAACTGGTCCAATTTTTAAAACATATCCTTGGCATCGAGAGGCTTTCCAGTTTTCCTGAGATTGTGAGCCAGGCTTTTGAAAGTTTTATTCGGGCTCATAGTTACTTGAGTGCAAGGCAATTGCAGTTTATGGAACTTCTGAAAGGCTTTTTACTAGAAAAGGAAAACTTAACCAAAAGGGATCTCATCGAATCTCCTTTTACACGGATCCACCCGGAAGGAATTCGTGGCGTGTTTTCTCCCAAAGAAATCGATGAAATTTTAATTTTAACTGAAAAGGTTTTAGCCGCTTAATGGTCTCATTTAACTCCACTCTCAAATCACTCATCGACAAACTCTGGAACAATTTTTGGAGTGGAGGGATTTCCAATCCACTCACCGCCATTGAACAAATTACCTATCTGATCTTTATGAAACGCATCGATGATCTGGACGCCAAACGCGTGCGAGATGCTGAGTTTACGGGAGAATCGTATGTGTCTCGGTTCCATGGGAAGTATAAGGTTCCAGGAAGTAGTGAATCCATAAACAAGTCCGAACTTCGTTGGAGTACTTTCAAACACAAACCCGCCGAAGAGATGTTACTCCATGTCCAAACCAAAGTCTTTCCTTTTTTGAAAGAACTCGATGGTGGCTCTCCCTTTACCAAGTCCATGGCGAATGCTGTTTTTATTATGCCGAAACCATCGCTACTCGTAGAGGCGATTCACATCATCGAACAGATCTTTGACGAGATCGAACGGGATGCGAGTGTCGGCGGACATGCCTTCCAAGATATACAGGGAGACGTGTATGAGATGCTTCTTAGTGAAATTGCCTCTGCTGGGAAAAATGGTCAATTTCGCACGCCAAGGCATATCATCAAACTCATGGCAGAACTTGTGCAACCAAAACTTGGCCAACGGATTGCCGACCCCGCTTGCGGAACGGGTGGGTTTTTACTCGGAGCCTACCAATACATTTTGACTGACCTTGCCAAAAAATCGAAAAGCGGAAAAGCATCGGACACGACCCTCGTGGACGAAGACGGGTTTGAACGAGCGGCGATTAGCTCCGGGCTAAATGAAAAAACAAAGGCTATTTTAGAATCGAGTTTTTACGGATTTGATATTGATACCACCATGGTGCGCCTCGGCCTCATGAACCTGATGATGCACGGCATCGACCAACCGCATATTGATTACAAAGACACACTCAGTAAGTCGTACAATGAGGACAGTCAGTTTGATGTGGTGCTCGCCAATCCCCCGTTTACTGGCAATATCGACAAAGGGGATATCAACGAAGGATTTACCCTTCCCACCACTAAAACCGAACTTCTGTTTGTGGAACGAATCTACCGCATGCTCAAGATCGGTGGGACTGCGGCAGTGATTGTGCCACAAGGGGTTCTCTTTGGCAGTGGCAAGGCCTTTGTAGAAGCAAGAAAGATCCTAGTCGACAAGTCAGAACTAAAAGCTGTCATCACCATGCCAAGCGGGGTCTTCAAACCGTACGCTGGGGTGAGCACCGCCATCCTTGTTTTTACCAAGGGAGGCGAAACGGAAAATGTATGGTTCTATGATATGGTCGCCGACGGTTATACCCTGGATGACAAACGAACCAAAATCGAAACTTCAGATCTTATCGACATCTTCACGCAATTCAAAACCCGCGACCCAAAAAAACCAAACGACCGCAAAGCGAAGTATTTCTTCGTTCCTAAAGCAGAAATTGTCGCCGAAGGTTATGACCTTTCCATGAGCAAATTCAAAGAGGATGTCTTTGAAGAGGTGAGTTATGAATCTCCGAAGGTGATTTTGGAAAAGCTAAAAGGATTGGAGAAGGAAATTGGAAAGGGACTGGAAGAGCTAACGGGGATGATGGGATAGTGCCAACTTACATTAAAATCGCAGAGGCATATATTGTCAAAGATGGGACGCATGATTCACCTAAATATATCGATGGCAAACTCGGTTATCCGCTCGTAACTTCGAAAAATTTGCGAACCGGAAGGCTTGATCTCGCAAATGTTGATTTTATATCAAAAGAAGACTTTGATAAAATCAATTTAAGGAGCAAAGTTGATAAAGGTGATTTATTACTCGTAATGATTGGTACTATCGGGAATCCAGTAGTAATTGAGACAGAGCCATACTTTGCAATAAAAAATGTAGCGCTCTTTAAAAAAAATCAGGATGGTAATTCGTTAGAGTATTTAAAATTCATTTTATGTTCAGACCAAATAAAGAAGAAGCTAAGTGCTGATTCGACTGGTGGAACTCAGAAATTTGTTTCGCTTGGATATCTGAGAAATCTCCAAATCCCCCTCCCTCCCCTGCCAGAACAAATCCATATTGCGAACGTTTTGTCTAAAGCCGAGAAACTCATCGCCAAACGCAAAGAGAGTCTGGCGTTGTTAGATGCGTATTTGAAGAGTACGTTTTTGGAAATGTTTGGGGATCCGGTGCGGAATGAGAAGGGATGGGAGGTGAAGAGGTTAGGGGCTGGAGCTCGCATCAAACACGGATTTGCATTTTTAGGTGAATTTTTTTCGGAGAGCGGTGATTATGTTCTACTGACTCCTGGCAATTTTTACGAAGAAGGTGGATTTAGATCAAGAGGCGATAAGCAAAAGTTTTATACTGGCGATATTCCTGAAGACTACATTTTAAAACGTGGAAATCTGCTTGTGGCAATGACAGAACAAGCCGCTGGTTTATTAGGTAGTCCATTAATCGTACCAGAAAATGACCGTTATTTACACAACCAACGACTCGGTCTGGTCAACTATGATGTAACGAAATTTAATCTTTATTATCTTTTTTTCTATTTTAACCAAACGCAAATTAGGAGCCTAATTCATTTAAGGGCAACTGGAACAAAAGTAAGGCACACATCTCCAACTAAATTGGAAGAATTGTTTATACCAAACCCACCCCTGGAACTCCAAAACCAATTTGCGGCGGTTGTGGAAAAGGTGGAGGCGTTGAAGGAGAGATACCAAGAGAGTTTGCGAGAGTTGGAAGCGCTGTATGGGAGTCTGAGCCAGAGGGCGTTTCGGGGGGAGTTGGGGGGGTGATGATCGAAAAAATACTTGTACTTAAAATTATGTCCCTTAATTTGATCACCAGTAATGAGACCTTTTTTTATCGCCTGAAGACTCGAGTAAAATAAAGATGGGATATCGGACACAAGATATGGATGAAAATCTAAAAAAAGCTATGGCTGATGCAATCGCGCTGATTAACGATGAAAGTTATTTTACTGAGGTGACTCCTTCCGTCGATAACCATGCAACCAAGACAAAAATTGAAGCTTGGAAATCTGAAATTCAAAATTCCGTCAAAAATTACCCGATTGAAAACTATCTGAGTGATTCATTTGGTCAAGTTCAATCCTGAAGAACAAGAACAGGCAAAAGAGCGTATCGAAGCTATCTTTGAGTCTTGGGCCTCGCTAATCGAAGAACACCAATTAAAATCAGAGTTCAAAAATCTCGCATACTTATCTCCACCTTTAGTTTCGGAAATTGTCCATCGTTACCTAGGTGATGTTAGGCGAATTAAAGAATTTCATCGCACTGAAATTGAAAATATAAATGAATTTAAGATTGCTGGATATTTAACCTATTGGATTTGCAAAATTAGACCAGTGCAACTGAAAGAACAACTGAGACGACTAACTAGAACTCAAAACTTATTAAATGAACTACTGGCATTCCACCTATCAATTGGTAGAATCAATTTGGAGCGAAAAGAAGGATCTCGTCCTCCAATTGATCTTGATAAATCAAAGGAAAACGCATCATCATTCATGAATGAACTTTTTTACACATTAAAGTATAGAACAACTTCAGGTGATACTCTGGCTCAAATCTACCGATACACAGATCTCTTTTGAAGATAACCTTTGATCTGAAGGTCAGGGATTTGTGAATTCATCATTCGATCCTCGAAATCCATCCAATCAAATTGAACTTTTTTTACTAGTCAAAGGAGACAATTTTCGTCCTAGTAATAACATTCAATTTTCCTACGAAATTTTAACTGAAAATTCAAGTCTGCATGATCTTATTAACCATTGTTTAATGTTCATGAACAAGCACTTGGATTATACCTTTCCCTTTGCTTCAAGAGAATATGAACTTCAAACGATTCTAACTCAAATCCACGATATCTTAAAGCGCGCATTAAATTTAGGATTTCAAGGATTTTATGCTGAAGGTTTAGCTTCCCAACGTAGTTGCCTTGAATGGATCCTCAAAGTCTCAAAATTGGAAATCGATTACAGGCTACTATTGAAGACTGGTAACAAAGGAACAAAACAGTCTTCAAAGATTAAAGATTGGAAGAAAAAATTTCATGATTACTTCTTGAAATCTGAAGATAAATTCAATGTTACGAACATAATTGATTGTATCACTTATCATCTAAGAAACTGTTTCGAAAAACATCAAAAATTAAATGATGATTTACGGAAACTTTATTCAAAATTAAGCAAATACTCTCATCTTAGAACGATAGGTGAATCTTCAATGAAGATGAATCGCGGATTAAATCAATCAGAATATTTTCCTCTGGTCAACAAAGAGTCTTTCATTGAATATTGTGAAATCTATTCTGAGTGCATTGGATATATAGCTCTTTTATTGATTTTGATCATTCCTGAACTCGTGAATGAAGAGGAAGCAAAAGAGCTTTATAAAAAAAATCCGAATCTAATTTTACCAATCGAAGGGTATTGGGTTGGATTTACTAAATACTATATTTCATTGATACCGAAGGACTATCGAAGTTATGTAATTAAGGAATTTAAAAAACATCTAAATAGAACTTTGACTTGATTTTGCGTCTTCGAAGGAATTAGAAATAAGAATCACCCTCCCCCAGAAACGAATCTAGGAGAGGGAATTTTTCCCACCTAGAAATCAGGAAGATTATCCAAGTTGTCCTTTGCGATCAGGTTGGAATCTGTTCGAAGATAATCAATGTTATTCACTCTGATAACATTGATTTTTGAACCTTGCTTCCAGCCATTTGAATCATAAACGGTACAGAAAACCTTTCCGTTTTTGATACTGCTTACGACGTCTTGCCTTGACCAAACAGTCCAGTCGTTTAACCAATTGTCGTTGGCAACGTGCACCTTTAAGAAAGCAATTCTTCCAGCGGAATCATTCCTTTTCTCTGAAACCCAGTAGTTGATTGAATTGGACATATTTATGTCCTCCTTATTGTAAAAATAGGAGGGATAAACCTTGACACTTAGACAAATACAATGTATATGTCTCATTAATCAAAAGACGCATCAAGGTTTTCCCTCAGGATCTCTGTCTGATGCCCTCATCCTTGTTGGCGCAAGGGTGAGGCACCTTTTTTCAACTTCAATCCATACTGGCACTATAAGCTCACGGGTGCTAATCTACAAACTTTTTTTGGAACTATAAGAAAATTATGTACCATTGGGACAAGGTGTTTTGAAATTTGGCATTATTAAAGAGACATAATATAGCATTTTTCAAGTTTGAAACGCTAACTTATTCTTCGAAGCGAGGTTCTTTTAATTTTTTGGTGCAATTTTAACACTTTCTTACCTATAATGGAATGGGATTACAGCGAATGCCAAAAGACGAAGACATAGATTGGAATGGGCTTGTTACATTTGGAAGCCTCATCGGAAATCTCATCCAAGCTTCCAAACAACAGCAAACGCAGGCTGAATTGGAAAAGTCCAAAACGGATATGGAAGCACTATTACAAGATAGAGTCAAATTGATCCAAAGCTTAACCAGCTTTCAACGGGCAATCGAATCTTTTAAAACCAAAACAGCTAACCTTGAAAGTATCAACGAGCAATTGATCGCAAAAAATCACACACAAGCAGACGAAATTGCAAAACAAAAGCTGCAAATTGATGCAATGGAGAAAGAAAAAGAATCAATTCAGAAATCGTTGTCTCTCGAAATTGAAACTCTTAAAAAACAACTCTCGGAGGTCCAGAAATGAACCCCACTTCATTAGAATTGGAATCGAAGGAAATTATTGAAGATATACACGCATTAAACGAAAGATTCTTTGACCAAATTAAATTTCCTTATATTGAGGGAGACGATGAAATTCCGTTTATACCTGTTATGTTAAATGATGCCTATTCTGAAGATGAGCCCGAGTATTCTACAGAGGATTTAATTTGGAAAAATCCAAACTATGATCCAAGTAGGTAAAATATGTTTGGCGGAACTTCCGCAAGTTGATGGAAGAAAGAAAAAGAGACCGGTATTGGTTTTATCTAAATTGCCAAGCCGAGACCATTGGTTTGTCTGTGGGATCTCTGGAAAAACTTATGATATGATTGATGGCTTTGATGAAATCATACATTCAGAGACAGGGTTTTTTGATCATACTGGATTAAAGTCATCTTCATGCATCAAGTTAGGGTTTGTATCTTACATGGAAGAAGGTAGAATCGAAGGTGTTCTCGGCGAGTTGCCGAAATCGATTTATGAATCTTTAATTCGGAGATTGATAAATCATCTGATTCTAAATTTAAAATAAAATTTTTCGACACTCCATTGACTTTTGGAAATAGTGTAGCAATCCTATGATTTCAATTTTTATTATCTTATCTATTAAACCCGAATGCGCTTGGCAAAACAGCCTAGGTGATAAGAAATTTCTCTCCCCTCCCCCCACTTTATTTTTCGAACATTTGAAATATGATTGCACCTTTTAAAAAAAAGGATCAAAGAAGAATTGTATGAGTAAAAAGACATCTCGGAAACATTTTTTAAACACTTCCCTTTCGTTCGGTATTGTATTGACTTTGCCACAATTTTTGGAGACATGCCAGAGTTTACCAACTAGAGATGAAGGGATGTCCATTTTTGCAGATGCTCAAGTTCCTAATATTTGGAAAGCCCTATATGCCGGATCACTCTCACCTAATCCACATAATACACAAGCTTGGAAGTTTAAAGTAATCTCTGAGCGTAGCGTTTTATTATTTGTAGATGAAAGTAGAATTCTAGCATTTACAGATCCATCACAGCGACAAATTCATATTGGACAGGGATGTTTTATCGAATGTTTTAAGATGGGAGCTTCATCCTTAGGCTTCGAAACCAAAGTAACTTATTTTCCAGAAGGAGAATATAAGATGACACAAATTGGAAAGAAGCCCGTAGCCAAATTAAGTTTAGAACCCACAAAAGAAAAACCGAACCCATTGTTTCAATCGCTTCAAAGTAGAACTACAAATCGAAGTGTATATTCCAACAAAAATGTCAAAGGCGAAGATCTACTTCAAATCTCAGGTCAGATCAATTCCGAACAAGGAAATCTGATTTGGATCCCCGGATCAAATTCCAAATTCTCGGAGATACAAGGTTTATTGATCGAGGCATTCGCGCTCGAGATCAACCTAACAAGAACGAACGAAGAAAGTCGAATTTGGTTTCGAACCACTGATTCAGAGATTTATAAAACAAAAGACGGCATCAGCTTACGGGGAAATGGGATGTCAGGGCTTTCTTACTTTTTTATCAGTAAGTTTTTTGTATCAACAAAACCAGAGGATTGGCATTCCGATTTTACAAAAAATGCTGCCATCGATTCCTTTCGCAAACAAGTAAATAGCGCAAAGGCATTCGGATATATCAAAACTCCCAAAAACAGCCCTAGGGATTGGGTGAATGCAGGCGAGTCGTATGCAAGAGTCAATTTATTGTTGAACGAAAAAGGCTACGCAATTCATCCACTGAGTCAGATTTTGCAGGAGTATCCAGAGATGGACGCACTCAGACTCAAATTAGAAAAACTCTTAGAGATACCGTCGAGTGAGAAAATACAAATGTTATTTCGAATTGGTAGGAGCGATTATCATTTCCAAAGTCCACGAAGGGATATATCAAATCTTGAAATCAAATAAGCAGAGATAAAAAAAATAGACAATTACTGTCACACCTGCTCTTTTTGTGGATCTAAAGATTTATAATTTAAGGAAGGAAATTATGAAACCAATCTATATAATCGCACTCGTCTGGGCATTTTTCCATACATGCAAACCCTCGCAGGAAACAGCGAGTACCCCGTCTATAAAGCCAGGAGTCATTGAAATTACAGAGTTCAAACTCAAAGCTACAGTCTCTGACGAAGATTTCAAAGCGTCAGCACGAAAGATCCAAACGGAATTTCTTGAAAAACAGAAAGGGTATTTGAAACGGACATTAGCTGTTTCAAAAGAAAAAGTCTGGACTGATATTGTGTATTGGGAAAATCAAAAAAGTTTTGAAGATGCAGGCAAACTTGCAGAAAAGTCAGAAGCAGCACAACCATTTATGGAGACGATTGATTTTAAAACTCTTAAATTCAATCTACTAACGCCTGTAATTTCGGAATAGTGGTGCATCCTTTTCTTGCATCTTACTCCGAACAGGAAGACTCGGATCTCATTTCTCAAGCGAGGGAGGCCCTCTATTTTGCCTTCTCCGCTTCGATCAATGCATCCAACTCTTTTTTCTTCGCCCGCATTACGTCCAATAAATGAGCCTGTAGCTCTTCAAAGGTTCCAAAATCTTCAGGTTTAAAGATCCCTACTTCCATATAGCCGACAAAGTTATTTTTCCTCTGGTGTTGGTAACTAGAAACGCCAGATTTGACTGCTACATAAATGGGTATCTTTTGATCGAAGGCGATCTTAACCATTCCCTTTTTGAGCGGGCGAATCTCTTCCGAATAAGAATTGTGACCTTCCGGATAAACGATATAGGAAGTGGTCTCCAATCCTTTTAACAATCGTTTGATGGACTTTACAACTGTTCTGGCTTTGGAGTTGTCGAAAACTTGGGATCCCATAGCAAGCATCCACCAATAGGCAAATAATGTCTTTTTGATGACTTGGTTGGCTAAGTATGGTCTTCCGATCATATAACAATCATAAGGAAAGTCCAATTCGTTTACATGATTTAAAAAGATAAAATGACCTTTCACAGGCGGATTGATCTCATTGAAGTTTTTTAAAGTTGAATTTGTATACTTGCTAACATCTTCTCCCCACAAACGGGAACCTTTCAGAAAAGCTTCAATGCGCGCCGGAGTGTCCCGTCTGACAGAATGATACAACCCCTTCACGAGGAGTGGGCTCGCTTTGCCGAAAATAAGGATTAGCACACGAAGATATATTTTGATTACAAAATAGCCATACTCTGGTTTTTGTCCCTGCAATGCACGGACGAGATAGTCGTCAAGGAAAGGTATTTTAGCCACACCTGACAGTTGACGGGAGATAGGGATTCAGGGAAATAAAAAAAGCCCGGATGATCCGGGCTTTCTTGGCAGAGATAACAGCGTTAGTTAAGGAGTGGTAGCACCGGTTCCTGTTGCTGTTGGTTCCGGTTTGTTCGGAACATTCAATTGTTTTTTACGCTCTGGATCATATTTGAAATAAACAATATTCTCAGAATCGATATCATAGATACGACCTCGAACGTCCGCATGATCCAAACGATATTCTTCTGGAACACGAACGTCAAACATAGCTTGCAAACGATGGTCCATCTTGATGTAAGGGTTTTTTGTAAAGTCGTAAGTAGAACCATCGACTTTTACAGCTTCGCCTTCTACCGGTTTACCGCTCGGATCTAGTTTCCCTTCAGCCTTCCCTTGAGAATTATAAAGATAATAATTATCATAAGGATATTTTAATTTGAAAATATTGATCGCATTTGCTTTTGAATCACGGCAAAGACTGATCGCACCAAAGTAATTTTCAATTCGGTACTTTCTATGACTTGGCTGGAGCTTTTGGTGCTTCTCTAGGTTTTTTTCAACTTTGAGTGCAGTGATCCTAGCTTCTTTTGCAAGTCCAAGGTGTCGGTAACCGAGTTCCATATTTTTTTCTATGGCATACTTGTTAAAAACATAATGAACTTCTTTTGGATCATACATTCTGCGTGAAAAAGGAGCTTCTCTAGGAATATCCACTACATCATGACGAAAGTATGAACCTTTTCCATACTCAATGGAAATATCTAAAAGAGCTTTGTCGAGTTCGTTATTCGCATTCTTCCTTTCCATCGCAACTTTCATCATCTCTTCTGCTCTCAGCACATAAAGTTGCGATAGCTCTTCAGTGACCTTTTCAACACCTAACTGGCATTCTAAAAATCTTTGATATGCAGCTACATAATTGCCTTCAAAATAGTATTGAAGTCCTTCTTGATAAATACGTTTAAGCTCTTCGTATTTTTTTATACGAAAGCCTTCTTTGCCTTCTGGGGCGTGAATGGATGTTGGCTTACCTTCGGGATCTTCTCCTCGAAAGTTTTTGATCATTGGCTCTAACTCTCGTAAGTAGGTCAAAAGTTCGATGCGCTTATTGTAAGCCTTGTTGGATACCGACTCCGCAAACACAAAAGATTGTGTCGCAAGTGTCAGAACGAATATCAGAATGGAATGTTTCATTGCTCTGCCGCTCATACCTTTCCGTAATTTCCTTCACGTGAAGAATCTTACAAGTAATTTCAGGGTGGTTCCCTACAAGGATTATCGGAGATTTACGATATTGGATTGACAGATTGTATTTAAAAATCAGGCTTTTATTTGATTTTTAACGATGTCTACAGCCGCCGCCCAATCAAAAAAAGTTTCGTTTCGTGCCAAAGAAGTAACAGTATGCCCGATTTGTGAAGAAAATCACCAAAAAGAGCAGATGTTCCAAGGCGGTGGTAGGCTCATTGCTGGCAAACTTGCCCAAGACTTACGCAGAACCTATGAAAAAAATAAAAAATTCGGTCGCGTGAGCCCTCTCGACTACGTGATGACCGTTTGCCCACGTTGCTATTATTCTGCATTTCCTAAGGATTTTAGCACATTAAGCCAAGTGGAAAACGAAGCCATCCGCAAACAAACCGACCTACGTAAATCTTATGTGGAAAAGATTTTAGGGCCTTTGGACTTTATGGCCGACCGAAATCTG
>VYLP01000025.1_pt1 | contig 126641 bp, 94 predicted proteins | sample 5114311 | NCBI WGS metagenome assembly VYLP01 (sample SAMN12291775, study PRJNA351875) | freshwater metagenome | isolation source: freshwater lake | place: USA: Michigan, Lansing Lake | collected 2013-08-14 | reverse complement strand
TTCAGTCTGAAATTGAAAAAAGAGCATGCTCACTAGCAGGCGGAACGCAGGTCGCTCCCGCCCAGCGGCTGATTGACTTTGTAAATCGTAAACGTTCATCCAGTTTGTTGCCAACATCCTATCAACCGGGACTTGAGAGCATCACCATGGATGATGTATTACCGCCATTTATTGCAGATGGTTTGAGGCAAGGGTTCAAGAATTTTGGAAGCAAAATGAGGGGCTACTTAACTAACGAAGCACAGGTAGTAGGAGTGGAGAGCAGAACGTCTTCTCCCGTGCGCATTCCAAGAGATAAGGAAACACTTGAGCACGTGTCTGTGAAGCATCTTTTTCCTTGCGGTGAAGGGGCAGGGTATGCGGGAGGTATTGTGTCGGCAGCAATGGATGGCGAACGTTGTGCTGAGGCCATGGCCAAGTTGTATTACAAAAAGAACTCTTCTCAATGAATTGTCGTTACTCTTTTGAACTGAATGTGAATGGATAAGACGAACAAGAAAACGGTGATTGTGGGTGCTACAATGAACCCAAGCCGGTATGCCTTTATGGCTGCCGAAAAGCTCGTTGAAAACCACCATGAAATAGTGCCGATTGGTGTTAAATCGGGAGAGGTTTTTGGAGAACCGATTTTGAATATCGGAAGCAGGCCGTTGATCGGAGATGTAGATACAATTACACTCTATATTGGCCCGCAACATCAACCCGAACATTACGAATATCTTTTAAGCCTGAAGCCAAAGCGTGTTATATTCAACCCCGGTACAGAAAATGTGGAATTTGAAAAGAAGGTTGAGGAATCTGGCGCAGAAGCGCTAGAGGCTTGTACGCTGGTGATGTTGAGTACCGGACAGTATTGATCAACTCGACATTATTCAAAAAGCAGCTCATCCAGAAAAGAAGTAAGCTCATTCTCGGTTTTTAAATTGTTCTGTTTTTTAGCAACGAGTATTCCTGTTTCAAGCGCTTGGATTGCTTTTGGCTGATCCCCTTGGTCTAGAAAGAAACCAGCCGCAATGTAGTAGGTCGGCAGATAGTCAGCATGTTTAGTCATCAACTCTTGAAACAACGAACCAACCCGTTTGGGATCGTTGCCAGTAAGTTCCAACGCAAGCGCGTACTTGTTGAAGGGCTCGTTAGGGTCTTCTAGTATCCACTGCTCCAAGTTTTTCACCCGCTCGTAGTTCATTTCATTTTTTCGGTTTCCAACAACTCTTATTAAAATTTTATCCTTTATCTTGAGCCAAATTTAAGTTTCCTTTGTTAAACATCTGATAATCATTTCCCATATCCTTTTTATGAAGATTTTAGTTTGTATTTCTCATGTTCCCGACACCACTTCAAAGATCAATTTTACTGAAAATGGTACGAAGTTCGACACTACGGGTGTCCAATTTATTATTGGGCCTTATGACGATTACGCGTTGGCGCGTGCGATCGAATTGAAAGAAGCAACACCCGGAACGCTGGTTACAGTCATTAACATAGGGCTTGCTGAAACAGAATCAACCATTCGGAAGGCGCTTGCGATTGGCGCTGATGATGCCATTCGTGTTAATGCTGATCCTACTGATTCTTATTTTGTGGCTTCACAAATTGCAGAGCATGCCAAGGGGTATGATCTTATTTTGATGGGAAGGGAATCGATCGACTACAATGGCGGAGTAGTTCACGCAATGGTAGGTGAAATGTTAGGCATTCCGTCTTTATCTCCTGTAATGAAACTGGAAATTGACGGATCTAAAGTAAAGATGGAGCGCGAAATTGAAGGAGGGCATGAAAACGTAGAAGCTAACTTGCCTTTGGTGGCCGGCTGCCAAGAGCCTATTGCCGAATGGAAAATCCCGAATATGCGTGGAATTATGTCGGCACGAACCAAGCCTCTAAAAGTGGTTGAACCAAAAGCGGTTGATAAGACGGTGGTCGTTCAAAAATTTGAATTGCCTCCGGCCAAAGGCGCTATCCGAATGATCAGCGCTGATAATGTGGCCGAGTTAGTAACCCTATTGAAGACAGAAGCAAAAGTTCTTTAATGAATCGTCAGAAAAAATAGAGTTTAAAAAAATATTAAATTTATTGATATGTCAGTTTTAGTATTTGTAGAAGTAGGAGAAGGAAAAATTAGAAAGACCTCATTGGAAGCCGTTGCGTATGCAAATGCCCTCAAAGCGGGTGAGGTAGTTGCCGTGGCACTGGGTTCAATTGAAGCAGCGGAGTTGGCCTCTGTTGGAAAATATGGAGCCACGAAAGTGCTTCACGTTGCCGATGCTCGATTAGATAAGCCGGTAATTCAGGTTTATGCATCGGTGCTAACGAAGGCTATGCAAGATGAGAACGCAGACATACTCGTTCTCGCGAATTCATCACTGGGTACACCAGTTGCTGCCAAGGTTGCAATTAAAACCAATGCCAGCTTTGTATCGAATGTAGTGGACTTGCCGAATACCGCAAATGGCTTTGTAGTGAAGCGCAGCATTTATACAGGCAAAGCATTTTCGTTTGTCGAGTTAAAAAATCAAAAGAAAGTGCTGGCACTAAAGAAGAATGCAGCCGAAGCAAAAGAAATAGGCAACACAATTGCAGTAACACCCTACGCCATCTCATTAAATGACGCTGATTTTAACACGACCACTACTGCCATCGAAAAAGCGACAGGAGATATTTTACTCCCGGAAGCAGAGATCGTAGTTTCTGGTGGTCGTGGATTGAAAGGACCTGAACATTGGGGTATCCTGGAAGACTTGGCCAAAGCTCTTCATGCTGGCACTGGTTGCAGTAAGCCGGTGTCTGATTTAGGCTGGAGACCACATCATGAACACGTTGGACAGACTGGTGTAAAGGTGGCACCTCAACTGTATATAGCAGTTGGTATTTCAGGTGCGATTCAGCACCTGGCTGGCGTCAACTCATCCAAAGTAATTGTTGTGATAAATAAAGATGCAGATGCACCTTTTTTCAAGGCAGCGGATTATGGCATCGTTGGAGATGCTTTCGATATTCTGCCCAAATTAACGGCCGCTATCAAAGCCAGCCATTAGCAAAAAGAATTTCTGAGTAATTCATAAATAGTGTTGGCGAAATAGTAATTTAGATTTAGTGAAGAAGATTAAGTTAGAGATTTTAGGATTATCATCGAGCCAATCACAGACCGGTTCTTTTGCGTTGGTGCTTGGCGAAGTGTCAGGAAATCGCAGGTTGCCCATCATTATTGGAATGTTTGAAGCACAGGCCATTGCGATCGAAATTGAAAAGATCATTCCAAACCGCCCGATGACTCATGACTTGTTTAAGTCATTTGCGAGCTCATTTCATTTCCATGTGGAGGAAATAATTATCTCCGATTTGAAAGAGGGTGTATTCTTTGCAAAAATTGTTTGCAGCGATGGATTGAATAAAACTGAAATTGATGCGAGACCCTCAGATGCCATTGCTATCGGGCTGCGTTTTGATGCAACGATTTACACCTATGAAACGATATTGGCCGAGGCAGGGATTGTATTAACAGATCAAGAGGAGGAGGACGATAAAGAAAAAGCGCAACCAAAGGAGACCAAACCCAAAGCAAAGAAAGAAACGGTGAAGAAGGGTAGCGATGACTACAAAAATTATAGCATGGATAAACTTAAAGACCTGTTAAAAGACGCACTCGATAAAGAAGATTACGAAAAGGCCGCCAAAATCAGAGATGAGTTGGGGAAGAGAAATTGAAAGGTATCGATCGCACTTGAACTTCTTTAAATGGACTATGTACGCGGGCTTCTCGGATTACTTTTCTTAATTGGTGTAGCATTCCTTTTATCCGGAAATCGAAAAAAAATAGATTGGAGATTGGTGGCCATTGGCATCGCCCTACAAATAGTAATAGGCTTGGCGATTGCAAAAGTAGGCTTCGTTCGTTATGTGTTTGAATTTGCCAGCGAGAAGTTTGTTCTTTTTCTGGGCTTTGCTCGAGAAGGTAGCAAATTTGTTTTTGGTTCACTCGCTACCGATACTTCTAACACCGGTTTCATTTTTGCTTTTCAAGCATTGCCCACTGTTATTTTCTTTTCAGCTGTAACAGCCGGTCTTTACTACTCGGGCATTCTGCAAAAAATCGTTTTTGGTTTTGCCTGGGTGATGACAAAAACAATGAGGCTCTCGGGAAGTGAAAGTCTCTCCGCTGCTGCCAATATTTTCATGGGACAAACGGAGGCGCCACTTTTAGTGCGACCGTTTATTGCTGGCATGACAAAGTCTGAGCTCTTCTGTTTGATGGTAGGAGGGATGGCCACCATCGCGGGAAGTGTGTTGGCAACTTATGTTGGCCTGCTGGGCGGAGGAAGTGTTGAAGAGAAGACGCTTTTCGCAACGTATTTGCTTTGTGCTTCCATCATGAATGCACCCGCTGCGATCGTTTTATCGAAGATATTCTGTCCTCAAGATGAACCCGAGAAAATTGACTCCCGTCTTAAGGTAAACAAAGAACAGATTGGTGTGAATCTTGTCGATGCTCTTGCTACCGGTGCGGCTGACGGCTTGAAACTAGCTTTGAATATTGGCGGCATGTTGATCGCTTTCATTGCTATTATTTATGCAGTCAATTGGATACTCGTTGATTTTGTGGGAGCAGTCACTGGGCTAAATGAGTTTGTGGTATCGAGTACAAACGGAGCATTCAATGGCTTCTCGCTACAATACATTTTGGGTCAGGTATTTAGGGTGTTTGCGTTTGCGATGGGTGTTGAGTGGAGTCAGACCCTGCAGGTAGGCAGTTTGCTGGGGCAAAAAATGGTCATCAACGAGTTTGTTGCTTATGTGGATTTGTCGCAAATGAAGGCAGCCGGTTTGCTTGACGAAAAATCTATTCGAATTGCCACTTATGCGCTATGCGGATTTGCCAATTTCAGCTCTATCGCTATTCAAATTGGTGGCATTGGTGGTATGGCTCCCGGGCGACAAGGCGATCTTTCGAAGCTAGGATTGAAAGCTATGCTTGCTGCATCCCTTGCGACCATGATGACGGCTACTATCGCTGGAGCAATCTTTTAGTCTCGATTGAAAAGCGGTTTTTGTTCATTAGGAAATCAAGGTCATTTCTTCCGGTACATGACGCTATAGATATCCTATAATTTTGGACGAAGTACTGCTGTAATCTCCAAGTATTATTTATCTTGGAACTTTGATACGCCTATGTCAAAGTCAAATCTACTAGTCGGGTTGCTTGTGTTGATGGCCGCCTGTTCTAGCCGCAAAGAAAGAATCCCAGAAACTCCTGCTATGCCCGGAAAATCAGAAAAGATGATCATCTACCAGATGATGACTCGCTTGTTTACTAACACCAACACCACCAACAAATCGTACGGAACTCTGCAGGAGAATGGCGTTGGGAAAATGAATGAGATCAACGAAACTGCACTGTTGGGTATAAAAGAATTGGGAGTTACCCATGTTTGGTACACCGGCATAATCGAGCATGCATTGCTCACGGATTATACTGAATTTGGAATTCCGTTAGATGACGCAGATGTGGTCAAGGGCAGGGCCGGATCACCCTATGCCATTAAAGACTATTATGATATCAACCCTGATCTTGCTGTAAACGTGAAGTCTAGAATGCAGGAATTTGAGCAATTGGTTGAGCGCACGCATCAAGCACAGATGAAAGTCATCATTGACTTTGTCCCCAATCATGTGGCACGTACCTATCGCAGCGATGCGCGCCCCGAAGGCACAAAAGACTTAGGGGAAGAGGACGACAGAACCGTTTCGTTCAAGCCAGCCAATAACTTTTACTACTTGCCCGGTCAATCTTTTCAACCGCCAGCGGGCTATAACTCATTGGGCCCGAATACTTTTCCTACAAAGGATAAGAAATACACAGAACAGCCTGCTAAAGTAACCGGTAATGACCAATTCACTGCTACTCCGGGAATCAACGAATGGTTTGAGACCGTCAAGCTCAACTACGGTGTTGATATTCAAGATAATAGAAAAACATACTTTGACCCCATTCCCGATACATGGGTTAAAATGAAAGACATCCTGGTCTTTTGGGCAAATAAGAAAGTGGATGGCTTTCGCTGCGACATGACCGAAATGGTGCCTGTGGAGTTTTGGCATTGGGCAATACCTCAGGTGAAAGCGATTAATCAAGACATCATTTTCGTTGCGGAGATTTATAATCCGAATGAATACCGTAACTATTTAATAAACGGGCATTTTGATTTCCTGTACGACAAAGTGCAGTTGTACGATACGCTTCGTTTGCTTGTCAATCAACACGCACATGCTGTTGGTATTCCGCAAATTCAAGAAAGCTTGAAAGGTGTGAACCATCAAATGTTACATTTCCTGGAAAATCATGACGAGCAGCGAATCGCTTCCCCCCCGTTTGCAGGTGATCCGTGGAAAGCAGTACCCGCGATGGTAGTTAGCGCAACTATCGATCAATCTCCGGTAATGATTTACTTTGGTCAGGAGGTGGGTGAGCCTGGCGCAGGAGCCGAAGGATTTGGTGGAGAAGACGGCCGCACAACTATTTTCGATTATTGGGGTGTGCCTCAACATCAAAAATGGGTGAACAATGGAAAGTTTGATGGAGGCCAGTTGAGCGTTGAGCAAAAGCAACTGCGTCAATTTTATGGTGATATTTTAAAACTCTGTTCAACTAACCAGGCGATTGCACGTGGCAATTATTTTGACCTCACCCTTTCAAGTTTACAACAGTCTGCTATTTCACCTTTTGTTAGTGCCTTCGCGCGATGGGAGGGTGAAGAGAATCTTGTCATCATTTCGAACTTTAATTCTAGATTAGAGAAAGCAAAGATTTCAATACCTGATGAGTTGGCCTCAGCCATGAAATTGGAAAAAGGAAAGGCTTATGTGGGGAGAGATCTGTTGCGAAGTGGGGCTGAAATTGGATTCAATGAATCGCTGGCTGCTGAATTCGAGCTGCCTGCTTATAGTTCATTCATTTTAAAAATTAAATAGTTCATGCAAGGGAAGTCGAGAGTAATTATTGAGAATGTTCAACCCATAGTAGATGGCGGATTGTTTCCTGCTAAGCGAACGGTTGGTGAATCCGTTATTGTATCTGCCACGATTTTCGGAGATGGCCATGATCATATCCGCGCCTCTGTTTTATACAAGAAGGCAGGCGCTAGTCAATGGAATGTGGTTGAACTGCAACCGACATTTAATGACGACTGGTCTGCTTCTTTTCTGGTAGAAGAACAAGGCACTTATATGTTCACGATACATGCCTGGGTCGATCATTTTGATACCTGGTATGACGGATTCAAAAAGAAGGCAGCGGCCAAAATCGATGTGAAGGTGGAATTGATGGAGGGCGCCATTTTCCTTAAGACATTGGCCGAAAATGGAAAAGCGAATTTGCTTAACCTCGCCACAAAACTCGAAGACACTAGTAAATACAAAGAAGCGGTTGACCTGGTACTCAGTGAAGGCTTTTCACAGATCGTTAAAGATTATCCCCTCAAGGAAAATGAAACACGCCTGGATGAGGAGGTTGAAATTGTGGTTGAGCTTAAAAAAGCAAACTTCAGTGCCTGGTACGAGTTCTTTCCGCGGTCCAGCTCATTCGAACTTGGTAGGCATGGCACGTTTCAAGACTGTATTCGGCTTTTGCCACGGGTAGCTGCCATGGGTTTTGATGTGTTGTATTTTCCACCTATTCACCCCATTGGTAAACTCAATAGAAAAGGAAAAAACAATAATGTGAAGGCACAGAAGGGCGAGCCGGGTTCACCGTGGGCTATCGGCAGTGACGAAGGAGGCCACAAGTCGATTCTTCCAGAGTTAGGTACGTTAGAGGATTTCAAAAAATTAATTGAGGAGGCAAAGAAACTTGGAATTGATGTTGCGATGGACATTGCTTTTCAGTGTGCACCCGATCACCCATACGTGAAGGAACATCCCGACTGGTTTAAACAGCGACCAGATGGTTCTATTCAATATGCAGAGAATCCACCAAAGAAATATCAGGATATATATCCGTTCAATTTTGAAACAGACGATTGGAAGAATTTGTGGGACGAACTTCGGTCTGTGTTCTTCTACTGGATAGAACAAGGAGTTACCATTTTTAGAATTGATAATCCACATACCAAACCGATTCCATTTTGGCATTGGGTGATCATCGAAGTGCAAAAAGTACATCCTGATGTTATTTTCCTCGCGGAGGCATTCACACGGCCAAGGATTATGGCCTCGTTGGCGAAAGTTGGGTTTACTCAATCGTATACTTATTTCACTTGGCGAGTTAGTAAAGCTGAAATCATCGAGTATATGAATGATTTAGTGTACGGACCGTCAAGAAATTATTTCCGTCCTAACTTCTGGCCCAATACGCCTGATATTCTGCCCTATCATTTACAGATGAAAGGAGAGAATAGCTTTTTGTTTCGCTATGCACTGGCTGCCACACTTTCTTCTAACTATGGCGTTTACGGACCATCCTACGAATTTCTGGAAAACATGCCGATAGAAGGCAAAGAAGAATACTATAATTCTGAGAAGTATGAAGTGCGTCATTACGATTGGAAAAGGACCAATCGGATGACCGATATTATGAGCTTGCTTAACAAGATTCGCAAAGAAAATGCGGCCCTTCAATCTACCTGGAACCTACAGTTTTGTCCAATTGAAAATGATCAATTGATAGCGTACATAAAAGCCACAGATGACTTATCGAATATCATTTTGGTGGTGGTAAACCTTGATCCTGTTGGAAAGCAATCAGGGTTTGTACAATTGCCTAAAGCTCGTTTGAGGTTGGGCGATAAAATCAATCTAAAATTGCGAGATCTAATTACAGACGAATATTATACATGGACCCAAGAGTGGAATTTCGTGGAGCTAAATCCGAGTAAGATCCCGTTCCATGTGTTGCAGTTGGAAGTTCACGAGTCAAACATGTAACGTATGCCGACTGGAAAAAACAACCCCCTTTGGTTTAAAGATGCGATTATATACGAGCTAAGCGTTAGGGCTTTCTACGATAGTAATAGTGATGGCATTGGTGATTTTCCCGGTCTTGTTCAAAAACTCGATTACCTAGAAGATCTCGGAATCAACACGATCTGGCTCTTGCCGTTCTTTCCTTCTCCATTGAAGGATGACGGTTTTGATGTGAGCGAATACTGTGACATCCATCCAGAATACGGCACGTTAGCAGACTTTAAACTATTTTTAAAAGAAGCACACCGAAGGGGTATCAAAGTCATCACTGAACTGATTATGAACCATACCTCGGATCAGCATCCCTGGTTTCAAAAATCGCGAAAGGCGCGATCAGGTTCGAAGTATAAAGACTATTACGTTTGGAGTGATACACCGGACAAGTACAAAGAAGCACGGGTTATGTTTCAGGACGAGGAAGCCTCTAACTGGTCGTGGGATAACGAAGCCAAAGCCTACTTCTGGCATCGCTTCTATCGACACCAGCCCGAGTTGAATTTCGACAATCCGGAGGTACAGTTGGAAATGATTAAGGTGGTTGATTTCTGGATGAAAATGGGTGTAGACGGATTTCGGTTGCCCTCAGTGCCATTTTTGTTTGAAGAGGAAGGAACAAATTGCGAGAACCTACCACAGACTCATGCCTTTTTGAAACGGCTGCGCTTGCATATCGACAAGCATTATGAAGATCGTGTACTAATAGCTGAGGCAAACCTATGGCCTGAAGATGCTGCGCAATACTTTGGCGAAGGGCAGGAGTGTCACATGAGTTTTAATTACCCATTAATGCCTCGGCTATTTCTGGGCTTACGTACAGAAGACAGTTATCCGATCATTGATATCATTGAGCAGACACCTCAAACGCCACCCAACAGTCAGTGGGCTCTTTTTTTAAGAAACCATGATGAGATTGGTCTGGATATGGTGACCGAAGAGGAAAAAGACTACCTGTTTAAAGCCTACGCGAAAGATCCAAATACAAAACACAACGCAGGTATCCGAAGGCGACTTGCACCTTTGCTTAACAACGATAGGCGCAAAATAGAATTGCTCTACACGATTATGTTTTCGTTACCGGGTACTCCTGTTTTATACTATGGCGATGAGATTGGTATGGGTGATAATGTCTATCTGGGCGATCGATTTGGAGTGCGAACACCGATGCAGTGGAATGTTAACATCAATGCCGGTTTCTCAGACGCCAACCCACAGCGACTATTCTTACCGGTAATCACTGATCCCGTTTATCGTTATGAATCGCTTAACGTTGCTACGTTAGAAGAAAATCCTTCCTCACTAGTGTGGTGGGTGAAAAATGTGCTGGCCATGCGCAAGCGATTAAACGTATTCGGGCGTGGAGATTTAAAATTTATTGAGAGTTCCAATGCGAAGGTCCTGTCTTTTGCAAGGACATATCAGGATCAAAAAATCATTGTGGTTGCGAATTTGTCCCAGTTTTCCCAAGCGACAACGCTCAATCTCTCCGATTATAAAGATTGTGATGTCACCGAAGTTTTTAGCCAAAACAGATTCTTGAATGTGGGGGACGGTGAGTATCCAATTACCATTGGCCCCTACGGTTACTTTTGGTTTCAGGCAGATGTATCTGAAAAGAAAAACGTAGCTACTTCCAATACTGAATTGTTTCTGTTTGAAACGGACATCTCCTGGGAGAAGCTATTTAACAATTACAACGAGGTAAGAGTACTTGAGAGAAAAATTTTGCAGCCCTTCATGAAGAAATGCCGGTGGTTTGGCGGCAAAGCGAAGGTCATCAGCAAGATGAACATTCATAAAGTTATTCCAGTGAAGGTGGAGGGGGAGACTCATTTTATGACGATCATTCAAGTTGACTATGTGCAACGCTTGCCGGAATTGTATTTCTTGCCCATGTGTTTTGTTCCCTCGGACAGCATGTTTGACAAGGTAGAGTACACCGCACAGAGTGTTATCAGCAGAGCCGAAATACAGGGTAAAGCAGGGTTTATTTTAGATAGTAGCTATGACCGTACGTTCCGCGATTTCTTGTTCGGAAGTATGGATCGCAAAGTAAGAATCAAGGATGATGGCGGCACGCTCGAGTTTAACTCAAGCGTTTATACCAAACTGAATGCCGAACAGATAGAATCAAAAATCTTAAAAGCAGATCAGAGCAATACGGCCATTATTTACAATGATCAGTTCTTTTTCAAGTTTTACCGGAAGATAGAGAACGAAATAAATCCGGATTTGGAAATTGTCCGGTTCCTTTCGGAGAACACTAGCTTTAGAAATGCGCCAAAGTATGCAGGTAGCATTGAGTATCGCGACAACGAGGGCAAGACAACGGTATTTGGGCTCCTACAGGAAAAGGTCGAGAACCAAGGCGACTCATGGGTAATGACCATCGATTCTGTTGGTCGTTTTTATGAACGTATAATGGCGAAAGCCAAAAAAGAGAAGTTGCCTAAATTGATCAATCGAGATGCCATTACATTTGAAGAAGCTCCCGAGTTGATACAAGAGTTTATCGGGCGAGGATTTTATGAGAGAGTAGTCCGGCTAGGTCAACGAACAGCCGAAATGCATTTAGCGCTCGCTTCTGACAAATCGACTCCACCCTTTTCACCAGAGTACTTCACTGCGAACTACCAACGCTCACTGTATTCAACCTTGCGAAAATTATTGCGCGATCGATTTAAACTTTTGGAGCAAACAATGCCCAAGTTGGATCAAGAGACACAAAAGCTAGGTAAGGAAGTATTGGAGATGGAAGATACCATTTTGGAATGCTTTAGCCTGATTTATCAAACCCGAATTAATGCGATCAAAACCCGTATCCATGGAGATTACCATTTGGGGCAGGTACTTTTTACAGGAAAGGATTTCATTATTATTGATTTTGAAGGCGAACCGGGATTTAGTTTTAGTGAACGAAGACTAAAAAAGAGTCCGTTGAAAGATGTTGCTGGCATGATGCGCTCATTCCATTATGCCGCTTTTGGAAAGATTTTACTGAACGAAAATTATAGGGAAAAAGACATTGAGTTTTTAGAGCAATGGGCCGAGCAGTGGCAGCATTATGTTAGTCGGTTCTATTTGGGTGCCTATCTCGAAAAAATGGGTATGGAAAAATCTCTGTCACCGGAGGGTGAGGTATTAATTCGAACGTACCTGTTAGAAAAAGCTGTCTATGAATTAGGCTATGAATTAAACGGCCGCCCTGATTGGGTAAATATACCGCTGCGAGGTATTCGTTATCAGATGCGAAGATACATGGAAGCGAAAGAGCTGAATAAGAAAAAGAAATAGTGTTAACTCCAATATTATGAGCAAAAAAGCAGCATCAAAAAGCAAGACTGAAGAGCCGGAACACTTCAGTTTATTGACTGATTTTGACATTCATTTGTTCAGATCTGGCAAACACTTTAAGTTATATGAAAAGCTGGGTGCCCACCTGGCCACCTTCAAAGATAAGTCCGGTACCTACTTCGCGGTTTGGGCGCCTAACGCCAGAGCCGTTTCTGTAATTGGAAATTTTAACCATTGGAACAATAATGATCATAAACTTACTCCTCGTTGGGATGAGTCGGGAATCTGGGAAGGTTTTTTCGCAGGCATCGGCAAAGGTGAAGCCTACAAATATGCAATCCATTCCAATACAGGCGAGTATTTAGAAAAAGCAGACCCATTTGCTTTCTATGCAGAGATTGCTCCGGCCACCGCTTCTATCGTGTGGGATCATGAATACAAATGGAAAGACAGCGTATGGTTGAATGAACGGAAAAAGTCGATAGGAAAACCGAAACCTTATTCCGTTTACGAAGTGCATTTAGGAAGTTGGCGAAGAAAACTAGAGGACGGAAATCGTTCGCTAAGTTATAAAGAGCTTGCCGATGAATTGGTGTACTACGTGAAAGAGGCAGGCTTCACGCATGTTGAATTACTTCCTGTAATGGAACATCCTTTTTTTGGTTCGTGGGGTTATCAATTGACAGGCTACTTTGCTCCAACCAGCAGATTTGGAAATCCGCAAGAGTTCATGGCATTCATTGATGCATTGCATAAAGCTGAAATAGGAGTGATCTTGGACTGGGTGCCTTCACATTTTCCGGGAGATGCGCATGGCTTGTATAAATTCGATGGAACTAACTTGTATGAACATGCTGATCCTCGAAAAGGATTTCATCCTGATTGGAGCAGTTACATTTACAACTACGGCCGAAACGAAGTGCGATCGTTCTTGATCAGCAATGCTTTATTTTGGATAGATGTTTTCCATGCAGACGGACTGCGTGTTGATGCAGTGGCCTCGATGCTTTATCTGGATTACTCCAGGAAAGCAGGGGAGTGGATCCCTAATCAATATGGTGGTAACGAAAACCTGGAAGCGATTTCGTTCTTGAAAGAGTTCAATGAAGTGGTTTATGCCAATCATCCTGATGCGGTAACGATCGCAGAAGAGTCAACAGCATGGCCCAGTGTTTCAAAGCCGACCTATTTGGGAGGATTAGGATTTGGACAGAAATGGATGATGGGATGGATGCATGATACGCTCCACTATTTTAAGTTAGATCCCATTCACCGTAAGTACCATCAGGACGAAATTACGTTTAGTATTATCTACGCCTTTACCGAAAACTTCATGCTCCCGCTATCGCATGACGAAGTAGTTCACGGAAAAGGTTCATTGCTAGGCCGTATGCCGGGAGATGAATGGCGCAAGTTTGCCAATCTGCGGTTGATGTTTTCTTACATGTTTACTCACCCTGGCACTAAGTTGGTTTTTATGGGGGGCGAATTTGGCCAGACCTCCGAATGGAATCATGATCGAAGTATAGACTGGGATGCGTTGAACTATGGGCCTCATCAGGGAATTCTCAAGCTAACCAAAGATCTAAATGCTCTTTACAAGAATGAAACAGCGCTCTATAAATATTCATTCGATGGAAAAGGATTCGAATGGTCAGACTATGGAGATCGTGAAAATAGTGTGATCGTTTATATCCGGAAAGCGGATAGCAAAGAGGAGTTGATGATGGTGGTTTGTAATTTCACACCAGCCACACGACAACTTTATCGGATTGGGGTACCCTATCGTGGCACCTGGAAAGAAGTATTTAACTCAGACGATAGCAAGTATGGTGGGAGTGGAGTGTTAAACTCTGGCTTGCTGTACACAACGCCTGTTAAGTATCACGGAAAGGATAATTCGGTTGCCATCACCCTGCCACCCTTGGGAATGACGATTTTAAAGCTCAATGAGGAAATGGCTGAATTCGATTTAGATTGAGTAATGACGTCATTTTCTGTACTGTTTTCACCTAATTAATTTTACGAGTGACTTCCAATAAATTTATCTGTATACATGGTCATTTTTACCAACCACCTCGCGAGAACGCATGGTTAGAGGTGATTGAAATTCAAGATAGCGCACATCCCTACCACGACTGGAACGAACGGATTAGTGCTGAGTGCTACGGTCCAAACACCGCTTCCCGAATACTGGATAAAGTAGGAGGCGTGATAAAGAACATTACCAATAACTACGCTCGCATCAGCTTTAACTTTGGACCAACACTTCTCTCCTGGATGGAGGTGTATGACAAAGAAACCTACGAGGGCATTTTGGAAGCGGATCGAGAGAGCATCGAACGTTTTGATGGGCATGGTTCAGCGATGGCGCAGGTATTTAATCACATGATAATGCCGCTGGCTAATCGCAGAGATAAGGAGACTCAGGTGATTTGGGGTATCCGCGATTTTGAGAAGAGGTTTAGAAGAAAACCGGAAGGTATGTGGCTGGCTGAAACCGCGGTTGATACGGAGTCACTCGAGATTTTGGCGGAGCAGGGAATTTCATTTACGGTGCTGGCCCCTCGTCAAGCAAAATCCATCCGAAAAATCGGAGATAAGGATTGGACAAGTGTGAATGATCAAACCATCAACACACGCAAGTCATACCGTTGCAATTTACCATCGGGTAAAAGTATCATATTGTTTTTTTATGATGGAAACATCTCCCAGTCGGTTGCCTTCAACGGATTATTAAACGATGGGCGAGGTTTTGCGGAGCGATTGATTAACTCGTTAGATCAAAGCGACAACTCGCATCAATTGGTACATATTGCGACAGATGGAGAAACATATGGTCACCATCATAAGCATGGGGAAATGGCACTTGCTTTCGCTCTCGATTTTATTGAAAAGCATAAAGATGTAAGTTTAATCAACTACGCTTCTTATACAGCGCAATTCGAGCCAGAGTTAGAAGCTCAGATCATTGAAGATAGTTCGTGGAGTTGTGTCCATGGTGTGGAGCGTTGGCGTGAAAACTGTGGATGCAACTCAGGAAAGCCAGGGTATACACAAACGTGGCGCAAGCCACTGCGGGATGCGCTCGATTGGTTGAGGGATACTCTGTCTGTTATTTTTGAGTCTGAGGCGAGCAACTTTTTTAAAGATCCCTGGGAGGCCCGAAATGAATACATCAAAGTTGTATTGAAGCGAACCGATGAGAACGTCAACCGATTTATTCGATTGCATGGTCTCAACGAACAGATTGATGTGAATAAAGCACTGCGATTGATGGAGCTACAGCGTCACGCGATGCTGATGTACACGAGCTGCGGTTGGTTCTTTGATGAAATTTCGGGTATTGAAACCGTGCAGGTTATTCAATATGCTTGTCGCGCAATTCAGCTTTCCAAGCAGCTTACTGAAAAAGATTTAGAGGCTGAATTTTTAACACGATTGGAGTTAGCCCCAAGTAATGTGGCCACCTACGAGAATGGTGGAAACGTTTTTCGCAAACTGGTATTACCTTCAAAGACAAATTTGACAAGAGTGGGAATGCACTATGCCGTTTCTTCTATTTTCGAAGATGACCCTGAAAACCTTCCCTTATTTAATTACAAAGCAACCAATGAGTTTTTTGTAAAAAAGGAAGCTGGAGAACAGAAGCTCGTTACGGGTATAACCAAAGTACAGTCGCTGGTAACCCGTTCTGAAAAGAAATTTGCGTTTGCCGTAATCTATCTTGGCAAGCACGATCTGATAGGTAACCTTTCGCTTGATATTGAACTGGACAATTTCTTTGGGATGCAGTTTCGCATGGTGAACGCATTCGAGGAAGGGCGCTTGGCGGATGTAATAAGCATTATGCAAACCTATTTCGGATCGGAGAAATATTCGATCTGGTCATTATTTAAAGAAGAGAAGCGAAAAATCCTTGATGCCATTTCCCATCAGGGGATGGAAGATTTAGAAAGTTCCCTTCGTAGAACGTATAACAGAGATTACCCTTTGGTCAATGCGCTATCAAATAATGATATTCCTATTCCAAAAGCTTACCGCACAACTTTTGAGTATATTCTCAATGCAGATCTATTGAGATGTTTTCAACCTGATAAAATAAATGTAAAATCGGTGGAGAGAATAGTTACTGAGCTGGATCATTGGAATTTAAAAATTGAAGACACAGGCAAAGTCGAACGATTGGCTGGCGATAGTATCTTTAAAGAGATCAAAAGAGTAAGAGCTGAGCGCCATAATGTGAAAAGAATTGAGCGGCTAAACCGACTTTTCCCAGTGATGAGAAAATTTAAACTCGACCCTAATCTTCATCAAAGCCAGAATCTCTATTTTGAAATGTCTGTAGAAAACAAGGGTAGTAAGATGCAAGATCTTCCAGAAGAATGGATCAGTCAATTCAATTTACTGGGCGATAACTTGGGAGTAAAAGTAGAGTAGATAGGGCAGACTACTCTTTAGGGTAACGAGCGATAGCGGCCACGCAAATTACTTTCCATCCCTCTTTTGTCTTCTCCAAAACTCGCATTTGCGAGGTCTCATCCCGATCGATATCGTCTTTCACCCGTTGAATGAAACGGACGTAAGCACCATTTCCATATATCCTTACTTCCTGCCACTCATTGGTGATAGTGGCACGAGAAGGTTTTGAATTCTTGAAGTAACTTGCTTTACTGTTATTGAGTGCATCCCATCCCTCAACAAAACTTGTATTGGTAGAATCCGAATAAGACCAGTACGCATAAGGAACCTTCTGCCAGGTGTCCGCCCAGCCTTTATAATCCACATTAAAATAGGATGAAGTTTCTTTCGAAATCACCGCCTTAATGGCGTCTACTTCTTTGGTTTGAGCAAAAGTGGAGGACAGTTGACTGAACATCCAGAAGGCCAAAATGAGGAATTTTGTAATTGCATTCATGGGGAGTGTTGGTTATTTGGTAGACTAGAGAAATGTAGTAAAAAACCAATTCTAGAGCTAGTCAGGAATCTATTTTTTTTAAGAAACTGATCTTTGTCATATGTGAATTAATACGAAATGTATAGCTTTCAACTACTACACAACCCAATTATGGCTAAAGGCAAGTTAGTAATCAAAGATCATCAGGTTATACCCGGTAAAAAGGTTAAACTAAAAGATTTCCCAACCAAGTATGAACGTAAGATTCTTTCGAAGCAAGAAGCCGAGGAGATGCTCGAATCTAGCCGAAAGCACTTGGCCGAGGTGCAAGACAAATTATATGCTCACAACAGGTACAGCGTTTTAATTATTCTACAGGCGATGGATGCAGCGGGAAAGGACGGGGCAGTTAAACATATCATGTCTGGGTTTAATCCCTTGGGTGTAAAAGTGTATAGTTTCAAAGCACCCAATTCTGTAGAACTGGATCATTACTATTTGTGGAGACACCAGCTTGCACTCCCTGCGCATGGAGAAATAGCCATTCACAACCGGTCTCATTACGAAAATGTATTGGTAACTAAAGTTCATCCAGAGTGGATATTGAATGAGAATATCCCGGGCATTGAAACAGTTAAAAAAATAGATGATGATTTTTGGGATATGCGCTACATGCAGATTAGGCGATTCGAAAAAAACCTGACTGAAAATGGGACTGTGATTATGAAGTTTTTCTTGCACGTTTCGAAAAAGGAACAGAAAAAACGCTTTTTGGAACGCATCGATGACCCCTCAAAGAACTGGAAGTTTTCATTGAGTGATTTGAAAGAGCGAGCGTTCTGGGATGATTACCAAAAGGCATATGAAAAAGCCCTTTTTGAAACTGCGACAGATTCAGCACCTTGGTTTATCATTCCAGCTGATGATAAGTGGTATGCTCGCCTTGCTATTGCAGAAATTATATCCAAAGAGTTTTCTAGATTAGATGCAAGTTACCCAACAGTTAGCCCTGCTCAAAAGGAGGAACTACAAAAGGCAAAGGTGCAGTTGCTGGCTGAAGGCTCAGAGGACGAATAGAAAGTGGTAAAGAATAAGGTGATATTGAATAAGTAGCTGCGGAATCGTTCAATCGCCAATCTCGCCAAATGTGGTCAGGTTAACAATAGTACCACGTTCACGGAATTTGCTGGCAATTGAATCAAGTCGCTTTTTAGCTTCGGTATCCCACGGGTTGGCAACAAGCGAAAGAATTTTCAGTTTTTGAAATTGAAAGAACTTTTCAGGTGTCTCCGTAAGGTTATTGTTTGAAATATCTAGGTTTTCTAATAAAGCCAGTTGAGATAGTGATGGAGGTAGATTGGTCATCAGATTGTTGTTAATCCGTAGTACCCTCAATCGCTGTAACTGCCCCACGCTTGTAGGTACTTCACTTAGGCGATTGTTGTGTAAGTATAACTCTTCGAGATTCTGAAGTTCTCCCAGATTTTCGGGTAACGAATAGAGCTGATTGAATGCCAAGTATAACACTTCCAATTTTTTCCATTGACTAACCTCGGAATCCAACCTCTTCAACTGGTTGTAATACAAATCAATTTCTTTCAGAGATGGAAGTTGGTAAATGCCTTTTGGTAGCTCAGCCACCTGATTATTGTAGAACGACAACTGTTCTAATTTTTTTAGATTTCCGATCTCCTCAGGTATCGTTGAGATGCTGTTATTGTTGAATTTTAATTGCTTCAGTCCAACAAACCCACCAATGGTGGAAGGAAGTATTTTAATATGATTTTTGCCTACGTCTAATTTTTCAAGGGAAGGGTAAATGGGCATCGACCCTTCTTCAAGAGTGAGTGCATTTTCGGTCAGAATCAGTTCTCTTAGATTTCTATTTTTGGCAAGTCCCTTCGGAAAATAAATCAAGGTATTCTTAGCCAAATCAAGTTTTGTTAGCTCTTGCAAAGCGCTAAAGTCTTTCGGCAAACTCAAAGAATTGTTTCCTCTAAAAATCAAATTTCTAATCTGCGCATTTTTTGCCAGCTTAAGCGGTTGCTTTGCCTTGTTGTTGATGATATAGATGGTTTGCAGGTGCGGCAATTTTCTCAACTTTCGCTGAATACGGGAGATGTCTGTGTTTACCAGCTCCAATTCCATCAGATTTTTGCACGTCAGCACATCAGCAGGGACACGATTAGATTTTAGTTTACCGATGCTCAATCTGGTAATGGACGATCGATCTTTGATCTGCGCAAGACTGTCATAGATGAAAAATGACTCGTTAGCATGATAGACTTTCCGAAAGCCAATGATTCCTGTCTGGTACTGCTTTCGCAACAATTCAGAAAGACTATCAGCCGCTTTCGCATCCATCTTATCAATGCTTTCGCGAAAGGCTTTGTCAATCAAATGAAATTGAATAGAGTCTGAAGCGGTTTTAAAAATTGGCTGTTCGCTAGAAGACGGGTTAGCAGTTTGAAAAACCTTAGTTCCTTTCCTGATCAACGTATCCGGACGATTTGTTTTGATCGACCTTTTATTGCCTTTTTCGTCTACCGAAATAATTTCAACTACCGACTGCGAATAGCCAAAGGCAAAAATGAGTAGCCCCATAACAAGGGTTGAAAATTGCTTCATGTTTTGTTTGTTTATAATGAAATTTATTTATTTAAAAGCACAATTCCAAGTGGTCATTCCCTCGTTAAAATTGGCCTCGAAAATCTCCTGTTTTAGCCCTAAAAAAATGCGGTAAATACCGTTAAAAAACGTATTTTCGCGGGTATTTTAAATATCAGAAATGAACGAAGGAAAAGAAAGAAACGAATCGAACTATTCAGCGAATAATATTCAGGTTTTAGAGGGGTTAGAGGCGGTCAGGAAAAGGCCGGCCATGTACATTGGCGACATCGGGGTAAAAGGCTTGCACCATCTGGTTTATGAGGTAGTTGATAACTCCATTGATGAGGCTTTGGCAGGTTATTGCGATGATATTCATGTGGTCATCAATGAGGACAATTCTATTACCGTGGAAGATAACGGTCGGGGCATACCCACCGATATGCACGAAAAAGAAAAAAGAAGCGCGCTGGAGGTGGTTATGACCGTCTTACATGCCGGTGGAAAGTTTGACAAAGACACCTACAAAGTTTCGGGTGGGTTGCACGGTGTAGGTGTTTCCTGTGTTAATGCCCTGTCAGCAGTTCTAACGGCCACCGTTTATCGAGAAGGCAAAATATTTGAGCAAGAGTATCATAGAGGCGTACCACAGTACCCGGTAAGAGTAATCGGAGAGTCTGAAAAAAGGGGAACCACTGTTCATTTCAAGCCGGATCATGAGATTTTTATTCTTTCTCAGGAATATAACTACGAGACCGTTGCGTCCCGCTTGCGCGAACTGGCTTTCCTGAACCCGGGCATTAAGCTCAATCTGAAAGATATGCGGGAGAAGGACGAGCATGGCGCACCAAAGTCAACGGCTTTCTTGTCAATTGGTGGATTACGCGAGTTTGTTGAGTATTTGGATTCTACAAAAGATAAGTTGATTGCCAACCCCATTTACATCGAGAACACCAAGTCGGAGATACCGGTGCAGGTGGCAATGGGTTACAACACATCCTACAGCGAGAACTTGGTGTCTTATGTGAACAACATCAACACCCATGAAGGTGGTACCCACGTAGCTGGTTTCCGCAGAGCACTTACGCGCACATTGAAGGCGTATGCCGACAAGTCTGGATTATTGGAGAAAGCAAAAGTTGAAATATCAGGAGATGACTTTAGGGAAGGATTGACTGCAGTGATTTCCATAAAAGTTCAAGAGCCACAGTTTGAAGGCCAAACCAAGACCAAGCTCGGGAATTCTGAAGCAATGGGAGTTGTAGATACCACGGTGGGAGAGATGCTTCAAAACTTTTTAGAGGAGAATCCGCGGGAGGCAAAACTGATTGTCAGCAAAGTTATACTGGCAGCACAAGCGAGGATTGCTGCAAAGAAGGCGCGTGAAATGGTGCAGCGTAAAAATGTCCTTTCCGGCACCGGCCTGCCCGGCAAATTGGCCGATTGTGCCAGTTCGGATCCCGCTATTTGTGAATTGTATTTGGTGGAAGGTGACTCTGCTGGTGGTTCAGCAAAGCAAGGTCGCGACCGAAATTTTCAGGCTATTCTGCCATTGCGCGGAAAAATATTGAATGTTGAGAAAGCACAAGAACATAGAATTTATGAGAACGAGGAGATCAAGAACATGATCACTGCACTTGGTATCACGTTTGGAAATGCAGAAGATAGTAAGGCACTAAACTTAGGTAAGTTGCGGTACCACAAAGTAATCATCATGACGGATGCTGACGTGGACGGCAGTCATATACGCACGCTGATACTTACCTTCTTCTTTCGCTACATGCGTGGACTCATCGAGCAAGGGTATGTGTACATTGCCCTGCCACCTTTGTATCAATTAAAAAAAGGAAAGGTAGAAAACTATTGCTGGAACGAAGAGCAGCGCGATGCATTGATCAAAGAAATGAGCAAGGGCGGCAATGAGGACAGCGTGGGTGTTCAGCGCTATAAAGGTCTGGGTGAAATGAACCCAGAACAATTGTGGACGACTACGATGGATCCAACAAAGCGGACACTAAAGCAAGTGAACATTGAATCAGCAGCCGAGGCAGATCATTTGTTTTCTATGCTGATGGGAGACGAGGTAGCTCCAAGACGCGACTTTATTGAACGCAACGCCAAGTACGCAAAAATCGACATTTAGAGAAGGATGGAGATTGAAAAAGAAGTTCTCCATTCGGTAACATTCGAAATCTTATTTTAATTGGAAAAATCTTCATCTTTGGAGGTAAAAGCTTTGTGGTAGAATTATGGAAAGTGTGCCTCTAACCGGACAAAATGAAACGTCCATTGTCAATCAGATTTTTGAGAGTCGTTTCATAAGCCGCGATTTGAGTTGGCTTCAATTCAACTACCGTGTGTTAGATCAGGCGAAGCACATTGACCGAAGTGTTTTTGATCGTTTGAAATTCTTGGCCATTACAGCTTCTAACTTAGATGAGTTTTGTACGATCCGGCTTGGCAGCCTTTACAACTATCTTGATTACGGCAAAGAACGCTTCGATTATAGCGGTTTGCGTGAAACACCATTCCGCGAATATCTCTTAAGCGAAATACACAAATTCGTAGACGAGCAGCATGATTATTTTATCAAAAAATTAAAACCCCTATTTGAAAAAAATAATTTTAAGATATCAGCCTACCCATCGCTTTCAAAAGAAGATCAAGATCGAGTAGATCAATACTTTCAGCGCACCATCTATCCGATGTTGACGCCCATGCTGTTTGACAACTACCATACATTTCCCATATTAAAAAATAACCGACTTTTATTTGGCGTAGTGACGGTAGCACCTCAAGATGTAAATAATCAGCTGCGTGTTTCTTTCATTCAGGTGCCCAGCAATATCCCGAGGTTTTATGAAATACTGAGTTTCGATAATGTGCTGCAATTTGTTCCAGTTGAGGAAATAATCAGATACAACATTCACCACCTATTTCGAAATGTGGAGATCAAAAGTATCAACCTTTTTAGGATTAATCGAAATGGCGATTTTACGCTGGAAGAAAGCGAGGACATAGAGTCTAACTTTCTCGAAGAGTTAAAGAGAAAACTACAAACCAGAAGATCTGGCCGAGTAGTACGAATGGATATTCAGGAAAATCCCGATCCTTGGCTGATAAGGCTTTTGAAGATACAGTGGGATTTAGACGACCTTAATATTTTCAAGATTCCTAACGATGGAATGATCGACTATGCAGGCCTCAACCAAGTAGTGGGGCATCCCGAGTTTAAGAGCAAGCGGCTGCAACTTCCCCCTCAAGTAAAACCGGTATCGTTCCCGGAATTAGGTACACGAGATTTGTTTGAGGTGCTAAAGGAACGCGACATTCTGATGCATCACCCCTACAACTCCATGGAACCAGTATTGGAGTTGTTAGAAAAGGCCGCTGATGATCCATTTGTGCTTTCCATTAAGATTACCATCTACCGATTAGCCAAGGGAGATTCCAGAGTGAGTGCCGCTTTGCTTAAAGCCGCTGAGAATGGTAAACATGTATCTGTTCTTTTTGAAGTAAAAGCCAGGTTTGACGAAGAGAATAATATTCGGGAAGCAAAGAAATTGCAACAGGCGGGTTGCTTTGTGATCTATGGAGTTAGTAGTCTCAAGACGCATACGAAGTTGTTGTTGATTGTTAGAAATGAGCCTGATCGCGTTTATCGTTACGTACATTTATCCAGCGGCAACTATAATGAGACAACTTCACGGTTTTATACAGACGTAGGCATATTGAGCACCAACGATTCGTATGCCAATGATGTTTCGGAGTTTTTCAATGTCATAACGGGTCATTCCCATCCAACTACTTACAAAAATCTGATTACATCGCCACGCGATATGCGCAATCAACTAATGTACTTGGTTCGCTGCGAAGCAGAGAATGCCCGAAATGGAAAAACAGCAGGCATTATCATCAAACTCAATTCAATACAGGATAACGACTTTATCAATTGCTTGTATGAGGCATCAATAGCAGGAGTTTCAATCAAGCTGATTGTGCGCGGGATGTGCTGCTTGCGACCAGGAAGAAAGGGACTGAGTGAGAATATCGAAGTTGTTTCAGTGGTGGGTGAGTATTTAGAGCACTCTCGGATCTATTATTTCCATAACGATGGTGCCCCTAAAGTGTACGTGGGCAGTGCCGATGCGATGGTGCGAAGTTTTGACAGAAGAATTGAGTCTCTTTTTCGTCTTGAATCGGACATGCTTCGTAAACAAGCGATGAATATCCTACGATATAACTTGAAAGACAATGTCAATTCGTATGTGATGTGCGAAGATGGTACCTACAAGATCAAGGAATTAAACGGTGAACCACCTTTCAACATCCATAAAGAGTTCTATAAAGTTACAAAAGAGATATTTCAGGATGTAAAGTTGTTCTAGAAAATCGTGTCAGGTTGAGCTTGTCGAAACCTAGATTTTCAACTTAAATTGCCTGGACAGAAAGTTTTTTGAGATGACTTTTAGTAAGTTCTGTCCTACTTCTTGAACTCAATTTTTTTCTGTTGGATATTTCTCTCCAGTACGTGAAGTAAGATGCCGTCCTTCAATCCTACATCAGGAACAATGATACTGTTGGAGTGAGCCCACTCCATCACTTTGATATAAATACCGCTCGCAGGAACGATTACGTCTGCCCGATCGGGATTCATTTGAAGTTGATAAATTCGCTGATCAATCGTAAGCGACTCAATCTCCTCTTTAATAGCTTTTATTTTTTTAAGTGATAGCGTGGCACCGGGCTTCTTTTGCGCTAGTTCAAAAATTTTAGATATGTTTCCACCCGTTCCAACGGCAGTGACTTTGCCGTAAGAAAGTTTTACGTTCTCGCGTACCCAATGTTCCATATCTTCCCACATCACTGGTGAATCATGATGCTCGAGTATTCTTACAGAACCTATTTTAAATGACCTGGTTTTGATCTTCTTTCCTTTCACAAAAAGATTCAACTCGGTACTTCCACCGCCCACATCAATGTGTAGGTAGGTCTCATTCCCTAGATAGGATAAGATCGCCTTGTTAATGAATTCCGCCTCGAGGTGGCCATCGATAATGTTGATAGTTACGCCAAGCTCGTCTTTCACTTGCAGGGCTACCTCTTCTCCGTTCTCGGATTCACGCATGGCTGAGGTTGCACAAAACATATAATCATCTACTTCATACAGCTCCAGCAGAAGTTTATATGCCTTCATCAGCTTTTTAAACTTAGCTATACTGGCATCGCTAATGCGGTTGGTAGTGAAGACGTCATGCCCAAGACGAAGAGGAAAGCGAACATACTCTAATTTCTTAAAAAGCATTTTCTCTCCCCCCTCTAGTATGGTCGAGATTTGAAGCCTGATGGCATTGGATCCGATATCGATGGCGGCAAGCTTCACAGGCAAAGGTTGTTTGAGTCGGCAAATTAAGCATAATGGCTTTTTAATTACTACAAGATTCCTTTTCTTTGCACAGCTTATCCAGAAAGACCGAGGGACAGGGCCCGATGAAGTCTTAGCAACCTTGCCAATAACTTGGTGCTAACTCCCTTCTGCGAAATGCGGAGAAGATAAGTGGCCATTTACTAAGGCTCTTTCTGGATAAGCACGAAACTAAATCGTGAGAAAGAGTGAAGAAAATTGAAGACATTTTAAAAGAACGAATCCTTATTTTGGATGGTGCCATGGGCACGATGATCCAGCGCCACAGATTAGAAGAAGAAGATTTCCGTGGCGATCGTTTCAAGAATCATTCTCATTTATTAAAGGGTAATAATGATTTATTATCCATTACGCGGCCGGACATCATTAAGGAAATTCATGCTCAATATTTTGAGGCCGGTGCAGACATCGCTGAAACAAATACCTTCAGCGGAACAACTATCGCACAGGCTGATTATTATTTAGAACATATCGTTTACGAACTAAATTTCCAATCCGCTAAAATTGCTAAAGAGGTTGCAGTGGAATTTACTCAGAGAGAACCCGGCAAGCCCAGATTTGTGGCGGGTGCAGTTGGCCCCACAAACAGAACTCTTTCTATTTCTCCCAATGTGAATGATCCCGGGTACAGAGCCGTAACATTTGATCAGCTCAAGGTCGCCTACAAAGAACAAGTAAAGGGGCTGATGGATGGAGGTGCAGACCTCCTTTTAGTAGAAACTATTTTTGATACCTTGAATGCGAAAGCAGCGCTCTTCGGCATTCAAGAACTTTTTGATGAAGAAGGTAAAACATTACCCATCATGGTTTCAGGAACAATTACTGATGCAAGCGGACGAACGCTTTCCGGGCAAACAACAGAAGCATTTCTGATCTCGGTTTCTCATGTGCCTTTGCTAAGTGTGGGGTTGAATTGCGCTTTAGGGGCAAGGCAGCTAAGGCCTTACTTACAGATTCTGAATGAGCAAGCACCGTTTTTCGTGAGCGCTTACCCGAATGCTGGTCTACCAAATGAGTTTGGGCAATACGATGAGGGACCAGATGAAATGGGAAGTCAGATTGATGAATTCCTGAAAGAAGGGTTGGTAAATATTCTTGGCGGATGCTGTGGTACCACGCCTGCCCATATTAAAGTGATTGCGGAGTTAGCAAAGAAGTATAAACCAAGGGAGGTGGTAGTCAATGCCTGATCATTTTCTTAAACTCAGTGGACTAGAAGCAGTAACTGTTTCCCCTGCGTCTAACTTTGTTAATATTGGTGAACGAACCAATGTTACGGGCTCGGCCAAATTCCTAAAATTAATCAAAGAAGATAAATTTGATGAGGCGCTGTCTGTCGCTTTAGATCAAGTAAGGGGTGGGGCACAGGTAATTGATGTAAACATGGACGAAGGCATGTTGGATTCTGAATCTGCCATGGTGCGGTTCTTAAACCTGATGGCTTCAGAGCCAGAAATAAGTCGAATCCCTGTAATGGTCGATTCATCGAAGTGGGAGGTAATCGAAGCTGGATTAAAATGTTTGCAAGGGAAAAGCATTGTGAATTCCATCAGCTTAAAGGCTGGTGAAGAAGAGTTTCTTCGTCAGGCAAAATTGGTGAAGCGCTATGGTGCCGCAACTGTCGTTATGGCTTTTGACGAGGTGGGGCAGGCAGACACTTATCAACGAAGAATTGATATTTGTAAACGTGCCTATGACATTCTCACTCAAAAGATAAATTTCCCTCCACAGGATATCATCTTTGATCCAAATATTTTCCCGGTAGCAACAGGAATAGATGAGCATAGAAACTATGCACTCGATTTCTTCAAAGCAACTAAGTGGATTCGTACCAACCTACCGCATGCACACGTGAGTGGTGGAGTAAGCAATGTGTCGTTTAGTTTTCGGGGAAATCAGTTAGTCCGCGAAGCGATGCATTCTGTCTTCTTATATCATGCCATTAAAGAAGGCATGGATATGGGGATCGTCAATCCGGCCATGCTTGCTGTATACGATGATATTCCTAAAGATTTGCTGGAACGTGTCGAAGACGTTCTGCTAAATAGGAGGGAAGATGCAACGGAGCGCCTGCTTGAGTTTGCTGAAACCGTAAAGGGATCAGCCAAGAAGAAAGAGCAAGACGATGAGTGGAGAAAGGGAACGGTTGAAGAACGATTGACCCATTCGTTGGTGAAGGGTGTAATCGAATTCATCGAAGCAGATATTGAAGAAGTGAGGCACAAGTTTGACAAGCCGCTGCATGTGATTGAGGGGCCATTAATGAATGGAATGAATGTCGTGGGTGATTTGTTTGGTGCAGGAAAAATGTTTTTGCCGCAGGTTGTGAAAAGCGCCCGGGTGATGAAAAAGGCGGTAGCCTACCTGACACCATTTTTAGAGGAAGAAAAAATTAGAAGTGGTCAGGTTGGAAAGCCGGCAGCCAAAATACTTATGGCCACCGTAAAGGGAGACGTTCATGATATTGGAAAGAACATTGTAGGAGTTGTATTGTCGTGTAATAACTACGATGTAGTTGACCTTGGAGTGATGGTGCCCACTGAAAAGATCATTGAGGCCGCCAAGCGTGAGAAAGTGGACATCATAGGATTGAGCGGTCTAATTACGCCCTCACTAGATGAAATGGTCCATGTGGCCAAAGAGATGGAGCGAGAAGGAATGGTTTTGCCGTTGCTAATAGGTGGGGCGACTACTTCGCGTATTCACACTGCAGTGAAGATTGATCCTGTCTATAGTGGCCCGGTAGTTCATGTATTAGATGCTTCTCGTTCCGTACCCGTTGCGAGCGAGTTTATCAATCCCGATACAAGAGGTGCATTTAAATCCCGCGTCAAAGAAGAGTACGTCAAATTGAGAAGTGAGCATGAGGGCAGGCAACAAGCTAAGAACTACATCTCACTCCCTGAAGCAAGAAAAAATAAAGTCAAAATAAACTGGAGTAATACCTCCATTAGCAAGCCGAGCTTCTTGGGTAAAAAAGTACTGGTTAACTATCCGCTCGAAGAAATAGCAAAATACATCGACTGGACTCCTTTCTTTCAGACATGGATGCTATTTGGTCGTTATCCGGATATTTTCAAGGACGAGAAAGTAGGAGTAGAGGCACAAAAGCTTTTTGATGACGCTCAGGTAATGTTAAGAAGAATCATTGCCGGACGAAAGTTATCGGCCAATGGCGTATTGGCTTTTTATCCTGCCAATAGCACTGAAACGGATGATGTGCAGTTGTATGCAAAAGACGGTTTGAATCAATTTGCAACTCTACATTTTTTGCGCCAGCAAAACAAGAAGGCGAGAGACCTACCCAATTTCTGCCTTTCAGATTTCGTTGCCCCGCAGAGTTCTGGAAAAGAGGACTACATTGGAATGTTTGCAGTGACAACGGGAATTGGATTAGAGAAACTGGTGGATGAAGCCAGAGCAAAGCAAGACGATTACGCAGAGATTATGGCAAAGGCGCTGGCTGATCGTTTAGCCGAGGCATTTGCCGAACTATTACATGCAAAAGTCAGGAAAGAATATTGGGGATATGCTGCCAATGAGAACCTCACCACGGAAGAAATGATCAAAGAGAGCTACCAAGGTATTCGTCCTGCCCCCGGTTACCCCGCTTGTCCTGACCACACTGAAAAGCGAACAATTTTTGAATTGCTGGAAGCAGAAAAAGAAGTAGGTATCACTTTAACCGAGTCTTTTGCTATGTTTCCAACTGCGGCAGTAAGCGGTTATTATTTTTCACACTCCGAATCAAAATATTTTGGACTGGGTAAGATCGAGAAAGACCAAGTGGCAGAATACGCTCAGCGTAAGGGGATGAGTTTAGAGGAAATGGAGCGATGGTTGTCACCAAATTTAGCATACTGAAAAGTGTTGATGTTTTGACGTGTTGAAGTTGTAAAGTGATAATGTTTAGAATATAGCTTTTTTAGTCGTGGCAAAGATTGAGAAGTTTGAAGACTTGAAATGTTGGCAGGCAGCCAGAGAGCTGGTGAAAATGGTATATGTAGTTTGTGAGGAGGGGAAGTTTGTAAAGGACTTTGATACGAAAAGCCAAATAAAAAGAGCAGCGTTATCTAGCATGAATAATATTGCTGAGGGATTTGGCAGGGGAAGCGATAAAGAGTTTATCCGATTCTTGGAGATTGCACAAAGTTCCGCGATGGAAGTAAAAAGCATTACCTATGTATTGATCGATTTGAACTATTTACCGGATGATAAGATAATAGAGATAAGTAAGAAAGCAGAAGAAACCAAAAGTATAACTCTCGGTCTCATTCGTTATCTACGAAACAAAAAGTAACATCAACACTTTAACACATCAACACTTCAAAACATCAGCACATGAAAGTAACTGATCATATAAAAAACGCCAACGGCAGAACTCTTTTTAGTCTTGAAATTCTTCCGCCCTTGAAGGGAGAGAATATCAGAACCTTGTTTGACAATATGGACCCATTGATGGAATTCAAACCTCCGTTCATTGATGTGACGTATCACAGAGAAGAGTATGTGTACAAGAAAAAGGAGAACGGGCTATTAGAGAAAAGATCAACACGTAAGAGGCCGGGCACAGTGGGTATTTGCGCAGCTATTCAAAACCATTATAAAGTAGACACTGTTCCTCACATTATTTGTGGCGGCTTTAATAAAGAAGAGACGGAAAATGCTTTGATTGATTTGCAATTCTTAGGCATTGATAACGTGTTGGCGCTGCAAGGTGATGCTATTAAATCTGAAGCTAAATTTATACCGGAACCGGATGGCCACCGATATGCATCCGAGTTGGTAGAGCAAATTGTCAACATGAACAACGGTAAATTTATTGATGAAGACTTGCAGCACGCCACACCAACTAATTTTTGCATTGGTGTATCAGGCTATCCTGAAAAGCACTTTTCCTCTCCGAATCTGAAAACGGACTTAAAATTTTTAAAGAACAAGGTGGACTTGGGCGCAGAGTATATTGTTACTCAAATGTTTTTCGATAATAAGGCCTATTTCGATTTTGTTGATAAGTGCAGGGAAGCCGGGATTACCGTTCCAATCATTCCGGGCATTAAGCCAATTACGGCAAAGGTGCAAGCTAACGTGCTCCCCACGATTTTCCACATTGATCTACCCGAAGAGCTTGCCGATGAAATTGAGAAATGCAAAGATAATGCAGCGGTTAAGCAATTAGGAATAGAGTGGTGTGTAAATCAATCAAAAGAACTTATGAAGTTTGGTGTGCCTTTGGTGCATTTTTACTCCATGGGCAAATCTGATCCTATTTATAAAATAGCCAAGCGGTTATTCTAGAACAATTCGGCAGGACGCATTCGTAAAAATTCTTGCCATGGCATACCTCCGCTGCCGATCAAAAAGACTTTGTCTGGCTTCATTTCCTTTTGAAAGGCTGCCATCCCAGAGTTCTTTTGTTTTGCGCCACTTTTGATCTCCAATCCAATTACTTTGCCACGTTGTTCCAACACAAAATCTACCTCGTGGTTTCGATGCCGCCAATAATGCACATTAAACTTGTCGCGAAGCGATTCGTTGATCAGAAATGCTCCGATGGAAGACTCTACAAAACGACCCCACAATTCAGGCTTTGCAAGAGCTTCGTTTAGTGTTTCGGAGCGTTGCACAGTTAATAGGGCATTATTGTGAACTTGAAATTTCGGGCTGGAGCTGCGCACGGACAATTTGTTAGAAGAAAATTTTTCAAGTCCACCTAATAACCCTGCCGTATCAAGCAGGTGCAAATAGTTGGCGAGCGTAGTGGTGTTTCCGGCATCTTGCAATTGTCCTTGCATTTTGGTGTAAGACAAAATCTGACCGGAATACGTGCATCCCAATTCAAAGAGCTTCCGCATCAAGGCGGGCTTGTCAACACGTGTGAGCATTAGTATGTCGCGTGAAATACTGGATTCTATGAGGGAGTCCAAAACATAGTTTCTCCATCGTTCTGGGTCATTGATCAGCGAGGCAGCTCCCGGATAGCCTCCAAACCAAGTATATACATTGGCATCCCAGCCAAAAGCTGCATTCATTTCTGGGAACGTCCAATGCCCCATAAAAATGGTTTCGAAGCGACCTGCCAATGACTCAGTGAGGCCTTGTTGCAATAGCAACCGCGAAGAGCCCATCAACAAAACTTTGACTTGTGTTCCTTGCTGCGTATCCAAGTCCCAATTCTTTTTAATCACCTCGCTCCAATTGCCAATTTTTTGAATTTCGTCAATCACCAATATAAAATCAGCTGACTCCAATTGCTTGACGCGCTCACGAGCAACATTCCATTGCTGGTCAATCCATACAGGATTAGAGTTGGTGTCATCGGCTGAGACAAACAAATACGGATTTTTTAAGTCTCTTAAAACTTGTGTCACTACAGTGGTTTTTCCCACTTGACGCGGGCCATAGATAGCCTGAATGAGCTTTCTTGGTTCGTTGAGCCTATCTGTAACTGTTTGATAATGAGTACGAATGAATGATTTTGACATTTTGCTCAATGTGTTGAGTAAAAATACTCAAAGTATTGAGCAAAACGTAATTGACTTGAAAATAGTTGAGCAATAAAAAAAGGGCCGAAGCCCTTTTTTATTGATGTTGCGTGGTGATCAAGGATTAATTGGTAAGTATGTTCCATTGTACTGTGAGAGGTTAGCGCGAGGAACCGTTGCGTTAAACTTACTATTGATGGCATCTATAAAAATGTTCGCCAGGTAAGCTGATCCTCTATTATTAGGATGAACGCCATCCTCAGAAAAGCCCCCTGTTGGGGGAGCAAAACTAGGAGAGATTGCCACTCCGTCAATAATCTGAAGTCTATCGGTGATCAGTTTTGTGAACGCAGCATTTACATCTGCTAAAGCGATCCGATTGTTACTATTATCCGCAGCTGCTTTGATAACATTATTGAACTCGGCAGTTCTTGTAAGAATAGCTTGTATCTCAGAGGGTATCAAAACAAACTGATCCGCCAGAGGCACTGAAGTTCCTATAATTGCAGTTGGAATATTATTAAAGCATGAGCCGAGAACGGCCCCAGCCGAAAGAGTAATTAAATCAGTGGCTGTGGCTTGTCTTACTCTCCTGTATGGCTCCAGACCGGCTCTTTGAGTAGCTGTGATTCCTTCTCCAGCTAGTAGTGCATCGAAAGTAGCTCCTAGATCAGGAAACTCAGGAGATTTTTCTGAGATGAGGATTCTGTTGCCTGCCCCTGCGGTATAAGTAACTTTTCGAGCGTCTAAGTTTGCTGCGGTCGAACCGGATAATGCTAGTAGACTTGGGTTGCCTTTAATTGCATCAAGTACTGAGTTATATCCAGCAAAACCTCCATTTAGAGCTGTAGCCTGCTCTGCGGTAATTGTGATGGCATTAAATAAAACAGTAATAAAGAAAGGTATGGTTGTTATATTAGGGATGTTGCCCACAACTCCCTTTGAATTTGGATTGGCGGCAAGCAGTGTACCAATAGCGGATTGATACGCAGCCTGAAAACCCGTTCCTGGTCCTGGAGCGCCTCCAAGTGTTGTTAATGGGATAGCACCTGATCCGCCAGTTGTAGCGTATCCAAGTATATCATTATTACCCAAGAAGAACATGAAGAAAGAGCCATTTGCCGCAACAGCATCTCCTAAAATTGTTGAAGTTCCAGGATTTGTAGCAAATCGCTGATAAAATGAATTGAAGGCGGGATTTCCAGAAGAGGGCCCACCTGTTTGTGGAATCAACGCCTGTATGAGCTGTATTCCCGGCACTCCAAAATTGTTTAAGGCAGCCTTGTTTCCTGTAAATGCAGAAGGTAATTCACCACCGCTGCCTGGTACTGCGGGGGTAGTTACAGTCGAGGGGCAAGTGACCGTTCTGGCGGGCGTTCCCAAGGCTGCTGGCCCGGGTGTTCTTGGTCCAGCGCCATCTGGATCAAATAAGATCAACCTGCCTAAAATTGGTCCGCCCGGAACTGGTGGATTTGTAGTAGTCGTGTTAAAACCATTTACTGAATTGATGTCTGGTTGATTAAATGCACCTCCACCTACAGTTGCAAACTGCTTTGCCAAAATGGCTCCAAGCGAATTTTGTTGACCATTGGTATATAGTGCCCCTGCTTGGTAGCCTGCCGTAATCGAATTACCGATAGCTACAAACTTTGTGAAGTCAGCTGTACCCTTTGAAGGTATTACGACTGGTGGTGTCACAACCTCCGGAGGAGTTAGTTTGATTGGCTCTTGCTTGCATGACCCAACGATGAATGTCGCTGCTAGTGCGATGTATATTAGTTTAGTCTTTTTCATAGCTTAATTTTTTCTACGTGGATTAATTTAAAAATTCATCAAACGTAATGGAGATGTAGTACTGTTGCCCCACAAAAGGAGAACCCAAATTGGTTCGGTAGTCGCCACCTCCGAGGTTTGTTGCTCCCAGTTTTATCATAGACTTGATAGCCGAAACTTTGTAGTTTACTTGGGCATCTAAAACTCCAAACGAAGGGATTACAGCAGGCAAGTTGTTTCCAAATGAAGACACCCAGATGAAATCTTCTTGCCACCTATAGTTGATATTGAAGCCTAAATTTTTTGCCACTTTTCGGTTGCCAATTCCAACACTAAAGCGGTTGTTTGGTGTATTGAAACCGGCATTGAACTCAGCTGTTTCTTCTGCATCAAGATCTGCCCAGTTGTAATTTCCATTCACAATAAAATTTTTGGGAAGGCTATAAGTTAATCCAAGACCAACGCCATAAGATTCAATTTCCTGTGGTGAATTGTTGTAGAGAGAGAAGAGCCTGCCTGGAGCAGATACTACGTTCTGATGGGTAGTTGGCAGTTTGGCGGCCACAATCTGAGATCCTAAGAAATTAGTATATGATGTATAATAGCCATTCAAATCAACAAGTAGTTTTGAAAAAACAAGTCCTTTGTAACCTAATTCAAATGATCGAAGTTGTTCAGGTTGTACATAAGCCACATTTGCTGTTTCAAGTAAAGCGATTGCTGTGGCACTTCCTGTTGGAGTACCGTCTGCGGCAAGAGTGCCGCCCGCATTTCTGAACGCTGTGAATGAACTTTGAGTCCACGACCCACCATTATGCACTCCATATCTTCCTGCATTTTTCTCGGCACTACCAAGAAGTGTAGGTCCTGCAGTTGGGAAGAAAATGAACTGTGCTTGCGTATCAGGATTTCTGAAGCCAGTTTGGAACGAAGCGCGTAAGTTGTTATTTTTATCAAGCTCGTAAACTGCTGACAAACGTGGCGACAACTGGCCGTTAAAGTTTTCATTTTTATCATACCGCAAGGAACCAGTGATCTTTAGTTTCTCTGCAAACGTTTTGGCAATTTGAGCATATCCGCCAAACTCGTTGATTACCACCCTAGAGAAATTTACACCGTCAGAGGGTGCTTCATTGAAGATTGTGCCATTAGAAAACAAATCGTATTGACGGAAATTACCTCCAATTTGTATCTCGGCCCATTTAATTTGGTTGAAGAACTTATAATTACCCTCTATGTGGTTCAACTTTGAGTTATCAAAAAATGACGCTCCACCTCTTGCAACACGAGCTATTCCATCCTGCACTCCTGAAAACGTGCCGGTTGGCGTTTTTTGGAAGAAGTTAGCCTTGATAAGGTCTACCAAGTTCGTAAACTCGGGAGTTCCTGGGGTGGGTCTATTTCTATCCGCGAATGCACGTGCTGCGTTAACGTCAGCTGCTCCAACTCCAGGAACAGATCCCTGAAAAGCGGAAATAAAAGATGGAACCCATTCTGTGCCAGATGGGCTGTAGGTTTCGTTCATGAATGTGCCAAGCGCTGTAAGGTTATACGATTTGCCTGCATCTGTCGCAGATTGGTAACCGCGTAGGAAGAAGTTATCTCCTTTAAATTCAATCTTATGAAACTGTTGGTTGAAATCGCGGAGGGCATACTTTTCCGCGCCTTGATAGATGGAGCTTCCACCACCATAGCGATAAGTGTAAGAAACTTCTATCTTATCGGTAATTCTGTAGTGCAAAGCAGCATCAAGCTTAAGCGTTCTTGCATCGCGATTATCGACTAAATCCTGCTCGCGAAAGCCAGTACGTGTAACTGTAGGTAAATTAGGTAACCCTGCGAGAGCAGCCAATGCAATTTGATTTTCGTCTCCATATAAGTTAAGTCCGTCAAAATTTGGACGCCCACTTAGATCGGTGGTCGATGCGGTGTTTATTCTATCTGTTTTATAGTCGTTCCCCAGCCAATCCTTTGCTTGTAATAATGATGCTCCTATTTTAAAGGCGAATTTATTATTGAATGCCTTTGCATATCGTATGCCATATTGAGTCATAGGATCACTCCCAGCGGCTGTTGAATTGGTGATACCCGCTTTTACCTGTGCACTAAGGCCCTGATAGTCAAAAGGATTTTTACTATTCATTATTAAAATCCCATTGAAGGCATTGGGTCCGTATAGCGCAGATGCTGCACCTGGTATCAACTCTACGCTTTCAGCATCAAGTTCACTCACTCCCATAATACTACCTGTTGGGAAGTTCAACAACGGAGCTTGTGTGTCCATTCCATCCACCCATTGTACAAATCGGGTGTTTGCAATGCTGGCAAATCCGCGGGTATTGACAGCCGTAAAATTCAAACTTCCAGATGCTGTTTGTACGCCTTTTACGTTTGCTAACGCGTCATAAAAATCGGGGGCAGCAGACTGTTTGATCGCTAAAATATCCATCTTTTCAATAGTTACAGGCGATTTTAGGATACTTTCTTCAACGCGCGAGGCGGCTACCACAACCTCTTGCCCAAGAAGCGATTCTTCTTCCATTGTTATTTCAAGCCCAGTTGTAGCGGTTCCATTTGCTTCGCCAGCCGTACCGCCTTTTATCTCAAGTTCTTGCGTCCGAAACCCTATAAATGAGAACACCAGCGTAAGGGGCGGTGCCTGATTGAGTTTTAGATTGAATTCGCCCTTCACATCGGAAATTGTGCCGATCACTTTGCCTTTAACCACCACGTTTACACCCGCTAACTTTTCCTTAGTAGTACCATCCGTTACTTTGCCCGATATGGTCGTTTGTGCCATGAGGCTGGCCGTACCGAACACCATAAAAAGTAGTGGCACAACTGCTTTATAGTAGATTTTATTCATACAGTATATTTGGTTTAATGCCTAAAACTACAAGAAAAACGATACATACAAACGATTGATATTAACTTTTTTTTAAATCGTTTGCGAGGAAATGTTAAGACGATATAGCAATTAGGCCTTCTCGGCAGAAACTTGTTTGGCTAATCGTTCACATAAGGCATTAATCTCTCCACACATTTGCTCATCGCCCGTTGAACTCAAGATGCTCTGTGCCAGACCGCCCAAGCAATCAATGTAGAACCGTTTCATTTCTTCCACCGGCATCTCTTTACTCCAAAGATCTATGCGCATAGTATTTTTTTGAACGTGATCCCAAAGAGAGATGCTGATGGCCTTGGTTTCACTTAGCCCCGGATCGGGTTTTTCGGTAGCATCCCACCAAATTTTTTCAGGAATGTTATTATTATCTAGTTCTACTCTAAAATTGATTTCGGAGGTTTTCATTATAATTTGAAAATTTGAAGATTCGGTGATTTAAAGATGAACCGGAAGGACTAAAACTTTTATTGTAGTGGTTCAACTCGTTTGACAGTAACTTTCTGCCCCTCGTAAGAATAATTCACTCCTTTTTTTCTGGTAAGTTCCCTTTGTTTCATCATTAGTTCTAAGCGTTGCTCTCCTGTTAGCCTTAGCCAAGCTTCTTCATTTTCACCTAGATGGTGAATTTCAAAATTAGTTTTTACTACTTTCATCTTACCTGCAAATTAAGCAAATCATTACAATACCATTTCAGGAATTTCGCCATCAATAAATAGTTTACCTTCTGTAGCATTTTTTATTTGTTCTATAGATACTCCGGGTGCTCTTTCTAGTAGCTTAAATCCGCCTGAAGGAAGAACATCGAGCACAGCCAAGTCGCTGACAATTTTCTTTACACAACCTAACCCCGTTATAGGTAAGCTACATTTTCGTAATAACTTAGATGCACCCTCCTTACTACAATGCTGCATGGCTACTATGATGTTTTTTGCCGAAGCAACCAGGTCCATTGCGCCACCCATACCCTTCACCATTTTACCTGGTACTTTCCAATTAGCGATGTCACCCATTTCAGATACTTCCATGGCGCCAAGAATTGTCAAATCAACCTTGCCACTGCGGATCATTCCAAAACTCTCTGCGGAACTAAACAAGGCTGAGCCAGGCATCATGGTGATGGTTTGTTTGCCCGCATTAATTAAATCGGGGTCAATATTTTTTTCTAGTGGAAATGGCCCGATGCCGAGTAGCCCATTTTCCGATTGCAGAACTACATTCATGTTTTTCGGGATGTAGTTTGCGACCAATGTCGGAATACCAATCCCCAGGTTGATGTACATTCCGTCTCGCACTTCTTGTGCGATTCTTTTTGCAATCCCAACTTTGTCCAACATATTAATTTTCGGTTATCGTCTTTTGTTCAATCCGTTTCTCGTAGTTAGTGCCCTGAAAAATTCGATGTACGTAGATGCCCGGTGTATGAATTTCGTTCGGGTCTAATTCGCCAACTTTAACTAGTTCTTCGACTTCTGCTATAGTAATGTTACCTGCCGTGGCCATCATTGGATTAAAATTTCTGGCTGTACCCTTATAAATCAAATTTCCAGCCGCGTCTCCCTTCCACGCTTTCACAATCGCAAAATCAGCTTTAAGCCAATTTTCCATCAAGTAGGTCTTTCCTTCAAACACCCGAGTTTCTTTTCCAACCGCGACTTCTGTTCCGACACCCGCTGGTGTGAAGAACGCTGGAATACCTGCACCACCGGCTCGCACTCTCTCAGCAAGCGTACCTTGTGGTATCAACTCAACTTCTAATTCCCCTGACAAGAGCTGTCTCTCAAACTCTGCATTTTCGCCTACATACGATGAAATCATTTTTCGAACCTGCCTCGTCTTTAGCAAAAGGCCGATGCCAAAGTCATCCACGCCTGCGTTGTTTGAAATACACGTGAGGCCTTTAACTCCTTTTTTGAGAAGTGCCGAAATGCAGTTTTCGGGGATGCCACACAATCCAAAGCCACCTAACATAAGTATCACATTATCCGGAATATCTCGAACGGCCTCATCCGCGTTCAATACACGTTTGTCAATCATAAAATAAGATGTTAACTAATCTTTAACAAGTTCAAAATTATCAATAATTATGATGCTGCGGAATCTTGATCTAATTTGCAAGCTTGAAATCCTTAGTTCGATGCCGCCAATGGATCGTTTGAAAATGAACATAGGTTTTCTGGTATTTTGTACTCTAGCAGCTCTTGTTCTTCATGCGCAAGATGATGTTCCTTTTATGCCGGCTGATCAGTTCGAATCAAAAATTGATATGGTTTTTAAAAAGAGAGAATCCGCAGACCACTCTACCTATACCTTTTCAGACGGAACTCAGCCCAAGAAGACGACTGACGCACCTATTGCCTTCTTAATCATTAACTTTAAATTGCTAAGGGCAAATGGCGAAGTAAAAGTGAAGGTAATAAATGGCCGATCAGAAAGAGTCAGTAGGATAAGTGTAGCCAACCCGATGAAATTAGAAATCGGATTTATTGAGGACGTTCGAAATGGCAGCGAAGGAGCTGAGCGTGTATTGCTCTTTTTAAACGATGAAAAAAAGCCCATTCGAAAAGTTGTTTTTAAAATTGCAGAAGATGGATCCTACTTCGTGAATGGCGAGAAACGCGGAAAGTTCTGAATAAATAGCGTAGTGGTTTTAGATTCACTTTGCTATTTTCGCCCGATTTAAAAAACTAGTTACAAATATAGAATATAAATTATGAGATTTCTTGCAGTAGTCGTAGGGCTGTGTTCTTTTCACTTGATGTTTGCACAGCACCAAAGGCAGCCTAGTGCAGCGGAGATTAAACTCAAACTCAATAAGCTGAATTTTTTAGGATCCGTTCTTTACGTGGCGGCTCATCCCGATGATGAAAACACCAGAGCAATAGCTTTTTTAGCCAACGATAGACTGGCTGCCACAGCATATCTATCGATGACAAGGGGAGATGGCGGCCAAAACTTAATCGGTTCAGAGATACGTGATCAATTGGGGTTGATTCGTACGCAAGAACTTTTGGCAGCCAGACGAATAGATGGTGGGCAACAATATTTTACCAGAGCAAATGATTTTGGGTTTTCAAAAAATGCGAAAGAGACCTTTGAGATTTGGAATAAAGAGGAAATCCTTTCAGACGTAGTGAAAGTGATCAGGCAGTTTCAACCCGATGTTATTCTTACCCGTTTTCCGCCAGATGAGCGAGCGGGGCATGGGCATCACACCGCCTCTGCTATCCTGGCACAAGAGGCTTTTGACTTGTCCAATGATGCTACAAAATATCCTAAGCTTGTGGAGGACTTCGGTGTTTGGCAAGTGAAGAGAATGTACACCAACACAGGACGTTGGTGGAATCAAACCATTAATGAAAACACACCCGGAATACTCGCGGTAAATGTGGGCGGATATAACACGCTACTTGGTAAATCTTACTCTGAGATTGCGGCCCAAAGCCGTACACAGCACAAGAGTCAGGGATTTGGCTCACCCGGCAGAAGGGGAGATGCGATGGAATTTTTTGAATTCGTAAAAGGCACTACTTCTACTAAAGATTTCTTTGAGAATGTAAACACAAGTTGGAGTCGTTTGAAGGGAAGTGAGAAGATCCAGCCATTGGTTGACAAAGCAATAGCAGAGTACAAATACGAAAACCCATCTGCCTCACTGCCGTTGCTTGTACAAATCAGGAAGGAAATCAGTGCTCTGCCTTTTTCAGTCTGGCGTAACAGAAAGTTGAAAGAGGTGAATCAACTCATTCAAGACTGTGCCGGATCGTATGTGGAAGCTGTGGCAGCCACTTATTGGGGCACCCCTGGGGAATCGACAACCGTTAATTTTGAAGTCATTAATCGGTCACCAGCCGAGGTTACGATGACAGGGATTCATTCCGATGCGATATTGTACGATACCACATTCTCGACAGTCCTTAAAAACAATGTTCCGTTTGTTAAGAAGTCAACTCACTCACTGGCTGCCACATTGCCTTACTCAAGTCCATATTGGTTAAAGGAGCATCACTCAATCGGGTTGTTTACCGTGAATGATCCCAAAATGATTGGCAAGCCTGAAAACGATCCTGCAGTTGTTTTCAATGTTAGGTTTGTTATTAATGGCGAAGCAATCAATATTCCTGCCCCTTTGGTTTACAAGTGGACAGATCCTGTGAAGGGCGAACTCATGAGACCATTTGAAATTGTACCTCCGCTGTTTGTCAATCTTACCAAGCCGGTCTATATTTTCAAAAATCAAGATCCACAAGAAGTTACGGTGCTATTGAAAGCAACCAAAGATGGGGTAGACGGAAAGATTAAACTGGAGTTGCCAAAAGGGTGGAAATCAGTGCCCACCTCGATCCCCATTAACTTGGCAAAAAGAGGACAAGAACAGTCGGCAACCTTCCGTGTAATTGCCAGTAAGGACGAATTGAATGCAACCTTGAAAGCAGTCGCAGAGATCAACGATAAGTCGTACGACTATTCACTCCAGCTAATCGATTACGATCATATTCCGACACAAACATTGATGCCAAAGGCTGAGGCAGAAGCATTGCGCATAGATTTGAAAAAGGAAGGGTCGGTTGTCGGTTACATACGCGGAGCTGGTGATGATGTACCGGCAAGCTTGCGCAATATGGGCTATGAAGTTTGGGAAATGAAAAATGAAGAAGTTACTGCCGCCAATCTAAAAAAAGTGGACGCAGTAGTGCTGGGTGTTCGAACGCTGAACACCAACGAACGCATTAGATTTTTTATGCCGGAGTTATTGGAGTATGTAAAGGAGGGCGGCACATTAGTTGTTCAGTATAACACAAATAGCGACTTTGAAATAGAGAAAGATAAATTTGCGCCTTACCCTATTACGCTTTCGCGCGATCGTGTGACAGAAGAAAACAGTGTGGTGAGAATTCTAAAGCCCGATCACCCAGCACTAAATTATCCGAACAAGATAACATCCAAAGACTTTGAAGGCTGGGTGCAAGAGCGTGGACTATATTTCCCCTCCAACTGGCATGAGAACTACGATGCACTGCTCTCTTGTAACGACACAGGGGAACCAGCTAAGAATGGAAGCTTGCTAATCGCCAACTACGGACTGGGACACTATGTGTACACAGGTCTTTCCTTTTTTAGAGAGTTGCCTGAAGGTGTGCCGGGCTCTTATAGGCTATTTGCAAATTTGGTGTCATTAGGGAAGCCTAAACAGCCAATGGGCAACGTAAAAGCTAAAAGAAAGTCGAAGTAAATTGTTGATCGATTAAAATCAGTAACTTTAGCTTCGAAAAAACTCACGCAGATGGACATCACCACTGAAAAAGCGGAAATTTTGAAGCGTCTTGATCAAGTCAATGACCTTTCCTTGGTAAGCGCGATAAGAAGCCTTCTCGATTTCGGTCTAAGTAAACAAAACTTGGAAAACAATGAGATGGAAAATTCTATCAACCGTGGCCTTCAGCAGGCGGAAAGAGGCGAGTTAAGACCTCATGAGGAAGTAATCGCAGAGATTAGGGATCGCTATAAGTCGTGAGTTTTTCTTTGCGATGGACTCCTGAAGCAACAAAAACGCTTCAACAAAATGCCGACTATCTGTTTGAAGAGTGGGGCGATCAGGTTGCCAATGATTTTTTAGATCGAGTAGAGGGGTTGCTAGATTTAATTAAGCAAAACCCTCGTATTTACCCACTACACAGTTCATCAAAGACTGTACATAAATGCATCGTCAACAAACGAATTATTTTGTTTTTCGAAATCAAGAGCGATAACTTCATCAACTTGCTTACATTCTGGAACACCTACCAGGATCTGGAGAAATTAAAATTATAGTTCTTTTATGGAAGAAAAGCCCCCGGTCTTTACCTCGTGGAGTAGCTGGTACTGGTTAGTGCTCGCGGTGATGGCGTTTCAGGTGGTACTATTCTATTTCCTTACCCAATCTTTCAAATGAATGTAGTTGATTGGATTGTTCTTTTTGGAACTATTTTTTCCATCGTACTATATGGCGTTTGGAAAACAAGAGGATCAAGAAATATTGAAGGCTATCTTAAGGGAGACAACACCATGAAGTGGTGGATGATTGGTGTGTCCATCATGGCTACCCAGGCAAGTGCAATTACTTTTCTATCTACTCCCGGACAGGCCATCGAAGATGGGATGCGTTTTATTCAATTCTATTTTGGCTTACCACTCGCGATGGTAATCATTTCCGTTACGATGGTTCCCATTTACTATCGACTAAAAGTGTATACGGCCTATGAATATTTAGAAACGAGGTTTGACTTGAAGACACGGACTTTAGCGGCCATCTTGTTTTTAATGCTTCGAGGATTGTCTGCAGGAATTACTCTGTTTGCTCCTTCACTTGTACTCTCAACGATATTGGGCTGGAATATTTTCTTGACTACTTTTCTAATTGGCGCATTGGTTATTATTTATACAGTATCGGGAGGAACCCGAGCCGTGAGTCTTACTCAACGGCAACAGATGACCGTGATAATGGGCGGGATGATATTGGCAGGAATCATTGCTTATCGGCTCTTGCCAGATCATGTTTCGTTTGGCGACACTATTCAGATTGCAGGGGAGTTAGGCAAACTCAACATTATTACCACTAACTTCAGTTGGAACGATCGTTTTAATATTTGGTCGGGATTAATAGCATCTACGTTTTTGTTTCTGTCTTATTTTGGCACCGATCAATCACAAGTAGGGAGATATCTTGGTGGTAAATCAATTCGCGAAAGCCGAATGGGACTCATTATGAACGGCCTGTTAAAAATCCCCATGCAATTTGTGATCCTGTTTATCGGTGTGTTAGTTTTTGTTTTCTATCTTTTTGTTCAACCACCGGTTTTCCATAATCAAACGCTAAAAGGTCAGGCAATGCAAACAGGACAAGCGGACTCACTTCGTTTGCTAGATAAAAGATATGCTGAATTGTACAATAGAAAGCAGGTTGCTGTAAATGGTTTGGTTCAAGGTATTCAGGAAAACGATCTGAAAAGAAAGGAAGAATCGAAATTGGTGTATCAATCCATCAAAGAGGAAGAAGCCCAAATCAGAAAAGAGGTGAAAGCGAAAATCGCTGCGGCTATTCCCGGAGCCAAGACACAAGACCGCGACTATATTTTTCTAAACTTTGTACTTAGCTATCTGCCGCATGGAATTATCGGTTTACTACTGGCGGTCATGTTCTCAGCGGCCATGTCTTCCATGGCGTCAGAGTTGAATGCGCTTGCTTCGACCACCACAGTTGATATTTACAAACGATCTTTCAAGCCAGAAGCATCGGCCTTACATTACCTAAATGCATCTAAGTATTTTACCATATTGTGGGCCGTCATTGCCATGGTCTTTGCGGCATTGGCCAATTTTGCCGAAAACCTCATTCAGTTTGTGAACATTGTGGGTTCACTCTTTTACGGAACGATCTTGGGTATATTTTTAGTGGCGTTCTATCTAAAGCATGTCAAGAGCAATGCTATTTTCATTGCTGCGCTAATAGGCGAATCGTGTGTGCTGGTATGCTACTTTTATTTCTATGAAGAAATCGCTTTTCTATACTACAATATCATTGGCTGTGTAGTAGTGGTAACACTTGCTTTATTAATTCAAGTCGCCTCTAAAAAAGAAAACCCCTCTGAGCATCTCAAAGGGGTTTAACTTGTCAGGTTGAATAAATTACTTCAATGACTTTTGAAGCTCTTCGTTCATTTTTTGATAGTCAGCATTTTTTGCTTTGATTGATTCTTCCAAAGAAACTTTAGATGTGGCCAAAGCACCTGCTTTGTCATTCAGTCCTTTTTGGATGCGGGCTTTTTGGTAAAGTATCCAGAAAGCTGTTGGGTCAGCTTCCACTGCCTTATTCACAAAAGCTAACGCCTGGTTCAGATCTTTTCCGTTTTCTAAATAATACACGGCAGCATTAAAGTAGTTGTTTGGATTCACCTTTGTGTTAGCTTCGATGGACTTCATCACTTTGGCATCGAAATCGACTGTGATCGGCACCTTTACAGAGGTATTTTCCCACATGATTTGAAGGTTAGCTGACTTACTGTTTTCTGCGAAGTCGGCAATCTCAAGTGTAAACGTTTCTACTTTCTCAGTTAACTTTTCAGACTTAACTACCACGCGAGCTTGATCTTTTGTTTGATCATAACGTTCAGTACTGCCGCCCATAGCCACATCTTTGTAAAGAATTACAGTCCATTCAGCAGCGCCAGGAATAGAAAGCAACAAATAGGTTCCTTTGGGAACATCAACACCGCCAAATTTCACATCATCGCTAAATGTTACTTTTGATCCGGTGTTGGCTGCTGTGCGCCACAATTTCCCGTAAGGAGTTAAAAAATCACCCGTAGCTCCAAAAATCTTGCGGCCTTTTGCCTTAGGACGAGAGTACTCAATCTTCACCTCGGTAAGACCGACTACGTTGGTAACAGTAGAGGCAGTGCTGGGTTGCGGAGTTTGCACTTGTGCCTGACCAGCTAAGCCAACCACCAGTAATGCAATCACTAAAATGTTTTTCATATGCGTTTGTGTGTTTAATTTGAGCCGCAAATTTATAAGAATTACTTTACCAATGGCCAAACTGACTAACTCCTTTTACCAGCGGCAAGACGTTGTGAAGATCGCCCACGAGTTAATTGGTAAAGTGTTGGTAACCAACGTTAACGAAACGTTAACAAGTGGCGTGATTGTAGAGACCGAAGCCTATTCAGGCAACGAACGTGGTTGCCACGCCTACAATGGCATGACGGACCGGAATAAAGTGATGTTTGATGAGGGTGGTAGAGCATATGTCTACTTATGTTATGGCATCCATCAAATGATGAATGTGGTGACCAATGAGAAAGGAAAAGCAGACGCGGTGTTAATCCGAGCACTGAAGCCGTTGGCAGGTATTGACCGCATGCTGGAAAGAGCGAAAGCAAATTCAATCAAGAGACTAACGAGTGGCCCAGGAAAACTGACGAAAGCATTAGGCATTGGTCGAAAGTTGAATGGACAATCATTAAAAGGTTCCGAAATTTGGATTGAAGATCAAGGAATCACAATTGCAAGACAGCACGTTGTATCTTCGCCTCGGATTGGTATTGACTATGCGGGAGAAGATGCTCTTTTACCCTGGCGATTTTCTTTAAAAGACAGTGAATGGGTAAGCAGATAAAAGCAAATGTGCAAAATGGTAAAAGGTGAATGTTTTAGTTTGAGTTGGAGATCGATCTCTCTAGTTGCAGTATTACTTTTTCACGCAATGCAGTTAGTAAGCGCACAAGAATTGAATCCGTTTAAGCTTGTCAATTCCGTATATGACGAGCAAAGCCCCCTGATTAGTCCCGATGGAAAAGTGCTTTACCTAACCATTGCAAAACACCCTCAAAACATTGGAGGAAACAAGGACTTCGGAGATATTTGGGTTTCGCTAAATTTAAATGGGGTATGGCAAGCACCGATACACGGAGGCGGTGAAATCAACAATGAAAACTATAACGCTGCAATAGGTTTCAATCAAGATGGTAGCAAATTGTTTTTAGCTGGGCATTATTCTGAAAATGGCGTTGTAAGCACTCAGGGTATTTCGTTTAGTGAAAAAGCGAGTAGTGGGTGGTCGATTCCAAAGAATATCTCGATACCCTATTTTCTAAATAAATCGGATCAATTTAGCGCAGCGATTAATGACGATCAAAGTATTCTTGTTTATTCTGCTGAATCGTATACGACTATTGGGGGGGAAGATATTTACGTCAGCACTATCCAAAATGGAAAATGGAGTGAGCCTGTGAATGTGGGAAAGCAAATCAACACGGCTCGACAAGAAGTGGACCCATGGCTGAGTGCCGATACTAAGATGCTTTATTTTGCGTCCAATGGTTGGCAAGGCTTCGGTAGTTTCGATATTTTCAAGTCGGAAAGACTAGATGATACCTGGAAAAATTGGTCTACCCCAATCAACCTGGGCAGTGCAATCAACTCTGAAGCGCGTGAACTTTTCTATCGAAACATCAACGGAAAAACCCTGTTTACAACTACCCGTGATAGCGATGGGTATGGCGACATTCGTCAACAGTTGGATGCCAACAAACCACTGGTTGTAGACACGCTGAGAAAAATAGTGGAGCAAAAGTACGTGCCCACAAGTTCAAAATTTGTATCGATTTCTGGAAGCGTTACCACTGTCAAGGGTGGCAACGGACTAGCAGCCAAGCTTATCTTTAAAACTGATTCTACCTTTGTCGTTAACTCTACTGATAGCGGAAAGTATCAAATTCAAATCCCTACAACGAGAACATACACGATTGAAGTTCAAAAAAAGGGGTTTGTAAATGTGGTTGAGCGACTGGATCTCAATTCGATGAAGTTAAACTCACTTCAAATGAATTTTAGATTGCAACCCATCGAAGTAGGGACTGTCGTTAATTTAAAAAGTGTATTGTTTAACACAGGTACTACTACATTGTTGGTCGAGTCATACCCTGAACTTGATGCGGTGGTTGATTTTCTCAACGAAAACACAAAAGTAGAAATTCAGTTAGAGGGTCATACGGACAACAGAGGAGACGCCAAGAAAAATTTGACTTTGTCGCAAGAGCGTGTAGCAAGAATCAAGTCCTACTTGGTCTCAAAAGGAATTTCGGGGAAACGGGTGAAAGGCAAAGGCTTTGGAGGAACGAAACCAATTGCCACAGGGGACTCTGAAGAATCCAGAAAGCTCAACAGGCGGGTGGAATTCCTAATTGTGAAGAGTTAGAGTTGTAGTCCTTCTATAGAACACTATCGTTTGTTCAACGGGCTAATTGAGTTTGTTTCCCGGGCAAGGGTCATAACGACCAAATCGTCACAAAGAACAAGATCGCCCTGTACACCTCCAGTGCAACCTTTAGAAACAAAATCATAAGACCTGCTTTTAAAAAAAGCCGCCATCCTCGCTCGCCATAGAATACACCTCCGGAACGGAGTAGAAAATAGAGATTGGTAGAAATAAAAATCGCTGTAAGTACTTCTTCATTGAGATATTGGCCTAGTCCAAGAAATGCCGCTAAAATGGATAGCACAATTGCATTTACGAATAGGTTAAAGCAGGCCAATTCAACAAGGTAGCCTACATGATCTGTGAAGAATCGATTCCTCTTCTGATACAAGAGATTTAATGGAAGAGAGCCGATAAACACAAAAATCATTACCATTAGCTTAGCAAATCCGGTTGTCTTTAGGTTATATACCAAACTGAAACTACTTAACTCCATGCCCAGGCTAACGATCTTATGTGCAATAATTGGTTGATAGAAACCACGAAAGGGCGATAGCAATTGTGTGTTAAGTGACGCATTGAACAACTGAATCAGCGGAAAGAAAAAATAAATAAGGTTTAAGACAAAGAACAGCGAAGTGGGGTTAAGATACCTTACCCTTCTTCCTTCAGCAAATTCTCTCGAAATGAATCCCGGCTTTTTCAAGACAAGCCAAAGCGTCTTGATCATTTTGCTATCGGCAAACGTGATGGCAACAAGTAGGTTGCTCAAGAATATTTTGAATGAACGATCAGAAGCCCTTATCACTTTCTCGCCACACTGATTGCAATAGTTACCGGCAAATGTATTGCCGCAACTTTTACAAGTTATTAAAGATGTATCAGGTAAATCCATATTTTGCGCAACCGCAAAGTTATCGCTTTAATTCTTTCAACACGCGGTTGCCACGAGATCGGAATCCTGCGCTTGCAAAGGGCAATTGGTCTTCAATGAGTGGAATGATTTCGTTCTTCAGTTCCGGGTTTTCTTTCGCCAGATTGCTTAACACAGTCATGGAAAAAACGCGCACCGCAATTGGCTTCTTTGGATTAGCTAGACAATGGAAGCAAAAATCAAAAACCTTGCCCTGAAGATTTCTTGGTATAGCAACAAACTGCAACAATCTGATCGTATTTCTTTTTACGGCATTATGTACTCCTGGTTGGTTGGCAAAGTCAATCATTTTTTTTAGGTGCCCCTTGATCAATTGAGGATGGTTTTGCACGCAATAGCTTATGGGCCAGGCAGCACGTTGCGTAACAAGGTAGGGGCCTTGCATGAAAATATTGACCAAGGAGGCAAATCGCACTGTGTCAGATCCGATGTACCCAACGATCTTGCTTGCAGTTGCTTTTGAATGTTCCTTCTGAATCAATTTTAATAAATTCATTATCAACAATTTAGAATAAATATAGAATCATAACTGACTGATTATTAGGTTTTATGTATCGTTTTACTTAAGTTTAAATTCAATTTAACCGGTGTGTGCTATGCAGCTACTTTTTACCATCGCTTCTATTACTTCTTTTCAACTAGGCCTTTGCTTTTTTTGTTTTTACAAGAAGCAATATAAGCTAGCATAAAGAAGGTTAATCGAAGTATCCCATTTTAATAACAGCCAACTAGTGATGGCATGGATAGGTTCTGCTAACTTGCAGGCTTAATTTTTAATTAGTGAACTACCTATCTGCTGAATCACTGTCCAAATCATATAATGATCGTTGGCTTTTCAAAGACATAACACTCGGCATTGCTCAGGGCGAGAAAATTGCGCTGGTTGGCGAGAATGGAACGGGCAAAACTACACTTATCAAGATTCTCACCAGGCAAATAAAGCAAGACGATGGCGTAGTCAGCCTGAGAGACGGTATAAAGCTCGGTTACCTGACCCAGCAGCCGCAAGTGGCCCCTCAACTGACCGTCAAAGAAATCCTGTTTGATGACAAGAATAAAATTGCCAAGGCAGTAGGTGAGTATGAAGAGTGCATTCATGATCCACACACCACGCCCGAGCGAATGCAACATGTCCTTGAATTGATGGAGGAACTCAATGCCTGGGATTATGATGCCAAAGTTCAAGAGATCACTGGAAAGCTAGGTATTACTGACTTAGATCAGAAGTTTAAGGAGTTATCAGGGGGGCAAAAGAAGAGGATTTTTCTTGCTCAAATGCTGTTAACAGAGCCGGACTTGATCGTGATGGATGAGCCAACGAACCACCTTGATCTGGAAGCGATCGAATGGTTGGAATCGTACCTAAGTGGGCAGAACATCACCTTGCTTATGGTGACGCACGATAGGTACTTCCTGGACAATGTATCCAAATCGGTTTTAGAACTTGACCGAGGTAAACTTTATAGGTACAACGGCAATTACGCCTACTTTCTGGAAAAGAAATCGGAGCGGGAGGAGATGCTTAAAACGGAGGTCACGAAAGCGCGAAACCTATTAAAAAAAGAACTGGAATGGATGCGCAAGCAGCCACGGGCAAGGGGAACAAAAGCAAAGTATCGCATCGAAGCGTTTTACGAACTGAAGGATGTCGCATCGCAAAATCTGAAGCGCGACAAACTAGAGTTGGACATTCAGGAAGCCCGGCAGGGGGGCAAGATTATGGAACTCCATCACCTTACCAAAAGCTATGGCGACCGCAAAATGGTCGATAACTTTTCCTATGTATTTAAGAAGAAAGACCGCATTGGCATCGTTGGGAAAAATGGGATCGGCAAATCCACATTCCTTGATTTACTGACCAGCAAGACGAAGCCAACAAGTGGCGAGATGATTCCGGGCATCACTACCAAGATAGGATATTTTACCCAGGAAGTTGAGACACTCAACCCCGCTCACCGCGTGATCGAGGAGATAAAAGAAATAGCCGAGTACATTACGATGTCAGACGGCACTCAAATGTCGGCATCAAAATTCTTAGATACTTTCTTGTTTCCACCCGAAAAGCAGTATAACTACATTGAAAAACTAAGCGGGGGAGAGAAGAAGCGATTGCAATTGATGAAGGTGTTGATCACTAATCCTAACTTCTTGATTCTGGATGAGCCAACCAACGATTTTGATATTGACACACTTAATGTCTTAGAAGATTTCTTGGAAAAATTCACCGGATGTTTGTTGTTGGTATCACATGATCGCTACTTTATGGATCATCTGGTCGATCAATTATTTATTTTTGAAGGAGATGGAAAGATTAAGCCTTTCAATGGAAATTATTCAGACTATCGTACCTGGCTGGAAGAGAAAGAAGAAGCTGAAAGAGCTCCTGCTCCTGCAAAGAAAATTATCGAGGAAAAAAGTGGCAGCAAGAAGAAAGTAACTTTTTTGGAGAGAAATGAATTTGATCAGCTTCCATTGGAGATAGAACATCTGGAACTCTTGAAATCAGAATTCGAAACACTGCTAAATGCAGGCAGTGCCGATCATCAACAGTTGGCTGGGTGGTCCACCGAAATTGGTAGACTTAACGAGCAGATTGAGTTGAAAACACTTCGTTGGATGGAGCTGGGTGAGTTAGTCAATTAACTAGTAACGAGAATTTAGAGAGGATTTAATCAAGAGTAAACTCATCTCTCTCGTTGGGGCAAATTTTCGAAGATAACTCACAACCGTTAGTTCCATTTACGGACAAACATTTCCCTTTCATTTCGTGTTAAAAGAGCTTACCTTTGTAACATTGAAAATAGGATCATTTTGAACCAAGCTCAAGCCATTACTCTCTATCAGCCAATGTTGCACAACATTGCCTATAATCTGCTTCGTTGCAAGGCGGATGCTGAAGATGTTGTGCAAGACACTTTTGTAAAATGGCTGAGCATTGATACGACCAAAATACAAAACACAAAAGCGTATTTGATCAAAGCGGTAACTAACAACTGCCTCAATCACGTCAATGCATTAAAAAGAAAAAAAGAAGAATATTGGGATTCGATCATGTTGTCGGAATTGGTAGTAAAGTTCAAAGAATCGGACTTTGCTCATATTGATTTCGAAAAGGAATTAGCGGCTGCTTTTAAAGTGATACAGAGCAAGCTTGAGCCACTCGAGCGGGCTACCTATTTGTTGAAGGAAGTCTTTGATTTTGACTACGAATCCATCCAAAAAGTAATTGATAAAAAAGCAGATCATTGCCGACAGTTATTTAGTCGTGCAAAAAAGAAATTGAATGAGGCGAGCCCAAAGATCAAGGCTGAATTCAATGATGCCTCTGCTTTGTTTGATACGTTCAAAAAAGCCTGTACAGTAGATAACGCCACTGAACTTATTGGCCATCTTAAGAAAGACATTGCAGAGGCGTACTTGTCTAGAAAGCAGAGCTCTTTACCCGGTAAGTAAGCGGCCATAAACTTTTTCCTTTTTTCTGTCACAAATCCATTTCCAGTTTGTCTTACAGTTAAATCAGCCAAAAGAGGCTGAATTACTGTTATTACCTTTTTAACCTAACCTGTTGACATGAAGGCAATTTTGATCTTTTTTGTAGCGCATTGGTACTTATCTCTGTTTTTTCAGACGTTCTTCCTTCACCGCTACGCATCTCACAAGGCATTTACAATGAATAAATTCACCGAGAAGGTGTTCTTTGTATTGACCTGGATATTCCAAGGCTCTAATTATTTAAGCCCCTTTGGCTACGGAGTGATGCATCGCATGCATCATGCCTATGCCGATACAGAAAATGATCCACACTCACCCAAGTATGACGAAACCATTTGGAACATGATGTGGAAAACAAAAACGATCTATTCAGATATTGCCAGCGGAAGAGTAGTTCCAGAAGCACGTTTTACAGATGGTGTTCCTCGTTGGGATTCATTCGATAAGTTCGCACGCTCTTGGCCTTCCAGAATCTTCTGGGGTGCTCTTTATTTTGCTTTCTACTGGCAGTTTGCTACAGTGTGGTGGCTTTGGTTGTTGCTTCCGTTGCAGTGGATGTTCAGCCCTATTCACGGAGCAATCATCAACTGGTTTGCACACGTGTATGGCTACCGCAACTTCGAAGTAGGAGATACCTCTAAGAATTTTTTGCCTGTTGATTTTTTGATGATGGGCGAAAGCTATCACAACAATCACCACAAGTATGGCTCACGCGCCAACTTTGGTGGCATTCGCTGGCATGAGATTGATCCGACTTATCAAGTGATAAAAGTATTGGATAAGTTGAATGTTATCAAGCTCGTTCAGCACAAGTCAGTAAGCATGGAGCGCGTACGCAAAGCAGCGTAGTCATATAACATTTCGATTAGCATATTAAAAGCCGGGGAAACTCGGCTTTTTTTATTGAGCATTCTTTGCTAGTAGTTCATTCATCGCTTGATCAATCCTTTTTGGCTTTAGCGTCTTTGCATCCAGCAATGCCCAAACAGTTCTGGATTTGGTAATCACTTTGCCATCCTTTTTCAGCTCAACAAACCGTTCAAACGTGGCTCCTTTGGCTTCGCCTACCCACGTGGTGCCAATCAACCGATCACCCAAAAAAGCCTGACCCAGGTAGTCTATTTCGTGTCTCAATAGCATCCATGAGTAGCACGTACGCAGTTCGTCAGTGGAATTCGCCATCCAGTGAGCAGCGGCTACATCCTGAACCCAACGAACAAAAACAACATTGTTAACATGGTTCAGTTCATCAATATCGGCTGGGAGTGCCACAATTTCAATTGAAAAGGGGTTAGAAGTGGTTTGGTTCATTGTGGAGGTGAAAGAATATAGCCTTAATTTGAAATTTATGTTATCTTTGTGAATTAATTATCAAATATCAACAACAAACACAATGAAAGAAGGAACAGTAAAATTTTTTAACGAAGCGAAAGGTTTTGGCTTTGTAAAAGAGACATCAACAGGACAAGAGTATTTTGTTCATGTAACGGGCTTGGTTGACAAGGTACGTGAAAATGACACCATCACTTTTGATCTTAAAGAAGGAAAGAAAGGTTTGAACGCAGTAGAAGTTCGCTTAGCAAACTAATATCTGATCACCTTAAAGTTAAAAAGCCCTACCCCGATGAATCGGGGTAGGCTTTTTTTTGACACTACAACAAACACCGCACTTGACATTCCAGGATTTTAATTTCGATCCCAAGCTTACAGAAGGTTTGGAATCCATGGGTTATAATAAGCCTACCCCCATACAAGAGATGGCTATCCCGGCCATCATGGCCAGAAAGGATTTAATTGCCTGCGCTCAAACGGGAACCGGAAAAACAGCGGCCTATCTATTACCCATTCTTAACAACATCATTCATTCTGAGAAACGACACCTTAACACACTCGTTATTGCTCCAACACGCGAATTAGCACAACAGATCGATCAACAGATTGAAGGGTTTGCTTATTTTTTAGGTGTCAGTTCCATACCCGTTTACGGTGGCGGAGATGGCGCCATATGGGAACAACAGAAGAAAGCACTAGAGGCAGGAGTTGATATCATTATTGCGACCCCCGGTCGCTTGATGGCCCAATTGGCATCAGGCGTGATAAAACTAGATGATGTTGAGCATTTGGTGTTGGACGAAGCCGATCGCATGTTGGACATGGGCTTTTATGAAGACATCATCCGAATCATCAAATACTTACCTGCACACAGACAAACGTTGCTATTTTCTGCTACTATGCCACCGAAGATTCGGGCGTTAGCAACTCGCATATTAAAGAACCCGGAAGAAATTAACATTGCCATCTCGAAGCCTGCCGAAGGAATTTTGCAACAGGCGTATGTTGTTTATGACGAGCAAAAAGAAAAACTCATCAACCATATTTTCAAAACAGGCCAATACAACAGCGTATTGATTTTTGCCTCTACTAAAGAGAATGTGAAGAAATTGGATCGTGCTTTGCAGAAAATCGGCATAATGGCCAAAGCCATTCACTCTGATTTAGAGCAGGTAGAAAGAGAAAATATTCTGAGAGCATTTAAAAATAAAAAGCTTTCCATTTTGGTGGGAACGGATGTTCTTTCAAGAGGAATTGACGTAGAAGGAATCAGTTTGGTCATCAACTTTGATGTGCCACCGGATCCTGAAGATTATATCCATCGGATTGGTAGAACAGCGAGAGCCGCTACTACAGGGACAGCGATTACGTTCATCAATAGCAAAGATCAGCGAAAGTTTTCGCGTATCGAACAGATGATTGGCAAAGAGATTAAGAAAGTTTCGCTACCTGTAGAATTGGGCGAAGGCCCACTCTATCAACCCGAAAAAGCCCCCGAAAACAAGTATCAAAAACCGCGGGGACCAAAGAAAAATTTCGGGCACAAGCCGAGGAGATAGAAATTCAAAATTTAGCATTCAAAATTTCTGTAACCATCTTCGCATAGTATTCCTCACAGCTAGAGGCGATCTCCCGACCAACAATCCAAATCCATTTATCCGAAAAAACAGCTCCTACTTAGTGCTTTTCTTCCACTGCTGCCACTCGCTTGGATAATGAGATTAGTTCTTTCAGCATCACACCCTGGTCTTCGCGTAGGAACGCGATCTCTTTGTTAAACTTTTCGCTGACTGTGCCGAATTTCTCATTCATTGTGTTGAAGTTCTCACTCATTGTGTTGAAGTTCTCACTCATTGTGTTGAAGTTCTCACTAATTGTGTTGAAGTTCTCACTAATTGTGTTGAACTTCTCGTTCATCTCGTTGAACTTAATATCGTTTGCAGCTATTGCCCGGCTCATCATTTCAATGCTTTTATTGGCCTGCTCGGCACTCTTTTCCAAACGATCTGTTCGGTCGGTCAGCTGATCTGCCTTTTTTAAGTACTCGGCTAATAACTCAATAATCCGATCTTCTCCTTTCATATGTAATTACTTCGTTTAACGTAAACATTGATAACCAAATATACAGAATGAGACAACCTCTTACAAACACGTAAAGGTGTTGGGCTTTCAGTCGGAAAGGACTAACGAAAAAGCTTGGTTCTCTGCTTAAAATCCAAAATTTCTCTGATCATCTTGACATAGTATTCTCCGAAATCAGGGCCTACCCAATTGAGTGCCATCACTTCCTCTTCGTTCCCTTTGGCATAGTATCTATCGGCCGTTATGTAACCTGTATAATTGCCATTAAAGCTGGTCACAATTAACTTCTTTCCCGTAGCTGCGGCAATAGCTTCTAGTTTTTCTTGCGCAAATATCTCACCCGAAAAGTCAGCAGGTGTTCCAATGAATACGACATGCCCTATTTGTAAATAGGTAAGTTCACCTTGAAGAGGATTAAGTAACGAGCGAAAAACCCAATCGCGGACTTTCCAATCTTTGGCGATTCGTAGTTGCGAAGGTCCAAAGGCTATAGGAATATGAGCAGACGAAATAGAAATTGAGTCGGCTAAATTCTGATTAGTTGCTGCAACAACTCTATCTGCCAGTATTAATCCTGCTTTATCAATTCTTTCAAAATCCGTACCTTCTATACCCTTCAGTCGATGGCTACCCACCATGCCAGCCATGAATAACCCAAAATCAAATCCCCTTTTCTCCAACTGTTTGGTAAGTGCTGAAGGGTAGTCACCTGAAACTACGCGACTGAGTAACTCTACATTAGTCGGATGCGCACTATAAGTAACAATCACTGCTTTGCTGCTATCCGCACGAATGAATTTTAATCCTCGGAGTTTGCCATCCACTTGTCCGTTGGCCGCATCCAATCTATTTTCAACAAACTCAGAAGCATCATTCTCCCAATATTGGGTAGCCGATGGCAGGGAAGATGTCTTCGCTTTTTCGATGTTGTCTAGAATGTCGTTCGCGGTTTGATCGACCCATTCAGTATGGTAAGAGCCCAACGCAAGGCGCCCGACTAAACTCGCATCCCAGCCACCTAGACTGCTATGGGTGTGCGTAGCTGAATAGTAAACGAAATAATCTTTTCTTTGTCGCTTCAGCGCTTCATTCACTCTATTTTTTATTGAGGGAGGAAACAACATTAAGTCGAGTGAGACAAAAACGTTTACGCTGCTTCCATTAGTCATGGCGATCACACCTCCATATATTGAATCGTGGATGGATTCGTATTTGTCCTTGGGTGTGTAGCCCGCCATGGGCATTGAGTAGCTTGGGGTGATGTTAAATTTACTCCACCCCACTTTTACCTTGTCTTTTTGCGATTGGTTAGGATGGATGGTATCTAACCGACTGATCATCGTTTGATAAAAAGGTTGTTCTTTAAGTGGGGTTTTGTCGATGGGACCAACCAGTAACATCGCCAAGACAAACAGTCCCAGCACTGTATAAACCAGCCATTTGATGAGTTTTTTCAAAATAGATTAGTTGCCACTAAACAACAACTATCGAACCATAAATGATATCTCCTTGCCTCTTCATGCGCAGTTTTGAACCTTTAATCTTGAATTCTTAACCCTTTCGCTTTATCACCTTTTCTACAGCCTTAATGATATCATTCGGACTGAGACCGTACTTTTCCAGCAATTGCATTGGAGTACCACTTTCTCCAAAGCTATCGTTCACAGCTACCATTTCCTGAGGAGCAGGGTAGAAGCGAGCTAAGACTTGTGCTACACTATCACCCAAGCCACCGTTGATTTGGTGCTCTTCGCAAGTAACTACGCATTTAGTCTTTTGAACCGATGCGAGAATTGCCTCAACATCTAGTGGCTTAATCGTATGTATGTTTATTACTTCAGCGCTTATTCCCTTCTCTGCCAATTTCGCTTCAGCTTCTATTGCTTGCCAAACCATATGGCCGGTAGCAAAAATGGTGACGTCATTACCATCAATTAATTTGTCAGCTTTGCCAATAGTAAATGGTCGATCAGCGGCCATAAATATTGGCCAGCTAGGCCGGCCAAAACGCAAGTAAGCGGGACCCACATGTGTACCTAAAGCAAGCGTGGAAGCTTTGGTTTGATTGTAGTCGCAAGGCACGATCACTGTCATTCCAGGCAACATTTTCATCATACCGATATCCTCCAAAATCTGGTGAGTGGCTCCGTCTTCACCTAGTGTGAGGCCTGCATGCGAAGCACATATCTTCACGTTCTTATTCGAATAGGCAATCGATTGCCGAATCTGGTCGTATACTCGTCCAGTTGAAAAATTGGCAAAGGTTCCTGTGAAAGGGATTTTACCGCCTATGGTCATTCCCGCTGCCAGCCCCATCATATTGGCCTCTGCAATTCCTACCTGAAAGAAACGATCGGGAAAATCCTTTTTGAAGGCATCCATTTTGAGAGACCCGGTAAGATCCGCACAAAGTGCGACAACATTTGAATTGTTCTTTCCTAGCTCGTGGAGCCCGGCTCCAAAACCCGAGCGTGTGTCTTTCTTTTCTGTAAATGTGAACTTCGTCATGAATGGATGCTTAAGTAATTGGACGCAATTTTAGTGAATCGTTTATTCAATTCCTTCAGGTGTTAATAATATGTTAAAGCTATAACTACTGGCAGCCCAATACGTACAACATTGCATATGTCCAACTTGAGCAATACAAATAGGAGATTTTTCTTTTGGCTATTCCTTTGCCTACTGTTGGCTATCCTGCCTTGGTTTATTCTGTAAGAAATTTAGTGCGGCTGTGACGGTTTCTGCTGGGATCTCTTCCATGGGTACGTGCCCCGCTCCCTCGAATACTTTTAGCGCTGCGTCTTTGATGTCTTTCTTAAATCGGTAAGCGTTGGACAAAGGTATCCATGCATCTTTCTCACCCCAGATAATTAGTGTAGGTGTTGAAATGTATCGTATGCTATCTTGCAAATCTTTTCCTGGCTGGCGAAGGCGTTGCATGGTGGAGGCGCGATTTCCTTCCCTCAACATTAAGTCATAAAATCGATCTACATTCGCTTCTTTAACTTTTGTGGGATCGCCATAGACCTGCTTTAAATTCATTTTGAATAAAAAGCGAGGTGTAATCTTGATCATACTTTTGGCAATAACATCACTTTGTAAAAGTTTGAAGATGAACGGCCTGCTTTGTTTCTTGGAAGAACTGTCTGCGCTGATTTTCCAATAGCCTGCAGCGTCTATTAGGATTAGTTTTTTTACTCGCGCTGGATAGTGCAACGCCAATTTCCAAGCCACCTGGCCGCCCATGGAGTTACCAGCAACAAAAAAAGTATCAATCTCTAATTGATCGGCTAAATGAATCACGAGTCGTTCATAGTCATCGGTTGAATATTTTTGCGAAGCAACAGGCCCTGTCAATCCGTGTCCGGGAAAATCGAGAGAGATGGTATTGTAGTGCTTACTCAATTCCTTCTCCCAGCCATCCCAGGTATGCAACGAAGCAAAGCTTCCATGCAGCAAAAACAGAGGTGTTCCTTTTCCTTGTTGGCGAATATGAATGTTCGAACCATCCACGGTAATGTATGATGACTGGGGTGTTAAGTAATTGGATTCCAGTTCCGTGACCGGAATATCCTTCCTAAACCAAGAAGCGCATAAGACGACAACTACTCCGAGAATAAACAGAATGGCAAACCCTGATAATCTAAACAGACGTTTGATCAAAATCATTTTAGCTATTTTTCTGATTTTCTCTTTTTGGCACCGGGTCATAGCCACTTGTTCCCCAGGGATGGCAACGACCAATGCGCTTGGTTCCCAACCAGACGCCTTTCAAAACACCCCATTCTTCGATTGCTTCTATCATATACTGTGAACAGGAAGGAGCATGCCGACAGTGGCTACCAAGGTAGGGAGATATAGCGCCTTGATAGAATCGGATGGGTAAAACAAAAATCTTTTTCAACATGAGTATGGATAACGAATGTACTTTTTCGCCTATAGGTGAATAGTTCAGATATCAAATAAACGGCTATTTTTACCAAATTTTAGATAAAGTCTATGGCAAACTCAATTTTAAATATTGGGGTGAGAGAAGAAAATGTTGAATATCTCAATGAAAAGATCAGGGCAACCAATTTTATATGTCTTTTCTGCGGGATTCTCAGTTTGCCGTTTATTGCGATTGCCTACTACTTTATTCCCGGTCTAACTTACTTACCGATAGCGTTCTTTGCTTCTTCATTATTGGGGGTATTCTTTAATTACATTTCTTTTTCCGGGATGGCCAGGTTTATTGGCAGTTTTGTATTTGTCGCTTTATATGCGGTTTTCTCGGCATACATCACACCTGACAATGGCGCGTTGCTTGCATCCCTCACCGCATTGCACGTCTTATTTTTATTGCCACCGTGGATACTTTTTGACTTACAAGAAAAGCGTACACTTTTTGGGTATTCTCTTTTTTCTAGTCTCACGATTTTACTGATGCCAATATTGAATAATTGGTTTACCTATGAAGCTACTGTAGAAGTGATAGAATTGTTCACCCAAGGATGGCTGTTCTATCTTTGTTTAGGATCGGCCGTTATTGCCATGAGTGGTGCCCTACTTTTTCTTGAATACTCAACCTTTAATACTGGAAAAAGGAATGATCAACTGATCAACGAAATGAGTGAAAAGGCATCTCAAATTAAGTTGAACGAAAAAAAATTGAATGACTATATCAAAGAAATAGAGGCAGCAAAAAAAGATAGCGAAAGAAGACAATGGTCTTCCCAAGGGTTGGCCATGTTTGCAGACCTCCTTCGTGCCCATCATGGCGACAGCCAGAAAATGTTTGACAATATCCTTTCGAATTTGGTCAAATACATCGGTGCAAATCAGGGAGCGTTGTTTTTAATCGAGGGCGAAAATGAAAACAGGTCTTTGCAACAAGTTGCCACCTATGCTTACGACCGCAAAAAATACATTCAAAAAACTGTTCCTGTCGGGGAGGGTGTACTAGGGCAAGCTGTCCTTGAAAAATCACCTGTGTACATGACCGCGGTTCCAACACAGTACATTCAAATAACGTCTGGCCTGGGAGATGCTCCCCCTCGCTCGTTGCTAGTTTCGCCACTCATAGTAAATGAAGAAGTATTTGGGGTGATCGAGTTAGCATCTTTTCAAAAAATTGAATCTCATGTTCAGGAATTTGTGGGGAGGATTGGCGAAAGCATCGCCTCTACGATTTCTACTGTTCGAGTAAGCGAAAAAACTAAAACCCTGTTAGAAGAATTGCAGCAGCAAACAGAAGAGATGAAATCACAAGAAGAAGAGATGCGTCAGAACATGGAGGAGTTGGTGGCTACTCAAGAAGAAATGCAACGCAAGGAGCAGGAGTACTTACAGCGTATCAAAGAACTCGAGCAAGGTCACCTCACTCAATCGTATAACTAATTTCGCCTCCTTTACCATCTTTCAGCTGCACGCCAATGGCTTGAAGGTCGTCTCGGATCTTGTCTGACAACGCATAATTCCGATCGGCCCGTACTTTTTTGCGCAATTCGATGAGCACATTGATTGTGCCTTCCAACAAGTCATTGTTGGTCGTTTTGTCTTCCACCAAGCCAAGTACCTCTTCCATCATGCTAATAAAGGTGGCTTTCAATTTTTCAAAAGTCAGCGCATCAACACTACCAATTGACACATTGCCAGACTTAAAATCGTTAATCCGGGATGCCATCTCAAATAGTACGGCCAGCGTTTTTGCTGTATTGAAGTCATCGCTCATGGTGCGATAGCAATCTGCTGTTAATCGGATAATCTCATCCTTTAACTCCTGATTTGTAACTGCCGCTGTTGGGTACACCATACCCTTAATGGAGGCTAGTGCGGCACTCAGTTTACGATAGCCTTTTTCTGCTGCACCTAGCGCCTCGTTAGAAAAATCAAGTGTGCTACTGTAGTGCGATTGAAGCATGAAAAAGCGCACCGACATTGGGCTATATGCCTTGTCAAGTAACGGATGTTCACCCGCAAACAACTCGCGTGGCAAAAATGAGTTGCCTTTTGACTTACTCATCTTCTCACCATTTACGGTCAACATATTGGAGTGCATCCAATAACGAACTGGTGCCTTACCATAGGCGCCAACACTTTGTGCAATCTCACATTCATGGTGTGGAAACTTCAAGTCCATACCGCCTCCATGAATGTCAAACTCCTTTCCCAAATACTTGGTGCCCATGGCCGAGCATTCTAGATGCCAGCCGGGTATACCATCCCCCCATGGTGAAGGCCACCTTTGAATGTGACTTGGTGTAACGGCTTTCCAAATTGCAAAATCAACTGAATTCTTTTTTTCTTCCTGTGCGTCCAACTCCCGCGTCCCCTCCAATAAGTCATCAATATTTCGGCCACTCAATTCCCCGTATTTGTGCCTTTTCATAAACTTGCGCACGTCAAAATATACCGAGCCATTCTTCTCGTAGGCGAAGCCATTATCTAAAATCTTCTTCACCATTTCAATTTGCTCTACGATATGCCCGGTGGCCGTGGGCTCAACACTGGGCGGCAGAATATTGAAGATGCGGCATACTTCATGAAATCCATAGGTATATTTCTGCACCACTTCCATTGGCTCCAGCCTTTCCAATTTGGCGCGCTCCTCAATCCGATCTACGCCTTCTCCCGCATCGTTAGTCAAATGACCTGCATCTGTAATGTTGCGCACATAGCGTACTTTATACCCGATGTGGGTCAGGTAACGGAACACTACATCAAAGGCGGTAAAAGTGCGCAGGTTTCCCAAGTGCACTTCGTTATAAACGGTTGGCCCACAAGAGTAAAGACCCACGAAGGGAGGGTTGATGGGCGTAAACAACTCTTTACGACCGCTGAGAGAGTTAGTGATGGATACGGGATAAAGTTCAAATAAATTCATACACAATAAATCGGGGCGAAGCTACTATAAATTGAGTACAGTCGGCAATCAAAATGATCTTGAACAGCTATCTTTGAGCGATATAAAACGCATCAACGAACATGAGTAAACCCATCATAGCCCCCTCGATTTTAGCCGCTGATTTTGCCAACCTAGAGCGAGAGGTGAAAATGATTAACGGAAGTGTAGCCAATTGGATTCATGTAGATATCATGGATGGCGTATTTGTGCCCAATCTCTCCATGGGTTTGCCAGTAGTTGAAGCGATTAAAAAACATGCCACCAAGCCACTGGACGTTCATTTGATGATCGTGAATCCGGAAAAATACGTAGAGGCCTTTTACAAGGCAGGAGCGGAGGTCATTTCCGTCCACCAGGAAGCCTGCGCACACCTACACAGAAACATACAGCAAATCAAAGCGATGGGCATAAAAGCAGGAGTGGCGCTAAATCCACATACACCTGCTGCGAGCCTTTCTGAGATTATCGCAGATGTTGATTTGGTTTGTGTGATGTCGGTGAACCCAGGGTTTGGCGGTCAGAAATTTATTGAAAACACGTATTCGAAGGTAAAGGAAATCAAGCAGTTAATTCTGCAAAAGAATTCTAAGGCTGTTATCGAAATTGACGGTGGAGTGAACATGGCAAATGCACGACCACTTCTTGATGCTGGTGCTGATGTACTGGTTGCCGGCAACTTTGTTTTCACCTCAGAACATCCTTCTGATACTATTCAACGTTTAAAATCCGTGTGACCTTTGGTCTGATTTTGGCTAATTTCAAAAAATAGATTGTCAACATATGGCCTCTCAGTTTCGAATATTTCTCCTAGCAGTGCTGCTTACCTCATGTGCAAGAACTGTCACCCGGCTTGACCCCGGCCAGCAGGTAGATTTGAGTGGCCGATGGAACGATGGTGACTCTCGACAGGTTGCCGACCGCATGGTCAATGACCTGCTCAATAGCGAAAAATTCAAAGAGTACTGCAAGAGTCACTCTCGAAAACCCGCTATTATTGTTGGCACTGTTCGAAATAAAACAAGCGAGCATATTGATGCGGCCAACTACATTAAAAAGATAGAATTGGCCATCTACAATTCAGGCCTGGCCGATCTGGTTGAGTCGGCTGATTTCAGAGATAAAATTCGATTGGAACGTGCCGATCAGCAAGATTTCGCCAGTCCAAAAACAGTAGCCAAATGGGGTGAAGAAACCGGGGCCAATCTGATGCTCTTGGGGGAGATGACTTCCGAAACAGATATCTACAAAAAGCAGCGAGTCGTCAATTATACCACAACACTTTTTCTTACCGACATGGAGACAAACCAGCGAGTCTGGTATGGGCAACAAGAGATCAAGAAGAATATTCGAAATTAACGATGGACACCAATCTAAGGTCAATAGTCAATGGTCAACAGTCCTCCAGACGACTATCGACCATCGACTATCGATTGGCCGCCCTAACTTTTATTCTTGGCGGATTGCTCTCATCCTGCGCTACTTATTATCAGGCGAACCACGAATTTAATCAGTCATTCGAAACAGGCCAAATTGAACCTGCTCTCAAAACACTGCGGGGCAACACACGTCAGGCTACAGGGCGCGATCGGTTTCTACATTTTGTCAATAGGGGCTTGGTTTTATCAGTGCTTGGCAAGTACGAAGAGAGCAATGAGTTTTTTGAGCAGGCCTTTTTATTCTGGGAGGACTTCAAAATCGACTATTTCAGCGAGGGCGCATCCTATTTGTTGAATCCAACCATTACTGTTTATCGGGGGGAAGATCATGAGCATCTGATGTTGCTTTACTACAAGGCACTCAATTTTCTAAAAATGAACAAGATCGATGAAGCACTGGTGGAGTGCAGGCGATTGAATATTCGGCTTCAGCAGTTAAGTGATCGGTACAGCTCGGGCAATAGGTACAAACACGATGCGTTTATCAACAACCTGATGGGAATCATTTATGATGCCGACAAAGACTACAATAACGCTTTCATTGCTTATCGTAATTCATGGGATGCCTACAAAAATGAGTATGAACAAATGTTTCAGGTAGGAGCACCTCTTCAACTTAAGAAAGACCTTCTTCGAACTGCCTGGCTCAGCGGCTTGACCGAAGAGTTTGATCACTACAAAACCGAATTTGCCATGGGGGATTATCAATTCAAAAAAAGTGACGGTGGCGAATTGATCTTTTTTTGGCATAACGGATTAGCTCCGGTAAAAACCGAATGGTCAATTAACTTCTCGATTGATCATAGATCTACTAATTTCCTGATATTCAACAATCAAGAGCTAGGTCTTTCATTTCGTTTTCCAAAGTCGAATTATTCTCAAGATCAGCTACAAGGCCTTGCCCGCATGGAGTTCTTTAGAGTTGCCTTCCCAAGATATATCGAACGGCCTACTTTTTACGACAAAGCAGAAATAGAAGTCGAGGGAGTCAAGTATGGACTTGAGCCAGCTGAAAATATTAGTAAAATTGCATTCAAGGCGTTGGAAGAAAGAATGGGGTTTGAATTTGGAAAAGCGCTTGCAAGAGTAGCCCTAAAAAAAGCAGCAGAACATGCGCTGAAAAAGGAAAACGAAAACATGGGTGCGGTGCTTGGTCTATTCAATTCGCTTTCAGAGAAAGCGGACACACGAAATTGGCAAACTCTGCCACACTCAATTTACTATGCAAGAATTCCGTTGCCTGTCGGAGAAACCACAATTAGGCTCAATTTGGAATCCAAATCATCTCAGCCACGCGACCAGTCGTTTACCTACAGGGTAACAGATGGTCAGGTGCTTTATCACACGTTTACTTCCTTGGAAGTTGCCTATTCAATTTATCAGCACTAATCTGGGTTAATTCTTATCTTTCAGCTCCAAAATGCTTTACACTGGCTAAATTTTCAAATATCGTTCTGCTAATTGCCGCGATGGTGCTTTGGCTACCTCTTGAAATCATTTCTCAAGATCAGGAGAAATCGCCCATTCCGCTCGATCATTTTTATGCAAAGCCACGGAAGGGTGCAGATTTCATTGGCCGGGTATTCAAGAACATCAACTTCGGTATCAGCATTGGTTACGGCAATACCTTTTTTAGCCATCAACTACCCGGATTTGGAATCTATCAGGCACCTGATGCCGCACCTCAAATTTTCTCCAGTTCAACCGCTACCCGGTATGGAAACTGGGTAAACGATGTAACGATCGACAAAACGACACCTGTCGCAGGTGCCTTCATTGAAAATCCCGGCACCTCCAGTTTGGGTTTTAAAGGCAATGGACTCAATATTCCACTTCAGGTTTTTCTTTACTATGGAATTAAAGATCGCTATCGAATTGGTGCGGGATACTCTTATGAACTATTGAGTATTGGAAGTTTTCAACCTACTGCCTTATCCGGCAGCGTTGGTAGTTTTCAACCTACAAGTTCTTCAGGCTTTGTTCGAAAATTTTATGGGCTTTTGGGTTATTCTTTTTATCGCTGGAATGATTACCTATTTACTGGTGAATTACAGATAGGTGATTTTAAACCAGCCCCCAACTTTAATGCTGCTGTGACTGGTGGGATGTATTACAACCTAGGCGTCACGATCGAACGCGATCTATCTGAATATTTTAAGGTTTTTGCCCGGCCGTCTTTCGAGCTAAAAAGCTACGTTCTGCCAATACCTGAAAGTGGACGCGCCATTGACCATTCAATGAACGCGTTATACATTAACATTGGAGTGACGTATAGAATCCCCGAGCTTCCGCGTTGTGTGCTGAAAGACTGCCACGTTCAAGTCAACCATGCGCATGGCAATAGGGAGTATAGAAGTCGCAGGCATCCCGTCTACAAGAAGCAGAACCCTGGCTATGGCGAAAATTATCAGACTCCCCTAAGATACAAGGGAAAGAATAAACGAAAGTTAAATCCTTATTAGCTGGTTTTCAGAACCAAATTCGTGTTCTTTCCGTCCTACCTTTAATTCTAAACATCCTAAAATGAAAAATTTATTCGTTGTATTTTTCATCTCGTTATCCCTTTTTTCTTTAGATACAAAAGCTCAAGAAATGAAAGTGGTGACGATTGTTGAATCCATAGTTCCCGGTGGGCTAGGGCGCTCAAGAATAATTGAAGCCAAAGAAGTACTGGATGCTAAAACATTGACGACCACTCGCGTGGATGGAAAAAAAAGCGATCAAGATGACGTCAAACGATCTGATGCTAAAATTGAAAATTTTGAGGAGACCAAGCTGCTTAACTTCTACAGTTTAGTTGGTATTAATTTTCAAAACATCGCTTCCAATGATGCGGCCATCACTTCTAAAATCAACGACTTGTTGAAAGACGGCTGGCAGTTGCAGTTCGTGACAAGTGGTGTAGAAAGTGACGCGGGCAAGAGCGATGGAAATGGTATCTTCATCACCCGGCTTTACTTTAAAAAATAGGGTCAAAAACACGCCCATTTTCGTGCTTTTTCGTACTCGTTTTCGGGTGTTTTTAGTACATTGCACCCTTATTAAAATAGGAATTCAAACGTGGCCGAAGAAACAAGTGACCTACCTGCAAGGCAGAATATAATCCCGATTAATATTGAAGATGAAATGCGTGGCGCATACATCGATTATTCGATGTCCGTCATCGTTTCTAGAGCGCTGCCCGATGTGCGTGATGGGTTAAAACCGGTTCACAGAAGGGTTCTCTATGGCATGCTCGAATTGGGCGTCAATTACAATAAGCCCTACAAAAAGGCAGCCCGCATCGTAGGTGATGTAATGGGTAAGTATCATCCCCACGGAGATGCGTCTATTTACGACACGATGGTGCGTATGGCGCAGGAGTGGTCGATGCGTTACATGCTGGTAGACGGGCAGGGAAACTTTGGGTCTGTAGATGGAGATCCTCCGGCAGCAATGCGCTATACCGAAGCCCGTCTACGGAGAATAGCCGAAGAACTTCTGGCAGATATCAACAAGGAGACAGTTGATTTTCAGCCCACCTATGACGATCAGAATACAGAACCAACTGTACTGCCTGCAAAGATTCCTAATCTTTTAATCAACGGATCTTCAGGAATTGCGGTTGGAATGGCCACGAATATGGCGCCCCATAATTTATCGGAGGTGGTAGATGGCATTACCGCTTACATTGATAACCGCGACATCACAATAGCTGAGTTGATGAAGCATATTACTGCTCCTGACTTTCCAACGGGTGGAATTATCTACGGCTACCAAGGAATTCAAGAGGCGTATTTAACAGGTCGTGGTAAGATTGTTATTCGTGCCAAGGCAGAAATCGTACCAAACGCCAACGGGAAAGATCAGATTGTGGCTACTGAAATTCCCTATCAGGTAAACAAGGCAAATATGATTGAGCGGACGGCCGCTTTGATCAACGAGAAAAAAATTGAAGGCATCAGTGCTATGCGCGATGAATCCGATCGCGAAGGATTCCGTGTGGTGTATGACTTGAAGAAGGACGCCATTCCAAATGTCGTTTTAAACAATCTATTTAAGTATACACAGCTACAATCCTCGTTCGGTGTAAATAACGTGGCCTTGGTAAAAGGAAGGCCGCAGACGCTCAACCTCAAAGATTTGATCGTTTCCTTTGTGGAGCACCGCCACGAAGTAGTAGTTCGCAGAACCAAGTTTGAGTTGGACGAGGCGGAGAAAAGAGCCCATATTTTGGAGGGCTATTTAATTGCCCTCGACCATCTTGATGAGGTGATTACATTGATCCGAAATTCAAAAGACCCAGAAGTTGCCAAGCTTGGATTAATGGAGCGTTTTAGCTTATCAGAAATTCAGTCCAAGGCAATTCTGGAAATGCGTTTACAGCGCCTTACCGGCCTAGAGCGTGATAAGATTCAAAATGAATATGCGGAAGTAAAAGCATTGATCGAAAGGCTAAACGAAATTTTGGATAGCGAACCTATTCGAATGGGTATTATCAAAACAGAGCTGCAAGAAATCAAAGAACGTTATGGCGATGCGCGCAGAACCTTAGTGGTTCATAGTGAAGACGACATCACAATGGAAGACATGATCGCCAACGAAGAGATGGTAATCACTATTTCCAGTCAGGGATATGTAAAGAGAACTTCCTTATCGGAGTACAGAACGCAAGGTCGCGGGGGTACAGGATCTAAGGCGGTATCCACAAAAGATGATGATTTCACAGAACACCTTTTCGTAGCACAAGCGCATAACTACTTATTGATATTTACAGCGCTCGGTCAGGTGTACTGGAAGAAAGTGTATGAAATACCAGAAGGTACCAAAACTTCTAAAGGCAGAGCTATCCAAAACCTCTTGAATATTCAGCCGGGAGATAGCGTTCGTGCCGTCCTAAATGTAAAGAGCATCGAAGACCAGGAATACATCAATAACACCTTCGTCATTCTTTGCACAGAAAAAGGAACCATCAAGAAAACCTCTTTGGAAGCATACTCTCGTCCCAGAGCGAATGGCATCACCGCGATCACCATCCATGATGGCGATCGTCTGTTAAATGCAGCGCTTACTAACGGGAAAAACCATATCATCATTGCCAAGAGCGAAGGCAAGGCGGTCCATTTCAATGAATCGGATGTGCGCCCAATGGGTAGAACAGCTGCGGGCGTACGTGGAGTAACCTTGGAATCTGATCAGGACAAAGTGATTGGAATGGTGTGTATCTCGCGTGAAGATGCCAACTTGCTGGTGGTCTCCGAAAAGGGATATGGCAAGCGGTCTGATATCTTTGATTACCGAATTACTCGTAGAGGAGGTAAGGGGGTTAAGACCATTAATGTAACGGAAAAAACTGGCAAGCTTGTTGCAATCAAGGAGGTCGTAGATAATGATGACCTTATGATTATCAACAAATCAGGTATAAGTATACGCATCAAAGTGGAGGAACTTCGCGTGATGGGTAGAGCAACCCAAGGCGTGCGTTTGATAAAATTAAACGAAGACGATGCAATTTCATCTGTAGAAAAGATCCAGCAGATCGAGATCGAAGGTGAGGATAGTGCTCCGTCTGTCGATGAGCCAACAACCAATTAACAATTAACCTAAACCAAAACTTGAACTATAAACTAAACAAAAAATGAAAAAAATTGCGATCGGGCTCCTATTTGTAATTCCCCTTTCTGTGCTTGCCCAGAAGGAGATTAAACCAAGTATTTCCAAGGCAGAAAAAGCCCTCAAAGCCGGTAAATTTGATGAAGCCAAAGCCATCATTGATGTGACGGTGTCCAATCAGGAATTTATGGTTGATAAGAAAGGCAATCCTTCAAAAAGTGCCGCTAAAGCCTGGTACTTAAAAGGATTGATCTATGCGGGCATAGACACAACGAAGGAAGCTAAATTCAAATCGCTGGAAGCGGAGCCTTACAAAGTAGCGGTGGAGGCTTTTGCAAAAAGTAAAGAAATTGGAAAAGGAGAGCTTACCTTTTTCAGCGATGACATGGGTTTACCTATCTTAAATAGCCAACTTGATAGCAAGTTGGCTCAGGCTTATCTCAACGTAAGTATGAAAGCGTACACAGAAGACAAAGACTACAAAAAGGCTTTTGATTATATGGAGCGTGTGGTTTATTTCTTACCCAAAGACACCATCATGCTTTTGAATGCCGGTGTCTATTTTGCCCCCTCTGCCGAGGAATACGAAAAAGCCCTTGACTACATCGATAAGTATCACGCTGCAGGAGGAACTAACCCCGATTCATATATCCAGAAATTGAGTATCTATCTCAACAAGAAAAAAGACTTGGATAAGGCACTCGCAATTACTCAGGATTTGATGAAGAGATACCCTGCCAACACCGAATATCCTAAGTACGAATTGGATATTTACATTAAGATGAATCGTTTGCCGGAAGCAAAAGCAGCAATGGAAAAGAGTGCAATGGCAAATCCGAAAGACATCGAATCACGCTACTATCTGGGCGTCATCAGCAATGAAATGAAAGACCCCATGGAAGCGAAAAAGTGGTTTAACGAAGCATTGAGGCTAAACCCTGATCACTATGAGTCTACCGCTTCACTTGCCGATATGAGTTACAAGGATGTAAGAAAGGTGAGAGAAGAGCGTAATGAAATTTCCGGTACTAAAGATGCGGATCTTAAGAAAAGAGCAGAACTATTTAAATTGATTGAAGTAAAATTGAAAGAATCAGTTCCTTATTGGGAGAAGTGTGAGGCACTAAAACCTAATGAAGAGACCGTGCTTTATGGTCTGCTTTCCGTGTATGGAGATCTGGCAAACTATGATGAGGTAACCTACAACCCGAAATTGGAAAAGCTGAAAAAGAAGATGAAGTCTTTAAAGCTTGAAATAGACTAAGTACAGAACAATTGTCTTAAAGAAGCGGCTGGGTTAAATACTCAGTCGCTTTTTTTTGCTAAATTAATAAGTAAAATACCTTTACTTAGGTAAGTATTCAATTTTATAGATGTGATTAAATAATTGTAAGTAAGGTATTTATGATATAATAATAAATTAAGTAATAATTACTAATATTTTTAGTATTTACTTACATTTGGGAATCTAATCTCATGATTCCCCTAAAAAAGATTGACATATTCAACCGACTCCAGTCAGAGATACTAAAGCTTCAGGGGTTTAAATCAGCCAGTCAGATGGCATTGGGTGCCGGGCTGGGAGTCATTGAAAAGGCATTTCCAAACGCTACTTTTCCGCTTGGAGCTATTCATGAATTCATATCCCAAGAGTCAGAAGATGTTGCTGCAACGAGGGGCTTTCTAGCTGGGCTGTTAAGTTCTCTCATGAGGAATGATGGAACAGCCATCTGGATCAGTTCTCAGCGAACCATTTTTCCTCCTGCTCTGAAGAACTTTGGCCTGTCGCCTGATCGATTTCTATTCCTCGATCTATCCAAAGAAAGAGATGTGCTTTGGGCAATGGAAGAAGCGTTGAAATGTGCAGCATTGACTACCGTAATCGGAGAGATGCGTGAAATTAGTTTTACTGCTTCAAGACGTCTGCAATTGGCCGTGGAGCAAAGTAAAGTGACGGGGTTCATCCTTCGCAACAATGCAGCTCGTTTAGGAACAACGGCCTGTGTATCCCGGTGGAAAGTGAGTTCGCTTCCCAGCAAGACGGTGGATGAACTGCCAGGCATCGGTTTCCCACAGTGGCGTGTTGAATTATTGCGCGTACGCAATGGCAAGCCTGATGTGTGGCATTTACAATGGAGAAAGAACAGTTTCGTTCACATCAGTGGCTACGACCAAGCATCAAGTATTGCATACCCGGCCAAACAAGCAGGATGAATCCATGGACAAGCGCTTCGTGTCGATATGGTTTCGGTATTTTGCTACCGACTGGTTCAGCCTCCGGCAGCCTGAATTAAAAAAACGGCCACTGGTGCTGCGAATGCCTTCGCACGGACGCATGATTGTCACCGCAATAAATGCAGAGGCTGAGCGCAATGGCCTGACGCGCGGTATGGCGTTGGCCGATGCCCGCGCGCTCGTTCCATCACTAGAAGTACTCGATGATGAGCCTGACAAAATCAGTCGTGTGCTGACCAAATTGGGTGAGTGGTGCATTCGCTTCACCCCTTTTGTAGCAATCGATTCTACCGATGGTCTTTTCTTCGATGCCACCGGCTGTGCACATTTGTGGGGCAGTGAAGAAAAATATCTCAGCGACATTATTCAAAAAATAATGGCCCGTGGCTATTCTGTAAAGGCTGCTATGGCTGACACGCCCGGTGCTGCTTGGGCCATAGCGCGCTATGAAAAGAAGGGCGGAGTCATTTCGCCAGGCAAACACATCGATGCTTTATTGCCGCTGCCGCCCCAAGCATTGCGGCTAGAGCAAGAAACCGTAGAGCGATTGCATAAATTAGGGCTTCATCAGATTAAACAATTCATTCGCTTGCCACGAACCGCTATGCGCAAGCGTTTCGGTTCGCAATTTCTGCAGCAGTTAGATAAAGCAATAGGGCAGGAGATGGAAATGTTAGAGCCCATTCAGCCCGTGGAGCCGTATCAGGAAAGACTGCCTTGCTTAGAGCCGATCGTTACCTCGGTAGGCATTGAGATGGCGTTGAAGCAATTACTTGAGAAACTATGTCTGCGCTTACAGCAAGAACAAAAAGGATTGCGCACCGCTGCACTAAAAGGCTATCGGGTAGATGGAAAACTAGAACAGATTTCAATCGCCACTAGTCGACCTTCGCACCATGTACCACACTTGTTCAAGTTGTTTGAAATCAAAATATCTTCTATAGAACCGGCTCTTGGCATTGAGCTGTTTGTGTTGGAAGCTACAAAAGTAGAAGATCACTTGCCTCAACAAGAAAAGATGTGGGAAGCTGCTGGTGGACTACATGACCTGCGCTTGTCAGAGTTGGTAGACAGATTGGCCAACAAAATTGGTGCAGATCGTATTCATCGCTATTTGCCAGCCGAGCATCATTGGCCAGAGCGTTCGTATCGATCTACAGACTCACTTCAAAAAAAACCTGATGCGGATTGGCGTACGGATGTGATCCGGCCGGTGCAGTTGCTTCCATCACCGCTACGAATTGAAGTAACAGCACCCATTCCTGATTATCCTCCTTTGCTATTTCGTCATAATGGAAAAGTGCATTCCATCGTAAAGGCCGATGGCCCTGAACGCATCGAACAAGAGTGGTGGCTGCAACAAGGCCAGCACCGCGACTACTACCGAGTAGAAGATGAAGAGGGACATCGGTATTGGCTGTTTCGGTTAGGACACTATCATGAGGAAACGTATACGTGGTTTTTGCATGGCTACTTCGCTTAAATAGACGTGAGATTTGAGATGTGAGTATTGAGACACTCTCACAACTCAAGTCTCAAGTCTCACATCTCACATCTCATATCTCACATCTAAAAATGAACTACACCGAACTTCAAGTCACATCCAATTTCAGTTTTTTGCGTGGCGCTTCGCACCCGGAAGAATTGGTGAAGCACGCGGCTGCACTTGGCTATGATGCCATTGCTATCACTGACCGAAACACATTGGCGGGAATCGTTCGTGCACATGTAGCAGCAAAAAAATTTGGCATTAAATTTATTCCGGCCTGCTGGATCGATTTGCAAGACGGGCCGAGTTTACTGGCATATCCTACTAACAAAAACGGCTATGCACGCTTATCGCAATTGCTCACCGTAGGCAATCTTCGTACAGAAAAAGGAAAGTGCGAATTGTACAAAGCCGATGTATACCAACATGCCGAAGAAATAAAATGGATAATAGTGTCACCCACTGTACTCAGCGATGATTTTCAGTTTGACAGATCGTTCATTGAAACCGTAAAAGAATACCGTAACTCATTGGGCACATCATTATCCATCGCTGCTACCCGCGTGTATCATGGAACAGATGCTAAACTGCTACATCGCATTCGCCAACTCAGCCTGCAGCTAAAAATACCGATGGTAGCTACTAACGATGTCCACTATCATTCCGCTGAGCGAAGAGAATTGCAAGACATAGTAACTTGTGTGCGTGAGAAGTGTACGATTCATACTGCCGGCTTTCGGCTTCACCCCAATGCCGAGCGATACCTGAAGACGATCGAAGAAATGCATCGTCTGTTCAAGCCTTACCCAGAGTCTATTGAGCAAGCACAGTTGATAGGTGAGGCCTGCACTTTTTCGTTGGATGAATTGAAGTATCAATATCCGAAGGAGATTACCAGCGATGGACGTACGCCTCAAGCTGAATTAGTGTACCTCACCTGGCAAGGAGCACATGAGCGTTTTGGCGAAACGATACCCGAAAAAGTAAAAGGCACGATTCACTACGAGCTAAACTTTATCGAGCAGATGAACTATGCCGAATATTTTCTTACGGTCTACGACATTGTGCGGTACGCTCGTCAGCAAAAGATTCTTTGTCAGGGAAGAGGCTCTGCTGCTAACTCTACCGTATGTTATTGTTTGGGTATTACTTCTGTAGATCCTGCCAAGTTCGATTTACTTTTTGAACGATTCATTTCAGCGGCCCGCAACGAGCCTCCGGATATTGATGTGGACTTTGAACATGAGAGGCGTGAAGAAGTGATGCAATATATTTACAATAAGTATGGTCGTGACCGCGCAGCGATTGTAGCCACGGTAACCGAGTTACACCACAAAGGCGCCATCCGCGATGTAGGCAAGGCCATGGGGCTATCGGTAGATGTCATCACCCGATTGTCAGGATTGATCTGGAGTTTCTCTGAAGACGGATTTGATCGTGAACGAATTCTTTCGCAGGGCATCAACCCCGATGAGCCTACGATTCGAAAAGTATTGGAACTCACAGCTCAGTTCATGGGCTTCCCCCGTCAGTTGGGGCAGCATACGGGAGGTTTCGTAATTACGCAAGGTAAGTTATCTGATTTATGCCCGATCATAAATGCGCGCATGGAAAACCGTACCAATATAGAATGGAACAAAGATGATATTGAAGCGCTGAAATTTCTAAAAATTGACATACTGGCGTTGGGTATGCTCACCTGCATTCGAAAGGCATTTGATCTGGCAAAGAAGCACTACAACTTGGATTTGACGTTGGCTAATATTCCGCAAGACGATCCTGCCGTGTATGAGATGGTAAGTCATGCCGATACGATTGGTGTTTTTCAAATTGAAAGTCGTGCGCAACAATCCATGTTGCCGCGCTTGCGTCCAAAATGTTTTTATGATCTCGTCATTGAAGTGGCCATTGTACGGCCGGGGCCTATTCAAGGTGATATGGTGCACCCGTATTTGCGCAGGCGCAATGGCGAGGAACTGATCGAGTATCCATCACCAGAACTGAAAGAAATTTTGGGTCGCACGTTGGGTGTTCCTTTGTTTCAAGAGCAAGCCATGAAGATTGCCATTGTAGCAGCGGGATTTACACCAACAGAAGCAGATGAATTGCGAAGGAGCATGGCGACTTTTAAAGCAAAAGGAAAAGTTTCTTATTTCCGCGATAAGCTCGTGAATGGCATGGTAGCGAAAGGCTATGCGCCTGAGTATGCTCAACGGGTTTTCAAACAGTTGGAAGGTTTTGGTAGTTATGGATTTCCGGAAAGTCATGCGGTGAGTTTTGCATTGCTGGTATATGTTTCTTCGTGGCTCAAGTGCTATTACCCCGATGTGTTCACAGGCGCATTGCTCAATAGCTTGCCGATGGGCTTTTATCAACCTGCGCAAGTGGTCATCGATGCGCGCAACCACGGAGTAGATGTTCGGCCGGTGGATGTAAATTTTTCTAACTGGGATTATCAATTAGAAGAAAAATCAGGAAAGTATTGTGCCGTGCGATTGGGCTTCCGACAGGTGAAGGGATTGCGAGAGGAAGAAATGAAAATATTGATCGATCGGAGAGGCGAGGGGTTTACATCTATGCATCAATTGCGCGAGTTGGGATTAGGCGAAGCAACCTTGGAAAAGCTAGCCGATGCAGACGCCTTTCGCTCGTTGCAACACGATAGGCGAGAAGCGTTGTGGGAAGTTTCCACGCAAGAGAAACCCACTGCTATTTTTGGAAGCCAAGTGGTAGAAGAAACACCGATAGAGCTTCCTTCGATGACTGCCTCAGAACATGTGGTGCACGACTATGCATCAACAGCGTTGTCACTCAAGGCACATCCGGTTAGTTTTGTGCGCGAACAGCTTCGGCAGTTACATGCTATTTCAACTGCTGAATTGGCAAGCGCAAAAGAAGGAATGCTTGTTAAAGTAGCCGGTCTGATACTCGTTCGGCAGCGACCCGGCACGGCTAAGGGTGTTTGCTTCGTCACACTCGAAGACGAGACCGGTGTTGCCAACTTGGTGCTTTTTAAAAAACAATTTGATTACTATCGCAAAGAAGTTATCCAGTCGCGTCTGTTGATGGTAGAAGGTAAGTTACAGCGCGAAGGCGAAGTGATACACGTGATTGTAAGGCACTGCTTCGATTTATCTTCTTTGCTTCGCACCTTAACAGCTTCATTGAACGAAGAACTATCCGTTGCACCATCTCGCGCAGATGAAAAGACAGCGGTGCACGATCCGCGTAACAAAAAGCCTGCGCCCGTCTTTGAGCAAACCAAGATATGGTCGGAGGGTAGGAATTTTAGGTAGTAAATAAGTAAGTATCATATTCCGTTAGTTGCTTTTTACGGTTCAGATCTGAGCAAACGATTAAATTCTCTATTTTGCATTGTTGTATGACTAAATCAACTTTGTGAGAATAACTATTTGCACCACCTTATTCCTTCTTGTCTATTCATTTGCTTACGCACAGAAAGCGAACCAACTGAATTGGCTGGTGGGCACATGGAAGATGAATGCAGGGAGCGGTTATGTGATCGAACAATGGAAGCAATTGAATGATTCCACCTTTCAGGGAAAGAGTCTATTTGTAAAAGCTCCTGGCGATTCTATGTTACAGGAAACCATCGAGTTGAGTTTTCGAAAAGGGGAGTGGAGCTATAATCCAACGGTAGTCGATCAAAACGACAGACTGCCTGTAAAATTCCGAATCATTTTTATTGGGAAAGGGGAATTCATTTGCGAAAACCCAGCACATGATTTTCCTCAGCGCATTGCTTATCGAAGAATCAAAAATTCTCTTTTTGCAAGTATAGAAGGAACAAGAAATGGAAAATACTCAAAGGTAAATTTTGACTTTTTGATCGAGTAATGGAACTGTCAAATTTAGCTCGTAAATTAGCAAGTGAAGATTGCGATTTGGCATTTCTTTTTATCCTATTTGACTGATTTCGCAAACGGAAAAATAGTCTCTATCTTAGGGTATTAAACAACAAGGCATGAAAGTACTTTTTTACACTCGCGAGTACCCACCCAATGTGTACGGGGGAGCAGGTGTGCATGTAGAATACCTGGCGCGCGAGTTGGCGCACTTGATGGAAGTGGAAGTTCGTTGCTTTGGCGATCAGCAAAGTAACGATGAGCAGCTCCGGGTTCTTGGATTCAATGCTGATTCATTTTCCCTTCACAATACGAAAAAGGAACTAGCTCCAATTTTCAAAACGTTGAATACCTGTATTCAGATGAATAGCGGAGTAATGACAGCCGATGTTGTTCACTGTCATACCTGGTATGCACAGTTTGCGGGTATCTTATCAAAACTCTGTTATGGCACACCGTTGGTGGTAACAACTCATTCTCTTGAGCCACTCCGGCCGTGGAAACGTGAGCAACTGGGTAGGGGATATGATGCCTCATCCTGGATCGAAAAGACAGCGATTGAAATGGCTGATGCTGTGATAGCCGTGTCTCAGGAAACCAAACAGGATGTGTTGAAGTATTTTGATGTTGATGAAAAAAAGGTAAACGTTATTTACAACGGGATAGATTTGGATGAATACAATGTAACGAGCGACAGATCTGCGCTTGATAAGTATGGGGTCGATCCATCTAAACCATTTGTGCTTTTTGTAGGACGCATCACGCGGCAGAAAGGAATTATACACCTGATAAATGCCATACAATATCTACATCCAGATACCCAAGTTGTATTGTGTGCCGGTGCCCCCGACACAGAAGAGATTGGTCAGGAAATGAAACAGCGGGTAGAGGAAGTGCAGAAAAACAGGAGTAATGTAATTTGGATTGCTGAAATGATTAGCAAGAAGGAAGTAATTCAATTGTATTCTCAGGCAGCTGTTTTCTGTTGCCCGTCCATTTATGAACCCTTTGGCATTATCAACATTGAAGCAATGGCTTGCAAAACAGCGGTAGTAGCGAGTAGCGTGGGTGGTATTAAAGAAGTAGTTGTGCATGGTGAAACAGGGTTTCTGGTTCCATTAGAACAGGAAAAAATGGCTCCGTTTGAAGCTTCTCACCCGGATAAGTTCTCGAGAGATATGGCAGCAGCAATCAATCAATTGATGGCCGATGAGCAGCTCCGAACCGCCATGGGCAACAAGGGTAGAGAAAGAGTGGAAAAATACTTTGATTGGAAGGCAATTGCTAAACAAACCGAGCGTCTTTATAAAACAATAGTAAGCGATGATAAAAGATGATGTTTTAGCGATTATTCTTGGCGGTGGCCAAGGATCGCGTTTGTACCCATTGACGGCAGATCGCTCTAAACCTGCAGTACCGATTGCGGGAAAGTATCGATTGGTGGATATTCCTTTGTCCAATTGCATTAACTCGAGCATAAACAGAATGTTCGTGGTTACTCAATTTAACTCAGCCTCGCTGAATCGTCATATAAAAAACACCTACAATTTCAGTGTCTTTAGCAATGCGTTTATTGATTTGCTTGCGGCCGAGCAGACCATGTCCAACAAAAACTGGTTTCAAGGTACGGCAGATGCGGTGCGTCAAAGTATGCATCATTTCCTCAACCATGATTTTAAGTATGCACTGATTCTTTCAGGAGATCAGTTGTATCAAATGGATTTCAACCATTTGATTGAGCGCCACATGGAAAGTGGGGCAAGGATTACTATTGCCACGCTCCCTGTAACAGCCGGTGAAGGTACGGAGTTTGGCATCATGAAGACGGACGAAGAGAACATGATCACCCAGTTTGTGGAGAAGCCAAATGCAGAAGAAATTCTGAAATGGAATTCTGATGTGAGTGACTACATGAAATCAGAAGGCCGGTTGTACCTGGCTTCAATGGGTATTTATGTATTTGAAAGGGAGCTATTGATCGAACTCATGAATGATCCCAAAACGAATGACTTCGGAAAAGAGATTATTCCTCAATCAATTGGAAAACACAAAGTCTTGAGTTACCAGTTCGAAGGGTATTGGACGGACATTGGGAACATACGGTCTTTCTTTGATGCCAATCTTGGATTGACAGATCCTATCCCAAGTTTCAATCTATTCGATAATAAAAATCGGATTTATACACATGCGAGGCTGCTTCCACCGTCAAAAATTTCGGGTACATTGATCACCGATTCAGTCATTGCAGACGGATGCATCATCCATGCAGGCAAAATTGAGCGATCTGTGATTGGCGTACGCTCAAGACTCGAGATTGGAAGTACCGTTATTCGAACATATGTGATGGGGAATGACTCCTACCAAACACTGAAAGAAATAGCAGCAAAACCGGGTGATATACTAATGGGGGTTGGTGCTGGTTGTCATATTGAAAATGCCATACTTGACAAAAATTGCCGAATTGGAAGCAATGTTACTATCATTGGTGGTCCTCATTTAGAAAATTGCGAAACAGACTCGTATGTGATTTCAGGAGGAATTGTAGTAGTGAAAAAAGGAGCTACTATCCCTCCCGGATTTGTGCTCAAATAGAAGCTTCTTTAAATACCTTGGCGTGGTAAAAATAATTTTCCCCAACGATAAATCTTTTTTTATCGGTGATAAAAAGCAGCGGTGAGATGGCTTCAATCAATTTACAAGATTGGAAAGGAAGAGCAAGAATACTGCTGCGGGTGCCACATAGCGAATAAGGAATTGCCAAAACGAAAATGTTCTCTGATCTTTTAGTTTAAGTTCGTTTTTACTAGACTCTGTTGATATTAACCAACCGGCAATCAACGCCATTAATATGCCTCCAATTGGCATTAACAAGTTAGATCCGAAATAGTCTATTATACCAAAAATTGTTTTTCCTTCCAGAGGCGGAATCATACTGAGGGGAGTAAAATTAGCCCAGATATTGAACGAAAAAACAGACCCAAGACCAACTACGAATAGAAGTATGCAAACAATGATTGTAATCTGCATTCTGTTAATTGTACAAACTTCTTCCAGGTGTGAGATAATTGACTCCAATAATGAAATAGAAGAAGTTAACGCTGCGAAGAAAAGAAGCATAAAAAATATAGCTCCAATAAAACCTCCACCCAGCATTTGGCCAAAGGCGATCGGCAAGGTCACAAAGATTAACCCGGGCCCTTCGGCAGGTGCCAAACCATACTTAAATACAATGGGGAATATTGCGAGACCGGCAAGTATTGCTGCAAGGCCATCTGAAAAGGAAATGATGAAAGCAGATTTGAGGATGGAAGAACTTTTTGGCATATAGGCTCCATATGTTAGCATAACACCCACACCTATGCCAAGTGAGAAGAATGCTTGACCAAATGCAGCTAATATTACTTTGGGAGTTATTTTGGAAAAATCAGGATCGAACAAAAAGCGAACACCTTCCAAAAAATCGCCTGCAAATAGAGCATAGATTACTAAAGCTACCAGTATGATGAATAGTGCAGGAGTCATCCAGGCAGTTGATTTTTCAAGTCCTTCCTGAACGCCTTTTGCAACGATCCAACCCGTGGCTGCAACGAAAGCAAATTGCGAAAGCATTAATCGCAAGGGGCTTGCTAACATGTTATTGTAGTAGTTTACTGCAGAGGTGGCATCTAGTTTGTTTAATTCGCCAAAAAGAGATGTGATGGTATAGTCAAGCGTCATGCCCGCGATCACGCAGTAGAAACTCAGTATTAGAAAAACACCGACCATTGAAACCCAACCAAATAGCTGCCAATGTTTGCTTATCCCGTCTTTTTGAGAAAGCACGCGCATAGTGCCCACCATACTACGACCACCTCTTCGGCCAATCATTAGTTCAGCTGCGAGGATGGGAATCCCCATTGTTATCAATGACACGAGATAGATCAATACGAAGGCACCGCCACCATTTTCGCCTGCGAGGTAAGTGAACTTCCAGATGTTGGATAGCCCAACTGTACTGCCAATGGAAGCAAGTAAGAAGAGATAGTTTGAAGACCAGGTTTTCGGAGAAGCGTTATCTGCCATGCATCAATCGGTTGCCTGTTGATTCAAATTGTATCTCATAATGGAACCATGAGACCCTTCTTTGATGCGTTCGATATCAAATACATCCCCAGCAGGTCCTTTACGCTGCTTAATGACTTTTTCAATCTGAATATTGTCTGTTTGGTCTAGCTTAAATTTAAATAGTTGGAGATTCTCTGCCAGATGAGTAGATGTCTTTGCACCAATGATGATCGCTGCCACTTGTTGTCTATTCAAGATATAACGCGAGGCAACGTTAGTAATCGAAACGTTATGCTTATCGGCTATTGACTTTAATACTTTCAAAAGCGATTGAAAAAGTTCCCACCCACCAAACTCTTCAATCATCAACTTGTATTTGACTAGCGATCGATTTTCGAACGGTGGGGTTGGTTCTTTTAGTCCCAACCATTTCTCAGATATGAATCCACCTGCCACCGTACCATAACATAGAAAGTGAATGTCATTTTCAGAGCACAAATTTGCAAGACTACTTTCAGGGCGATGGTCAAGTAAAGAGTATTGTATTTGTAAAGTGGTGAGTGGTATTCCGGCATTAACCATCTGCTCGGTGGCGTGTGTATTGAAATTGGTGCCCGATAGTAAATTGATTTTGCCAGCCTGTTGGATTTCTCGAAGCCAATGAGCGGTTTCTATATATCTCGGTACGTCATAACTCCACCAGCTAAATTGTACCATGTCCAGGCGCTGTTTCCCAAGTCTTCGCAGTGAGCGGTCAATAATTTTTTCAACCTGACCTTTTGTAATCGTGGCAAGTGCATCATAGTCGGGAACAAACTTGGTTAGCACTTGAATGTCATCATTATAGCCAAGTCGTTGCCTACGAACAGCTAGAAATCTTCCGATGAGTTCTTCAACACCGGTATAGATATCTGCACAATCAAAAGTGGTGATGCCTTTGTTAGCAAATGCAAACATACTTTCGATTGGGTCTTCGGTTGCATCCGCACTATGACCATGAGATAATTGCCAACCGCCTTTGACGATTCGGGAAATATGAAAATCGGGTGTAAGTTTAAATTTTTCGACCATGGTAGTTATGCCCAGTCATTTATTTCTGGAAGCGGAACAATTGTAGTGTCAGATCTTTGAAATACTCTTTTACCTATCCGGCTTATTTTGAAGCGAGCACCACAATGGGGATCGGGGCAGGCTATAATATGATCCGTTGCCATCCAATCCACGGGATTTAATGGTCGTTGCTTCGCAGGTAGTAGCGGAAGAAGCGCTGATAACGCATATAACGAAAATGGGCGGTCGCTCTTAAAGTAAAGATTTTCGCCTCTAACCTCGAAAGCATCTCCCAATTGATGGCTGCACACAAATGGTTTTTCGCCTTCTATGACTTCTACTTTTAGATCATATAATTCAAAAGATGTACTGGGCATATTTATGATTTAATGTGGGGAGAAAGATAGAAAATCTTGAGATATCTATTGGCATAGCATGTAATTGGAAGTAGCGGAACCAATGCTAGACTTGTAGCTATTTAGTGGAGGTAGCAATGCTTAAATCAACTTTTTCAAAAAATATTTCATCCGGGTTATGGAAACTCGCTAGTGGCCGCATCTGTGAATTAAATAAACTCCTAAACGTATGAAAAAAGTAATTACCCTCTCGCTCCCCAAAGCTTGTTCTGAGCAGTGGAGCAACTTTACGCCAACTACCCAGGGTGGATGGTGTAATTCTTGTCGCAAAGAAGTAGTGGATTTCACATCTTTTAGCGAAAAGCAAATCATTGACTACTTCAGCAAGACAGCTGGCAACACGTGTGGTCGATTTCAGGCTAGTCAGTTAAAAGCCTATCCTACTGAGAGTCTTCCAACAGTTGAGCCCGGATGGATGTTCTTGAAGGCTGGGTTGCTTGGCCTATGTCTAGCTTTTGCGCCAAAGCCTTCATCCGCTTTGCCCCTCAGGACAATGGAGCTACGGCAAGATTTCCAAGGTCAAAGTTCAATGGAAGTAAAGCAAAATAGCTCAATACCATTTCTTAAAATTACAGGAACTGTGAAATCGGAAGAAGATGGTGCTCTGCTGCCCGGGGTAAATATTGTGCTGAAAGGAACGATGATAGGCACGATAACTGATGAGAATGGACAATTCAAGTTTGATCATGACTTGAAACAGGGCGATGTGCTTGTATTTAGTTTCATCGGACTTAAAACGCAAGAATACGTTGTCCCAGCCTCCCTAAACTCTTCATTAGAAATTGTGATGAAGCTCGACATTGATACGATGATGATGGGGGAGATTGTCGTGGGGAGGGTGTATGTAACTCAACCTACTGGCTTGCAGAAAGTGTGGGGTAAAATCAAAAGCATCTTTTGATGAACTATTGGTTAAGTTGGATCGTGATGATGGGGATGGCCTGCCTTAGGGCAGGCCTTTCTGCTCAACCCTTTGAAGAGAAAAGCGAAGACTACCATAAAGCAGATAGTATAGCGGCCGCCTATGCGGACTATCCGCTTGCAGATGTTCGCGACTTGTCGCTGAAATTAACCAGACCTTTTACCAGAGAACGCGACAAGTACCGCGCAATCTTTCGATGGGTGTGTGATAACATTCGCAGTGATTACAAGTTGTATTGCAAGGTAAAGCAGATTCGTAAACGCTATCAATCAGACCCGGCTTCACTCGCCATCTCGAGCCAAAAAATAAATAAACAGGTATTCACGCACCTTCGCGAAAATCGATCCACGATCTGTACTGGCTATGCTTACTTACTAAACAGTTTGGCACAGCATGCGGGTCTGACTTGTCGCATTGTAGATGGGTATGCTCGCACAGCTATTACAAATTTAGAGGGTAGCGGCTACCCCAACCACAGTTGGAATGCTATTCGGATCGACAACCAGTGGTACTTGAGCGATCCCACTTGGGCAAGTGGAAGTACATATGAGCCCATGGGGATTTTCATTCCACGTTTTAACGAGTCTTATTTTTTGGTGCCACCCCCATTGTTTGTGCACAGCCACTTCCCGCTTGACACAGCTCAATTGCTATTGCGTGAGAAGCCGACACTTTCTGATTTTTTGAGTGCACCGTTGGCCTATGCGGCCAGCTATGAATACGAGCTAAGCATGGTTACTCCCAGACAATTTTTCTTGACCATCATGAAGGAACAGTCACTGTCCATTACGGTAATCAAGGAATGTGGAAAATCCTTTCGGAAATTATCGCTGAATGTAAATGATAGCGAAGTTGTCGTTCGGCAAGTAGATCCAACAAACCCGGTAGAATCTGTTTACACGCTAACACATACATTTCTCACTCGTGGCTATGTGGCCTTGCACGTACTGGTAGATGGAAAACCTGCCTACAGCTTTAGCGTTAAAGTGAAGTGATGACTAAAAAGAACCGGCTGTTCGAAATATCGTCAGGGAACGGCTGTACCTGTTTTTAATATTTGACAATCTTCATCGTTTTTTCGCCATCGATTTTCAATGTATAAATTCCTGTAGGAAGAATAGACAAATCGATCGAATAATCTAAAAGTTCACCGTATACAACTAGTTTAGCTGCGTTATCGTAAATGCCAAAACGACTTCCTATTAAATTTTTTGAGGGGTATATCGTAATACTCTTGTCTGTTGGGTTGGGAGCAAGTGTAGTTTCCTGATAAACGCTTGTCTCAAAAAACTGCGAAGTGTAGGGAGCTACTTCGCTGAGGCAGTTGATGTGAACTCTAGCTTCATATCTACTGGCAGGCCTAAGCCCGGCCAAAGGCAATGTAGTGGCTGATGTCTCGGTAGTTTGCCATACGTTGCTACCCACAATGGAAAAATCAATAGAATACGGAACCCCACCGAAAGTATCGTTCCACGATAACTCGGCTTTGGTATGAGTTATGTTACTCACCGATAAGTTAAATGGTGTGAAACAGACGGTACTAAAAGTTGAGGTTGTAAAATCTTTGGTGGAGATACATTGAGGAGCAACGTTCACGGTATACTTAGCTCCGGGTTTCAATCCATTCAGCGCTATTGAAGTTGATCGAGTCTGCATGGTAGTTACAGTTCCGCTTGCAGTCAATGCGTAAGTTAATGTGTAATCGCCTGTTTGGCTATCATCTCGCCAATTTATTCTTGCGCTGAAAGGTGTTATCTCGTCAAATGTTAATGATGAAATTTTGGGGCAGGGTGTTGTAAAGGAAGTGTAAGTGAAATCAGAATTGACATTTGTGCAACTCTTTCTTCCTCTGACAAAGTATTGCTTTGCCGGCAGGAGAGGGGATATCTCTCTTGAGTCAGGAATTAAAGTCCAGTTGATGTTATCTGCGCTGTACTCAAGAATGGCGTTACCCGGATACGTGCTTGTCCAACCAACTACTGCCTTGTTGTATACGATACCAGTAACTGTAAGTGTATTTAACTTCGGGCAAAGGGTAGTGAACTGCCGATTATTAAACTGGACTGTAGTATAGCATCGTCCACGAAAACGAAGATCATAAGTGGTGCCAGCAGAAAGACCTGAAATCTGATTGGCAGTTTGAGGAAGTGCAGTCCACTGATTCGTACCAGCCATTGAGTATTGTACCTCAAATGAGCTGAGGTTGGTGGCTTGAATGGTTACAGAAGTTGCAGAGATATTGTTGATTGAAAAGCTGTTTGTATCTACACAATCAGAAGAAAAATCAAGATAGTAGTAATTGGTAAACCCCAGATAACACTGTGCCCGTGCCCTTAACTTGTACTGCGTTGCTGAATAGATGTAAAAGGAGATGGATGGCACTGGGGTCCAGCTATCGTATCCGGACTGGGTGTACTCTAGCTGAAATTGATCTAGTTTGGTATTGGCGGGCAATACAATGGTGGCCGTGTTCATCGATGTAGTGACTTTCATTAGAGAAGGGTCAAGACAGTTCGGTGTAGCATTTTGCCAAATTTCCATTTGGTATCCATCATGAGGGCCGTAGTAGTATGAATATGCAGCAATGACTTCAGGCCTACCATCGCCATTCAAGTCATTTACTGTTAACTGCGGGTCAACAGAATAAGACCCCGTGTTTCCCAACGACATACCGTTCTCTTCAAAGTTTTCAAACGATGAATTCGAGAATGGATCACCACTACCCATTTTATTTTTAAGAAAAACAAATGTTCGATTACGGTTACCCAATAGCAAGTCTACTTTCCCGTCTCCATTTAGGTCTGCCGGCTTTACGTCAAACGATGTGAAATCTCCAGGCAAAACCAAGGGGGTACCGAAACTAATCTGTGGCGAAATGATTTTACTTTCGTGTAGGGTCACTTTTCCACCTGTTGAATACCGAGAGTTTGAAACAAGGTCATTCCGGCCATCTTGGTTGAAGTCTTGAGGAAGGTAGCGAGTAGCTCCGCCACGAGTGGGATCCTGCTTGATTATTTCTTCAAAAACAAATCCTCCTGGCCGACTGTTATTTTTCAATATCCAGAAGTAATTCTTGTTGGTGGCGCTGAGTGTAACATCGGTCAAACCATCGCTGTCTATGTCGCCCGCCACTAAATTAGAGCACCATTCCAGTAAGATTTTCTTGTAGGGCGTACCGAAGTTACTTGCCGATAAAGAACCTTTCGAGTTTTCGTTCCGATATACAGTAAAATAATTCTTTCCTGATTCATAGCTAATGTTAGCGATATCAACGTGACCATCTTGATCGAAATCCTGCAGTACAAATTCACTCGCGCCTATAGGCAGGTCGATAGGAGGACCGAAAAACACGAAACCAGGTACTGAATAGTTGGGAAGTATCCGAAGCCCATATTGGTAATTCGCCACCACATCTTTTAAGCCATTCCCATCCATATCGGCCAGACTCAAATATCCTGATAGGTAGCTGGAAAATGTGTTCCTCACGAAAGACTCTTCTGTGATGTCTCCTCCTTGATTCACGTTTTGGTAAACAGAAAATCCAGGATCATGACGTGCTACAATATCAGGTCTTCTATCTCCATCAATGTCGTCCACCAGCGTTTGAAAAGCACGAACATCATTGATGCCGACTCTGACTTGAAGTTCACCTTTTTTGAAATCGCCTGAGTAGGTTGGTACGAATGCATTGGAAGACTGAGCAAATAGACCCGACTCAGTGTCAAGTAGTTCAATTGGTGCAAGCGATGCACCTGCTGGCACTTTTACTTTTATCTGTGTGGCAGACGCTGACACGACCACCGCTTGAGTAGCTCCGAAGGAGACCCTATTTTTTTCGTTCGTTGTGTTAAAATCTCGCCCAGCGATAATTATCTCTGTGCCTATCATGGCTGCAATTGGGCTGAAAGAAGTGATGACTGGTTTTACCGCTGTAAAAAAGCTTGTAGCGTCAGAGTTAGTAGATGCAAATGCATTAGTGGCAACTAGTCGATAAAAATAATTTTGCCGTGGTTGTAGATTCGTAATTGGAAGAGAAACATCTAGAAACTCAGTCGTGTCGGGTAATGGGACGGAAGCTGTAGTCAGGCCAAATGCAGGCGTTGTACCATACTCAAAATAAAATGAAGTGGCTAAACTGTTGGGATTGATTTGACCATATAGGGTAGCGGTGGTCTCCGTCACATCAACGGTTTGTTTTATCTTCACTAAAGGTGCCAAGGAAATGGTAGTAAACTCAGTAGGCCAAAAGGAGCTTCCGTTTTCGTTGGTGGCTACAAGTCGCAAGTAATATTTTGTACTACTTTGAAGCCCGGTTAAGGCATCCTCTACACTGCCGGTGTATTTTTTAATCGTTGATGAGCTGCCAAAGTTCGGAGTAGTTCCATACTCAAAATGATACGTAACTGTATCTCCTCTTGGGAGAAGGCTGCCTTTTATTTTTACTGTTGTTGCTGTAATGTCAAAGAGTTCGAGGCCTGTAATGATGGGTTCATCGATGACGCCCACGGCATCCCACGCATTGGCCACCGCCTGGTAGGTCGTAGAATTCTTTCCATACAGGTCAGATGTGGCCAACAAAGATCCGATTCGACTATCCAAATAGTCTGACGTATAGCCGAGATATTCAGTTAGATTTCGATAGGCAATTTTAGTGGCAGCCTGCATGCCAATAGAGTTAACCGAATAGCTTGAACCCTGGTCGTTCACACCCGCACCACCTTTGCATAAGAGGTAATACCAAAAGTTTTGTACACCCGAATTGTAGTGAACTCCCCCATTATCTTCATAGCCTTTGTACCACATGTCTCCAAAATAAGTGTCAGGCTGATTTTTGAGATTGGGGTTGCTCATGTCGCGAAGGCCACCATCTTGATAATATTTAGCGACTTGCCATGTGGCTGTATCACCAAACTTATCAAATTCAACAGCCTTACCAAAAATATCTGAAAACGACTCATTGATTGCACCTGACTCGTTGTAGTATTGCAAGCGGGCTTCGTACTGCGTAACGGCATGCGTAAATTCGTGGGCTACCACATCAAGCTCAACCAGCGGGTTATTGTTACTTCCTTCTCCAAAGGCCATAACCCTGCCGTTCCACATCGCATTGTCAAGAAAGCCGCCAATCCGGGTATATGATTTTATTGCACTTCCTAGGTTGTCAAAACTATTGCGGCCATGTTTCTTGAAGTAGTATTCAAATGTCTGCTCAGCGCCCCATTGAGCCGAAACTGCAGTTCTGTAGAACGGATCGCTGTAGTTGTTGTCTCCGGAATAATAGTCGTACACTTTATGAAACTCCCAAAAAAGAAGCATCGATATCACGCTCACATTTTGAAAATCATAGGTGCCAACAATTCCTCCGTGTTCTGTTTGGCCTACCAATCGCGATGAGCCCACATCAAATTTCTCAACCCTTATCGCCTGATTCCCATAGTAATGTGTTCGCCCTGTTGCCGTTCCATAGGGTAGGGCAGGTGACTCTTTTTCGCCAGAGCAACTGTTTACCAAGCTTACTTTATTAATTAATTGCCCGTTGCTCGCATCAATGGAAACCCTCCATCTTTCGATTAGCGATACATCTATATCGAACTGAAAAGCAATAGAAAAGCTCTCAGGTGTAAAGGTGAAATTTTTAGAGACAATCAATTTTTTACCTTGCTGGACAGTGGTATCTTTTGTTTGCAGGTATTGTTTCGCCAGTTGAACCGCTTGTTGTTCGCTGAGTGTAGTTCGTGGGTCTATGCTGATACTTCTTACCGACTTTCCATTGGCAGAAGTAACAAAACCATTTTTCTCATGCACTCTATACACCATGCCTTCCAAAGGGATGCCTTCGTAGTTTTGCTGCAAGAGGCGATGTCTCATTCCCAGGTTATCGATGTTGGTTTCTATTTCAGTAAAAGTGTATTCGGCCGGTATACCAAAGTATTCATTGATGTTAGCAAGAAAGGATGAGGAAGTTATAGTGCCCTCCTTAAACTCAATCGCACGTGGCGGTTCGTTTCGGTTGCCGTAGTAAAGCTTACCAGTCTCCGTGCTGACCGAACTGATCGATTTAGATGCAACTCCAAAACTCTGCTGCGCTAGGATACAACCTGTAGAAAAAATAGTAAAGGCAATGATCAAAATTCTTTTATACATCGCTGTTTAAGCTAAGGATTCTACGTTGAATTTATGGAGGAAAATGATTTGCACTTGTCTATTTCTATTTAATGATATGCACCCAGCTTTTGCACGTTGTGAGATCGCCCACCTTTAGGTTAAAGTAATACACACCACCTTCTATATCGCGTGCAGTCCAATCGTTTTTGTAATCGGCAGACTCAAAAACATTTTTTCCCCAGCGATCAATCACACTTAATTGCAGGTTAAGCCCAGCCGACTTTGGATCAACAACGTTTGGCCCGAGCCCCACCTTAAATGTATCATTGAAGCCAGGTGAGGACTCAGGAGTAAACACATTAGGTACAAATAACTTAAAGATCGGCAGTTGCACTTTCTCTTCGAAAATACAAAATTTGTTTTGTGCTGTAAATTTTAGTGAATACAAACTATCTTTTTTATAGGCGTATGCCACTTCGGTATCTCCGGAACTTGTTCCATCGCCAAAGTCGAAACGAAAAGTAATGCCTTCCATCGGGGGAGTTAGATTCTTGACCAACACTGTCGGGCGGTCGATACAATTCGGTTTGATGAGATGCTGCCATTCTAAATCCACCTTACTCACTACACTTACCTGTATTGTATCTTTTTTGGTGCACCCATTCGCATCGGTGACTGTGATAAAATATTGAGTTGTTTTGGTTGGCTGCACCACTGGCGAAGGGCTGGTCGAACTAAAGCTGCGATCCGCGGTTGACCACGCGTAGACACTTCCGCCAGGTGCTGTCAGCTGATAAGTAGTTCCCTCACAGATTTCAGCATCATCGCCCACTTTAACTTTATTTCTAAAATAGTAGATCGTTTTCACAACTGAATCGACCTTGTTACAAGTGTTGAAATTAAAAGCTTTCAACACAACTCTATAGATACCTTCTTGTTGGAATTTATGAACAACAGCGGAAGTGTCGCTTTTTGTTTTCGACACAATCGTGCCATCTCCAAAATTCCAGGTAAAGTTATCACCCTTTGAGCTGAGGTTTTTAAATCGAATGCCATCTGGATAGCAGACATTGTTGAAGCCCGGTTTCGAAAAGTTCACATCATAAGTTTGAAAAAGCGCCCGGACATTTTTGTTAACGGCAATGGCCAGAGTATCTTTTTTAGAGCAACCATTTGCGTCAACTACGGTGACATAGTAAAGAGCACCATTTTGTGGCCAGATAAGGGGCGAGGGTTCCAATGAAGAGAAGTTACCTTCGCTGTTGGTCCACCTATAGCTCACGCCACCGCTTGCCGTTAGCCGGAAACTTTTCCCTTCACACACAATGGCATCTGGCCCCGCAACAATATTCGGTCTAAAGTAATTAATCACTTTTGTTATCGAATCGGTTTGGCTGCACGTGCTCAAATCCGTGATTTTAAGTTTTACCCGGTATTGCCCCGCTTGCTTGTAGGCATGAATCAGTGATCTTGGATCTTCAGGTAGTTGGTTGATAATCGTGCCGTCACCAAAGTCCCAAACAATGTTTCGTCCACCCGTACTTTGGTTTTGAAATACAATCGAATCAGGGTAACAAACATTGTTAAAACCTGGCTTTGTTAACGCTAGGTTATTGGTATCGAAGTTGGCTCTGAGGGAAGACAAATCGAATTTGAATGCAGCATTATTACAATTCTGACTTCTGTTTAGTCGCGATTTAGCGTTTGAAGTTGTTGGAAAATCGGATGAGGGCAGGCCGGTCGTATTACCAAACTGACAGCCCGAACATACTGCGTGGTATACAATGCCAAACTTATCGAAGCGCGAGGTGCCGCCATCGACATGCGTCTTTGAAGAGCCACCACCCAGGTAAGTGGAATAGACTAACTGTGTTGCGTTGCTATTCAATACCATAAAGTAGAAATCTGAACCTGATGTTGTTTTCTGATAGGCATCGTTGGTAACGGGCATCCCAAATGTTGTGCTTTGCCAAAAACCAGTGCTTGGGCTGGAGTTAACAAAACCGCCCCAGCCCGCCATATAAATATTATCGCAGTCGTTCACTAAAAAAGCTGTTGGGGAGATGTTAGGGATGATCAGTCCGCTACCAGACCCCGAGCCAAAGACAGTAGAGAACTGCAAGGTGGATAGGTCAGCGGAAAATTTCTGAAGAAATTGTCCGCTGTTTGGATTATGGTAAACACCAGACGTTACTGGCATTTGCCCGGCCGTTTGGCCATAACAAAATATATTCCCGTTTGAATTCAGGTCGATAAAGTAGACCTGATCGAATAATATCGTTCCGGTGAATGTGGCATTCAATATCGCGCTTCCATCGGCAGCCACCCTTGCCACCCAGCCGTCAACGATGCCTTTGAAGGTTGTTTGATAAGCACCTGTAGTTGTTGGAAAATTTGTACTGGTCGTTCCACCCGCCAATACAATATTTTTATTGGCATCGAACTTTATGGAGTACGCGGCATCAAAGCCCGAGCCGCCCAGATAGCTGGACCAAACGATGGACGATAAATCGGAATTCATTTTGACAACCACACCGTCAGTAGTGCCACCGTTGAAAGAATTGTCAAATCCGTTCACGATGGGGAAATTAGCAGATCCGGTAACTGAACTGATATACACATTCCCAATGTCATCGGTAATCACATCACCTCGCATTTCGTCTCCGTAGTTCACCACCAATGGCCCTCCTGATTGTTTTGGTAAATTCAATCCATCATTGCCCGATCCTCCAAGAAACGTAGACCCAATCAGTCTATCTCCCTGTGGTGAAAGGCGAGTAACTACTATATCCCATTGGTCGCTGGTGTTCAGCACGCGATTAAAAACAGTAGTGCCCAGATTGAAGGTTCTGTCAAACGATCCAGCCCCGGTAGGAAAATCGGACGAACCGGAGATACCTAGTACAATCAAATCGCCCGATGTTTTATCAACCACCAGGCTTGCGGGAGAATCGTTACCTGCCCCACCCAGATGTGTAGCGTATAGAAACCTGGTGCCTACCGAGTCATATTTTATGATGGCCATATCAAAGCTTCCTCTATTGCTGGTTTGAAATGCTCCGGTTGTAGCCGGAAAAAATCCGCCAAGGCTTTGATGTGTAACACCGGCCGAGTAAAGCGTTCCATGTTCACCAGGTGTTGCTGTACTTCCCCAATTGTCGGCTGTAGAACCAGAGTAAGTAGAAAAAATCAATAGTGGGTCGATGACCAGCGTGCGGCATTCATCATAGGCTGCAGGAAATGAAAATGAAACAGTATTGCTTCGTAAATCGTATTCGCTTGCAACGGTTCGTTTGTTATTCTCATCATCTTTCTGGTAAGAAAATGGTATTACTTCTGTAAGCGCACCCACATTCGTTGAGATTTTCAATGCGCCATTTATTTTTTCTACGCCATCTGCACCGCAGTATTCAATTTTGATTTGCGATGGGTCAGCTTGTGGCTGTACAATGAAGTCATATTTGAGATTGTTCCCGCTGGATGACACGCGAAAATCAATTCCGTTATACACATTCTGATAAAGAATCGATGCATAGGCTTTTACGTTGGTAGCCCATCGGCAAGAATCGCTACCCAAGAAATAATTGGTATAGCCATCCAATGGCATTTCAACGATGGCTTTTGCCGTTTGATTTGATCCTAGCAAGTTGATCTGGAAATAGTGCGCTGCGGTTGACTCGTTTGATGGCTGCAAATCAGATTCATTGACTTCCCCGTGACTCGCCAAGTGCTGCTGCTCTATTTTCTCAAGGTCAAGGAGTAAAACTGAAAAACCTTTTGCAGATACACCCACGCGCCCCCCAGGCACCTGTGCTTGGAAATCAATACTCTCATTCCATTGGCCTTTGTTCTCCATAAAACGAAGCCCGTTGGTATTCTGGCCGATGGCGCAGAATGAAATCAATAAAAGGACGAGAGTTAAGCGCATACCAACTCAAATTTACCTATTTCTAATGACGCTGGAAAGGCATCGTCAATTCGTTGAAATTTATAGAATCTACATTTCCGTTATTTCTAACTTGTATCCCTTCCCATGAACATTTGTAATTCTAAGTTCGGGATCGCGACTTAATTTCTTTCGAAGTTTCGAGACAAACATATCCAAACTGCGACCGGTGATAACACCTTCATTGAGCCAGATTTCCTGCATCAGCGTTTCGCGCGGAATGAGTTCACCAAAATTTTTATTAAGTAATTCGAGAATCTTATATTCTTTATCGGTGAGGCTGATCACTTCAGTCCCCAATAACAAACGCTGACCTTTCGCATCAAACAAAAATTTTCCGATCACAGACCCTTCCGGCAGCGAATCAGCCAATATCACCTGGCTTTGATGCTGCACCAGTGCAGGTGTTACATTTTTCCAAAAACGCCCAATCAAAAAAGTGATACCCAACAGCACGAGTATAGCGCTAAAAACCATGATGAGAAATGGATTGTCAAAGATTCCCATTTTGAAGTCGTTATCTTTTTGGCTGGGTTCCAGGCGATCGATTTTAATTGATTTATTTTCTGTACTCAACGGATCGTTATCTGCTTGTTTCCGTTCCACGTTCTCATCGTTCTTGTATAAATCGGGAAAGGTTATTTCGATGGTGTAACATCCAGGTAGCTGACCTCTTCCTTTGCAGGGCAAAACATCGGGTGAAGTATTACTGACCTGAAAGCCATACACAATACCGGCTTTCAAGCAGTCATGTACTGTAACTGTGTAGCCGGATGGGAACTGTGTTTTAGGCAGCAGGGTTTGCGACAGCACCATAAGCGAGTCGTTATTAAAAACCAGTTCTTTTTCGAAGGTAAGAAGAAATGTGCCTTCTTTCGTTTCTGTGACCGGCAACACACGAGAGGTACGATCACCCGCCTGCAGCAACAACCGATGACCCATCTCACGGATGATGAGATTGATTTCCTTTGCCCGTAGGTCGCGGTCGGTACGTTTGGTAAAAGACGAAGCAAAAAAGAGAACAGCAACCATCACAAATGCACTGCCGTAAACCGCCACAAATCGGTTATTTAAAAGGCTGAAAGAAGAATTTACACCCATTTACATTCTTTTTACAATTGATTTACCATGAAAGGCAACGCGGTTGCGTACGTTTGAATATGCAAAGGTAAAGCAATTTTTCTTTGTTAAACTTAATGCTATAATGAACATGAAAAAGATCATTTACGCGCTGATCTTACCGCTGGTTGTGGTAAGCGGACTGTTGTTTGCTAATCGTGAAACTAAAAATGAAACCGCTAAAAAGTCAAACCCAAGGCCTCTCTCTGCTGCTGAACGGGAAGCCGTTTTGAAAAAATGGGAGGCTTCCCCTGACGGTATTATGCACAAAAAATGGGAAGCGTCTCCTGCAGGTCAAAAAGTACTTGCCAGTGCTGCTAAAATAAAGAAGTCCATTAGGGATACTACCAATATGGAGGCTGTTGTCACCTCACTTTCTCTTCCGCCCGGCTCAAGATTAGGTTTCGGAGTGATGGTAAGGATTAATGGTGACGATTATATTATTGCGTTTGGGCCAGAACAATCTGGCAAGAATAATTTCAACAATGAATTTGAGCAACTACATAGCCTGAATGTGAACGACAAAATCATACTTAGAAGCCATAGCGTATCGTACGCGCCCAAGTATGTTTATCCAATAGTAGCGGGCGACTATGTAGAACGAGATGGTAAAATAATTTACAAACGTGCACCTCGCCAAGGCGGTTGCTAAATAAATTATGAACCACATTCACCAAATTTCATGGATTGACAAATTAGTGCTTCGATATTCTCTTCTTTACCAAGCGGCAAACCTTTAAAAACCAAATCTACTATGCGTTACTTACATCTGACTTTTTTGTTTTGTGTGCTGAGTTTCTTTTCAGCTAATCCGGACCTGGAAAATTCATCGTCAACTACCACAAACACCTTAGATTCCGACACTGCCAATTCCACCTCGGCAAATTACGTAGAACCAACAGCAACCAACATTATTTTACAATCAACAAATGGCGGACAAACGTGGCAAGACATTAGCGGTGACTTGCCCGAAAATGAAGAGCCCAAAGACTTTTTTGCTGGGGAATCGGATTTCTACATGCGCATAAAAAATGCGATGTATCATAGTAAAAGCAATCTTACAACTCCCGTTTGGGAAAAAGTAAATGTAGCTGATCTGCAAGGTGCTTCGATTGCTTTTAATCGCTCTGGACTTATGGCATACAATTATGCAGGAGAAGTGTATAAGAAAATACCTGCTACCGGAGCCTGGGTGCCGGTATACACCAATTTTAAAAAGTCTTTATTGCGAACCATTTTCGAAGCTGCTGATGGTTCCCTATTCTTAGGTAGCGATAACGGCCTTTTCAAATCTGTCGACAGTGGAAAAAGTTGGAGACAAGTTCAGAATGAAGGCTGGGTGATGGATATAGTAGAGTCAGAAGGTGTTCTCATTGGCTCAGGCCAAAAAGGCATCATGCGTTCTACCGATAACGGGGAACACTGGGAATGGGTAATCAGCGAGGGTGGCGTGGGTATAGCCGTAGAGCGTATTGATGGTGGGTTCGCGGCCATATCTTACAACACCCTAACAAAATTCAGAAGAATACGCATTTCGTTGGATAGTGGAAAAACATGGAAAGCTATTGATGAAAGCATTCAGCCTTTGCTGTACATTCCATCTTTCAACGGATTTTCAGATGCTGCGTCTATTTCATCTATCAAGCAAATGGGCAACTATTTTATTTGTGGTCATCCAACCGGTATACTATTGTCAGGTGACAAGGGTAAAACCTGGAATGTTGTGCATAAGGGTGTTGAGCAAAAAGTGTTTAAGGTCTTTGCTTCCGGCAATACGTTATATGCTGTGCTAATGAATATGGGATGCTAAAAACACGTCAGGAACTTAGCTCGGTAAAAGTTATATAATGGCATTGCGTGGCGCCTGCCCCGATCGTTTCGAATCGGGGTTAAGTAGCTTAGGCTTCGGGACTAACTCAATCTTCATTGAAAGTTTTTTAGCGCGAGCTTTCAATAATTCAATCTTCATCATTCATCACCGGACTAGGGCAGCGGCACTTATTGGCAAGCTTTGAAAGTGGGAGGGAAGTGCGCCTGCCTGCCGTTAGGCAGGGCCTGCACAATGTGTATTGCTGCTGTGCTGGAAAAAGCAATAGGGATAGTAGCCCCGATGTATAATCGGGATAAACTCCAAGCACGAAGTGTGTTGGCAGGAGCGAGGCCGGATTCCGATGCATATCGGGACGAATAGCCCGGACCGTAGACATTGCCATTTCAGACATAGAAAATTTCGTTAAAAAAGTAACCAAATTGGTTACTTTTTCGTTTATTTGTTGCATGAACATTTACAATCGGAGCTCAATCACTACTTTTTATAAGGAACATCCCGATTGCAAAGCCACACTGGAAAAGTGGTATCATGATGTGGAATCAAAAAACTGGAAAAGACCTGGAGACATTACTCGGGATTTTAATACAGCACGAACTATAAAAAATAGCCGTGCAATTTTTGAGATCAACCATAATGACTACCGCCTAATCGCTGAAATAAACTACCTGAAGGGCTGGGTGTTCATAAAATTTATTGGAACCCATGCTGAGTATGATAAAGTGGATGCAGAGTCGGTGAATTTGTTTAAAAACCAAAAGAGAAAATTATGAAATTCAAAATACTTAAAACAAAAAAGGATTACCTGATTGCCCTGGAGCGCTTTGAGGAAATATTTCAGGCAAAGCCAGGATCACCTGAAAGCGATGAAGCAGATATCCTTTCTCTCTTGATAAAGGAATACGAGGAAAAACATTATGTCATAAAAGCACATAATCCGCTGGAAGCCATTAAGTACAGAATGGAGCAACAGGGTTTAACCAATAGTGACCTTGCTGGGATACTTGGCTTTAAAAGTAGAGTAACTGATATTTTTAATAAACACCGGAAGTTGAACCTTACCATGGTGCGCAAGCTTCACACTCAATTGAATATTCCACTAGAAACCTTAGTGAAGGAGTATTAAGCCCAGTAGTTATATAATGGCATTGCGTGGCGCCTGCCCCGATGTCTCATCGGGGTTAAGTTGCTTTGGCGGAGCCTGTCCCGCGCCTCGCGGGAAGCTTACCAAAATCTCCATAGAAAGTTTTTTAGCGCGAGCTTTCAATAACTCAATTTTCATCATTCACGACCGGGCTGGCCTGCCTACCGTAGCTTCAGCGAAGGTAGGGGCAGCGACACTCTTTGGGCATGCTTTGGAGGTGGGAGGGATGTGCGGCCTGCACAATGTGTGTTGCTGCTGCGCTGGTAAATGCATTAGGGATAGAAGCGGAAATCCCCCGATGGCATTTGAAATGGATACGTGCATCGGGGATTGCAGCGGATAGCCCGTGCCGTAGGCAATGCCCAAATACAAACAATCTTCTAAGAACTAAGAATTAGGTTGCTCCAACTAAACTTTGGGATGCGAGTTTTATAAACCCGATTGTAAACTTTACAAATTGGGATGGCAGTTTTACAAACCGTCTTGCAAAAACAAAGAATTGGGTTGTGAGAATTATGTTTTGGGATGCGAGATTTACAAAGCAGGCTGCAAGAATTACAAATTGGATTACTAGAATTATACTTTGGGAAGCCAACTTTATAAATGCACTTGCGCTAAATTAAAAAACCTCTGGAAACTTTGAGGTTTGTCTCCAGAGGTTTGAAAAGCAACAAGCTTAAATCGGAAAACTGCCCCCGCCTATTTGAGCCATTTTTTAGCAATACAATAGAAAGGATTACTTCATTTATTAGACTTATTCTCTATTTCACTGATATTCTTATTCCTTCGCTATGGCTGCTAAATTCGGGGGCGTACATGCTTTGAATGGTGGTGATACCATTAGAAAAATTGCCTTTGTTGTTCACTCTTAAATCATATTCGAAAACATAAACGCCTTTATCAATCGAGTCAAAAAAGAAGTTGGTGGAAGCGTCTTTGGTGCTCTGATAATAGCCGAGTCCGTCCTTCCATTTGTACTCTGACAGTACATCTACTGGTTCTAGCCCTGAGGCACGCATATCTTTCATGTGCAAAAATTCCATGTATCGATCAGTACCAAGCTCAATCCTGATTCTAATCAGATTGCCAACTTCGAGCGATGTATTTGCATTGATTTCCGTTAGCAACTCCCCCTGAGCGGTGCGGCTAACTAAGAATGCTTTCTTTGATAATCTAAGAGGTGTTTCCGCAGAAGTTATCTTATCAAGGTCTTCAAAATACTGCCAATACAATCCGCCCCATGCTACTCCATTTCCTTTTTTCGTTAGTGAGACTTCGCTCATGGAGGGTTTTATCTCCTCTTTTTTCCAGGAAGTTTTAAAGTAGCCTGTTCCTAATTCTGCTGTTGTTTTTTGACTATCTGTGAAAACTCTTTTGCCTCCAATGCTGCACTCTACTTGGTCTTCTAGTGACAACCAATCTGTCCCATTCAATAACAACGCATAGATTGCTTCGGTGGTGGCTTTCGTGGTTTTCCATTGGCTCGTTTGCTTATTCTTCAATAACCAAAGTCTTAGCTCATCAACCGTTTTTTGCTTTTCTTTTTCTGATAGATTTTTGTCGGCAGATTGGATTTCGGAAAAAGCTTCGATCAAAAGTGATTGTGTTTCAATTGGTGCTTCATTCCAATACCAACCCGATTTGTTTTCTTTCCAATACATACCCATTTCGTCACTCAGTATGCTATTCTCGGCTAAGGATTTAAGAATTTCATTGGCAAACTGACTATTGCTACTCCGAAAATGGATTAACGCAATCATTGCTTTATCGTATAGATTAAATTCCTTCCAATAACGTTGAGATTGTTTTTCATAATACCGCAAGGCAGTCGTAGCTTTTTCAGAAGTCTTGATTTCAGGAAAGAAACTTCGCATATATAAATACTGTATCTGATCATTACCTACATGTTGACGCTCCATAAACTCAGCGACTTGTTGATTTCCCTCTTTTTCATTTCTTGATTGCGCTCGTATTGCGTTGGCCTGAGTCAATAGGCGATCATAATCTTGAATTGTCTCTTGATCTAAGTAAGTAATCGCTTTTTGAAGCATGTCTACAAATTCATTACTGGTTGATATCTGTAGTTTTTTCAAGTGACCAAGCCCTGAAGCAATGTGTAAAGTGATATATCGACTTGGATAAGTGTTTCCACTGAACCAAGGGAATCCGCCATTCCCCATCTGCATTTGCTGAAGCTTGTCTATCGCAATTTGCAATTGGTCTTTCATCTTACTTAGGTCAAATAGCAAAGCAATCCTTTTCTTTTGCTCAGATTCACTTTGCGCATCTCTAAGCCAAGGCGTCTCTTGAATAATAATTGATTTCAATTCAGCATTGTTCTCTAAGTTGCTTATCAGTGAACTGGAAGATGCCCACTGATCGAATACTTGTTTGATCTTGGGGTTACTGTTAGCCATGTGACTTGCCAATAGGTTGGCATAATATCTAGCAAATGTTTGTTCTGCACACTCATGCGGAAACTCCATTAGGTAGGGGAGAGCTTGAAGAGCATACCAAGCAGGATTAGAAGTGATCTCTAGCGTGAGCTGATGCTGCTGGAGTGTTGGTGAAGTTGTCGTTTTCAGTTTCTCTAATGTGTGTGTTTTAGTCTGGCCAGCTTTTACCTGCATGGGTATCGTTTCTGTTACTAAAACTCGGTTGGACAATACGGGTAGTGCATTTTGTTCCCCGTCACTAAAGTTACCTGCCTTTGCAACTACTTTATATTGAATGGCATCAATCCCTTCTGGAATTTTTAGTTTCCATGCTACTTGTGTATTACCTTTTGGGTTCACTTTAAAAGGCTGATTCCTGTTTATATTTCCGAGTAGATTGTCTGCTGATACGCCTGATACCGCATTCGTTAATTGTAAGGTAATGTTGCCAGATTTATTTTCACTAGATAGGTTGCTGATTTTGGTTGAGAAAATGATCTCATCGCCCACGCGCAGGAAGCGCGGTGGATTGGGTGTCACCATTAACTCTTTTTGAGTAACTGCTTGAAGGATTTTCGTTGCCGTTAACAAATCCCTTGTGTGCGCCAAGAGTTGAAGTTTCCATCTTGTCAATGCTTCTGGTGTGGTGAAACTAAACTGTATTCTCCCATCTTCATTGGTATTTAGATGAGGAAAGAAAAAGGCAGTTTCTTTGAAATCCTTTCTAACACTTACTTTAGCAAGTTCTTCATCTAGCTTTTTCTGCCCTGATTTGGTAGTGATAATAACAACGCCATTTGCGGCTCGGCTACCATAGAGTGCAACGGCAGCATCACCTTTTAAGGCTTGAACAGAAGCTAAGTCATTTTGATCTATTTTGGAAGACTCCACAATTACACCATCAACCACATAAAGTGGCTCCTGATTTCCATTTAGCGCAGCATTTCCTCGAAGAATTAATTTGGCTGGGCCTCCGGGCATGCCTGTAATCTGGACTCCAGCAACTCTACCTTCTAATTTAGCAAAAGAGAAAACCTCATTTAGGCTATCGGCATCAACAATACTCGATATGGCGTAGCTTAATGATTTCTTTTCAACAGGAACACCGTAAGCCGTAACAACCACCTCTGAGAGTTGTGTAACATCTTCGTGCATCGTTACATCCATCACATTCTTTTTGGTAACCTTCGCCTCTGCTGTTGAGTACCCAATAAAACTATATACAAGAATGTCGCCTTTATCTGCCTCAATGCTGTAGTTACCATCTGCATCTGTAACGGTTCCCATCGTAGTGCCTTTAACAATAACATTTACGCCTGGCATTGCGCTTCCATCACTTGCTTTAATGGCGCCATACACAAAACCTTTTCGAAGGCTTTTATTACTGCGCAACGACACTCTTGATGGATTGTCAGCGTCATAACCATCGGAATAAAGCCTTTCGAGATATTGACGATTGATATAGCCGTTGCCACTTATGGTAAAGCCAAACCAATCGAACTGATCATAGTATTGCTTGGGAATGGAGTTAAAACCGTAGTTCTGATTTTTAACAGTGAAAATTTCGTTGCCAAAACTTTGGTTAGCTGATGAGTGATGGTAGCTGTAATAGTGATTTTGAGGAATTGGATTAAAAGTCCATTCGTGTGGCTTAAATTGATCGAGCGAAGCATCGTACATAGATGCAAGCACTTCAGCTTCCTTTTTGGTAGCATCGTTCCCTTTTATTTCAAAGCTCCACATTTGTTTTGCTCCGGGTTGTAGTTTGTCCTTGAAGGTGATCGTCTCGATTTCAATTTTATCTTTTATGGTAATGATCGGAATCGTTTTATTAATTTGTAAAAAGGAGTTATAATTTACCCCGCTGCAATTGACACCAAAACCATCTCCCATATTTTCGGTAATGGGAATGCTGATCTCTTTAAAATTACCAGAAAAACTTTCCACATAGGTCTTGGTAATCTTATGGTTCTTTTCGATATCAATGGTTAATGTGATGTCCGAAGAGGCGGAACCGACTTTTAACTTTGCGACATCCCCAATTTTATAGCTTGGTTTGTCCAGTTGAAATACCAACAATTCATTATCAGCTATTTCTTTGCTGCGCGAATCCAAAACTTGAAACAAGTGCTTTTCAGTGATATTATTTCCCGCATCATCAGTTGATGTAAGTTCCATTAGGTAGCTTCCTAACGGCCAAGATTTGGCCACTTTAAATTTAATTTCCTTTGATGTTTCTGTATTAAATGATTCCTCGGCTACTTTGATTCCTCTGTTTCGTTTTGCAGGGTCATCAGCATCGTTGTAAGAATCGTTGGGGAAAAGGGCTCTAAACTCCTCTTTTAATAATATAGGTGAATCAGGCTCCTCCCATGTTCTTTTTCGCATAGGTGAACTAGGGAATTTCAGTTTATAGAGTTGAATCACTCCTCTTGCATGAGCTGTTTGACCATTTAAATTCTCCACTGATACACTCGCTGCATAATCTTGGATTCTTTTATCCACCACATTGGCAGCATTTAACGTAACTAATAATGAATGGTAGCCCACCTTTACATAGGTGGTTGCGCTACGTGTCTCCCCATTAATATCTGTTACATCCACCGCAACTTCATATTGAAAGACTGGCCATGATTCTTTAGAAACAGTTTCGTCTGGAATAGCCGTAAAATCAATTTTAAACTCTCCGACATTATTAGTTGTGCCTTCGCCTTCCGTAATCTCTTCTTCATTGGATGTATTTCGTGAATTGTTCCAATAGTACCATTCAGGATAGCGAACGTTTCTCTTAACTCGATAACTAATTTTTGCATTGCTGATCTTTGAGCCATTATAAGCAATTGCATTTCCCGTTAATGAAATGGTATCGTTCAATTTGAATGTTTCTGTAACGGGTTTGAAAGAAGTTTCAAAGGTCGGCCTCTTGTATTCTTCTACAGAAATGGAAAGGTCATTATACTGAAAATTGTTTACCCTATCGTAAAACCTTGTGTCGCCTTCTGTATCTTCATCGGCATACAATCTATATTCTCCATTTAAGCCAGACGAGGGCAATTTGAATTCTCCACTAAACGATCCGAAGGAGTTTGTTTTCAATCTCAATTTCTCCACCTCGTTATAGTTAACATCTTCTACAATTACTTCCACATATTCACCTGATACTACGGTTGATTTTTTTCCTTTCGTCTTGATAAGAATTCCTTTAAAATATACCGTCTGTCCAGGGCGATAGATGCTTCTGTCGCTAAATAGAAAAGTCTTCGCATCAAAATCTTCATTTTCGTCATCTTTCCCATCGTATGATTGCTTAACATAGTAATCGCCCATCTTGGCTGTATCGGCCTTATAAGTTACGGTTGCTTCTATACCACTGCTGTAAGATTTCCCCCTTTTCACTTCAGCAAAACCATTTTCATCAGTTGTTGAGTGCTGATCAACTACTGGCTGGTTTGAATTTGGATATTTTGATTTGAAATGGATATCTGCTCCAACTATCGGACGCCCGTCGTTTCGGTCAACTACTTGGTATCGATCCTTGTCATCAAGAGAAGTTTCAATAAGTGCTAGGTTGGTACATTGCAGCATAGCGTAAGCGAATATTGGCGCTAACATTTTTTTCTTTTCCAATACCTGCGCAACGAGAAGATACTCTCCTTGTTTTAGTTGAGGCACTACTATTTCAGTAGTATGTGCTTGATAGTCTTTTATCTTTATTAAACGCACCTTCCAATTGGCTTCGGCCTTTAGTTTAGCCAACTCTATCAATTTAACAGAGTCATTCATAGATTGGTAGAACTTTTCGGCATATCCTTTTGATATTCGGAATGCTGAAAATGAAAGACTATCAATATTTGTGTAACTGACTAGAATTCTAGAAAATTTGTCAATAGGTATAAATCGTTCTGTGGTTAGTTCTAATCGAGAAACCAAAATATTCTCTTTGAGCAAAAGACATTTCTCTGAGCCCTTACCACTTGGAAATTTCCTGACAACATTTTCACAAATCTGCAAGGCCTCTTTCTTTTTGAATTGATTTTCTATATTCGACTTTGGTCTATACAAACCTCCCTCTTTGTAAAGTATGGAGGCCAACTCAAAATCTATCAATGATGAAGCTGGGTGACTTACATGCTCTGCTTTCATCCTAGCCAAAGATTTTTTATAGAGAACGGATGCATTGTTGAACTGCCCTTGTTCTTGAATGAACAGCAATCTTTCCAACTCAAGATTTATATAGGCTGTCGGATCTTTGTCATTTTTATGAAAAGAGAGTAGGTTTCTGTATATCTTCAATGCCTGTAAAAGTGGGGCTAGACTGTCGGAATCAGTTAGTGTGATTTTTTCGAACTCATCAAAATAGTGCTCATCACTCAGTTTAAAATGAATAGCGGACTGGACGATACCGCTTTCATTTGTTTTGTAGAAATCCAGTGCGTTATGGGCTAAAAAATCAAATAGGGTAGGGCGATAGTTCTTGGAATCCATTGCTTGCGTAAGAATCTCTTCGATGCTGGTGAGACTTATCTTCTGAAGCAGCACTTCGTTCTGTAAAGAGTTTTGGTTGTGTTCGTGAATTTCCAGAAATAATTGGCGTAAATCCCATGTTCGAAAGTCAGTTGCATTTACTTTTTCCGATATTTGAGAGCGATCATAATAACGCCCGCGATTTTCTTTAAAGTGTTGCCAATAAATATTGGCGAGTACGGATTCCAATACATTCTTGAGAGGAGATTTGCTGCTGCTTATCTCTTTTTTAAATCTATTTACGATACCCAATTCAGCATCTTCTTCCAGTGAGAGGGCAAACTTGGATTGATAGATCAGAGCTTTGGTTACTTGCGGTATATTGTTATCTGCCTTGGCTTTGATGTATATTGTATCCACCACAGCAAGTGCCGATTTGGGTAGGGCTTTTAGTTCAAATTTGTAAACCCTGCTCCAATGCTTTGTGTAGAAGTCAACTTGAGCAGAACTTTTATAAGATGTAACAACAACTAAAAAGGATAGGAGTAGAGCTGCTTTCATGCGTAGAGGTTTAAGTTATTGCCATCAGGATGCTAGATTGAGAGCAATTCCATAAAGAAATTGAATTTTTGCAAGAGTTTTTATTTGCGCTACCTTTTTTAATCCAAGCTCACATGAAAAGTAACATGTTTATCAATATGAGTGGACGTTAAAGATCGGAATTGAATTCTGTAATAAAAAAACGTCTAAAAGCTTTGCGGTTTACCTCCCAAGGTTTTAACAATGTTGTGACCACAACCTCGGCTTTCCTCCAAAAGCATGGACGGCATGACGTCAAACCTAAACCTGAGCGATTGTTACCCCCGAGAAGCTCGGGACAGGCACCCACCGATGCGGACACGAATTATGTATAGTATTTCGGCAAACCAAGTTGTCGGTTGAGCCTTTTAATCCAGTGCCCACAAGTTCAACCATGCACCGAACCGAGCGATGGATAAAGCATGTGTAATGTAGGCTTTGGGTTGAGTGTGGCATGTGCGGCCTGTATTACTTATGCTTGGCGCGTGGGTTGACCAACTGCGCGGTGGCAAAAACTTTTTGCACAGAAGGCTTATTTTAAAAGCCGCTCAATGCCGTGGTGTGGGCTTCTGGGCCCGTAGAAGCGCGGCCTTGAGCGGCTATCTACACATAACGTCAAATTATATAACTGTGCGATGGCATGTGCGCAAATCCCGAACTTCAATACGAAGCCTAAAACCCCCAGTCCAGCGTTTGTGATGGCATGTGCGCAATGGTACGCTTGTTTAAGTCAAACTATTTTCCTTTAGTAAGTGCTAAAAAATTGCAATTTAGCACAATCCAGTTAAGACAATTTCCGGAAACGCCCGGTTGCATACATGTATAGTTAAACCATTTTCCGGAATTTTAATCAAAGATAATAATTGGTTAATTCATTTTCCGTAATAGGCGGTCCCGAGGAACAAAAAAGAGGCAGAGCCAAGGGCGATAAAAAGCTGGTTGTTTTAGCGTTGGAGATTGTTGGGAATGGTGTTGGTCGAGCCTATGCAGAGATAATTGAACACGCATCAAGTAAAGAGTTGGGTGCGTTTTTAAACAAATATGTTTCAAAGGATGCTCAAGTGGTATCTTATGAATGGAAAGGGTACACGCCCCTCAAAAAGGTGTTTACAAAACTGGGGCACTTAAACATTATTAAGTTAGCCGATCACTACTTGCTTCGAGGGCTGTTTTGTTATATAATTTATATTATGTTAAATTAAATTTAACCTACATTTGGTTACCGCGTTGTTGCCTTTCTAAAATGTCCAGTGGTAGTAACTCCGTTAGCCCCTTTCACACGAATGCAAGCAGGAATCGATCTTTTTAGGACAAAATCAAGTGCCAGTATTCACAAAAGAATATCACAAAAAATTCTACTGCATGGAGTAAGGGGAATCGAATTTCGGAGGTCTCGAAATTGAAATTGTGGCTACTTACCTCCTTTGGCTTTATAATCAGCGATGAATTTCATCAATTTTGTGAATCCCCAGATCGGTTTAGACAGGTCTTTAATAAATCCCTCGTCAGTGATTGCGTGTACATCGCGGGCGAAAATTTTTCGCTCATCGCGCGTCGTCATTTGAACCATCGCCGCAGCCTGATTTGGCAAATTTACGTACAGTGCGTCATGCAGATGAGTCTCCTTGGTTGCGAGCTTCAGTCGATGCTCAGTAGTCGATCTTAACAGTATTCCACACGGCGGTTGCCGAAATTTCAATAAATCAACTAAACGATAAAGCTGTTGTCTATCTAGAATATCAATGTGATCAATCACCAGTAACAGCTTTTGATGGCGAAGATCTTCACGCAAACGATCTTTTACAACAAGTAGCAACCTATCAATACTAATGGACAGATGGCTCAAGTTAGAAAACTTGACATTCGTTGCGTGACGTAAAATCTCGATGGACACATCACGGATAGAACGTTTTTTGAGGCAGTCAACATGTACAACCTTCACGTGTGATGATGTTCGCGTTAAATCCGCAAGAGCGTGGCCAAGTCCCGCTCCATGTGGAACCTCGACGAATTTGATCCATTTCTTTTGCCAGATGTAAAAGGCAGCCGTTTGCATTTCCAACTGACCGGTTGTGAGAAAGTTAATCATTGGATATTTTCTTTAATTGTTTGAATTTCTTTCTGATAAATCTTGACTTATCAAGCTGCCCGCCTAGGTCAGCTATGTCTGGATCTGCGATCCCAAATTCTTTACGTAACAGTCGACTCGATTCATTCATAACATTAATGACTTTGAGTGGACAGCAACCGATATCGTCTTGCCACCTCCCACCCTCATACAAAAATTTGTCCCGATACTTCGCTTCAACAATCTTTCCCGCCGGTGTCAAAAAGAAAACGTCTGCCTCGGGCTCGTTTGGGTTGATCAACGCGATGCCTCTTTCAAAACACTCCGAAGTCAATTGATAGTCGAAGATGAATTCTGCGAGCCTAAATCGGCATGTCATTTTCTCTGCGATCGCCTCTACCCTACAGAAGTACAAAAGCGCGAATTCGCTAGGCAGTACTTCTCTCGAAAAGCCTTTTTTCATCCGCGAGAAACAGTCCGTTGGCGTTGACCGAAATGATTTGTCACTACTGCCTAAATCGTCAAACGAATTAAACTCATCCAGCACCAGTTCACCAAAGCAACTTATCGATTCTTTATAACTACGTTCGGCAGGTGTGCAAACCAAATAGCTCCTTGCATCTCCCTTAGGAATGATGTCGTATCTGACGCAAAGGTCTTTACGGGTAGCATAGAAGTTCAGGAAGTGTGAAAATCGAAAATTCTCGCAACTCTGGAGCTCTATAGGTAGACGCAGACGGTCAATTAGTGAATTACACTCTTCGACATAACAAGTTAATGCGGGGTCGACGAAAATCATTATAGGAATTTTAAAGTCAGTTTCAATAAGAGCCCGAATTGCGTTCTCGAACTCGGATGATTCCCCGGTGAGGCATGTTTTATAAAGAATGCACTTCGTTGAATAGTCGTAGACCACCAGATAGTTCTCAAAAGACCAAGTAGTGCAGTTGTCTTCATCAATACCACTAAATTCAAAGCGGTATAGGGTGAAACACACCAATTCAAATGGTAGCCACACTTTTACACCCAGCTCCTGTTCTACTCGCTCTCGCATAGCAGTAAGGTTGTTCTCGCTGACTTCAATTTCCTCCAGCCCAGCCCAGAATAAATCCACCATGATCCGGTCTGAGGCTACAATAAAAACTTTGTTCTTGTCAACATCGGGATTGTCGATCACAAAATTGATGAGCAGTTGTTGGTAGGCGACGAAGCTGCGTTGTTTCGCCCGGGTTCGTAAATGAAACAACGCAACCAAATCCCTTGTTGTATCGGGTAATTTTATTTTCCCATGGTACTTTCCGAGCTGTGGTAATACCAACATATCAGGAATAAGTCTAGGGTTGTAGCTCCGGAACCATTGCTCCCACAGGTCTTGCTTTTTTTTGTTGAAAGAAAAAGCTGATCCATCGACCTGAATTTTTGCTTCAGCTAGGATGGGTGCAATGTTATTCATGCATTCCCTGTATTGATAGACTTGCATCATTAATGCAGTTTCGATCGCGAAGAGTTGAGAGGATTTAGTCTTTCTTTCCCCTATCGAGTCATAGTATGGCAAATATTGGTAGTATTGACGCACTGCATTTCTTACCAACTGCATTAAAGTATATTTAAACTTCGCTCTAGCCTCTTTGCTTGAAATTTCCTTTTCATCACGTTGACTCAAGTAATTCAAAATTTTATCCTCGTCTCTTTTGTTAAAGAGTTGATTGTAGATTTCCGGATTAAGTTTGGTTACATCAGAGTACGCAAATTTCAAATTTGGTTTACCTGGCTGGCAGTAAAGAAAGGACCGTAAGAACTTATTTTTTACGAATAACCGGTTGTCCTTTACTTTAAAAGCATTGTCAAGCAACACGACGGGAAGAGAATTATACTCCGAGATTGAAGTCATGATTATAATCCATATTTATTTACTAAAATCTCCTCTGCAGTCATACGTGTTACCCCTTTGGATTTCGGTATTCTTGAAAGTGAATTTGCATAAGCCTGTGGCGGCTCAGGCTTAGTAGCGGTCAAACCGAGTTGCGTTTGTAAAAATGCTCCGTCTGCCCTCTTCTTGATTTTAGCCGCCTCTCTTGACGCCTTGAAATCAATTCCATTCAGTTCTTTGTCGATGGTGTCGTCCATATGCGTGAACAAAGCCTGAAACTCCGCCAATAGCTCACGAGTCTCTTTATTGTAGCACCTGACAAAATCCTTGTGTGATTCCGTGCGATCGTAAAGAGCTGAAGGAACGATGTTGATGTGTTGCATCAAAAAGTGAAAACGCCGAGAACCCATTTGAAAAATGTAAGCACCGCCTTTCGGAGCATGGGGGTCGATATAAACATCAACCTGTTTGCGGAAGAACTTAGTAGCGATTTCTAGACTTCTCTTTTTGTAAAGGTAGAGTTGCTTTTCTTTACGGATAATCACACCACTGCCAGCGATAGTGCAACGGTGTCCTTCAAACGTAGCAAACGCTACTTCTGAATCGGTAATTTTTGCGATGTGATCGCCCTCCTCTGTTGTGAAGAGGTCCATTGGTGATTTACCATTGACAGCGTCAAACTTCTTGTTGTATTCTTGCTTGAGGATGTGCGTGAGAAGGTGAATCATTTCTGATTCGCCTTTGAGAAACATCTTTTTCCGAATATTGACTTGCACCTGTTTATTTGGGCGAGCATTATCTGACTTAGACGTAATGCTTGATCCAATGTACGAACACGACAATACGGATCCTTGATAAAAATTCTGAATTAAACCAAAGAAACGCTCGAGCCTCCCATTATTGTTTGGCTGACTCGATCTGGTAAAATGGACTCCATTTGCTTTGAATAATGAATTAAGGTTGTGAGCTTTTTCGCAAGTGTATGCGCCGAAGCGGTCCATCACAATTTGTCTCGGCAATTTGTTCCCTGTGGTTTTAAAAAAGTCTTGCCACGCCTTCCTGTAGACAACATTGTTTTCTGATTTGCCGAATGCCAACCCTAACACAGCCTTCGTCTTGAAATCGTAAATCACAATGGCCACTAACTGTATTGGCTTCTCAGTTTCATCGTCCGCACAGACAACCTGAAAATGGTAGCCATCAACTCCGACCTGGACCAACGGAGCGGACGGTGGTAAGAATCTCAACACACCAAGAATCTTCCTCTTAAAATCATTTTTATTATCTTTCGCGAAGCTGATTAGTGCTGTTCCCCCTCCTTCCCTAATGAATGCTCTTATAGCCGTTGAAGAAATACGCGAGACGCCCTTCTTTTTCACTTCAGGGTAGTCGGATATCAGGTTATCAATGTCTCGACTGATTTCCTTGGAGGAAGTCTTGGTTGGTTTGCAAGTTGCGTACAAGATCACCAAGTACATAAGTACATCAGTCCAAAGGCTCCTCTGTGGAAGCTTCTTTCCCCTTCCCTTATTAACCAGAGTTTTTAGAATACCATTTTTTTTTGCCCGTTGAACATACTTGCGAAACGCTTCTTCATTCTTGAGTGGTATTCTATGATCGGGTTCTTTAGTTTGTAATGAGCCATCTGGAAGAACGTTCAACTGTTCCAACACGTATTCCTCTTTCCAGGCACGCTCTGACAACAAGATTTGAAATACCAGATTCCTATCAGTGGAATAATTGGCAATAGGCAAAAGGATTTGTAAGTAGCTGTAACTGATCGCCAGTTCAGTTCTTTCACGCTCGTTGTAAAACAAAAACTCAGAAAAATGATGCAGGTGGTCTTCATACGATTCCTTTGCGTTAGCCAGCATACGTGTGTACTTATCAAGTTTTCCCTCTACTGTATCACTAGATGCACCGAGGTCAATGCGGGGGGTTATTGCAATCTTGACCATCTTGCTTCGTTCATTAATACACCATGAAATATTCCCATTCTAGTATACCACTTAATGTGATCGTAGAATTCTGAACCACTATTGCAATTAATCTCTCCGTGTCTTTTTTGTAGTAACAGTGTTCTATAGATATGTTCCGGGTGATCACCATCATCCCAGTATTTCTTGATTACACGCAGTAAGCATATGGTTAGAGCTTTATTGAATGCTTGAGTTTTGCTCATGTCATAACTTCTGAAATCATAATAGTACCTCTTGAAATCCCCAAAACAATTCCTGAATTCCCAATCAAGCTTCTCTCGAACAGCGCATTGGTCAAAGGATTGGTCCACTCTGTTCTTGGCATAGAGAATTGCACGAATCATGTCGATATTTTCATCCGTAGTTGGGGTTATATCAATGCAACCATGACCTGCTGTTTCACAGGTTTGACTTGACTGTTGCTTGATCAAGTAAGGCATCGCTGAGGCGTTGAACTGATACCTCGATAAATCCAAATTGAAAGTTAGATTGGCTAGAATAAATTTTTTTAAAATTTTCATACTTTAAGTGTTAATAATTTGAAGGCAATAATTTTCCTGCGCGGTCATTTGTTAATGATCACTTGTTCAAAGGAATGCGACCGTCCTTCTGTGTTGATCAAGCAAGAACAAATTTTTTAGGATTTTCATGGTTTGTTGGGTTTAGTAATGTGAACACAATACATTTCCTACGCGGTCAATGATTATTGATCGCTTGTCAATCTAAATGCAAGTCATTCCCGATGCTGCTGCAAGGCCTTTGCGAGATTGGGTCGGACGGTTACGGGTCTAGGTTAGGAAGTCGAGACAATGGTATTTCTATTCATAAATCAAAAGTTAAAAAAATGGTTGACCAGATATGTTTAAAAAAATAGATTCAATTATTGAAATCTGAGTTGTAAAATATCTAAAATTCACTCCCATCCTTATTAAACTAAAACTCGAATAACTTGCTGAGCAAGACTAATTCAGTTTTTCTGTTCATCAAAACATACACAATTGGCCCCTATATCACAACAAAAAATATTGCCCGCAGTTGGTGCGCGCATAAAGCAAATAGAAAGAGAATCCCCTTCGAAAATTGCTAAATTAAACTAAAACTAGAATCGTGGTGAGTTGATCTCTTGAACTGGAAATCAACGCGGGTAGGACGATCCCAAAAAATCAAGAACAAGCTGTTTTTTGGACGTCAGGACGAAACTGGGGTTATTTTTGATCATAAGCAAGTATTATTCATAAAAAAAGTATTAAATCTTTTTTTGGCGAAGGATATTGTTGATTGTGTATTAAATTTAAGAATGCTTAGAACAAAATTGCGGAAAGCCAGACGTGACAGAGGCTTAACTCAGAAAACGCTTTCGGTTCTTGCTGGTATTAGCCAGCCACTGATCGCGAAGTACGAATTGGGCCACAAGCCTTCCATCAATAATCTTCGTAGGATATGTGAAGCATTGGAAGTACCTATTGATTTTTTCAATAAATCAACAAATGAAAAAGAGGCAATTGAATTTGATGAGAGATTTTTTGAATTGATGCTAGAAAAGACAAAAAAGTTATCATTGGCCAAAAAAAAAGTAGTTATCAGCGTAATTACAGCACTACTCGATTATCAAAGCCTCCAAGATTCTATAAACGACCCGTACTTCAAACCTAAAAAAGTTGAAAATAAAGTAAAAAGTAACGCCATTGTTGATTTATCTGTTTTGTAGTGGCTTTCATCTTAGAACAGTTTTTATTCTTACTTTACCTAGTCTTTAAAACTGGAACATTTCCTCAGTTGAATAAAATAGGCTGCGCTAGGGGTTAAATCTTTCTCTGTCTTTTTTCTCATTGGAAGTTTAAGCACAGGCCGGGTGGGATGGGTAAGACCATCGAGGCAAAGAAATATGTTAATGTCACAATGTCATATGTCTTGGCGTATGGTTCCTACCTAACTGAAACTTTTGATGATGTCCATCAATTGCAAAGCTATTTATAAATGTAATTTCTAAAAAAAGGAAATTATCGTTTCGTATACCTGATTATGTCAGCTTCCTTTAAAAGACCTTTTCCCTAGTTTATCTGAGTTTCCAGATTCAGAGCCACCGTAGGGATTTTTGAACCTAATAATGGATGGCTCGAATAGTTCAACAGCGCCATTCGAAAGTTCAACCAACGCATAGGTTTTAGTTATAAATGTGCTATCCTCGTTGTAAAACGGCTCCTTGCACCATCCATGAAAAAAGCCATCGCTGATTTTACCCTGCTTTACCAAGACCTGCCGTAATTCGTTTTCTGAATTTTTCATTCTCATGAAATTAGGTTATATAAAGATACAACCCATTTTTATAAAATAAAATTTTTTCAGTGAATGTCACAGAAAAGTATGCTGATATTTTTTGATTCTATGGGACATATTTGGACGAAGAACTATGTTTCTATTCCAGTTTTTCTCTTACGTGTCGATCATAGAAGTTACGATTTAGGCTGTAGCCGGCTATCAAACCTACACTAAGCTGCTTTTCTATTTTATCCTCCTCCCTCCTATTGCAATTCGAATTGTACTAAGGAACAATGTAGTCCAAATCTTCTTTCCATTTCAGTCCGACTTGGATACCAGCCCAACAATTCCCAATAAACTTAGATAAAGGTTAGATAATTGTATAACCTTTTGTTGTGTTTTAATTCCTTGCTTGGTCTCAAATGGCGATCAAATCAAGGAAGTCCTTTGCAAGAGCACTCGGACAACGGATCCGGACTCTAAGACTTAAAAACGGAATCAGTCTAAAACACTTTGAGGCAAAAGAAGACTCAATTGATAGGCATGCTCTATCTGATATCGAAAATGGCAAGAAAGTTCCAAATGTTTATACGCTGTTCAAAATTTCGATAGTCCTTGATATTCCTTTTGAAGAGTTTGTAGTTAATCTCAAGTAAGCTACGCCTTTGTTTTAATCCTCATTCAGGTTTTCCTTAAATACCTGAGATTTGAGAATTGAGCTAAACTGCGTCTAAACGATCATGCAGTGATGAATTGTGGATACAACATTGGAATTCACCTCCTTCGCGAGTATCTTTTCTTTTTGCCTTTACGCAAAAAGAACGATGTTGGAACAAATTCGTCCTTTAAATCAGCGATTTCGGTGTAAATCGGGTCAGCATTAAAAGTTGGGGAGTAAATCAAATTGTAGTCAACATGTTCAAGACCATCTCTAACCTCTGATAGGAACTGAACGGTTGGATTCATAAAAAATAAAAAATCTTATACTTGAACATAACACAAAGTTACGGGCTTGCGGAATAGAAAGCCGCACGTGTACACTTTGCCTGCTCGTAATAAAATCTTCGCCCGCCCCGTCCGTTTGTAGTCAATCTTGACTCATTCAGACTTTGTTTTACGTTTGCGTGCTAGTTCTTCCTGATAGTTCTTAAGCAAAAGTTCGTTTAGCTTTTCAAACTCCTCAAGCTGCTGGATTCTCTTTTCCAGACGATCAGTATCTTGTGATGGAATACTATCGTCATCATCCAAGAGATTAAAGTTCTTATACGCGATTCTTATCGAGTGAATATCATCTGGTAGCCCAATCAAAGACGCTGCTTCCAACCAAGCTTTCGTCTTTTCATCAGTCACTTTCAATGCTGCTTGATTAAGAAGATTTTCCATCCATACTCTCGCAACCTTTTCAATCTCTATAACGCTTTCTACGTAAGGTTTAATAGCCTCGTAGTTCGGATTGCTGTTCGCGAGTTGCTTCAGTTCATGTTCGGACATGCGATGTAGAAATGGCTCTCTATTATCTGGATCGATACTTTCCAGAACCTTTAGGATTGGCTCAAAGCTTTCAAAAGGTCTTTTGCCGCGGGGCAGTTGATTACGATGATCCCATATCTTCAAAATCAGCTCGCAGCATTCTTTTTCTATTTCGGTCTTCTCATCTCCTTTCGGTAAAGACTCGGCCAAGTGAATCTTTTCCGCAAGGTAGTGAGCCATCCAACGCGCAAGTGTATCAACACCTGGCTCAAGGCCTAGCTCTTTCACGAGCATCTTACCCAAGTTGATAATTTTTTCCGATTGTTCTGAGTTCTCCATATTCATTCAATATAAAAATCCGATGCTGGTTGTTCTCGATGTCACGTTCATCTTGTCTGGATCTATTCGAGTATGAAAGTCTCCTTGTAATAGAAACTTCGATAATGAGTTCGCAATTCAACTCTTGATAGAGTTTCTTTAGTGCATTCAAATTAACAGTTAGGCGCATTCCGGCTTGATCGGCTTCATCATCCCTGTCAGAATGAGCGCAAACCCATGACGCGCATGACGCAATACATTCGTTCTTTTCGTTAAACCATTTCTTTCCATCAGCGTCACTCCGGACGGTTATTAAGTCAAGTATTGATTGCCCAATTTTGTAGGAAGGATATTCTACTTTGTTAGCAAAAGGATCAAACTCATCAAGTTCATGTTCACTATTGGGGTCGATGATCCACCCAGACAAATTGAAAATTCCCGAATCAAACTCCATGCTTTCTTCTTTATAATCCGGAACATGGTAGTCATGGGGATCGCTCGCGGTTGTCCATGCACGCAGAAGAGCATCGGATGATGTTTTTGATACCCATGCCGATGAGATATAAAATGTTTCTATCCGCTCACTTTTCCTCTCATGCCAGCCTCCCTTCACAGAGAGCCATCCATTATTCTCAATGGATGTCAAGCAGTTAATGAAATCTATTTCCTTAATTGAAGATTTCCATTCATCAAAGCCTTGCTGTTCTGCAAACATCCATGACGGTCTAACCACTGGAACAGAATCACGGTGATCTGCCAGCCATTTACCATCTGACCGCGTAAGCAAATGTCTTGAGAGCCAATTTTCCCACATATTTCCATCTTCATAAGATGATGATAAAACAGGCATCTTTTGTAATAACCGGCCTGCGACAACTAGCATGGCATGATAGGACAAATAAAAATCCAGATTATCCACCTTCGGATATCTGCCGTGATCATGCCACGTCTCTCGTTCAGAACTGTAGCGATTCCAAATACCTATTCTGGGATCGCTCGCATGTTTTCCATCATAGCTGCTCTTCCATTCCTTTGTCAAAACCATAGCAGCCAAATCCTCAACTTGACTTGCTGGTATCCCAAATACGTCACCCAATGGTTGATACCAATAATGGTCGAAATCCCAGGCAAAGTGATGTTCAATTTTTTCATCAATGAGTTTGTTTGCATGCCAATAGCTATCCGTTCTGAAATCATATTTCTTCTCTTCCAAAACAGGAAACTTGCTCTTTGTTATGTTGGAGAGCACATCTATTGTTTGTGGATCAAATGTTCCTGGCAATTTGGCCTCAATATTAAGGCAGGTATCGCTTGCAAATTTCTGTACAAGAATATGGTCAAACTCCAGAGCAAATTTCTTCAGCAACGAATAGTACATATTCAACCTTTCTGGATGATCTTTTGCCGCTCTGGCAAGTGCAATAAGTAAATACTGGAGGGCATGTAGATTATAGAATGGGAATAAGTTACTACCGAATGCATTGACTTTGTAGTTGTCAGCCCAAGTCATTATTTCATGAATCACAGATGAACAATTGAACTCGACAAGTTTAAGGATGCAATGTGCAGCGCTCCATCTTTCAGTTGCTCGTGGTGAACCCAGCGCAGACCATATTACCCCGGCAAGATTATGGTTGATGTTTTCCGGTACATCAAGCCAGTCTGACCATTCTCCGTCCGCTGCATCTAAATCTATATGCTGCTCAAATCTCTGCAATGCGTAATCCAATAAATGGCTGGCTTCCGCTTCTGTTACGCAACGAGCAGATAATTTTGCATATGCAAAGAAAGTTTCACCACTGTCAAGATCTTTCGTATTGACAAGTCCGGCATTAATTCCATCAATGATAATAGTTTCTAGTTTCTCGTCTGCTTTGATTGCCCGAACAAGCGAATCGAATCCGTAACTATTTGATAGCTCATAGGCGTAACGTTCACTGAATTTGCGAATGATTGCGTCCCATTTTGATGGAAAACTTACTTTCTGTCTCCATTCCTGCGGAATAGATTCCATCACTTCCTGGACATCATACTGGCTGACCTGCGGTGACGCTAAAAGGATGTTAAAAAATTCCTCAAACTTGGCTGGATTCAAACGATTCATGCACTCAGTTAACAAATCACGCACATGCATGCCATGGTGCTCTTCACTGTCCTGCTTGATATGACGATTGACAAGTTCAGCGAAACCATCTGTTGTGAGCATGTCAAGATCTCTGAAGGTATCTTCCCATTTAATTGTTGAATCTGTTGCACGACTAGGTTCAGCCTGCTCTTTCCTGACCGGTTGATCTGGGACTGAATCCAGGAATGAAAAGGCATCCTTAATCCAACTTTTATCGTCAATCCACTCGGTTGCTGTTATTCTAATCTTACTCCAATAACTGATATCAACTCCATCAATTCTATTCAATCGAATATAATCCTGTAAGATTGCTCGTCTTAGCGATTGCAAATCTGTTTTAACAAGGCATAGAGTGAGAAATTGCTCATCTGTTTTCTGATAGAAAAAACGACTCATCGACCAGCCAACCGATGGATCAATCTTATTCGTGTCAAGTAGTTGGTTGATTGTAGCCTTAAGTTCATATTGAAATGTTCCGATATTTCGATCTCGCCAGCGGCTAGCAGCTGACAAACCCATACCATGAGACATTTTTGTACACACCCGCATCGCATCGTAACGGTTCCAATATTTTTCACGATCAACGGTATCACCTACCACTTCTGCGCAACGGATAAACCGATACGCCAAAACATTAGTGGTAACAGCCTTGTCAGAGGCTCGCTCTGCTAATCCAACTAAAGCTTCCCATCGCTGTACGATCTCATCTCCAAATTTTGATGCCATGTCAATTGCATTATCAAAGTAGAAACGTGCGTCATTTGTGTCAACGGTCAATACTGCCCTTGCCAATGCCAGGTATCTTGAAGCAATAGCATCAGGTCCATCACCCTTTATCGACTTGACAATTTCAAACGTTGCTTGCTCAAGATCTGACCGGATCGATGTTAAATGTGCGAGGCGTCCGGCAGCATTTAACAAGTTCAGTCTTCCCGACAAGCTCAAGGTCTCTTTTGGTTTTAGAAATGAATCGTAAAATTTTAGGATATCTTCAGCAGGGGAATCCTTTAATAGCGTAGCAATGGAAGAGCACACAAGTGCGATCTCACCAGGTTGTTGATCGTGACTGCGATATCGTTGCCCCATCGCTTTACTTGAAATTTGGCGAGCTCCAAAGGCAGCATCCATGAGTGGTACCTTTTCACCGACTAAAATCCGTATACGGAGGATATACCAAGGGAGCAAACCAAGTAGAACCTCCTTGAACTCAGTCAACGCATTTTGCTCTTGATAGCTCTTCTTTTCCTTTAAAAATTCAAGCGGAAGGACTTCTTCCAGATTAGGCGCTGACTGATTCAAGAACGTCATGCGAATTGCCAGCGCCTTGAGAAAGACAGGTCGATCGTTTGAAAACCTTTCATTTCCGACACTTCTGTTTGCTCTTTTGGGGATGTAATGCTCTAATACTCCCAATATTTTCTCTGGTGATAGGCGCAAAGCCACGCAGCAGTCAGCGAATGTTACAATGGCATTAGGGATTACCTGCTCAAAGGGGTAAACTTCTGGTTTTTCAATTCTCGCTTCAGGATCGCAAAGTAAGTCCAAGGCGGAGCTCACAACTGTGCCGTTTGGAATTTTTCCGAGTGTCGCCAGCTTACTTATAATGGCTACAGTATAGTGCACATCTGACCGTCCTTTGTAAAGCAGCTGGTCGATTTCGTCAAATCGACCTTCATCCATCAATCTGGTTGTCAGTTCTTGTAACACCTCGAAAACAAATCGGGGATTCAGGAGGTTTAAGAAATCGATGCAGCCATCAGCACCATGGAGGTTCAGCATAGCATAGGCCGTCTCAAGAATATCTTGTTCAGTAATCTTGTCTTCAAAATGTTGGCCCTCTTTTCTTCGTTTACGACTTTCTTCGAAGGCAATGTGAAGCCAATTCACACCCGAACGCAGATAAGCTCTTGCTTCACCTTGATACTGAATTATACCAGAAAGCAAAGAAGCGGTGTAAATATTCTCTGAACCATCCCAGGCTCCTCCTAATTGCTGCTTGAATGCAAGTTCCTGAATCTTCTCCTTGCTCTGAAGTTTTACTAGCAAATCTATATTATCCTGAAGCAGCCCGAGTTGACGTTGGTTGCCGGCCACTTCTTCACCGGCTTTAATAGCCACCTTGATTGCATCCGCAATTTTTTTTGTTTTTAGAGCCGCCTTAAATGCAAACTGCAGTCTGTAAACACGAATTGTCCGCGCATCAATTGGATTATTTGATGGTAAGAAATCATCTCCAAGTGAAACCTCGATCAACTTTTCATACTGCTCTGCCTGGTGATAAAGATTAGGAAGTACTTCAGAGATATAGGTGTTGTCATTCGCTAAAGGCTCCAATAGCTTTACGAAGGTTATAAAGTCTGCCTTCTTTCCAAGGAATGTATTACGGAACCACGTCTCTGTTGGCTCATCTCGAAACTGTACAACAGAGGAATCTAACATCCATAAAGATCTTCCAATGTCTGAAACAAAACTCTTAATGGTTGCTTCATCCACATTTGAGACACAAGCCAGCACGTAAATCGGAATGTGAGGAGGGAGGATTGCCAAACTGAGGCACATTGCGTCAATCTGCTTCTGGTATTCGGCTGGCAGATGAAACTTAGCTTTATCTACTGCTGCGATCAATTGAGATTCTATCAGCTGGTCAACCGACATACCCTCAGGTCCAAGCGATGCTAGTAGTTCCTGTACAGTGTCATACTTCGCATTAAGTGCATTTGCTTGAACTCGAGGATTGGCATTTGTGAGCCTGTGAAACTCACTGCCATCTTGCTCAGAGGCTATTGGAAACCATATACGCAAGTTTCGAAGCGTCTCAGATTCGTAGAACGGATTCAGTTTTAGTTGGAGGATATTCCCGGAAGGTTTCAATAAATGGACTCGCTCTGTTCTACAAAGAAACACAAGTTGGCAGCCTATTGGCATTTGCTCACGAATGAGTTCATGAGCAAAACAATTCTCATTGAGATCAAGCGCCACCATTTCTGCATTGTCAGCAGCATCCAACAAGATGACAAGCTTCGCGGATGCTTCAGTTTTCCGGATTGATTGAGTCGCAACCTCTACACGTTCAAGAAATGTTCTGACGATGTCCTCATCCCTAGTATTTTTATAAATAATTAACGGCCTACATAAGCCCTTTGAAGCGAGTTCGTTAACTATCTGCGTCAGTGCTTGGCGATGCCCATGTCGAGGTTCACTTCGCTTCCTATAATCACCTCCTCCGAAACAATCATAAATAATACCTACCGAGCTTGAGGGGAGTGATTTGATCAACTGTTGACAAAAAACACTTTTGCCTACACCACCCTCAGCATGAACAATTATTGAGGCGTTGGCTGACGTAATTCTATCCTTTAGTATTTCGTACTGAGGAAGTTCGATTACGCCTTTCGCGGGTTCTAGTTTTGAGGGTGCGGGATAAAGATGACGTTCTGATGTTATCTCGAAACGCTTTAAGACATCTTCTCGAACAACTATATTGTTTGATTTCGGCAATACTTTTTCCTGAATCATCCACATTAGGTTATCAACCTGGACCTGATCAACTGGATCTGCTACTAGTTTAGCTAGTTCACGTTTTAGTTGATCATGCTGTGCATTGAAATCACCTTCGCTATCTACTAATGAAAATACTTTGCAAAACCCTGGTAGATCTGCATCCTTAAGACCGGTATACTTTTCTATGGTAGATTTGAAAGTCGCTTCAGGTGTATTGCTATCCGCAATTGCCTTGATGCCATTCCTGAAAGAGTCTGCAATTTTTCGATTGGTGATTATAGTAAATGCAATCACCGGAGCTTGTTTATCTTTCCATTCTGTGTACCGCCTAGCAAATCCAGTTACCGTATCCTGTAGATCACTTAACGTAAATGGCGAATCAATTTGGACAGTGGAGTGTTTTAATTGGTAATAGTCTATTTGCTGTTGACCAGATTTCTCAGAATATTCCGTAACATCGATTACGTATTCGCCTTCTTTGGTTGTATCGTCCGATCCTTCAATGACGATTTTGTTAACCGTAGCATACGGATAAACCAATTGAAGACACCGCCTTGCAGCCCACCGATAGTGAAACACATCTCCAGCTCTAGAATATCCAACGAGATTGTTTGACATAAATCTTAAAATTGGCGATTTGTATAGTCGCAAGATGTATCATCTATTTTTTTATAAAGATAAAACATATTCCGCTTCTGAATATCGGCAGCCATTTATAGCCCGAAATATTAGTAATAGTCAGTAATTATAGATCAAAATATAAGTTTTAAACAATGAAATGTTTACTAACAATTAAATGTACATTTATAATAATTAGTAAATATATTTTTGTAAAACCACTCGCCTCAGCATGTAAATATTTTATGAATCAGTTAATAAAATCAAGTCAAAACATTGTCAGAGCAGTTCCGAAAGCTTCTCAAGTGCTTGTGGACTACGAATATTGGCTGAAAAAGCGATTTGGCAGAACTGGTACATACCTGGCAAATGCCAAAGCATTTTTAAGGACCTACCGCCCTGGTGGCGATGTGGTTTCGCAGTTAGAGGTCTACTTAAGCATGCGCTCCACCTCTCTCCGATCTGTACTCAAACGTTTTAAAAATTACCTGGAACAGCGAGGAATCTATGCGGTTATCAACGACTTGAACGAACCCAAACTTCCCATCAGCAATGCTTATGTAAAAGTCTTTCTTGCATCAGTACAGGATCGGCTCAGGTCGAAAGGCAGCATGAGTACGTATGCGACCGTGCTCAATGGATACTTTTTATTGATCAAGGATGACATCTCGCGCGTAAACAAAAGGACGGCTTCGAAATATATCCTTTCCCCTGCCCTATCGGACTACACTAGGCGTCTGTACAAGACAGTGCTGAAAGCTTTTTGTGATTGGGCGCTATTGTACCAGTCGGTAGTTCCGTCTGATTTATCGCGCGAGCAGAAGCTAATCCGAAGAGCGATGCGAAGAATTAGTGTTCAATCGCTAAAGGAAGTTTCGGCTATCAAGGTTACGCTGCCGCGGAGTCTATCTTCTACTTACCATAAGGATAGCCTGACACTGTTGCAACGCGAACGCCTGTTGAAGGTCACAAAATCAACGAGGGATAGAGCTGTATTCGCACTTATGGCGTGGAATGGGCTGAGGTCTGTGGAAGTTTTACGTGTGAGTATTCAGGATGTTAAAATGCAACAAGGCAAATTACAAGTATGGGGCAAAGGCAAGAGTGAGAAATCGAAAGACACCATTAAGCTAGCCTCGGTCGCAAAACGCGAACTCACGGCCTATCTGAAGAAGACGAAACTCAAAAAGGGAAAGTTGTTCCCTCACCTTGATAGACCAGCCTTAGAGGTCATTGTCAAAAATGGTTTCAAAAAGCTACGTGTGCAGGGGAAATTTACCCCACACAGCTTGCGTCACACTGCCGGCCAATTGATGTATGAGAAACGGATTCCTTTGGAGCTAATCCAAAAAACACTCCGCCACGCTGACATGCGAACTACGATGATCTATGCACAAAAAGCAATTGATCGGAGTTATTTCAAGAAGATGAAAAGATTTTGATAAGCTACCCAGAATGTGGAATTTTACTAAGGCTCAGCTTTTTGTAAACTAGTTCCAATGTCTGAAAATGAGAATTGCCAAAACGCTCATTATTGCAACTCATCAATTGTACGATAGCCGGTTTATTTTTAAAAAGTTCTACCGAGTTGAAATAAGGAGCCATTGTCAAGAAAGAGCGGCTTCGGACCACGGCAACATAAGCACAGAGCTATTGAAAGTAATAGACTTACCCGAAAATTTTAATAGAATGCTGGCGATCTCTGGACGAACGAAATTTTATCTATTGCAGGTTGAAGATGAATTTAAAACGGTACTCGATCCATCAATTTTTTTGATTGACGAAATTAAGGCTGCCTTGAAATACGGTCGGGAGATGTCCTCCAAGCACCGCAGTAGATTTTTAGCGTATAAATTCAAACTGCGTACAACTAAGAAGATCGCTAAGATATATTCTGTTATAAGCGTTTTGGATCACTACGTAAAGTTGACTGCTAGTTATTCAACAGTTCTCACTGCTTTAAACCAATCAGATCTTTCTATAGGTATTAGTGTAGCTTCCGTTGAAGATCTATTCTTTGTTATCTACCATTTTAGAAAATACGGTATGCTGATGGCAGAAAATACAGATTTTGATTGTTTGGTATCTTAATGCGTTGACGATTCGGTGGATCAGTTTACTAGTCGCCTTAACTGCTATGATGCCCTATTTTATTCCACTTCGGAAATTCAGACCCTATCCAGAAAGTTAATCCGATATTTCTACCATCATCGACCGGAATGTCAACCTCCCTTGAAAGTATGAATATATTCTACAGCTGGGGCTAATTTATTCGTCTTTAAAAAAAAGCGTTATCTACAAATTCTAAATGTAGAACTGAACAGTATTGCATTTTAATCGTTTGCTCAATTGCACAAGACATTTTTCTTAAATTTAACGAGAAATTCCTGCCAGATTAAAAATGAATGGTAATTTCATAATAGTACTGTCTACTATTTTATGGCTTGAATGTATAACAATGGAGAATTTTAAACGATTGGGGAAATCCTCATGGGCAAAGCATCTGGTGAAGAATAAAAAGAGCCGAGTCACCGAGCAAATGGCAAGTAAGAGTACGCAAGTCAAAACCAAAATTAGCTTGCATAAAGAGAACTTGGTTAAAGAAGAACAAAAAGAACTAATGGCCATTCAAAACAAATTTGACTCATCGGAATGGACGTTTGATGATTGATATCCCAAAAATGGAGCCTGCCAGGGCAATAGACGGGAGCAAAATTGGCAAGTCTTCTTGGCTAAGAACTTACGCAACAGGAAAAAGATCTGATTTACCAAACAGATGGCTAATATGAAATCAAGGTCGAGAATGAAATTGGAGCTATATCTGGCCAGAGAATGTATTTGATGTCAGAAGAAGCGTTGCCGATTTCGGCCATATTCGGAATAACGAGGATAGGTTTACACCTGCTGACTTTAATGCTTTACATTTGAGTTGCCGGAGATTTATCTGCAATGAGTTGTTGGATGGCAGCATTCATAAAAAAGTCGTTGTTACTCACCATGTTCCGACGCTTAAAGACTATCCCTTAGAGTTTATTGATAGCCCAATTAATAATGCCTCTGCTAGTGAATTGTCGAACATTATAACCGAAACACAGCCGCAAACCTGGATTTATGGACATCACCATCGAAACACTCCAAATTTCAAAATTGGCGAGACTAGTTTATTGACCAATCAACTTGGCTATGTTTCTAATGGCTAAGGTGTTGATTTCACAAGAACTGCAACTCTTATGGTTTAGACTTATCTATGGCCAGTCGGTCATAGATGGGAAGCTGGAATTTCAATTATTAAATTAGCAAACACATTGATAAAAGGGAAAGCAAGCTTACGTTCGAGCCAGGTAAGGCGCGCGTTTCCATAAGATGGATTTGGAAGACTATGTTGTTTCAGCACTGAATCCATTCGCTACCGAAAATTATTTTTTGAGGCTCTAGACGGGGTTCGATCGAAAGAAGCGGACACAGAAATGAAAAAGCTTAGAATGCACATTCAATTACCGGGAGTAAGAATTTACTGAAAGATTTCGTTCAAATAAATGGTCGGCCACCATAGCAAAAGGAAAATTTTAGGGGCGCAAGACTTGGTAAATGGTTCGGTAAGAATGTCACCTTATTACCTGGCGTTGAAAGATCTCTATTAAATTTACACGTGGCAAAACCCAAAACACGAAGAATGTCCGAAGCAGAGGCCGAACAAATAAGTATGTCTAAAAACTTAAACAGAAAGGATGTGGAGGCAAAGGCTAAAGTATCCACTCCGCAATTTAGGGCTTTCTATGATTCACTGCCGAAACAGAGAATGTCAACAAGTAAGAAGAAACAATTGCCCGAAATAGAAAGTGCCAAGGGGCATCGAATCTACCGGAAATATTTCTCATTTGCCAAAAGATTGAAAAGATAAATGAAAAACAACTTCAAGTTAAATTATGTCGAACTACAAAATGGCAAAACCCCAAACAAGAAGAATGTCTTATGAAGCACGACATGCCAAATGAGTGGAATTTGCTAAAAACAAATTATTCATGCCCTATTAAGATTGATAATTCCTACTTGCCTTACTTGGTCAACACTAATACTGGCGCCATTGCAAATGTTTCGTTATGGTCAACCCAGGCTATCGATTGCCTAACCGCATCGGGCCTATTGCATGGTAATAAGATTCAGAACTATAATAACGCTTCAATTCAATCTAAGGACTTTACGCTCTCCTGTGTAGATCCAAATAATCAGGCCAAAAAAGATGCTTTGAAAGCTTTGAAAGATTTGATTCTAGTGGTGAAGTATAAATTTTGATAGTTGTAAAATATACTTCATCCTTACCTAATCGCATGAGTTGAGTAGACAAACACGTGGGAGAGGGCGAACGTTTGACTAATTTATCGTCAAAACCTAATCCTGTTGTACCTTGGAAGTGGAGAAAAAAACGAGGTAAGATTTGACGATCAGTTTTAATGTCAATATTGCAGTCTCAAAATCGAGTCAACGTGCAACATCCAAGCAAATTGTATGGTAGTAACTAACAAATCTCAAATAGGACAAGCTCTTTTGTTATACGATAAGCCATTATTTTGGGAGTATAGCGAATCCGAAATCCCCAAGCTCGGCCCTGAACTTGTTGTTCCGAGAGTGACAAGATACGGTACACTAAGCGAGATAATCAGACTGTTTGTTATTTTTCCTTCCGACACTATTTATGAGGTGGTCGATAAAGACCGTGAACTGGATGTTACAGAAAGGACCTTTTTAAACAGTCTTTACACTGAGCTTGATGTTTTCGATTATGGAGATCCATTCGTTAAACCGGAAAACATAGTTGATGGAATCGAGTTGACTAGTTTGTTGAACAAAGGGCTTATGAAACTACATGCTCAAAACAGAAGAAAGAGTTGGAAAGATCTTATCGACCTTAATGCAATCACTAACTATCACCCTTTATCCGAATTGCTTTCATTATACAATAAACGGTATCCACCCTGGCCGAAAAAGCAATGCTTCAGTTCACTGGTGAAAAACCTTGAAACACCTCCATCGCTTGAAGCTTTTCCTTGCGACCGCATGATGGCTGAAACAGAACCGGATGGAATTATTTCCAGTCTTAAAAGGAAATGCGTAGAAGTTTATAAATCAATATTTCAACAGGAAGCCGAAATGATAAAATCCAAACTAAACAAGGGACTTCCAACAGATGCTTTAAAAATGGAATCTAATAATATTGATTTATGAAATCTACACCTGGATTTAAGAGGAAATTTTGCGGATCTGGATCAGCTATTTCATTGTGACTTTTACCACTTGTGTGAACACAGATAAGGCTAAACCAAAAAAGTTGCCGTTCTTAAGAAATCAATACCTTCGCCATAAGAAGCATAACCAAGTTGATTGGTCAATAAACTAGTCTCTCCTATTTTAAAATTTGGGGTGTTTCGATGGTGGTGTCCATAAATCCAGGCTTGCGGCTGGGTTTCAGTTATGATGTTCGACAATTCACTAGCAAAGGCATTATTAATTGGGCTATCAATAAACTCTAAGGGATAGTCTTTAAGAGTTGGAACATGGTGAGTAACAACGACTTTTTTAGGAGTGCTGCTATCCAATAACTCTTTGTAGATAAATCTGCGGCAACTCAAATGTAGAGCATTAAAGTCAGCAGGTGTAAACCTGTCCTCGTTATGCCGAATATGACCAAAATCAGCAACACTTCTTCTGACATCAAATACATTCTCCGGCCAGATATAGCTCCACAAGGTGGAAAAGATAATTTTCAGATCACCAACTAAAACTGATTGGTTATTTACTAAAAAGACGTTTGGTCTGATGGCCTCAACAAATGAAAATTCTTTATTGCGGATATCGCCTCCATAGTATTCATGGTTACCGGGTATCCAGTAGGCCTTCTCGAAATTTTCTGAAATAAAATCGAAGAATCGATTTGCTTTTTCAATTGAGCGGAAAGGTATTATGTCACCT
>VYLP01000057.1_pt1 | contig 128937 bp, 104 predicted proteins | sample 5114311 | NCBI WGS metagenome assembly VYLP01 (sample SAMN12291775, study PRJNA351875) | freshwater metagenome | isolation source: freshwater lake | place: USA: Michigan, Lansing Lake | collected 2013-08-14 | reverse complement strand
TTCCAGCGCTCTGAGGTGGCGACGCTGAGGGTTGCAAGTTTGCCGGTCTTGCCGAAGGTCTTGATCTCAATCTTGCCGACGTTTCCGACGATTTCGAAATTGGCCTTATCCATGATGGTATCTCCGTTTGGTCTGAAGCTGTCCCGTCCGTTGGTGTTCCGATCCGGGGGTCGCGGTGGCGACGGGGCGTAACAGCATCCGGAACAAGGCGAGGGGCGGAAACCGACCTGGTGGCACACAAGGGCTTGGCGCGGGCAGGAGCGTAGCGACAACTCGGGCCCTTGAATTCGAAGAATGGTGGGACACGCCGCCGGAGGCAGTTTTCAAGCCACGTCAACGCGTCTCCCGAGACGGGCAACAAGGTCAGACGGGCAAGTCAGACCATTCAATGGAGATAAAGGACCTGCTTGGATAAGGCCAATACGACAAATATCGTCGTCTTCAAGACGGTATACTTAGATCAAGACCTAAAGTCTTATGGCAGATCTTGCTGTTTGTTCTTTTCACAACACCAGAGCGAGAACTCGGAAATCAGTCGGAGCCGGGCTCTGAGGAGCGCGTTTCAATTGGCGTATTACGATGAGTTTCCAGCATTGGCTCGAGCTGATCGAGTGGTCAATTGCAAGGCTGCCCTTCATGAGCCCCATTACAATGGACTTAAGTTCACATGACCTTTAGTGCCAGGCGGCCCTTTTTGGAGTTCAGACTGAGTTCCCCGCTGCAGTAAATCCTCTCATTGGCATGGCTATTAAGGGGTGGAAACTTGGGCCGTAGAAACGACTGTCTCTGAAGCCAGCGTCCTTACATACTAGGATTGCCCTAGCGCACTAGGCCCGCCATGCGCCAAGTTGGAAGGGTAAAGGCGACCTGAGTGCTAGACATCTAAATACCAAAAATTTGGAACAATCTCGATTTTGTCTTATGTGTCACTTGAAATTTTGAGCTGGTGGGAGTGAGATCACCTACTTGGTAGATTTCTTGAACCGAAGCCCCTTGGGATATTTTATGAACCGTCGAGACCTTATAAATCGTATCACCTACTGGCTTACGCATCTAAAGATGCAGGTCGAGATGCAGAATAGACTCAACCTACAGGACCTTAATGTACATTCTGAAAATTTCTTTCGCGACTTCTTGAACTTGGTATTGAGATTTGAGCTCGTTAACATCAACATCGTCAACCCCAATGCTGGCGCAATTGACTTAGGCGACAAGGCTAAGCGCATAGCCATCCAAGTTACATCCACTTCGGACATCTCCAAAATCAAGCACACACATAAAGGCTTTGTCGCACGCGGCCTTTTTGAGGATTACGATCAACTCATAGTCCTTATTATAGGTGAAAAGAAATCCTACAAAGAGACTTCGATTGGCGGCGGCGGCAACTTTGAAATGTCAATATCCAAGGATGTGTGGGGCCTTACGGACCTCCTCCGAAAAATTGGCGACCTGCAAATACCAGAGCTTCGGAAGTGCCTTGAGTTTCTGGACGCCGAGTTAAAGCACCCTAGTCCACGCGAGTTCAAAGAAGTGAAGACGCTCATTCGTCTAATAGAAGTTCTAAGCGCAGAGGAGGATGGGCTTCTCTCGGACGACAACAGGGAGGATCCTGACCCAAAAGGCAAAATTGAAGTCAGGTTTGCTGGGCACACTCAGTTCCTCAAAGACTCGTATTCAAGTTTGCATGAAATCTATGGTCAAACACTTGCTGAGGTAAATAAGCATACGGACCTTAGCCATATTCGCATACAGAAGTTACAGATCTACCTGACCAGTTGGAGCGATCAAACCCTGAACGAATGTGGCGGGGATCCCCAAAAGGCACTGGACGTATTGACCGAAAAGGTGCTTTACAAGATGGAGGCCAGCGATGCAGAATTTGACAACGGTGCGGTTCGCTATTTTCTGATCGACCAGTTAATCGCTTGCAACGTCTTTCCAAACAAACGTGATGTACATGCCTAGCATTTTTTTAAAAGATGAAGCCACCAACAAGGCGCCAGCAATTGTAGGCTTTGAGATCGCCCGATATTTGCACAAACTTGGCAAAAAGCGCGTCAGCATTTTCGACGTCGTCGATCGGTTTAAGGGCGAGCAATGGTTTACATCCAATACTTTTTTTTACGGCTTGATTTTCTTATTCTCTGTGGGTCTGATAGAGTTTGAAGAACCCTATCTTCTGGTTCGCGATGCAAATTAAACGCCTTTATACCGACCCTCCCACGATCGACCCAATTGACTTTACCGCGGGGGTCAATCTTATTCTTGGTGAGAGTGACGATACCAGCTCCAAAAATAATGGCGTGGGAAAATCTTTATGCATCGAGTTTCTCAACTTTGGTCTACTTAAGCAAAAATCGCATAGCCGAGTTGATAAGATCCCTAAGGGAAACTTTGATCCCGCAACGTTCATATGTTTAGATTTTGAACTCCAAGGCGAGCGATTTACCATTAAGCGATCTATCGAAGAATCCGAGTGGCCTCGCATCAAAGTTAATGGCGTCGAGACCATATACGCTAAAGTGCAAGACGCAACAAACTTCCTAGCAGAGAAGATGTTTCCAGCTAGCAGCGGCGTATCTATCGGCTTTAGAGAGATACTTGGCCCGTTAATTCGCGACGAACGATCAGAGTTTAAGTCCCTAGTCTCCGCGTTCGATACGAAATTGAGGATACCTGACAACTATGCACCTCACTTGATGCTGCTTGGCATCGACTTGGATATTTACCTGTTAATCAAGTCGATTCTAAAGCAACTGGATATGTTCATGGCTGAGGAAAATCGCATCAAGGAAAATGTTGAATTAGTTCGCCAAAAGAAGTTCAGCGAAGCTCGTTCGGATCTGAACGCTCTAGACGAAGAAGTTGCAAAAATCCAAATGAGCATTCAAGCATTAGAGAGTGCTCCGGCATTTGATATTGTCAAAGGGGAGGTTTTAGAACTTGAAGAAAAAATCGCGGAGCTCCGGCTGCGCAAAGAAATTTTGACAAAACGATCTTCAAGTTTGGCCCCAATCGCGGTCGAGCCGACAGTTGACCGTAACGAAATTCGCGATTTTTATAATCAGCTTCGCGCTGGCTTAGGTACCAATATCGAGCGCGAGCTCGACGAAGTAATGTCCTTCAAATCGAAAATCGAACAGTTTCAGCGTCATCTTCTGGCTGAAAAGTCGAAAGTTATCGACGTTGAAATAAAAGCGATAAGCAAACAGATCGGAGAACTCGACAAACGGTATGGCAAGCTCCTTGGCGTTCTAGACCAAGAAGGTCAGCTGAGAAATCTGCGTCAAACTTTTGCCTCTTACCAAGCGAAAAGTGAGGAGCTTGGCCAGCTGAAGAGCTTCTTCAGCAGATATGACCAGCTTGCTTTCGAACGGCAAACGAAGAAATCTGAGTTGGAGGCTGAAAGACTTCGTCTACAGGGCAGCATACTGGCAGCAAAGGATCGCCTCCAGTCTTTTGAGCGGACAATACTTGACATACACCAGTTTATCCAAGGCTCGCGGAAAGCGTCCTTCGAAGTAAATACAACACCCCGAAAAAGCATAATAGATATTGTGCTACGTATCGACGACGATGGTAGCCACAGTGTGGAACGAGAAAAAGTTTTCATTTATGATCTAGCTTTGATGCTAGACAATTTTACGAGAGCTCGACATCCGGGACTTCTGGTTCACGACAACATATTCGATGTTGACAATGATACGCTGCAGAAAAGCCTTGAATACCTGCTGACCCGTGCACCTTTTGAAGAAGACCAACAATACATTTTGACTATGAACATCGATCGGGTCGAACACTTTAGCGATGAGGCATGGTACTCGGAGCTTGAACAATCTGTCGTGGCTTCTTTTACAAAGAGCAGGCGGTTCCTAAAAACGCATTACCAAGAGACTTAAACTAGATTGCGTTCAAATTTTACGTCCGAGATGCTTCGGATCATGATGGTTTTGAGTGTCTATTTGGTCACCTTTTTCAAAGATTAGGTTATCTGGACAGCATCAAGGAGTAAACCTTCGAACACGACAGAAACAAACAGATGGCATGGGCCCCGATCCGATCGCTCCAAATCAAGCTGATTCGCTTTAGGCTCACTTACTCCCCAAATCAGACCTCTTTGGTTTCTGATTATAGCTGAGAGTGTTGGCGGACTATTCCCACCCCCATCTCCTTCAAAACCCAATCAGCCGCAGCTTGTGCCTTGCTCGCAGTAGCCAGGAATGACGATGGATTGTCGCCAAGGGCTTTGAGCCATCCATCGATATAGGATGCATGATCTTCAAGGTGCTCAGCGGGCAGGCCGATATGGGCACCGATGAAAGCGCTAGCGAGCTCTGCGACAAGTTCTTCCAGAGCATAGCCTGCATCGCCAAAACGGGTCTGTCCAAAGTCACGATTGAGGCGTGTCTCATGGCGGGAGGCATGGGCGGTCTCGTGAGCGAGCGTTGCCCAATATTGGCTGGCATCGCGAAAAGCTTCGCGAAGGGGCATTTGGATATAGTCTGCCGCTTTGGAATAGAAGGCCCGATTGCCACCATGGCGAAGGGTGACGGGGATGCGCGCGAAGAGAGAAGCCCAACGGGCCTCATCTTCGTTGATGTTGATTGGAGTGGGCGGCACAACTGGCGCTTCAGGAGACGCATAGAAGGTTTCTGGCAGACCTTCTATTTGCTCGGCATTGAAAACGGTATAGCCGCGCAGAATACGCCGGGTTTCACCAGTCTCGTCGCCATTGGCACCCTTGGACGTGGGAACCCGAGAAGGCTTGCCGGCACTTTCTGATTTATCGCCCACTTCGGCATAATAGACGACAAAGGACCCGCGCTCACCTTTGCGGACACAGGCCTTCATGGCCAAGGCTTGTTTGAAGGTGAACCAGTGGCGGGAACGAAAACCACTCTCCAGAGAAGCTGCCCAAAGGGCAATGATATTCATCCCGCGATAAGGCGTCCCGCAGGAACGCAAGGGCAAAACCAAAGCGTCAGGCGGGGCGATATCATCCCATGGTTTGATCCATGGGCGAACACCCCTTTCGAGAAGAGAACTGATCTGGGCGGTGACACGCTCATGGGGTGTCAGACGAACTTCATCGGACGCTGATGAATAGCGAGAATTACGAGAGGTAGAGAGTGCAAGTGACATGGCGGAGACCTCCGCCGATGGGATTTTGCGTTACGCGATGCTCACCATGAGCTGGCGCCGCCTCCATCGGCCGAGATCAACAAACCGCACCCCTGATTGCCTGCCCGCACCCCGGTGGTTTCGCCTTGTCCAGACCGGGGCGGAAGCGTGAGCGGACGACCCAAAGGTTGAGGGCAGGCTAGCTGGGGTGCAGAGATTTTGGGCCGATGGGGGCAGCGGGGCAAACTGTTCACGAATAGCAGGGGTGGTTTCAATCGACACAAGTGGCATGTGCCGTTGTGAGTAAGTGACAGCGAACTGTCCGCTATGTGGCGTGATGCCATTGAGTGCGTTGGATTTCAGCGATCAATCCGCCATTGCAGAAGCCATTTCCGGACAATTTTGCATAAAAACATTTAAATGTCGTATAATTATACACCATTTGTCTCTTAAATGACCCTTTAATAAGTTTTTTGTCGTGTTATATAGTGACAATAAGGAGGACGTTAAAAATGCATATCGATCCTAAGACTATGCGCGAGTTGCGCGACCGAGCCGGAATGACTCAGGCGCAATTAGGTGAACGAGCAAAGGTGGCCGCACGAACCATTCAGCGCATAGAGACTAGCAAGAGGCAGTACAAATGCAGACAACACCAAGCAGAGAGCATTGCTAAGGCCCTGGGTACGACCTCGGCCGTTCTTGCTGGCGGAAAACGAAGCGCCGAGGAACAAAAGGCGTTGCTGACGAAAGCACGTCTGAAGCTACTGCGGATGCCGGTAAAGGAGGATTACTTCTTCTACCTCGGCATGATTGAACTTACTTATGGCGTTCAATGGCGTGATGTGGTCGAACTGGCACCATTGCTCTTTGCAATTGTTGCCGAGAAAAGCCTCGCGGAACGTCTTGCAGCGGCAAAGGAAATGGAAACTGCCCTTAATGCGTTAACTGCGCCAAAGGGTCATCCACAACTGACCTTCATGAATTCCACCGGTGAATTTGAAGATGCTCTTGCTAGCGAGCTAGAATCCATTGCCGCGAAAGATATCTTTGCCACCAAAATTTCTGAGTTTGCGTACGAAGTAGGAGGAATCGCTTTCTACCGAAACCCTTTCACTGAAACCGTCAAAAGGATGGTAGCGGACAGTAAATCTGACGTGCTCGAAATTGCTTCGATGCACGAAGCCGAAAGAGAGTGGCCTTTGGGCATCGAAATTGATGCCTTCACAAGGCAACTTGAGAACTTGACTGGCGGCGACCCGATAGCCACCGACGCGCTGACTGGCCCAGAAGCTCGGCTTGTCACAGATATCCCAAAAGAACTGCTCGCCGACGACCGCCGCGACGATCGAATTCGGTGGCTTAAGGACCAAGTCTCGATTGGCCGCCGCGAAGCGTTGGAACAGCAAGCTGCGCAACTTGCCGCTCTATTGACAAGAATTAAAGCTGATCCAACCGAAGTAAGGGGGAACGAATAATGGTCTTTTTAGAAATAACTCGACACGCTCAAACACGGTCACAGCAACGTGCCCTTCCAAAAGTCGATATGGAGCTTGTTTGGGAATTGGGCACCGTAACGGGACCCGACTGTTTCGCGCTTACAAATGCTGACGTAGACCGCGAGATTCGAGCTCTCAAAATGGAGATATCACGCTTAGAACGCCTACGCGGCGTGAAAGTAGTTGCGGCTGGTGACACCGTAATCACCGCCTTTCGACCACGAAAAGTATTGCAAAAGCACCAACGTCAACCGAACTGGATGAAACCATGAATATCCAATCATCAGAGCCACATGTTTCCCTTCAAAGTTTGGCACGACTGTCACGCTTCAGCGGAGAACAAGGAGTGTCTATCGACGCATTAATTGATCGTCTTTTGGCCAGTTACGCGGCCAATGCGTCGAGTGAGCTTTGTAAAAGTCCGGCTCCAACTAGTCACATGGCGAAGACGACGAGTGATGCAGCAGGCACGAATTACAGATATCGTGTCGATATCTTGGGCAAAATTGTCACCGCAAATTCACTTGGGACTTTGTGTGCAAACATGGTCGACGCGGTACACAACACGCACCCCGGGATCTTGGAAGGCTTAAGCAAGAGGGGCACTGATAAGCGTGCCCCGCTTAGTAGATCGAGGAATGGCGTACATTTATCCACACCCAACTTGCCGGTGGTTCAGGCAAAATGTGGCTGGTGGGTGAGCTCGAATGTTAGCAGGCCGCAAATCATCCGTTGGATTGAGCATCTTTGCGAAATAGCGGGATGGCAGCTAGACCATCAGATCAGGCTCGTCCAAATCTAAACCAGCCATTTACGCCACGCTGCGCGCCGATCATCCAGCGCGCAGCGATGTTGGTTGAAAAGACGCAGGAGCCCGCTATTCCGCCGCGATGCCCAATGATTGAAGATCTGGCTCAACCGCCTCAGCTTTTGCCAATGCAGATAGGCCTTCCTCGGTGATCTCGAAAGCTGGCGCATCGTCGCTTCCCGCCACGTCGATCAACCCATCCGTTCGGATCACGATGGGCAACCAGCCAATCCCGTCCAGCGTCTGCGCCGCCATCAGGGCCAATTCATCCTTGCGCTTCGAGCCAAGCGTTGCCTCAAACGCCTCACGATCCTTCTCCGTTGGCAATTCCAAGACAGCAGGACTTTCCATGATCGCATCGGCAATTTGAGCCTTGTTCAGGCCCATGAAGAAGTCTGAAGTTGGTGCCCACCATTTGGTCATGTCGACTTGGAGACGCGTGGCGAGGGTATCGGCAACTTCTTGCTTGCGGCGACAGATAGGTGTGTTGCCGCTATGACTGAGATCGAGTGTCGAGGCGATTAGGAGTGCTTGGGTCTGAAGCAAAACCTCTGGTCCTTGGGCTAAGCACCATTCAAACCAATTCTCCTCGTAAAGGTCTAACGCCTTAAAGGTGTCACGCTTGGAGACGAGCGGTTCAGCATCCGAGTAAGAGTGACACACAAAGGCATGGATGCTCATGCCGACAGGGCCAGTCATGGCCATGAAGTGACAGCCCAATGTGTAGACCGAGAGGGCCAAGGCCACATCCGGTGCCTCACAAAGATGAGCCCGAATTGCGCGCGTGCGTGCGCTGGTGAGCTCATTCAACGTCTTTTGTGTAAAGCAGGACGTGTGGATTGCCGCAGGCTCGTCTTCTTCCCAAGGTGGACGCTCTTCGATCGTTGTTGGGATCATGTTTTCAGAGCCTTCAACGTTTGATCCTACCATTTCAGTTGAGGGGCAATCGTCGTCAGTGCTCTGACCCGCAATACGTGCGGTACCGGCGGCTGGATCGATCACAAGGACGGTCACACCATCGGGGGAGGGTGTAAAGGCCAAAGGCTCAGGTGCAGGTATCGCCTCAGCCTCAAGACGTTCTTTTTCGCGGCGTCGGTCTACTTCGGCTTTAGCCTTTTCGGCGTCACGTCGTGCGTCGATCCGAGCGATCTTCTTCTGATCACCCTTGGCGACAATGCCGACGATCGTATCCGGATGACCTTCAAAATCGATGGAGATAACGCAACCGGCTAGAGCCATCTTTTCTGGATCGAAGAAAGACAAGGCCTCGGCCATCTCGTGGGCTTTGACACGTAGACTTTCGAGTTCAGCGATCAGGGCTACATCTGTTGGATCAGACACAAGCGCTTGTTCAATCTCATTAGCTCTGTCCCGTATCACGTGTGCGGCGGCTTTTTGCTCTTCAGTCGGCTGATGCCATTCAGGGCGAATGCGATGCATGGAGCCACCGTCGGCTCGACCATTGCCCAGATTGAAGCTCACCCAACCCCAGCCTTGGGCGAGGAGCGGTGCACGCATTTCCTCAAGCTTGGCTGTGGCCAGTTCATTCAAGAGGTCCGGGCTATCAAGAAACACGAGGCTATCGTCAAACAAATCGCGACGGACAATGCCACCGGCTGCTTCATAGGCTTCAACACCCACAAACTTAGCAAGCCGGTCAGTTACACGAACGGCTCCTTGAGTGAGATAAGACCGGACCGCATAAGCATTGCTGATGGGCTTGGTCATAATCGCAAAGACCGCATCTTGGCGCTCATGGTCGGCGACCAGACAAAAGGCGCGTGCCGCATCAAGGCCAAGTTCGCCTTTTCGCAATGCATCCTTCAAACAGGGTGAGAGAGCCGCTAGGGCCAGTCTTTGTCGAACATGACGGACCGTCGCCCCAAAGCGGGCAGCGATAGCATCCTCGGTTTGGCCTTCGCCAGCCAAGCGACCAAAGGCTTCAACTTCGTCCAATGGATGCATGGCAACGCGTTGGACGTTCTCAGCCAATGAAGCTTCTTCGGCTAGGTCAGCAGGGACGATCTGACAGGGCACTTCAAAATCAGACGTGATGGCCTTGCGTTTGAGCAAGAGCTTCAAAGCAGCCAGACGGCGACCACCAGCTGAGACTTGATATTTGCCAGAACCGACATCGACGACACTTAAGCCTTGCAGAAGGCCATGGGCCTGAATGGACGCCGCCAATTCGTCGATGGCGATTTTCTTATCAATGCGACGGGCATTGAGAGGGGAGGGCTGTAGAGCCTTCAAGGGTAACATTTGAACGTGAGACATAGGACTAATCTCCCTATGGGAGTTCCTGGCGTTGGATATCAATCACCAGGGCCGCTTGCGCGGCAATCATCTCACCGGCCCACGCCAAACCAGACGCGCAAGGGCGCAGAGGCGTGAGCCGTCCCTTGCGGGGTTGGGATGGACGGGGGCATTTGCATAGGGCGCGCAGGTGGGGACTGGGGAAAACGGTATCGGCCCAACAAGGTGCAGACGTAGTTAGGACTAAAGCTTTCCAGCATTTGTGACAGCAACAAAGCTGATTTCAATTAGATTGTAGCAAGGTCCCGAACCAAACAAAGTGCCCTTACGGCGCGCCTCAAATCAAGGCAAAAATCGCCCCTTAGGCTCAACATAACTGTCGATCCGGCGCTCCGGCTTCTCGTGCCAGCTGATGTTAAACGCCCAGTATTTAGGGAAGAAGTAGAGACTGGAGTAGGGCAAGTTTTCATGGATCCAGCGTGCAAGGCCTTGCCAAGTTCCGGTCTCATGGTTGGCTTCCCAATAGCGTGGCACGACAATGCAAGCGGTGGCACCCATAAATCCATTGGCGTCACGCCGATCCCATATATGCTTGGCGTAGTTGGCTTCATTCGATGCGCATGAATAGCCAGCCTTGCCAGCGCGTTGCATATCGTTGCACAGGCCATTGACCTCACACGAGCGGTAGGCCGAGCGGATTGCTATGGGACCCCAATGGTCTTGCAGCGGTTCAAGCAAGTCCTCGCAAAGGCGGGTACCTGCGGCAATCGCAAGGTCCGGATCGTCTGGAACGTTGACTAAGCCATGTATCATGGCAACTTCTGAAAAGAGCATATCGCGCATGAAGAAGGACTTGGACAAGCGCACACGCCCGAGATCTGTAAGGGCCGAAACCGTGCTTGGTCGCTTCACTACTAATCGCCTCCTTGAAAAGGCTCAGTGGACTAGAAAACCTGCGGAGGTGACGTCGATATCGATTTGTCACTCAGTGTTGCTATCGGCCTTTTGGGCGTACCAGTATTTGCCTTGATAATCTTTTGACGGAGTCACAGCGTATCTAACCGGATTGGCTGCATTCCGAACTAGCGGAACGCTTTTGCCCACATACCGTTGCCAAAGTTGTGTTTCGATTTCACCATTGAATGCATAACGTCCTTTAGTCATAGCTTTCGCCGACTCGTCTAGCTGGACTTTATACCAGTTATGAATGCGGAAAACGCCTCGGATGATACCTTGTGCTGTCGCGATTGCTAGTTTTGCTTGAGAAGCATTAGACAAACTAACTGCCCAAGCAGAACGGGTTAGTTCAAGAATTTGTTCAGGACTCTGTTGGCGCTTGTACTGACGATTAATGTTAATTATGATTGTCTTTTCATCAAAATAAGCAATCATTTCAGCGCTATATCGGCTTTTTATTCCGTCGACAGACGTTAGGCCAAAATAGTTACTTTTGTGTCCGCCTTGCAAGTTTGTCAGCGGGATGCTTTGACAATCGCAGAAGTCGAGAATGGCGGCCTCGATATCAAACGCCTCACTGCTAGAGCTCAAGCCATGTCGCAACATCACTTCATGGACCTGCCGGCCTGAGCTGCGTATGTCAGCGATCCTTTTTTGCTTCGCGCGGACGATTTCCTCTGGTTCGGCCAAATCGATAGAATCTTCATGGTCAAAGATGCGGTTATCCTGCCCTTTGCCAATGTAGAAGACTTTTTCATCTCTCGGATCAATCAGGCAATAAACATAATGCGCGAGCTTTTCAGCGGTCACGTCGTCAAATGATCTATTTCTGTTCACGAGAATTCCCTGCCCTTTGATTTTTTGATGAAATCTCCTTGGTCGAAGACAAGGAGGATGGCCTAAGGCGAAGTGCCTGCTCGACGGCATTCAGATTGATAACATTGCCTTCCGTGAAAATAGTTGCGCCTGCACTAGTTGATCATACCTCTCTTCAATCCCCATACCCAGCCGCGCGAACGAACAAATCCAATAACCTCAAGTCGTCGACTGTCTTGGCGGGATAGTCAAGAAGTGCGGGGCTGGCGACAAGGAGGGAGAGGGTTTTGGCGCGGGAGAGGGCGACGTTTAAGCGTTGGCGGCTGAGCAGGAAGTCTGTGCCACGTGGCGCTTCTTCGGGGCTGGATGTAGCCATCGACACGATGGCGACTGGGGCTTCCTGTCCTTGAAACTTGTCGACCGTGCCCACGCGAGCACCGTTTGGCAGGTGCTGGACCAGCAATTGAACCTGCATATTGTATGGTGCCACGATGAGAATATCATCGAGTGTCATGTAGCGCGTTACCCCCTTCTCGTCTGTCCACTTTTGCGAGAGTAGGCTGGTAACAATGTCCTTGATGCGTAGAACTTCTTCCAGGCTGTCCTGACGGTTGCCAGCATGGACGACCGGGACAAACCGCAGGCCTGAGGGTGCCAAAGCCGGGTCGGCTTTGCGATCGAACTTCAAGACGCGGCCAACAGTCTGGGGATGGGCGGACAGCCTGCCGTCATAAATCGCGTCTGAAATGAAGGTGCAGAGATCAGGATGCATCCGCCATGAGACATTGAGCAGGATGCCTTGGTCTGGGGCCACGGTCGCCGCACCTTGAAGCAGATAGTCCAGCAGAGATGACCCCGTCTCGCCGGGATGGCTGCCCTGGACCGGCTGAGGCAATTGCATCTGATCGCCCACGAGCACGATATTCTTTGCGCACCGCGCCATTGCGACAAGATTGCCGAGCGAGACCTGACCTGCCTCATCAATAACGAGATAGTCGAATTCAGGCCCTTCGCACTTGCAGAAATGCCAGGCGGTTCCAGCAACTAGATCCGGATTGCCCGCAAAATTGCTGCCAGCAGAGGTGACAATATATTTGCCGGTGTAGCCCTTCTCGCCGTCGGCATCGCGTGCGACCTTTACACCGAAGAAGCTGTGCTTCAGTTCATCGGCCGCTGTTTCGACACGGCCAATCAGATTATTGATTGCGTGATGGCTGTTGGACGAGACCGCCACACGCTTGCCGTCTTTCAACATGGCGGCAATCGCGTGTGAGACGGTATAGGTCTTGCCAGTGCCGGGCGGACCTTGAATGAAGAGGCACGTCTCGGACATCGCGCGCATGGCCTTGATCGTCCCGGAAACGAGATCCTCGCCAGCCGCAATAATGGGCGCGCCCTTCTTATAGCCTTTAAGGTTCGGCGCTCTGCGATGGGCGAAGTCCAGTAAAGCGCTCAACCCCTCTGTCTCACCATTGGCGAGAGACTGCGCGACCGCCTCAACCGCTGCCCGAAGGCCTTCATTCTTGATTGGCTTCGAGGCACCGAGCGAAAAAACCTCCGGCCAGGGACCAGACTTCATGCCCCTCTTCAAGGTAGCCGTGCGGCGATCGCGGTCGAGATCCAGCAGGGTGCCTGCAGACACGCCCTGCTCGATGATCACGGGCGTGCCTCCAGAACGCAGTTTGGTTTCTTGTGCCGACCATGAAAATTTCTGGACATAAGAGCGCTTGTCAATCTCAGCAGGGCCAAGCGGGGTTAGACCTGCAATGGCATCTAGATCGTCGAGCAAATCTTCTTGGCTGGTTTGCATGCGGTCAAAGAAGGCCCACCAAGCTGGCTTGTCGGCACGCTGATGGAACCACAGGAGCTCAGCAACCAGATCGCCAACTTCGGGCTCGGCTACTTTAGAAGCGCGAACATTTTCCGCGAGCGCCAAAAGCGCGGCTTGCCTTGCCAGCTTGTCCGGATCCGCTTCGCCAGCTTTATCGTCTTCCTTGCCAAGCGGGTCATAGTCGGCTCCATGTGGGCGGATTTCGTCCAGCCAGTCTCTCAATGCCTCGGTCGAGCGCACATCCTTTTCATTATAGGCGGCGAGGTCAGCGAGGATTTGTGGGTCGCCAGTTTCGCGCCAACGCTCATATTCAACAATGGAGTCTCCGCCACTGGTGACCGCTTCGTCGCGCTCCATCCCGTAGAATGCCTCGATCTTCTTGATTGAGTAGCTTTCGGTAGACGCAAGTATTCCCTGGCGCACAACTGCATAGAGGTCGATAAAGCGGTTCTGCCGCAACATGTCGTCAAGCTCATTCTCGCGCGTGGCATAATGGGTGGAGAGCCTACGCAAGGCCGTCTTCTCATAGGGCGCATAGTGATAAATGCGAGCGCGGGGATAGCGGACAAAGTGACGCGCAAACGCATCCATCAAGGCCTCGAAACTGGCCTTCTCCGCCGCATAATCATGCGCCCAGAAGGCTGTGAAGCGCGCAGCTCCCCCCTCTAATGGCCCCCAGACACCGTGCAGATACTCTAGTCCAGACTGGCCATAGAGCGGGTCGCCTTCGATATCGTAATAAAGGTCGCCCTCTTCCTTTGGTGGCAGCAGGGCAAAGCCTTTGCCCTTCTCATAGGCCTTAAGTTCCCAATGCAAGGTGCCGGTTTCTCGCGCTTTGGCTTGAAGCTCTGCTTGCCTTTTGATGCGGGCAAAGGCTTCTTCGCCAATGCCCAATGCCCTTGCGGTGAGCTTGGTATCAACCAGTCCTTGGAGCGAGGTGATGTCTTTGGTCTCAAGTTTCACGCGCTGGCTAGTGGCAATGCCCGCAACAAAGTGCACGCTATCTGCCTCGCGCCATTCAGCCTCGCATCGGCTGGCATAGCCGCATTGGCTACAAGCGGCGCATGGATTTGCTTTGGTGCCACTGGCCCCGGCGTCCACGAACGCTTCATACTGACCCTTAAGGCGCTGGGTGACATGGGCGAAATCTGAAAGCTTTACCCAGCCCGCATCTTCATTTTCGGCATTGGCGGCACCACCCAAAAGAATGCGGCCTTGCGCAGGGCGAGGCCAACCTTTTTCTACCAACAAGTCCGCATAGATGGATAGCTGCAGGACGTAAGATGGCTTAAGCTTGCGACCGAGCTTGGCGTCATGGGGCTCGTAATAGGGCCCGTGTGGCCCCTCACACCGAACCAGAAAATCGGGATAACCCATCCAGCGCGCGCCAGTCAGGGCAGCTTGATAGATTAGGGCGGCACCAGACATCATCGCATCACGCGTCGCAGCTGCCCGTACCTCGGCGCTACCATTCGTCGGGATCGAAACAGCGGGGCCATAGACTGCCTCAAGTGCGGCTAGGGCCCCGGCCTCATGCTCCAGTCCTTTGTGCTGGATGAGGGCAGCGCTTGCATCCTCGGCATCCTTGGGCACACCTGCTCGGCGCAAGGCCTCTTTGTGCGGGCATGCAATAAAATCAATAAAGCGGGAAGGCGAAAGAAGTTGTGTCATAGGATATTTCTATCTGATGCCAACGACAGAATCGGTCGCGGTAAAGTCTAATGCTTTGAAAAGGCGATTATGCCCGGGCTTTTCAAACTGGCAAACAACGCCGTTCAGCTTTGCCTGACATCGACAAACAAGAAGAGCAGACCCAATGTTGGAAGGATCGCAAGTGTCGCGAGAAGAACAGGCTTGCCCCTTTTCTCCATCGGCAAACTTTCAATCCAAAGGACGTAGCCGATCAAAGGTGCCAGGATGAGGACGCAACCAAGCACTGTCACCCAACCCAAGTCCTGTAAATCCTGAATTGTCTTGACCATCAATAGAATGAAGAGAATGGGGATCAAGATTGGCAAAGCTGGTCCTCCTCGGCCGCACTCTTTGTCTACCCCACGGAGGCGTCAGAATCGGTCGACCGCTGGCTGGAACTATCAGTTAACCGCCAAAATCAATGGCCAACTTGGGTGCTTTAATCCACATTTTGATTACAGATTAGCCCAATGCGACAACGCTTAAAATGTCCCACAAATAACTGTTTCTGAAAGAATATCTCACGCGACCGATTTTGACACTGTTTTGGTTAGGATGAAGGCATTCCCCGCCCCATCCCCATCCAAAAGAGGTCCCCATGCACCCCTATGAGTCCGCCATTCTGGGCGATTATGCCCGCACGCTTTTGGGAGTGACAGGTCAGAAGCTTCGTCAGCCTCGTCGAAGCGGTACCTATTTTATGAAGGCTTTCGGCTGGATCGCGGTCCATCACCGGGCTTTGGAAGTCGAAAAAGGCTTCTTCCAGGAAGGCATGGCACCCGGCACGTTTGCCCGGAAGCTAAGCTATGCCTCCATCCCTGGCCTGTTCGAGGAATGCTATGGCGACGTTGAGTCCGCTCTGAAGGAGCAAGGCATTCCACTTACTAAGGCGCGCTTGCGCAATGCTGTTCTCAACTGGGTCAAGACTCCAAAGCCGCAGCTCCCAGCGCGCAAAAGCCCTCTTCAGCTCCGGATCGATGCAATGGCAGATGCCTTTGGACTGTCGTTCCCGGAAAGCCGGGCGCTCGGACTTTTGATGCGGATCAATTCCGAGCCCGCTTTCGCCTCGTTGTGCGGCGGGGTTTTCAACTCGGATTGGGAGCAGGCACCTTCGTTTCAAACCAGGCTCGATATGAAATGGTTTGAAGTCGCTACAACACTGGAACTCAATGCTCGCGAGTTTGACGAGGTTTCGGACCGCAAGGGTCGCTTGCGTCGGCTGGGGCTTGTCACCCAATGCCCGATTGATGCCGAACTAACCAGTCCCATTTGGCGGGCTGCGCAAGCTCGCCCCGGCGCCAAAAGCAAATCGATTGTCCAGGAGCTGATCGGCCGGCAATGCAATCAGCGGGAAGCAAAAACCACATGGGATGACTTTACTCATTTAGGGCCCATGCGCGAGGTAGCATTGAGACTTCTCTCCGGTGCACTCCAAGAACAGGCCAAAGGTATTGTGATCTTGCTGCACGGCCCACCGGGCACCGGTAAGTCCGCATTCGCCCAGACCTTGCTCCACAAGGCCGGGGCGAAGGGCTGGATGGTCGGGGAAACCGATACAGACGGTGACGAGGCCGACCGGTCAGAACGACTAGCCGCCCTCTCGCTCGCTTCGGCTTTGACTCGAAACGTCAAGGATGCCGTGTTGGTTTTTGACGAAGCCGACGATGTTTTCAATGACGGTACAATTGGCTGGCGGCGATTATTCGCGCCTTCGCGGAAGCGTGACGGGTCCAAAATCTATATGAACCAGATGCTGGAAGAATTGGCCTCACCCACGATCCTGATTGTGAATGATGCAAGCAATCTGGGCGACGCCGTTCTGCGCCGCATGAGCCTTTCAATCGAAATCAAGACACCGGGTAGCGAGCTATCGGCGAAAATTGCGCAAAAAATTCTTACCAAACAGAAGCTCAAAGTTCCTCCTGAAACTTTGGCGGCGCTCGCTGAAGACGGCACGCCGCCAGCTGTGGTGGCTTTGGCGGCGCGAGCAGCGAAGCTGGCAGGCGGGTGCGAAAAGGACGTAACCCTTGTGGCGCGCAGCATCACCCGCACTCTTGATGTCCGTCGGCCAGCCTCAGTGAAGGACCTTGCCGGCATGGGCTTTGACCCCGCCTTCGCACAGGCCGATTGCGACCTCGCGCATTTAGCCGAGCAAGCAGTTGCCTGCCAAACGCGCGCCCTATCCTTCTGCCTCTATGGGTTACCAGGTACTGGGAAGAGCGCCTTTGCCCGCTGGATTGCTGGGCGCATCGGGCTGGAAGTCATCGAAAAGAGAGGAAGCGATCTCTTCGGCATGTATGTCGGCCAAACCGAGCAGAACATTGCCGAAGCTTTTCAGGAAGCCGCAGACCGCGAAGCCTTCCTAATCTTTGACGAGGCCGACAGCCTTCTGGCCGACCGCGCGAGTGCCACAAAATCGTGGGAGCGTAGCCAAGTCAACGAGATGCTGACCTGGATGGAGCGTCATCCATTTCCATTTGCCGCCACAACCAATCTAATGGCGGGTCTTGATCCCGCTGCTCTGCGTCGCTTCCTATTCAAGGCCGAGTTCAAGCCTATGACGCCAATCCAAGCGGAGGCGCTCTTTGCCCGCACCTTTGGAATACCAGCGCCCGTGGGCCTTGCGGGGCTAGACCTACTGACCCCGGGCGATTTCGCCGTGGTTGCTAGAAAGGCAAAAGTGCTCGGCACCAAAGACCCCAAGGCCCTGCTGCATGCATTACAGGCAGAGGTTGCGCTCAAGCCCGGAGCGGGTAGAGTGAAAGTTGGATTTTAGGGGAGGTGAAGGTGCCGCCTAGCTTATTTGAATCTGGCGTGCGTGCCATTTTGACGAAGTTAGCCTCTCTGAAAAATTGCTATTCCACAGGCTCAGATACATCCTCAGAATCAAGCATTTACTATCGGGAGGTTTAATCCATGAATTTTCGGTCATACGGTCCATTTTACATGGAACGCTCAGATCTAGACCAATCAAAAGCCAATTTTTGGCGAGATGTAGAGAAAAGAGAGGAAGGACTATCAGGCGCTATTGGCTGTTATGTTTTTGGACTAGAGACCAACGATAAGATTATGCCTTGGTATGTCGGGAAAACACTCGCGGCCGCCGGCTTCAAAGGTGAAGTCTTCACGCCCCACAAAATCAATCACTACAAGAGTATCATTAGACCTATGGATGAAGAAAAAAGCCACCGAAAGGGCACTCCATTCATCTCGCTTTTTCCGTTGATGACCCCTGAAGATAATTTTTCAAAAAGCAGAACATCCTCGGCTAAATTGATAGGTTGGCTGGAAACCACAATGATTGGTATGGCGCTGAGCAAGAACCATGAAATCGCAAACACAAGCAATACACTCCTCCACAGAAATGTAGTGGTGCCAGGAGTACTGGGCGTGACACCTGGGAGACCAAGTCGGGAAGCCGAGGATGCGTATAAATTGTTTTACTAATCAACCATCCCCATAACCCGCTCCCCTGCTCGGCGAACCGCGTCGCGTAGGGCATCGGGGCCTTCGATCACCAGCTTACCGCCCCAAGGCAACAGCTGGTTTGCAAGCTCTTCCAAGCCCCGTCCATAGAGGTGAACAAGCAGGCTTCCGTCATCCTGTTCTTCATGATGCTGGCTCGCATGAAATATGTGGGCATAAGCTTCATCGACCGCGTGAGGCAGCACACGCAAGGTGACCGAGGTGTCCTCCTCACCTTGGAACACACCAAATGAACGCGATGCATAGTCGTCGAGGACGAAGTCATCTGGAACTTGCGCCGGATCGTCGGAAAGATAGGGCTCAATCATCCGGTCCAGACGCCACAGCACGGGCGTGTCCTTGCCATCGACGGGTCCAACCAAATAGGCAATCTGACCCAGAAGAACGCCATAGGGCACCACGAGGCGTTCGCTCTGACTGCCATCTGACTTGCTATAGGTGAAATGGAGCTTGCGCCCTCTTCGGAGCGCTTGTCGCACGATTTCAAGTGTCTCAGCTTCAAAGACAGGACGCGGCCCCGGCCGATAGAGAAGCGCCTCGGTTTCCATTGCGCGAATGACCGCATCGCGGCGTTCCCGCTTCTGCTTGTCACCCAAGTTTTGCGCGGCAACCTGCCGGCTCAAACAGTCGATACGCAAGGCAGCCTGCACATCACCGCGATCCATCATGATTTGTGCTGCATGCTTTAAGTCAGGCCATACGTCTGGATCTGCAGACAAGACTTGCGGCGGAATATCCTCGGTGCGCCAGACCCAGCGCCCCGAAATCTCATCCTTATGAAAACCTGGGAAGGCCCCGGTGAGCCCGTTTAGCGTTCTCTGCGCTGTCCGCAAACTGATCGGCTGTTCCACAAGCTCTTCCATGAGGGCTTTAGCCTCTTCAGTAGTGACACCGTAGCGCCGCGAGCCAATCTCGATGGCCAAGCGAATTGTGACTCCAATTTTTTCAAAGCGATTAACGTCGGGCATGAAATAAGTCCTGCAGTTTAAAATCAGGATCAAACTAACCGAGGCAGACGTCAGAATCGGACGCCAGCTAATCGACACCTTTCCCGACGCCCTGTTTCACTTTAAGTTGGGTCATTAGCTTTGTGATTGGAAACGCCATGTCATTGCCGCCATCCCCACTAACCCACGCAGCCCTTAAAGCGCGCCAGCGCGATATTCGCGATGGCTTCCCCGAAAACCTTGCGCTTAGGGTCCATCGGTCCCTCAGCTGGCTGGGTCGTGCCGAAGAAGAAGCCGATGACCTCGACGTCAAATTCATCCTATTGTGGGTTGCCTTCAATGCTGCTTATGCCAGCGAAATCGACACTAAATTGGTTAGCGAGCGAGAAGCCTTCCTAGGCTTCTTTGATGTCATGATGGCCTTGGACGGGGGGCAACAAATCTACTCTACGGTATGGAAGCGCTACCCACACGAGATCCGGTTGCTTTTGAACAATCGCTATATCTTTGCCCCCTTCTGGGCGCATCAAAATGGCACCCCCGGAAACGAAAACCACACCGAACGATTGGCGAGCTCTATGACTGTCGTCAATAAAGCTATGGCCGAGCGCAATACCGCCAAATTGTTGAGCGTCCTTTTTGATCGCCTCTATGTCTTGCGTAACCAAGTTGTCCATGGCGGCGCGACTTGGAACAGCCAGGTAAATAGAGACCAATTGCGCGACGGCGTGGCGGTCCTGTCCAGCCTGCTGCCAATCTTCATATCTGTTTTAATGGATCATCCGACGCGAGATTGGGGCAGGCCATTTTATCCGGTAGTGAAGGAAGGTTAGGGAAAGAAGCACACGGACGCGAACTCGGAAATAGCGCGTGCTTTTCCTGGGGATTTGTGGTAACAACACAAGTAGTTGGCTACGCAAAAGGGATTGATCCCGTTTGACGGCTAATTTCCCGAACCCATTTCAAACAGGAAGACTTTATGACCGATCGCCTCGACCGTGCGCAAGGCTGTTTGCTGGGTCTCGCCGTTGGCGATGCGGTAGGTACAACGCTTGAGTTTAGTCCACGTGATAGGCGTCCCCCACTTATGGACATGATCGGCGGCGGTCCGTTCAAACTGGAAGCGGGCCAATGGACCGATGACACGGCAATGGCACTCGCGCTTGCGGACAGTTTGATCTCCCATCCTGACTTCGACCCTCGCGACTTAATGGAACGGTTCTGGGATTGGCGGGCAAAGGGTCAATATTCCTGCACTGGCAGCTGCTTTGATGTTGGAGTGACCACCGCCGAGGCGCTTATGCGCTATCTGGATGATGATGAACCATTTTCCGGTCAAACAGATCCCGAAACCGCCGGCAACGGGAGCCTTATGCGTCTTGCTCCGGTCGCAATTATCTACAGCCAAAATCGGGACCGTCTGGATGCAGTTGCGCGGGACCAGAGCCGAACGACACACGGCGCACCCGAGGCAGTCGATGCATGCCGCGCCTATGCTTCGTTGCTTGCCGATGCGATCTCAGGCCAGCCGAAAGAGGCATTGATCGGGCCACGCCTTCAACGAGACGGGCTACCCTGGGCCGGGAAGGTAAATGAAGTCATGGGTGGGAGCTGGCGGCATAAGGAACGAGACCAGATCAGTAGCTCTGGCTATGTCATCCATAGCTTGGAAGCAGCCCTCTGGTGCTTTCATGAAACAGAGAATTTTGCCGATGCAATCCTGCTCTCCGCAAACCTTGGCCACGACGCCGACACTACCGCAGCGATAACTGGGCAACTGGCGGGTGCTCATTATGGCGCAAGCGGTATTCCGGCCAAATGGCTCGCGAGACTAGCCTGGCGCGACCAAATTGAGGTGATAGCTACTAAGCTGCAAGAGCTAGCATTTGAGCCCAGATTGGGGGGCGGTGTCTTTTGACCTCATTGCGCCTGCCCGGAGACATTTTTTAATTGCAATCAGCAAGGAGATATATGCATGACAGAAGAACAATTCGAATTCTACGTTTCTATTATTACTCGTTATTTTTTGGATAATCCCCCAGATTTGGACGAGTACGTCTGGCCTCCGCGTAACCCAGTACCAGTTCTTGAGACGTTAGCGGCACGCAATGAGTGGAGCCAAAAGTACAATCGAGCAGATCAACGAGAAAAATTCATCATTGCCAACAACTTCGTGCGGGAATGGGGTGGGATATTCAGGAACCGGCCTGAGACGATAAGAGACTATGTAAACTCGGCCCATGATAACGTCCTCCGAGGAGCGGCAGGCATTGCGACATGGTCGAAAATTCTTTGCCTTTTGGACCCAGAGCAATATCTGATTTTTGATGCGCGTGTGACGTTTACATTGAATGTCATAATCGAAAGCAGCCTGGTAGAAGGCGAAGTGGCACAGCCCATTTACTTCCCCAAACTCACCGGCCGCAACACGGCGATCGTTGCCGCGCGTAATAGGCAAGCCCAAATCGGGGGCACTTGGCCCGTCGCCCCATTTTTTGAAGGTGCTACCCTTTACCCAAATTATTGCAGCATTTTGTTCAAAGTCGCGCAACGCCTCAGGCAACGCAACATGCCAGAAGTTACGGCCACTCATCTGGAAATGATGCTGTTTGCACGGGCACCAATCCTAGCAGAACACATTTGGCGGCAAGAAGATCCGGCGTAGATTGCACTACAACCTAGGTGGGATCGGCTAAGAGTTATTCTCGCCAGGTTGAGACTTTGAATGCGCCACGAAAGTTAGTGGCCTAGTTTGGTAAGCAGATATGGCCCCAATCGGCCGCACTACGCCGGGGAAGCGAGTTGATAAATGACCCGCCAGAAGGATAAATCCTTCGGCGGGTCATCGGGCTTAAAGACCCACCCTCGACCTCGGCAAGGATGTCGACCGCGTCACTTTTCCTTTCCTGTCGACATAAGTTCCATCTTCGGGTCCCCAGACGATGCAAAGGTCAAAGCGACGTTCTTCCAACTTGTTCTGGCTCGCGAAGGTCTCGATCGCCATCCGGAGATCTGGAGTGAACTGTCGCCCTCTGGCGACAAGCATTGGATGTTGAAACCAACAATCCGTAATTTCCAAACACCCCTCTGATGGCCCCGAAAACAAGTCCAATTTGCATGTGATGAACATGGCGGCTGGCCCCCGCCAGACCACGTAAGGAAAGGGACTATTATCCCTATTCGCTTCTGACTTGTAGGTGGGAGGGTTAGGCGGCTTTTCATAAAGATCAAACATGATCTCACTCCTCTTTAGCCGAAATTTGACGATACGTCCGGGGTCGGCAATTTGGAAAATCCCCCCGATTGTTGATCTTGACCCGACTGCCGCACTAGCGGAAAAAGGGCACATCCGCGGGTCAGATCGATGACTTCTTATTTAATAGCAAATCTGCGGCGCGCTAAATGATTACTGGTGACCGAGCAATAAAGTCCAATATCATTTGTTCTGTTTCAGCATCTGCAGACCTAACTCGCAAAACTTTCCATCCAAACTGTCGAAATCTTGTTTCCTTATACTGGTCAGAGAGTGACGTTTCGATAAGTTTATCAACTCCACCCCAGTGATGAACGGAATTAAAATGTTGGCGGCCATCAAACTCGATCACTATTTTCCTATTTGGCATCGCCAAGTCAACCCGCCTCGGCTGGATAAACCACGGCGAAAACTCGCGAATAATCTGCTCATTAGGAAAATTTTTCATAACAAGTACAGTTAGCCAAACCTCATTATTTGAGCCTACGTAGTACTGAGGATTATATGTTTCAGTCTCCAATAAAGTCCAAATCGCATCCCTCAACCCTTTTATCTCTGACTCATCAATCTGTGCTTTTGGCGTCTTGACGCGAGCAGCTGCAAAGCAAAGCAAATCATCAAACAGCCGGTCAAAATTTCCATCAAGGTAAGCACTAGCAAGCGCTCTACAGTTTGCATTTGATGGGTAATTGTCCCGCTCAACGTCTATAGTTTCAAAACCAGATTGAAAATCGACCCATAGCTTCGGCTGAAAAAATGAAGGCAAATGCTCCGTCTTTGGAGTCTCCAACTTCTTTTTAGGAAGTCCATTGAACAAGCATCTTGTAAAGATCGCTATGCAAGTGACAAGGTCGCCCGAATTGTAGTCTACTACGTCACTTAAATCAGTTCTTATCTTTTTGTGGACTTTTGAAACGAATTTTTCAAGAACGCCAAACGCGTTAACTGTTTTGACTGCTTTGAATCTATTGCTATTTGGCAATTGCGAGATAATCGAGACGAACTTGGCCTTCGACATTCCAAAGTGCCCGATACTCGCTTCAATGGATGCTGGAACAAGTGAGTAATACGGGTAGCTTCGCAAGTATTCTGAAATCTTCAGGATCATTGCGTCCGGAAAGCTTTGAATCATAAACGATTGTAAAATAAGAAATTTTGATAAAAATAACACCTGCATTGGGTGTAAATGAAGATTAATCTCATCATCACATATTCCAAAGTCCTCGATAATTTTTGCTCTGTTCTGCAGTAGTGACACATTAGAGGTGTACATTTGCTTGTAGAGTTCAGCTACGGCTAGATCAAACTCTTGCTCGGATTGACGTTCTAGCTGTTTTGATGAAACACTTTTGTGATGAGGCTGAATGTCAGCGTAATTTAATTCGCTACTAGCACTCTGGTCACCCTGCAATTCATTGCCTCGAAAGGCAACCCGAAGCAAATCCAAACCTAGCACCAGCTCATTCGTTGATGCTTCAAAAGTCAGTGGGGCGCACTTCAAAGCACTGAGTGCCAATAGATTCCGGCCTCGCACTCGACTCCTTCCACGCCGATTATAGGCTATATACTTTAACGACCCATCCTTGACTTTGATGGCTCCGGGGTTCGAGAATGATAGACTTTCAACGCCTTCCGTATGAAACCTTGCTGTCCATAGCAAGTTGGGAAGCCCAGGCATTTGGCGCTTAATAGTCTTCAGCCTGCCGATAGCATCCAACTGGTCGCAAAATTTTATCACTTCTGCGTATTGTCCGGTAGCGACTAGGTATTCCAAGTATTCGCGATGCCATTTTTTCTCGATTTTGGTTGCTGTTTGGTAAGCCATGTACCTCTCAAGCGTGCGCTTATCTTTGGCTGTAAGCATTGTGTTGGTCTCCGTTGGCAGCTCTGAGTCCTTCAGTCATTTAGGGTGATTAGCAGGACTTTGAGAGCTGTGTCTCATTGAGATCTTCCGAACAATAAGTCATTCAAACACAGGGCTGATTTGAACTGGGGCACATTTCAATCCCAGATTCACTATCTAGACAGTCAAAACAAATGCCTTTTGCGCCTCTCTGGATTTGCTCGCTTTGTTCGTCTTCCACGCCTCCGCTCCCCAAAGGGACAGATAACTGGAAAACCCTAAGTCACCATGGGCCGAAAACGCGGGGAGGCTTCAGCATACATCGAAATTCAAACTATAGGTTTATCATTGATAGACCAGATTAGGCAGTGCGCATTCGACGGCAGTGAATTTTGGATTCAATCAATAGTACATGAATAGGATTTACTTGGACGCTGTTGCAATCAAGAAATCATTTGTGACAAGTGATGCACATCTTGCCGGTACCATAGACCTCATCAAGATCCATGGGGAGGTCGTCCTGGAGTATGTTCACCGGGCGTCGCGCTTTCAGTCGAGCTACGCGCTTTTCATGATCAGCACGGATTTGTGCGAGGCGTTCTGGGCGCGACAGTTCTTGTAGTGTCTCGCCATCACTCCATGAAAACGGAGAACCATGCTCGATTGCATTCTTCTCGTATTTTTTCGCTTCTTCGAAAGCATCGGGGTGCTCATCCAAAAGCCGTGCCCATTCAATCTTTTGCTGATAGAAACAAAAGGTACAACCGCTACGAGATCTCCAACGATAGTAGTCAGGAAGACCAACTCCTGCCGCCTCGAGGATCTCAGTGACTGCAGCTTTATCAATGCCATCGGACCTAAAAGGTAGATGTATACGAAGATTCTCCTGCCCAGAAACATATCCCTCGCGGTAGTCCTCATCGGCGCGAATTGCGACGTAACTGTTAACAATTTCACCCGCCTTTACGAAAGGTCGAACCCAGTCCTCAAAGGGCTTGATCTTAAGTTGTCGCGTGCACCAGCGTGTCTGCGGAGATGGTAGGAAGTTTTTGTATTCCCGGAGCCAAAAATCAAAATCTCGGTCCGGATTTAGACGAAGAATTGATTTCCCAAGAAAGCCTTCGAGCCGACCAAGGAACTCGTAGACCTCCGGCAACTCTTTGCCGGTATCGGTAAAGAAATACTCTATCTCAAGCTCGGGGTGATGTTGCCGCATATAGACAGCTAAGGCAGCACTGTCGCGGCCGCCGGAGATACCCAGGACGTGTCTTTCTTTCATGTCAGGCCCCGGCTCCTTTTGTTTCCATATTCAATTTCTCGGCATTCAGTGACAATCCCAGCTTAGCAAGGGCCCCTAAGGCAACGTTGCCCGCTGCACCTTCTTTGTTGATCAGCTCGGCGAGCTTCCTAGACAATTCATCTGCCTTCTGGCGCTCTAACGTGTCGAGTTGGATCTCTGAACTCATCGGGGCGGGGTAAGAGGGATCGCTCATATAGACGACCATAGTCACTCGTTCATTGGTCCGACCTTTGAGGTGAGCAAATCCCTCCGCTTTCAAGAAATCCTGCGCGAGTGCAGCCAGTTCGATTTTTGCAGCGTCTATGTCACGATCCACCCAGTCTCTAGACGGCTTATTGGCGGCCAGACTTGCGACCCCCTCGATCTCTTCCAATTTACCTTCGAAGTTAGAAAGTCGGGTCGCGAGCGCATCAAGCCTGAAGTTGCCGGACAGGCCCCTCACATTTGCAGCCCGTCTATTTAAGGGGCCATAGTCGCCGACCTCAGTACCCTTGAATCGAAGTTCAGCCATTAATGTTTCAGCAAGGCTCGCCAACATTTTCGGATAAGAAGCTAGCAATTCAAGCCTTGCAGCATCTACCGCCCTAGCCAGCGGTTCACCTTTGATGCCGCTTTCACCTCCGACGGCTCTTGGAAGATCTTCAAAGAGAAGCTGATTGGGGTCGTGGGAAGTCAGAGCTAGGGTCCGAAGCGCAAGGGCTGGCTTTGAAATTGTTGTTGTTCTTAGTGCCCAAGACGGCAAATCTCGGATACATTTCACTAACGACCTGGCTACATCTAAAGCTGAAGGCGCAACCAAAACGTTGTCGGTACTGAAATGCTGCGCAAGCGCAGAGATCAGATGTGCATCAAGATCGGATAGCTCGACTAGTCGCACACGAACTGCACTCGGCTCTTGGAGGATACGGTCGACGAGAAAGCTATCTAATTGGGGCCTAAAGACCTCGTCTAGGTATATTGCGGCCCGAGAGGCATGAGTCAGAAGAAACGCGACACCGAGAATTGAAAGCAAACCGTTGCGTACGCCAAAAGGGGGTGCTCGCCACAATTCAAACAGTTCTGACAGCCGACAGCCTTTGGTCGATTCTTTAAGTAAACCTTCGCCTGCTTCCCAAAGCGGGTAAAGGCGGTGTGTATCGCCCGCTGCAGGCCTTCTAAACTGAAATCCGCCTTCACCGTCAGGTGCATATAGTCCCGTAGACTCAAGAAGACTCGTAAAAAGACCAGCCTCCGCGGGATATCCTTCAATGCCTAAGCGTGGCTCTCCGGCCTCCTCGACCATCGCTTTCATTAACGCTCGGATCGCAGCTGCGGCGTTTGATGATGGCCGAGTTCGATTGACAAGCTCATTTCGAATATGAGGCGATTTCGGGTAACGCCAATCAGCAAGCTTTGAAGCTAATACCGTTAAAGCAGCCGGCCCAGGCAGATGTGAACGGGTGTTGAAATAGTCTCCCTCGGGCAAGCGCCACTGTACCTTTTCGATCGCTTCTCCAAGACAATCCTCTAAGTCCGCCGAGAGGCGCGAAATCCTGGCATCAATTTCGCGTCTTGCTACTGCATCACCTTCGAGTTCGGGTCGACTGGAGCGAATTTGTTCTAGCGCCGCAAGCTCGATTGCCATATCACGGAGACGAAAGCTATCATTGGTCCACCCAACCACGATTAAGCGTTCACCTATTGATGTGGCAAGTTTCTTTATTGTCTTTCTCGCTTCAGCCTCAGTTTCGTTGCTAGCACTTACTAGCAACATGAATAGGCCGGCCGCACCCGCGGCAGGTCGGTAGGCCGAGACGCGCTCCTCAGCTTCATGCAACGGCGCAAGATCGATCTCAAACCAACGCAAGGCTCCGGTTGTCTCATAATGTCGCTTCGCCAAGATTGGCTGCATGGAGGCTTGCCGTGCGAGCTGACGATAGTCGACATCTACGCCGGCTTGCCGAGCAAGCTCGACTGCCTCCTCTATATCGAAATCACTGCCCGCATAAATCGCGAAAGCATCTGTATGCTTCCGGAACACGACAACAGACCAACGCGACAGATCTTCGATGATGCTGTTAAATGAAGCCTCGTCCAAAGCCACACACGTGGCAGCGATCTCGGGGGTAGGCAAAAGACCGGAACGGTCTTTAAAAAGGTCAATGAGCGCGATTGCCTTCAGCACACTTAGATGAGCTGCCGTTCCGCCTCGAGTCTCGCAGCGCTCGACAGCGTCCACAGCCGTTGACCAACGGTGGCCGTCCGTCGAGGCCAGAATAGCGGGCTCAAGGTTTGACCTCAAATAGTTCCAAAGCTGCTCTGGGGAGTATAGTGCGACGTCCTGCGGCGTAGTATTTAAGAATTCTTGGAAGCCAAATGGCTCAGCCGAGGTCAGGAAGCCGAAGATGCTACGCTGGCTTTGGCCAAATCGTCGACGCGAGATTGGTCCCAGCAGGGCGGCAACAATGGGATGGAGAGGCCAGCAGGCGGTAAGGCGATGTTCCAAGGGTTCTATGGGACCACTTCGCGCTCCACGAATGGTCTTTGCAACAATCTGAGCAGCTCGACCCGTGGTTTGTGGCTTACCGCCGGATTCAATTGCCCGAGAAATAAGATCAATTTGCTCTTCGCCCGCCAAGCTAATCGAAATATCCAGAAACCTGCCCTGAATCTTTAGCCACTCATCTCGTGCGGCACGAGACATCCGGTGGGCGTATTCATCGAAAGCTTGGTGCAGAATTCCGACAACGATTAGGCGGCCTTTTGAGCGCGCGGCAACCTCGGCAATCTCTTGAAAAACAAAAATGTCCCCACTTTGATTAGCAGAGTGCTCAAGGAATTTGCCCATTTCATCAATGATCAGGACAAGCCCCTCTGACGGAATTTCCCGCGCAACACGGTCGAGCCAAAGGGAGAAATTCTCATTTGGACTTCGTGGCTCAAGGACACCCTGATCAAATGAAGCCTCAATAGCTGATTGCAGCACTTTAGCTGCATCAGCCCGCTGGCCAACGACCGGTACAATTGACCAACGCTGATTAGTTGGCCGGAAAAGCCTTAGAACTTCGGAAGCGTCGCCGGGATTTGAGCTCGCAAAAAGCTTTGCAGCCGTCTCGTAGGGACCTGCTAGCAGTGCCGACAGCGCTACAGCCAGGCTTGACTTGCCGCTTCCATAAGGCCCCGTCCAGGTGAAAGCACCATGTGATGTTGCTTCCCTGTGCTTACCCATCACAAGAAGTGCGTCGGTGGCGGATTGCGAGCAAATAAAGCCTTCCAACGCCGCGGGGTCATTCAGGTCTGTGTCGACACGAATGGAACGCGTGAAGCGTCGCGCAACATGAACAATATCGCACAACATTTTTGTCATGCTGCCACCAAGTGCAAGTCGCGGCCAAACATCTTCTTCAGAGTTGACCACTCATCGATGCTTTCCAATTGATGAGCATAGAGTTGTCGCATTCCTGACGACTCGTCCCACCTCAGCGCACCATCTGTTATCGCGTCAAGCCTGACTAAGCGCTCCGCAACCGATTCCTCATCCAGAAGGAACACCTGACCGGGCGACCCTCGTTCGAACGTCAAGAAATCCACAGAAAACGAGCGCCGACCCGGATAGTAAGTGCGCCAAAACTCAACTAGAGCAAAAAGGAAAACCTCGTCTGGCAGCGATGATTTTGGCCCACGACGGAAACGGTATAAATCGCCGACGCCAGCCTTTTGTATGAGCCCCAACTCCGCCAGCGGCGACTCGATGCTATCTTCAGGACCCCTACGCGCACCGCCGGTCATTACAAAATATGTGCGCACCAGGCACTCGATATCGCGTCGAATTGTGACGTCGCTAATTGTACGGCCTTTACCCAAGCGACCGGCCTCACTCAATTCCTTACAACGTCTTTGCAGCCGTCGGCGCATAAGCTCGCGGTCAAACGTGGGCTCATGAAACTCATTGAACGCCCAATGCCATACCGTTGCCCGGCCGGGCTTGCCAGCAAGCATCCAATGCAACAGCCAGAGTGACCCAGGATGCTCGAGGTAAGGATCGAATAAATCGCCAAAAAGAAGATCGCCGAGGCGCCCAGTTGAAATTCGAGTCGCCCTCTCTCCAGGCCTGTCTTCGGCCGCAAGAACATCTGTAGCGATTGCCCAATGTTTCATCGAGATGACCATATTGCGTCCAACACCAAATAAGGCGATAGCTGCATCTTCGTTGAAAATAGTACAACTCAAACCATTGTTTTTTAGTTCGTTTTCGTCCTGCTCAGCCTTAACGGCGTCATAAGCCTTTTTTAGCCAGCCATAACGCAGCGGAAAGGTCTCATGGCCGGCGAACTGCAGCCGAACGTCAGATAAATCAAGAAGGCTTCGAAACATTTCGCTCACTGGATGTTGCTACCAGTTGAAACTAACTGTCTAGCAGTCTATGTCAACCTCCTGGCGACGGTTGCCAGTGCAACGGGTTTGAGAATGCCAATGGAAACCGTTTACCTCGACTATCAGGCGTCCGCTCCGATTGACCCGAGGGTTTTGAGCGCGATGACCGAGGCATATACGCGGCCTAGCAATGCTAGCTCAGAAGAACATTCATTTGGCTGGGAAGGTGCCGCTCGGGTCAAACAAGCGCGCGTAGCGGTAGCTGATTGCATAAACGCGCTGCCGGAAGAGGTGATCTTTACTTCGGGGGCCACTGAAGCCAACAATATTGCTATTTTGGGGGCATCGAAAGCGGCACCCGTCGGTCGGCGCCGGATTCTGATTTCGGCAATTGAGCACAAGTCTGTATCTGCAGCAGCGTTGGCAACTGAAGCGCTCGGCTTTAAGGTTGAGGTTGTCCCCGTTACCCCGGACGGCCTAGTCGACCCTGCGGAGCTTGCATCGCGCCTTAGAGACGATGTCGCTATTGTTTCCATAATGGCGGTAAACAACGAAGTTGGAACTATACAGCCGGTGTCCGAGTTGGGCAGGTTAGTGCGCTCAGTCGGCGCCTTCTTTCATGTCGATGCTACACAGGCTTTAGTGGCTGTAGACGTAGATATGAACAATTGGGGTGCTGACGCTTTAAGTTTGTCGGGTCATAAAATTTATGGGCCAAGCGGAATTGGTGCACTCGCAATCGGGTTTGACGCTCCTTGGCAGCCACAGCCTGTCATTTATGGCGGGGGACAAGAGGGAGGGCTGCGGCCGGGTACTTTGCCTATGCCTTTATGTGTTGGCTTAGGCGAAGCATGCCACCTAATATCGATTGCAGGCGAGAGCGAAAGACAACGCGTTGCTGAACTTAGGGATCATTTGGGAGTTCTACTCAAGACTACCCGCGCTGATATCGAAGTGTCCTGCTCATCTGCTTTGCGGCATCCGGGGTGTCTACATGTTCGGCTGCCGGGAGTTTCTGCGAGCGACCTACTCCTCCGGCTTCAACCCAAAGTCGCCGCCGCAACAGGGTCTGCATGCACGTCCGGCATAATCGGGCCGTCACACATTCTTCTTGCCTTGGGTATGACGCCCACTCAAGCCAATGAATGCATAAGGTTTTCTATTGGGCGATTTTCAAGCTACGAAGAAATAAACTTTGCTGCTGAATGTGTGCGCTTAGCTTTGCAATGCAAGGATATCAAGTTGTTTAAAGCTGCCAACTGACGCGTTAGCTAACTTAAAGTCCCAGGATTGCCCCGCTTACGGACCCCATAGCACACCTAGCAAGGCATTTTTGACTCGCTGGCAAATTATCACTCTATTTTTGACGGATAGGTATTGCTGATGTCCGATACTGGTTGTTTTTATATATGCCATCCAGCCTGTCTCGCAGCCAGCTTTTCTTCAAGAGTACCGGGCGTGTAACCAATGAAATCACCGCCGGGCAGCCCAAGGGCTCGGATGAGTTCTTTATCATACTTGCCCGACAACAATAGAATGCCCTCTTTCTCTAAGAGATCGCGCGTGCCTCGCCCATTATCCGAGCGAATCCGGCGCATAAAATCCCTTTGCCGAGCGACACCTTCGACGGTCTCGCGGGAAATTGGTATGCCTTGAACCTCGCGGAACAGCGCCACAACCCGATCGTTTCCGGTTCGTCCAGATACAATTCGATCTACCGAAGCGCTTGGGATTGTCCGCCAAAAATTAGGAGGGTATGGGTGATCGGCGAAGATCCAGCGAATATGAGAAAATCCTGCAGCTGAGATGCTCTTCTTTGCATCACGATTTGCGCTAGCCGTCAGATATTCAGGTCGCGCGACAAAGATTCCCAGATAACAACGCGACCGTATCTCATCGGCCGCTACAAGAATACACGGATGTCCAATCGCCTCGCTCGGAATCATCCAATTGTTGCCCATTGTATGCTTGATGTCAGTATCGATGCCAGCGATGACGGCGTCGAGCTTTCCACGCGGGAGCGACAAAAGCGCTCGCAACATGATTTCGACACGCGTTCCAATGTAGGTTTTCTCAGTCTTTTCAAGTTCATCATAGGACCTGCGACCTGTCCTTGGTGTCTGAATAACATCGTCAATGACTTCTCTGAGAAGGAACGGGACCTCTTGTGCCAGCCTTCCGGGTCCCCCTGCCCTCTGGTCAAGCTCATTCAAAATGTCAGAAGTAACAGCAAAATCTGGGTGCCCGGGCAGGACGAGACTGTCAGGAATGTTTGCGCGCACGCCTAGTGATTCTCCAACCAATTGGATCAGAGTGTGCCATAAGCGCTAGGCTCGGTCGAATCTATGCGCGTAAAGCGTGAACTCGCTTCGCTGTGAGTGCAGCGGAAACCTTCTCGCCGACGGCGCGCGCTACTGGTGGTGGAAAAGCATTGCCGACTTGACGATAAGCGGCTGTTTTGCGGCCAATGAAATTCCAGTCGCTTGGAAAACCTTGAATGCGGGCAACCATCGGCACAGTCAGGCGGGGCATGCCAACAAAGTCAGCTTCCGGAGGATCGGCGGCAAGCGTTTTGCCATTAACGCCAAGAGCCGCCCAAGCAGCACGTGCGCGCGTGGGGCCTAGATCTGGTCCACCATGCTTCTTTGAGCCGCCAACGATTGTTGGCGCGATTTCATCGGCGCGTTCTGCCCAAGCCCGGGCACCAATCCAACCGTTTGCTGCCATCATGTCCTTAAGAACGGCTCCAACTGTGGCGGGGTTATGAGGCTGTGGACTAGGCCAATCAAAATGTTCGGCTGATGAAGTCTCTATTGCAACAATCACGACGCGAGGTCGAAGTTGGGGTACGCCGAAGTCAGATGCATTCAAAAGCCGCCATTCGGTCTTGTAGCCGAGCTTCTCGAGTTGTCGCTTCAAGCCTTCGCGATAATCCTGAAATACCGCGTCAAGAAAGCCTCGCACGTTCTCAATCATTATGGCGCGGGGACGGGTTGCATCAATAATGTCGATTGCGTCTGGAAACAGGTTTCTTTCATCGGCTGCGCCAAGTTGTTTGCCGGCAACTGAAAAGGGTGGGCACGGCAGCCCTCCCGCTAAAAGATCAATTCCGGCAAATTCGGCAGCGCGTTCTTTGAAGATACGGATATCGTCTTCGATCACATTCCAATTCGGGCGATTTGCGCGCAAGGTCGCACAACAATGCATGTCGATCTCAACCAGTGCCGTGTGATCGAACCCAGCTTGCTCAAGGCCAACAGCCTGTCCGCCAGCACCCGCACATAGCTCAACTGATGTTAACATGTTGCACATCCCCATTTGGCTTTGTCCATCCATCGTGCATTGCGTTTAGGCGCATATCCAAGAGCGACAAATGTTCTTATATTGTTCTATTCGAATCGCTCTTGTGGAGCAAGAGGCCCTAGCTATCACAAAGATGCTTTTGGCGCTCGTACGACAGGCTTCACGCCGAAATTCGCCCAGAGCGCCTAGCCAGCTTTGCAATTTCGCTCAAAGGCCGCTTCTCAGAATAATAGGCATCTCGCTCTACGGGGAGACCAAGGGGCCCGCGCAAGTGTTCTATCTCTGTCAAGCTGACTGAGCCTAATTCCGGACAACCAAGTCCTAAATCACATAGGCCAAAGGCAATATCTGGATTGTCCGGATCAATCTCGGTCAGAAGCCAAGTCGCATTGGCGTCAGGGGTAAAGAGCTTCAGCACCGGAACGGGATCTATATCCTCGCCAGCAGCTGAATGTGCGTCATTGGCAAGTAATTTCTGACGGATGGTTTGGGTAAAAAGCGATTGTAACATGTTGAGCCTCTTTGAGGCCGCCGCGCATCATGCCGGCGAACCAAAAGCCCCCAAGCCAGACCCTAAGGTGAAGCCGTCAACGCCCCTGTGGCTTGACGGCAAACCGTGTCTGGCATGGCTCGCATCCGTTCGTCGGCATGTGGCGGCAACTACACCATGGTTAATCAGTAATTCTGACCCGATCAAACGGGCACGCCTGCTGTGCCAGATCAGGATTTCTGGGCATTCATTTCGGGACAGCAAGCCAACGCCAGAATAATCGATGCCCACTATAACCCATTGTAATTAAACATTAAATATACTAATTTTGCACTGCCTATCTCAGGGTGCAAATCAATATTTGAACTGGCACGATCTATGCTAGGGCAAGTTCCTGCGGCGAGACCGCCTGTGCGGCTAGGCCGCGTCAACCATTGGACGCAAGACCTCTCTTTGTGTCTTTAATGGGGGAGACAGGGATGGGAGTTCGTACGCGGATCGCTTGTCTTGGAGTTGGAGCCCTTATCGGGCTTTCAGCCGCCACCCAGATTGTTGCCTGGCGCTATCAGTATCAGCCGGCTCTGGGGAAAGGCATTGCGATTGGCGAGCGGACCCAAACCAAAGTCACACCCAAATTCTACCCGCCATGGAACATCCTACTCTGGCAGAAAAAGTGGGGCGATAGGCCTGGCCATCAATCAGTTTTGAAACTCGGCGTCCCTGCAATCATTCTAGGGATTGCCTTCGGTGGCCTACTCGTTCGTCTATTCGATGCCCCCACGAGCACTTTGGGAACAAACCTGCCCGGCGGTCAAAACTCTCGACGACGAGCCAAAGGCTGGGGCAATCCAAAGGATCTGATCAAGGCTGGACTCGGTGGTGATGAAGGCGTGATCCTTGGGCGGATCGAGCCACCAAGTTTAACAACTGACTGGTGTATGTGGCCACGGCTTTTGGTAAGCCCTGATTTGCGACCTGCTTTGGTGACTGGTGGTACGCGATCAGGAAAGGGGCGCGGTATAGTTGTGCCCACCTTGCTCAATTGGAATGCCTCAGCCCTTGTCTTTGATCCCAAAGGCGAGCTTTGGGACATAACGAGCGGCTATCGCCACCGGAAAGGCCCCGTGCTTTTCTTCAACCCGCGCAATCCAGCGACGGCGCGATTTAACCCACTGGCTGAGATTGGTACTGGCCGCGACTGTCTGGCCCAAGTTCAGCGCTTGGTGAAAATCCTTGTCAATCATGAGGGCAATTCTGCCAGCCAGGATTTCTGGGACCGGCAGGCCGGTGAAATGCTATCAGCACTGATCGTTCATGTGCTTCATTGCGATGGACCAAAGACGTTGATTGAGGTCAAGCGCCTCACCGCCAATCTTGACGAGACGGTCCGTGCCATGCTGTCAACTTGGCATGTGAAGGGCGGATCCGGTCGGGGCGAGGTCCATCCCTTCGTGCATGATATCGCAACCGCTTATGCCTTCACCCATGAAAAGGGTCGCAAGAGCGTCCAGATGACGGTGCGCTCCTATCTGACTTGGCTGGTTGGTGAAGACGTTGAAAACGCTGTTTCCACCAGCGACTTTCGTCTGGGCGATTTGATGTGCGCGAACGCGCCTGTAAGCCTTTATGTACAAATCGCACCAGGTGATCTCAAGACCCTGCAGCCGCTTGTCCGAATGTTCTTTCAGTTAGCGGCGACGGCTTTCACAACCCACATCGAGGCCGACAGCGACGGACGGCTTAAAGAGCATAATCTGCTGTTGGCGCTCGATGAGTTTCCGCTTCTGGGTAAAGTGGACTTCTTTGAAGATGTTGTGCGCCTTGCGTCTGGCTATGGCATCAAATGCCTATTCATCGCCCAAAGCCTCAATGACATTTCGCGCGTCTATGGCACCCATAATGGCTTCATCGACAATGCCCATATCTATGTCGCTTTTGCAGCACTCGATCCACTAACCCGCGAGAAAGTATCGAAGTTGACCGGCATGACGACCGCGACAAGGTCGAGCGCCAACCTTCCTCACAATTATTCAGAAAGTGGCGGCTCAATCAGCATTGGTGAGTATGAGCGGCCTCTCTTGGATCCAAGTGAAGTTGGTTCTTTACCAGACCGGAATGAACTTGTGTTCATTGCAGGCCATCGACCCTACCGGCTTACCAAAGTCCGATACGACCAGATCGGCTGGATGAAGAAGCGGGCAAAGATTCCAGCGCACAACCAAGCCGAAAAACTGGATACACCAGAAAGACCCGCCCATCCTTGGGCAAGCAATAAACCATATGGCTATGGAGATCCGTCCAAGGTCAAGTTTAGCGAAGATGTTGCTCGCGAGCGCCAACAGGCCGATCTCGCAGAAACCAAGGCAGACGCCAAACCCACACCGAGCGAGTTCACGCCGCGAGCCGAAACCACCGAGCCAAAAGCGGCCGCGAACGCTGAATATCAGGCACCAGTCGCGCCCATTCACAATGACAACCTGCCTTCTGCAAGCGAGCAGTTGGCAGGTCTAAGAGAAGGATAAAGCCTATGGCCGCCCGCGCAACCGCCTCGAATAAAGTCAAATCCAAAGTCCCGCCCTCGCGTCTGCAAGTCTATCTGGGCGATGAGAATATGGGTGCAGCGCTTGAGCGCGAGGCCAAGGTCAATCGGATTAGCTTAAGCCAAGCCGCGGCCCTTATGATTGCAAAGGGTCTTAAAAGCCGGATCAGCGCGGATCCCCATGACCGGCTTTTGGCCCTTGAGCGTCGGCTTTCTGATCATATGCGATTAAGCTCGCGCGACTTCATCATCATCGAAGAGATGCTATTTGTGACGCTCAAGATCCTCGTGTCACGCTTCCCCGAAGCCGATGAGGAACGCTCTGCCCCCTATCGGGCCAGTGTCGAGAACAGCCTACAGGCCTTGATGGGCGAGGTCGCCGAACGGGTAAGGCGGGCAAGCCCAAGAAAACCCGCACCAAACCAGGGCAATGAAAGGACAGCGCCAGAGCCCGCCAATGATCCTGCCGATGAAGGCCTGCCACCAGCTTGGTCGAGCGAGGCTTAAACACAATGGCGAAACTCGGTGATCATCCTATCATAGCCGAGCGTCGCCTTGAGGCCCTTCGCCACGCTCTGGGTCCGGTCGCTTTGGCCGCACTCATTGATCCCGATGTCGTCGAAATTCTGGCCAATCCAGATGGCCAACTGATCTTAGATAAAATCGGCACTGGCCGGGAAGCCACCGGCAGCAATCTTGCCCCTGAAGCCCGGGACCGGGTCATTCGCTTGATTGCCGATTATGTGGGCGAGCCTGTCTTACCAGAGGATCCACGTTTATCGGGTGTCCTGCCAGAAACCGGCGAACGTTTTCAGGGGGCTTTGCCGCCAGTTAGCCGGGCTCCGGCCTTTTCAATCCGCAAGCGCCCGGCGCGTATCTTTGAGCTCAATGATTATGTCGCCGACGGCAGCCTGAGCCCCGACCAGAAAGCCTTGATCGAAACCGCAGCAATTGAGCGCAAAAACATCCTGATTGCTGGAGGCACTTCGTCGGGCAAAACCACATTTGCTAATGCCATCCTTGCCCTACCCGCCTTTAGGGAAACACGCGTCATTCTGATCGAGGATACGCCCGAACTTCAATGTTCGGCTTGGGACCAGGTTGCGCTCCTTACCCGTCGCACCCCAAAACTGATTGGCGTGGTCGATCTGGTGCGAGATAGCTTGCGCTTACGTCCTGACCGCATTGTCGTTGGCGAAATGCGCGATGGGGCCGCAGCGCTTGAAACCTTGAAGGCTTGGAACACCGGACATCCAGGCGGGCTTTCAACCATCCATGCCAATAGCGCAATTGAAGCTTTATTGCGCCTTGAAGACCTTACGAGCGAAGTCGCGACGAATGTTCCGCGGCGCGCGATTGGTCAGGCGATTGAACTTGTCATCCATATTGCGCGCACCCGTGAGGGACGACGTGTGGAGAGCGTGCTTGAAATTTCAGGAGAGGAGAACGGTATTTATCAAATGCGCCAGATCGGGTGAGTGAACTCGGATGGCAAGCTCAAAATCGCGCCTGCGATCCCCCGAACTTTACCTACCGGACCTGTGCATGCATGGGCCCGATACAGGCATTTGAGCCACCAAGATTTACCATCTAACCCATTATATAATTTGAAGTTTATTGGTGAAGTTGGCACAACTTATGCATAGCCAAATATAGGACAGTTTCCGTCCCGATTTGGAGCAAGAAGATGAACTCCTCAAAGATTGATATTAGAAAAGTCGCCCGTCTGGCATCCTTGGCAGCTCTTGCTGCAGCTTTCGCCACGCCAGCATTCGCCGGTGGTACCGGCATGCCGTGGGAAGGTCCCCTTCAACAGGTCGTTGGAAGCTTTACAGGTCCCGTGGCCCAGGCTGGTGGCGTCATTGCCGTGACGATATTTGGTCTGGGTGTCGCCTTCTCTGAATCGGGATCCGGCCTGCGGCGCGGCGTCTCGATCCTGTTTGGGGTAGCGATTGCCTTTGCGGCGGCAAGCTTCTTCATGGGCTTCTTCGGTTTTGGTGGTGGGGCAGTGATCGGCTGATCGCTGATCGAGCGACCGGAAACCTGATTTGAAAGGACGCTCCCATGCGTGCATTTCATCCTGATCGACCCGAAGGCTATGAATTGCCTCTAGCGGGATCTTTGACCCAGCCGATCCTCCTTGCAGGCCTACCGCGCGAATATGCAATCCTCATGGGAACATTGGCTCTTGTTCTGGGTCTGGCACTAAAGCTTTGGTGGCTTGGCCTGATCTGGTGGGGTGTCGCGCACGCGATAGGACTTTGGTGCGCTAAGACCGATCCGAGATTTTTGGATGTCTTGCGGCGTCACCTGTCCCTGCCAGGGTATTTTGGGGCCTGATCAGCCAGCTTCTGGCCCAATCCCCTCAAACCCAATTTCTAACCTGCAATTCTAACCAAAGCTGGGGGCCCAAGCCGCCCGGGAGTGAGAAGTCATGCGCTTTCTGGATGAATATCGGAAAAAACCGATCAGCCTTGCTGACCATTTGCCATGGGCGGCACTCGTGGCTCCGGGCGTGATCCTGAACAAGGATGGCAGCTTCAGTGCATGCGTACGTTTTCGCGGCCCCGATCTTGAAAGCTCGACGCCAGAAGAACTGATGGCGGTTCGAGCGCGCCTCAATAATATGTTGAAGCGCTTAGGCACAGGCTGGTGCCTGCATCTGGAAGCGCGTCGAAGGGCTGCAGACCCCTACCCGCATTCTGAGATTGCCACACCGATCGCCTGGCTGGTTGATCAAGAACGGCGGGCACTATTCGATGAAACTGGAAATTCGTTCGAGACCGATCATGTCGCGACCCTGACCTGGCTGCCTCCTCCCGATGAAGCGCGCCGCGCCCGGAGCTTTCTGTTCGAAAATCGCACCGCCAATGCCACGCGCGATTGGCGCGAGACGCTGGCTTTGTTCGAGCGCGAGATCGGCATTCTCGTGGATCTGATGGCCGATGCGCTTCCTGAAGCATGCCTGATGTCGGACGAAGAGACCCTCACCTATCTGCATTCAACAATATCGACCAAAGACCATTCCATCGCGGTTCCTGAGACCCCGGTATTTCTGGACGCGCAATTGGCCGATACCGCCCTCCAAGGTGGTATTGCGCCCAAACTCGGCAATCGACATCTGCGCGTTGTTGGTGTGCGCTCCTTCCCCGCCAAGACATTGCCAGGCCTGCTCGACGCGCTTGGCCAATTGCCGTTTGCCTATCGCTGGGTCGCCCGCTGGATTGCACTCGATAAGGCCGGTGCCGAGACAGAACTTCTGAGACTGCGCAAGCGCTGGTTTGCCAAGCGCAAAGGCATTGGCACGCTGATGCGTGAGGCCATCACAAAAGAAGATGTGCCGCTCGTTGATACTGATGCGGCTGCGAAGACGGACGAATGTGATGGGGCACTAGAAGCACTCGGCGCGGAAGTCTGTGCCTTTGGTTATCTGACCCTGACCGTTACGGTGATGGACAGGCTTGAACTCAGGGCGATTGATAAGGCGCGCATGATTGAGGCAAGCCTCAATGCGCAAGGCTTTGTTGCCACAACAGAAGATCTCAATGCGGTTGAAGCTTGGCTGGGGAGCCTACCGGGCGAACCTTATGCCGATGTGCGTCGGCCCATGATCTCAACGCTCAATCTCTGCGACCTCTTGCCCATCTCGGCAGTTTGGGCGGGGCCGTCAGAAGATAGCCATCTCGCCGCGCCACCTTTGTTGATCGCTGAGACTTCGGGCGCAACGCCGTTCAGACTGAGCCTTCATGTCGGCGATGTTGGCCATACGATGATTGTCGGTCCGACAGGCGCGGGTAAATCAGCGCTCCTTTCCTTCATGGCGCTTCAATGGCTCCGCTACCCTGAGGCCAAAGTCATCTTCTTCGATAAGGGAAGGTCAGCCCGCGCTGTCACCCATGCTGCCGGGGGTCGCTGGCATGGCCTTGGTCCTGGTAGCCAATTTGCCCTTCAGCCCCTCTCCCGAATTGACGAGACTGGCGAGCGGGCATGGGCGGCTGAATGGATTGCAGAGACCGCTGCAGCAGCAGGCATTCAGATCAAGCCCAAACACCGGGAAGAAATCTGGGCAGCACTTGGATCGCTGGCACAATCCCCTAAGCACCAGCGCACCTTGTCGATCTTTCAAGCGCTATGCCAAATGCGCGATGTCAGTGCAGCTCTTGAGCCTTTCACGCTCAAAGGCCCGCATGGGGCTCTGCTCGACGCCGACCAGGCACCCACCAATTTGAGCTTCTTCGAGACCTTTGAAACCGAAGATTTGATGGCGACACCTTCGGCTGTCGGTCCAGTCCTCACCGCCCTATTCCATGAAATCGAGCGCGGCTTTGACGGAAGCCCAATCTTGCTTGTCCTCGACGAGGCCTGGCTATTTCTCGGCGAAACAGGCTTTGCCACGAAATTTCGGGAATGGCTCAAAACTCTGCGCAAGAAGAATGTCGCGGTCGTCTTTGCCACCCAAAGCCTTGATGACATCGTGTGCTCGCCGATCGCGACAACTCTGATTGAAAGTTGTCCAACCCAGATCTTCCTGCCAAATCCTCGTGCTTTGGAACCTGCGAGCGCTGACCTTTACCGGCTATTCGGCCTCAATAAGCGACAGCTCGAACTCTTGGCCTATGCGGCACCAAAGCGGTCCTATTATGTGCGCCAACCCGGTGGCCGGCGCATGTTTAATCTCAAACTGTCGGGTGCCGCTTTGGCGGTCTGCGGCGCTTCAAACCTCGAAGATCAGAAACTGATTGAGCAAATCCTCGCGAGCTTGCCCGCGAAGTCAGACGAGACCGCCTTTGTTCGGGCTTTCTTGGCTGCAAAGGGCCTGCAAGGAATCGATCCGCTATTCGATGCTCTCACCGAAGAAGGCCGTCCGGCCAATGACCTGAACCTGCATCTTTACACGGACTTTGCCGCCAACCAGTCGGGAGGAATAATCCATGCCGTATCCTAAGCTCAAAGCACGCCTTTTAGGTGCCGCTACCGCGTTTGCCTTCCTCGTGACCGGTGCTTCCTTCATAGCACCAGGACCCGTCGCCGCGATGGTAGTCTATGACCCGACCAATCATATCCAGAATGTGCTGACTGCTGCCCGCGCGCTTGAACAAATCCGGGTCCAGACAGAGCAATTGACTGCCCAAATTCGGTCGCTTGCCAAAAGCCCATATGATCATTCGGCCGAAATTCGCGACGCGATGAGGGCCTTGAACGAACTCAACGGTCAAGCGCGCGGCCTGGCTTCAACCGTACGCGGCCTCGATCGCCAGTTCGAGGATTTGTATCCGAGCAATCAGGCCGCCCGAACCGCCATGGAGCGATTAGAAGCGGCTTCGCGCCGTATCGAGATCTCTCGTCAAACCGCCCAGGACTTAGCGCGCACGGCTGCCTCGCTTGAAGAAGGTCGAGGGGCGAGAAGCCAAAGAATGGCTGGCGCAATTTCAGCGTCGCGTGCGGCTGAGGGCGAAACGAGTGCCATTCAATCCTCTGTCCAAGCGCTGGGGGTTTTGTCTGAGCAATTGGAAGGTCTGCAGGCCTTGATGGCGGCCCAATCGCGCTTGGCAGCCCAGGAAGCAGCCACCCGAGCGGCCGAACGCCAACAAGCCATCGATGGCCACCGCCGTAACTGGACACGGCCTGCCGCCAAACCCGCCCCGCCCAAATTCAACCCTTTGCCTAATGCTCGCAACTAGCGGGCTGACAAGAACCAGACTTGTGATTGGAGCTTTCCATGGCCGTATCGTCTGAAACCACCAATGATCTGATGGCCGTCTTCTCAAACACGGTGACATCGGGGTTTGCGGCTTTGGCTGGTCCGGTCAACGGCATTTTCGGGCTGATGATTGCCTTGGTTGTGGCCCTAACCGGCATTCAGTGGGCGGTATCATCCAATCGCGATGCCCTCGCCGGAGCCTTCTCCAAGATCCTGCTGATCGGCACCTTCGCCTATATCATCAACGACTGGCAGGGCCTGTCCGAGACAATCTTTGCCGGCTTCCTGCAACTAGGCCTGACGGCAGGCGGCGGCTCGATAACCTCAGCGGACTTCTTGAACCCTGGTGCTGTGATCGAGACGGGTTGGCAGATTGTCAAATCCTTGGGCGAGGCACCCACAACAACTGAAGACCCACTGGATGTGATCGGAAATCTGATTGATGCGATCATCATCGGCATCTCCATGCTGGGGATCATGATCGCCTTCGCGGTTCTTGCTCTCCAGATCATTGTGACGCTGCTTGAGTTCAAGATCGTCACGCTTGGCGGCTTTATCCTTTTGCCCTTCGGCATTTTGTCGAAAACGGCATTCATGGCCGAGCGGCCACTTGGTTATGTGGTTTCTTCGGGCCTTAAAGTCCTGGCGCTCGCCATCGTCATATCGGGTGCACAGGCGGTCTTTGCCCGACTCACCCCAAGTCCCGAGCCTGACATTTATGAAGCGATGACGATCCTGACGGCGGCAATCATCCTTGCCATGTTGTCGCTCTTTGCCCCCAATCTGGCAGCAGCCCTTGTGTCGGGCGGCCCTGCCCTCGGCGCTGGAGCACTCGCGGTTGGAGGGCTGGCTGTTGGCGGTGCTGCAGGTATGGCAGCCGCCGGCGTTACAGGTGCTGGTGCCGCAGCCGCGTGTGCAGCGAGCGGCGCAGGATCACAAATTGCTTCGTCTGCTAGGGCCGCAGCTGGCGCGGGTGTTGGCCGTCCACCCCAAAGTCCAGGCGCTGGCCCAAGCGGTGGCACGAATAGTGGCGGTCCGACCGGGGCTGGCCCAAAGGGCGGCGCATCCAACAGCTCAGGTAATCCGGCAAGCGCAGGATCTGCGAGTTCAGGTATTGGCGGCTCGGCTTCATCCTTTAGGGGTAAAAATTCAGGTCAAGAAGCGCCTATTTCCGGCAATGGCGACGCGGCATACCCCAAAAGGGGTAAAAACTTACCATCCGGTTCGCTAGAAGCTTCTGAAGCTACCGCGAAAGCACCTCCTTCACCCAAAGGCGCGGCAAGTACCGATCAAGGCTCCAACTCGCAGCCATCCTCATCAAGCTCCGCGTCTCAAACAGCCCAATCAGGGGCCGCTGGTGCAGCTTCAAGCCCTCAGTCGGCCAGTAGCCCAACACGTTATCATCGCTTTCCAGCTCATAATCCGCAAAGTCATGCGGGAAGGTCCAAGGCATTGAGCGCCTACTTTGCCGCCAATACCGCGCGCCAGCTTTTACCTGCCAACGAAAACTCGGGCTCCTTAAGCCCTTCCATCCGTGAGGAGGACTAATCATGCATCCTTTCTTCAAGCCTAAGCCCGTCGGCAATCAGGCCTTGTCCGCAACGCCCATCGCCACGCCTTATCAGCGGGCGGGCCAAGTCTGGGATGATCGTATGGGTCTGACGCTCTCCCATGCCCGCAATTGGCGGAATATGGCCTTCGGGACGCTTGTCTTTGCAGGCTTCCTGGGAGCCGGCTGGTGGGTGCAAGCCCAACGCTCTGTCGTCAAGCCCTTCATTGTCGAGGTTTCAAGCTGGGGCCAGACCCAAAAGATCACCGCACTTGATCAGACCTATCGACCCAATGAAGCCCAAGTCTCTTTTGCGCTGTCACGCTGGATCGCGGACGTTCGTGGACGAAGTGTCGATCCGGTCCTCATTCGCCAGAACTTCATGCGGGCTTATGATTTTACCACGCCAAAATCTGCGGCCTATTTGAATGCCTGGGCGCAGGAACATGATCCGTTCGCAAATGCAGGTCGCGAGGCGATCGCAGTCAGCATTCTCAACGTTGTCGCTAGATCGGAGAAGACCTTCGACATCCAGTGGCGGGAAGAGAAATTCACCAATGGCATGAGTGGCGGAGCCGAACGCTGGCGCGCGCTCGTGACCGTTCGTTTCGAGCCACCCCACTCGGAAGCCGAGCTTATGAAAAATCCACTTGGCATCAAAATCGAGGACATCTCATGGACACTCGACGCTCAATAACTGGCGGCAGGGCCTCGGCTTACGCCACAGGCTTTGCTCTGCTTCTGACCCTGTCTTTGCCGCTGGCCATACCAAGCGAGGCAGGTGCCAAAGCCCGTTCAAGCGAGGCTCATAACACTGTGCGCGCCCATAGTCCTAAAAAGGCAAAGAGCACATCGCGTCGGGGGCAAGCCAAGACCACACGAATCGTAACTCAGCCTGCGCAAGCACTCGCTCCCAAAGTCGGCCCTGCCGCCATAAGGGCAGCCAATGCGGAAGCTCTAGCGCCCTCGCGCGCCGATGGCTTTGTCAATGCGGCGCAAGTCTTTGGGTATGAGCCGGGCCGTGTCTATGAAGTCTGGACCGCACCGATGCGGATTACCGCACTCAGTCTGGAGCCCGGCGAAAAGATCATCAGCAAGGCGGCCGGTGATACCGAGCGCTGGATGATTGGCGATACGACATCTGGCGAAGCAGAGACAACCCAGACCCATCTTCTAATCAAGCCATATCGGGTAGGTCTCGCCACAAATATGGTCGTGACCACAAATCGACGCGTCTATCTCCTCGCACTCAAGGCATCTGGCGAAAGCGAGGCTTTTAATGCGGCAGTGTCCTGGACCCACCCACTGCCACAGGCCCCCACAAGCCAGGTGGCTGTGGGGCCTTCAGAGACGGAGCTAAAGCTCGCGGCACCTGCACCCATCCTTAAAGCACACGGACCTGAATCCTATCGGATCCGGACAGGATGGCGGAAGCCCGAGTGGACCCCCGTGTCCGTCCATGATGATGGCCGGCAGACTTTCATCACCTTTCCCGAGACCCTGGGCACGACTGAAGCCCCACCTCTGTTTGTCATGAATGAGCAAGGCGAGGCTCAACTCACCAATTGGCGCAAGCAAGGCAATTCTTATGTCGTCGACCGCCTCTTTTTGAAGGCCGAGCTGCGCATTGGCGGAGAGCGTCCCGAGATTGTGAAAATCGAGCGCAGAGGAGATCTGCCATGAGCGAAAATCTAGAGCTTCCATTAGTTGACCCCGTGGGCCGAGCGGCAGCGACGCCTCCCCTGCAAGGTGGCCAAGCGCCACTCAATACGCGCATAGATGAGCCCAAACCCGTCAAGATCAGACTTGCTGCCGTCATATCTATTTTGGGTGGTGCTGCGACGATCATCTGTGGGGCAGTTATCTTCGTCTTTGTCCTGGATCCCTTCTTGAAGGTGGACGCGCGTGCCAAAGCCCGAGAAGAAAGCAAGCAGACACCCACTGGCTCGGTTAAGCCCGCCGATGTGCTGAGCAATCATCCCGTCACCTATGCCGATCTGACCAAGGCAGAAACCGAGACACCAATTGAAGATGCGGACATAGCGCCAGAAATTCATCCGATCACCGATGCAGGCACGGCCCATCCATCGCGTGTGATTGTTGATAGAAGTCCATCCGGGAACCAGTATCGTTCATCAAACGGGCCATCACGAACAAGCTCGGCGTCCAACTCAGGATCCAATGAAGTCGACCTCGCGCGAAAGTCAGCCCTGTTCTTTGGCGAGCCTGCTTCTCGCGCCGTTATCAGCGCGGCTCCAGCCCGAATGACACCTACCCAAACCGATCAGCCAAGCGTCGCACGAAAGTCGGATTATCAGGAAGTCTATGGCGATCGCGCCATACTCGCTCCCGTATCACCCTATGAGCTGAAGGCCGGGACAGTCATCCCGGCAGCCCTTCTGACTGCCATTGATACACAGCGCGAAGGCCGCGTTGTCGCCCTTGTAACCGAGAACGTGTTAGATACGGTTTCAGGGCAATATTTGCTTATCCCACAGGGCGCGCGACTGCTGGGTCGATTTGATGGTGATCAGACTTATGGCGAGCGCCGCGCCTTTGTAATCTGGGAACGGATTATCTTCGCTGATGGCCGCTCCATAACCCTCAATAAGGAACCAGGCGTGGATGGCTCAGGAGCTGGCGGCGTAAGGGGACGCGTTGATCGGCGTTTGGGTCAACTGGTAATTGCTTCGCTCTTTTCCGGTGCGATCACCACATTGGGGGAAGCCGCAAGGCGTGATGGTGATAACAAGTCTAGCTCCTTGATAGGCGATGTTGGCGATGCCGCCTCAATTGAGGCTGCCCGAGTTGGTGGTCGCCTGATTGACCGCGAACTTGATGTCAAACCGACCATTCGCATTGCCCAAGGATCCAGAGTTCAGGTGCTCCTGACTCGCGATCTGATTCTGGAGCCTACGCCATGAACGCAAATCCCCTCATCATGATTGCACTCGTGCAAAGCCTGTTCCTTGTGAATGCGGCTTTGCCGGAGCTCCATACAAAATCGTCAATAATCCTGAACGAGACCCCCTCGATGGCAAAAGGTGTCTATGTGCGCTTGGGTGAAGTCGAAAGGCTCAAACGAGGCGACATCATCGCGATGCCTATGAATAGCGCTGCCCGGAATTATCTAGTCAAGAAACTTGGCTATCCAGAAGATACGATGCTGATCAAGCGGGTGGCGGGCCTCTCTGGCGATCTCGTGTGTCGTCAGGACAGCGTGGTTACAATCAACAAGAGAATCATTTTCACTTCTAAGTCGGACCGGCGTGGCAACTACCTCGCAACCTGGATCGGTTGCCGGACCTTATCCACGAACGAGGCCTTTATCCTCGGGGACCATCCATCAAGCTTTGACAGCCGTTATTTCGGTCCCGTCTCGCGGAGTGAATTGGCTGGCATCTATGGGGCGGCTGCCACATGGTAGGCCGCCTCTCTCTTCCACTTATTATGGCCGGGAGCGTCGTTCTGGGTTCACTGACCCCAAGCTTTGCGCTGGCGGAGCCCATCAATTGGGCAACATCAGGCGGAACTCTTTTTGCGGGTTCTGGCCTTGAACGCAGGACGCCATTGATAGACCCGGCAGATCCAAGCGCCGGTCAAGAGCCACCGGCTACCGCTTTATCGCTCCCTCGAGGCGGTCCGACCAAAAGCAAGCCTAGCTTTCTCAACGATACAAGTCTTCATGATAGTCCGTCTACTGATGATTATAGAGTTGTACGACTTTTGCCGTCCGCTCAGCCCCTCGATCGACTGATCACGAGGATCGCAAACGAGACAGGTTTGGACCCTAAGTTACTTCATGCGCTCGTTATCATTGAAAGCGCCTATGATAGCCGCGCCATAAGTCCGGTTGGAGCACAAGGGCTGACACAATTGATGCCGGGAACTGCTGCGGAGCTTGGCGTGGGCGATGCGTTTGATAGCGAAGAAAACCTGCGAGCGGGCGCTCGTTACCTTGCCATCCAGATTGGCCGGTTCAGCGATATAAGATTGGCGCTAGCGGCTTATAACTCGGGTCCCAACCGTGTGGCCCGCTTGGGTAGGGTGCCCGATATCAATGAAACCCAAAACTATGTCCGCGACGGCATAGATTGCTATCTCGCCCTGACAGCCGGGCGCGGGATCCGCAATCGAAGCCAATGTCGAACGCGTAAAGGGAGATAAACCATGGCAAAACGAAAGCCCGATGCAAGTCTCGCTGGCCAACTCGATATGTTCTGCGATTGGCAGGCACCTAAGTCGCCGTCTCAGAACACGGTCGCGATCAATGAACTTCCGCCTGGCATCAGCATGAAGCCAGCAAACTCAGATCCTGTTGTGCAAGTTGACGCGGCAAGCCAAGACATGCCCGCCAATGATCTAAATGCCCCAGAAGAATCTATTCAGCCTCGCCGTTTGGGACGGCCATCCGCTCATAGACGCGAGATCGTGCATCATGGACGCGCATTAGGAGATCTGGACGCAAGGGCACTATTGCGAGCGCCGGAACTCGCAGAACTCCTAGGCCTGACCATGTCAACCTTGGCAAAGCTCCGATGCTCTGGAAAAGGCCCACCATTCTACAAACTTACCAATCAGACGGTAGGCTACCGGCAGGATGAAGTTATGGAATGGCTTTCCATGCGACGTCGTGTGTCAACTTGGGCACAAGGAGAGGAGTAATGTACCCAACAAAATTGTGTCTTTCTGTTGTCGGTCGTCCACCACATTGCAGACTCTTGTGGGGGTCGCGGCAGTCCTCGAGCCAACGGTGGTGTCGGTGTTAACTGCACGAATTTGCGGGGATCGGGGTTTTGGTCAAGGTTTGCTTTGTATGGAGACAGCCAGTGCGATTCTCATAAGCTAGTCGCATAGATCGTGCTCAAGGCATCCGACTGACGCTTTTTGCTGACCGCTCATTCAAATGGGCGCAAATTTGAGCGACAACATTTCTGCTTTGGGCTCTTACTTCGTCCGAGACCGAAAGCTCGCAGCCGCTGATACCAAGCCATCCTAAGCTGATAGCTTAAAACAGATATGATAGGACTGGCGGTCAACATACAACAAACCGCCCTTGTCGAAGCGCCTAAAAAATTAAATGGCTTGGCTTGGACGTCAAAATTCGGCTATCAGTTGCTGTCGCAAGCGACTACCAAGAGTGTATGTTGCGAAAGTTAAAGCCCGTTGCAAAATTGGAGGAAGCGTAAATTGGATTCCGACCCGACGCCGCAAGAATTGAGTAGGTTTCTATCGCGTGTGATGGAGATCGAAGAAAAGTATGCTTACACAAGAAAAGGGCAGGAGAGCTCACGTAAAGGCGAGCTTAGAAGTTTGGTTGAAGAAATATTAGAGGAATAGGCCAGCTATGCTCCTTAAGAAAATTACAATGACTAATTTTCGCCAGTTCTACGGTGAACAGACGATTTCTATTTCTGTTTTGCCAGACAAGAATGTGACGCTCATCCATGCGGAGAATGGTCTCGGCAAGACGACTATTTTGAACGCGATATTGTGGTGCTTTTACAAGGACACGACTGCCCGTTTCGAGCAGCCGGACAAAATTGCCAACCATCAAGCGACCTCAGAGGGAAACTTCGACGTAAAAGTAGAGGTTGCATTTGAGAACGACCGCATGGACTTTGTCGCTTGCCGGTCAATAAACGAACGTTCTGGTGAAGAAAAATTTGAGGCCTACAAGATAGTCTCTGGAAATTATGTGAAACTCGACGCACCTAGCGCATTCATAGATTCCGTGGTTCCGCGTGAAATGGCGCGCTACTTTTTCTTCGATGGTGAATTCGCAGAGACTTTCTCAAGCCAAAACAATAAAGCCAAGGTTCGCGATGCTTTAGAGGACATGCTCGGATGCAGGACTGCAAACATGGCGATCAAAGATCTCCAGAGCATTCTAGGAGAATATGAGAAGCAGATTGGAGCTCTAACAAAGAACAACCAAGCTGCAGCCTTTCAAGAGAAGATTGACTTATTGGAAGGCGAAAATAACCGGGACCTTTCCAACTTGGTGGTTTGGGAGGAGAACCTTAGTGCAGCAAAATCAGCTCGAGAGGAAATCATCAAGCAGCTGAGGGGTACAGAAGGTGCAGGGGCCATCCAGAAAAAGCGGGAGGGGCTTGAACGTGACCTTGTTCGACAAGTAACAAAACGAGAAAAGCTCGAGGGCCAATTGTGTTCCTGGATTAGCGATGGTGGCCTAAGTTTGATTTCGAAGCATTTGGAAGAAAAAACCCAAGTAATGCTGGAAGATGCCAAACTCAAGGGTAAGATCCCGAGTTATATCGCCGAGACTTTCGTCCTAGATATTCAGCGTAGTGGGATTTGTATTTGTGGGCGGCGATTTGAAGAGCATTCAACGGAGGCAAATGCCATTGAACTCCTCCTTCAAGACGCGGGAACAGCTATTGCAACCGATCGGCTAATGAACGCGCGCTCGCTTATGGCGACTCTTTCTGACAAGAGGCCTAAAGCCTTCACGGATCTCACCAGAATAAGGGACGAGATCGAAGCGTGCGAACGGGAAATTAGTTCTATCGAAGCAAAGATCGAGGAGTGTAGTGTTCAGCTGAGAGGTAGTGATATCCAAGAGATAGCTGAACGTGAGGCCGCTTTAGGCAAACGAAACGAAGAGATCGACGAGCTAACCACTAAGATTGCGCGCGCATCTCAGCAAGTTGAAGAGCGTAATGTAGCCATCGAAGAGAACAAGAAAAAGCGCGATAGAATGCTCTTGACGAACGGAGAAGCTAAAGCACTTCAAAAGAGATGCACTCTTCTGAAATCCACGATTGAGCGCATTGAAGGTGAACTAGAGAGTTACAGGGAACTCTCTCGGAACGAAATTGCCAAAGACGTCAATGAGATTCTTGAGAACACTGCAAGACGCGCCTATGTAGCCTCTATCGATGAGCGCTTCAATCTAGATATGTATTATCAAGGTTCTAAGGTATCGGTGGCGCGAAGTGGTGGTGAGAACCAGCTCCTAAGTTTGGCGTTTATCGCCGCCTTGATCAAATTCGGAGCAGACCGGATGGGAGATGCTTCGCAATTGCTGAAGCCCGGAACTTCCGCTCCGTTGGTTCTCGATTCGCCGTTTGGCCAACTTGATCCGACATACCAAAAAGCTACTGCAAGCTTTCTACCGTCAATGGCTCGTCAGGTCATTTTGCTAGTCAGCAAAACACAAGGCAATGCCGATGTTATGACAATCTTAAAGAGCAAAATTGGCAAGCAGTTTGTGCTGGTGTCGGAGAACAAAGGGCCTCAAGGAGATAAGCCCGCTGACGTGATAACGTTGAACGGTCAAGAAATTCAATGCTCATTGTATAATTGCGAAAAGACCTTAACGCGCGTCGTAACGATTTAATTGAAGGGGGTTCTCTGTGCGATCGATCTATCGGAGTAAGGAACACGCTGAGCTCATCAAGAAGCTCACTGAGAAAAGCCCAATAACCGGTGTCGCCGTTTTCCCGACGATTAAGGCGCTGCAATGCTTCGCTGCTGTCATTGGGTTCGACCAAAAAAGACGGAAGCGGCTAGATCGCAGCGATGTCGACAATATCGAATGGCACACATTTGAAAACACAAACCATACCCATTACATTTACCTCATCGCACTAGCAGAGACCAATGATCTCAATGTGTTGAAGTACGATGTTGAGAATTCAGATGGCTTTGAAGGCATTGCCAATATGGTTGAAATTTTTGAAGAATATGCCAACGGGGGATTCGAAATCCTAGCTAGTTGGCTTGCTAAAAATCCTAGCGACCCATTTGGAAACAAAGCTATTTTGGCTGCGATGGAAAAGGCAGGCTTTCTAAAGGCTGAGCCTGTCGATTTTTTACCCATAGAGTTTTAAATGCTCCGAGACCTGCCCCTGAAGGAAGTCTACAATTCCGAAGACGACAATATTTTAGAAGATTTCTACATTCCAGCGCTTAAGTCAGCAGTAACATACGATCGCTCTGTAGGTTACTTCGATGCTAAAGTGCTAACCACAGCGGCACGTGGCTTAGCGTCTTTTGTAGCCAATGGCGGCTATATGCGTTTGATCGTGGGGGCAACGCTAACAGAAGAGGAATACCAAGCCATTTCTGCAGGATATGGCGAGCGGGAAGTGCTTGAGCGGATGTCATCGAACTTTGATCAAGCATTGGATGAATTTACCGACCCTTTATTCAAGAACCAACTAAACACGCTGACCTGGTTTGTTCAGCACAAAAAGCTCGACATCAAAATTGCTCTCCGACGCGGCGGTATTCATCACGAGAAAATTGGCATTATAAAGGATGCCAGCGGGGATGGTATCGTTTTTCAAGGATCGGCAAACGAGACAAATCGTGCTCTCTCACCATTTAACTACGAGTCAATAAACGTTTTTAAGAATTGGCTTCCAGCCTTTAAAGGCCACATCGACCCTCACATCACCAAGTTTGATGATTTATGGAACAATCGAAAAAAGAATACCAAAGTGCTGGAGTTCACAGAGATCGCCAGCGGCTTGCTTTCGCGCAAAGTAGGCGCCCCATTTCCGCCAGACCTCTCGAAAGAAATCGAGCTATGGCAGGAATTTATTGAGACCTCGGATCCTGAGGACGATCTACCTAAAGGCCCGCAAATTCCAATCAAACTCTACGGTCAGAATTTTGCGTTGAAAGCGCACCAAAAACAGGCTCTTAAGGCCTGGCAAGAGAATAACTTCAGGGGAATATTTGAACTTGCTACAGGAGCCGGCAAAACGATTACGGCGATCTACGGGGCAATTAAGGTATACGAAAGCCGAAAAAGGCTCGTGCTCGTAATAAGCGTCCCATACCAAAGCCTCGCCGATCAGTGGGCGGAGAATCTGCGTGTTTTCAACATAAATCCTGTGATTTGCTATGGAGGTGAATCGCGTTGGCGAGAGGCGACACAAAGAAAATTAATGGACTTCAAGCTTGGACTGATTAGCTTTGTGGCTTTAGTGGTGGTTGACGCGACTCTAGGAAGCCGTTCCGGTAAATTAGCTGAATTATTAGGTGAACTTGGGGAAAAAGACGAGCAGCACTTCATGTTTGTAGGGGATGAATGCCACCACCATGGCGCCAAAACGACCTATAATGCCCTACCTCTGAACGCGAAACTGCGGTTAGGACTATCCGCAACACCTGATCGTGGGGAGCCTGAGGGCAACGATAATCTGCTGCAATACTATGGCCCTGTGGTCGCGACATATAACTTGGCAGACGCCTTACGGGATGAGGTTCTGACGCCTTACGACTACCACCTAGTTCAAGTGTCATTGACCGATCAGGAGACCGAAGAATATGTCGCCCTCTCTAAGCGCATTTCTCAGTTAATTGCCCAAGCCAAAGGCTCCAAAGACCCCACTTCTGCGACGAATGCGCTAAACATCCTTCTTGGCAAGCGAGCGCGTCTTATCAATGGGTGTGAGAACAAGCCAATTGAGTTACGGAAGCTCTTGGCCGGAATAGCTCCAATCAAGCAAAGCCTTTTTTATTGCGCCGAAGGAAGCGCTGAGTGGTCTAATTCTTCGGAGGATGAGGTAGATGGGCTCAAACAAATCGAAATCATCTCCGGTTTGCTTCATTCGCTAAACTGGAAATCGTCACAGTTTACTGCCAATGAGGACAAGCCACGGAGAGAGTCCATCCTTCAGTCCTTTAAAGCGGGGGAGATCGATTCACTGGTGGCGATGAAATGCTTAGATGAAGGTATTGATGTCCCTGCGTGTAGTACGGCATTTATCATGGCAAGCTCCCGGCAACCGCGACAGTTTATCCAGCGTAGAGGTAGAATACTGAGACGAAGTCCGGGAAAGACGAAAGCGGTGATCTACGATTTTTTCGTCACCCTTCCAGTGAGCAATGCAGACGATGGCGGGATCGAGCGGCGCCTCTTGGTCGCCGAACTTAAACGCATTGACGAATTTGCAAGCCTCTCCCTTAATAAGGCGAGCGCATATCGGATTTTAGAGCCATTCTTACTAAAACACGATTTAACGCACCATCTAAGCTAGGCAGGAGAAAACTCGCGGAATGGAAGCTAAGCTTGTCGCAGTCGAAGCTCCAAAGCAGAGGCTTTCCAATCTCGAATTTAACCTGCTGAGAAGGCTTTCTAACGCTCGACTTTCAGGTCGGTCGATTAACTGCCTTAACAGAGCTAAAATATTGTATGTAAAAGATTTAGTCCTAATTACCGAGTCTGAACTGTTACGGAAATGGAACTTAGATAAGAAGTCTTTGAGGGAACTTCGCGATTTTTTAAGCAGCATGGACTTGAAACTCGGAATGACGGTCGAGGACTTGGAGCGCCCCATCACCGGCGTGGCGACTGCAGGGCCCCATACAAGCGATCAGTCTCTGCAAACCAATTTCGCCCAAAACCTTCTTCAACCGCTTTCGAGCACTTCACTTTCATTTCGGTCGGCTAACTGCCTCAGCAACAGCAACATACGGCTTGTAAGAGATTTGGTTGTAAAAACCGAAGCTGAATTATTGCGGGTGCCGAACCTAGGTAGAAAGTCCTTGCAGGAAATTCGTGCATTTTTGAGCGGCATGGATTTAAAACTTGGCATGGAGTTCGAGGACCTAGAGCGACTTACGACCGGCATTGCGATTTCAGAACCTATGACCGACGATCCGCATATACAATCGAAACTCGCGTGTAATCTGTTAAAGCCGCTTTCTTCCTTTGAGCTTTCAGTTCGGTCAGTTAACTGCCTTAACAACGCTAAAATTCTGTTTGTTAGAGACTTAGTTGTAAAGACCGAGGACGAGCTATTAAGAGAGCCGAATTTAGGCAGGAAGTCCTTAAAGGAACTTCGCGAGTTGTTAAGCGACATGGATTTGAAACTTGGCTTGACGGTCGAGGACGTAGAGCGCCTAATGACCGCGTTTGAGCCCAGCACCGACGAACTGTCTTTGCACGATGCAGGCGACACCGTGGACGAATTCGCCATCAATAGGAAGTTCAATGAGCTTGGACTGTTCCAGCCTGTCGAGTTACTCCCGCTTTCAATCCGGGTTCAAAATGGTTTGAAAAATCTGAACATCCGCTACGTGGGTGAACTCTGCACCCGCTCTGAAGGCGAATTACGATCAATTCCACTTCTGGGAAGAATTTCCGTGGAGGAAATAAAGTGCGCCTTGCAGCGTCTAGAACTGCAACTAGGAATGAATATTCTTGGTTGGCCACCTGAGAATTTGGAAGAACTAGCCGAGACATGGAGAGAGCAGGCTTTTCTGGACGACGCGGAAAGTTTGAAAGACGCCTTTTTCAGGACATTGCGAAAAATCGAGGACCAGCGGCATCTCTTCATAATAGCTTCTCGGTTGGGCCTTGGAGGGCCTCCTAAGACGCTTGAAGAGACCGGCCAACACCTGGGCGTTACGAGGGAGCGAGTTCGGCAAATCCAAAAGAAACTCACAGGAGTCATTCTTCAGCAAGAGGTCTGGGATGACATCTTACGTTTCCGAATCGCAAAACTTCTCAAAGGCAGAAGCGTGCCTCTCTTTGTCGATTTGATTGGTGAGGAGGATCCTTGGTTTGAAGGCTTTGAAAACAACTTTTCACTTTTGGAAAACCTGGTAAGCACCTTTGCCGGTGATGACAAACTTTTCTTTTTCAAGATTGAAGGTCGAACCGTCATCAGCAGAATTGACTACGAAACGTGGCGCGATATTCGCTTCGACTTAATTGGCATGTTATCCGCTACGATTGGCCACGGCCACACGATGGAAGATGTTGAACTCTTTGTTGAGTCCGCACTCAAGGCCGCCGGTGCTCCAGAACTGAGCACTGCCCTCTTCGACCACCTTTCAAAGGATTTGAACTTTTCCTCGATAAACGGTGATTTAGTTCTAGTTAGTGTTGGCAACTTCCTCGCCGATCGTTTGACGGTGCTTCTAGAAGAAGCGCCGACGCCGCTACATTTCAGCGAAGTCGGACGACTATACGAACAGCGATACGGTGTAGAGGTTTCGCCTCGCAATATCCACGCCGCCCTTGGGACAAATGGCTTTTTGATTTTTGGACGTGGGACCTACGGGGTGCAAAAACACCTTCAGGTTGAGCCGCAGGTTCAGTCTGAAGTACGTCGCATTGTAGAAGAAAAGTTGTCTGCACAAAAAGTACAGAAGCAATGGCACTCCAAAGACCTGCTCCCATTCATCAAAGGCATCCCGGGAACAAAATCCATTGATATGTATAGTATAACCATCATCTTGAAACCGTCATTAGTACTTCAATACCTTGGAAAATGGTGTTGGAGACTTAGGTCGCATTCTGATGAAGATGGAGAAAGGTTATTTATTAAGCAAGCGGTTTATAGTGCGCTCAAAGAATCTCCTGGCCCCCTGCACACCCAGGAGATTTTCAGTCTCGTGACCGAGTCGAGAGGGGTAGGTCAGGTTTTTCAGCTCCAGCCGAATGAATTGTTCTCAAGAGTCGACTCATCGACTTGGGGTCTACTAGAGCGTGACTTCCTCTTTACACTCCCGGAACAAAACGAAATCAAAAGTTTCTTTTTTGATAGGTTTTCCGAGAGGGGGGCAGCCCTTCATAAGTCAGAGCTCTTAGCAGCAATTGACGCGCTCCATATTCCCAATGACGTTACAGACAACCTTGTGTTGGGTATTTTAACTTCTGACTCCAGATTCAAAACCTGGAGTGGAGGCTTTGTAGGCCTAGCCATGTGGGCAGGACCGGGCAGGAAATCGCTTGCTGAGGCCGTAAGCGAAATCGCCTCGCAAACCTTAGAGCCAAGAACTTACGAAGATATCTTGCATCAATTACAATCGCTTGTTGGATATGAATTTAGTCGTAACTCTGTTTCAGCTCATTTAAGTAGAGCAGGAATGACATTTGACTGGGAGATAGGGTGTTGGCGGAGCCTGTAGGGAACTCTTCTTTGTGTATTGGTTGGGAGTTAAGCAAATTAGCCTCAAGCTAGTGTTACCACTCGACAACTCCTAGCACGACGGCATAATTTTGGTTCATCGCCACGATCATTTTTGACGGCAAAATCTCATCCATATAGTTCCCCATAACCGACGGCTATCGGTCGCGCCCTTTTAAAACGGCTGGGTCAATAGCAGAGAACGAACCTTGCAATCGCCAAGTTCATGGATAAAGCGTAAGCGTCCGGCCTGACCCACCTTGACCGCTCAGGCATTTGTTCCGACGGTTGCGGGTTTCCAGTTCCACGGCAACAGTTCGTGGAGGCGTTTGTTGGGATGGTCGTCGATACGGGGAAGGATGTCGGCGAGCCATGCTTCGGGGTCGATGGCGTTGAGCTTTGCGGTTTCTATGAGCGAGTAGATCGCTGCAGCGCGTTGCCCGCCAGTGTCTGATCCTGCGAACAGCCAGTTCTTGCGGCCTACGGCGAGGCCACGGATAGCGCGCTCGGCGATATTGTTGTCGATCTCGAGTGTACCGTCATCCAAGTATCGTGACAGAGCCGTGAAGCGGGTCAGCGCATAGCGGATAGCAACAGCCAGATCGCCGCCTTTAGGGATGCGAGTGAGCTGTTGTTCCAGCCAGGCTTGGAACGCAGCCATCAGCGGAGTAGCTTTTGCTTGGCGGATGGCTTTGCGCTGATCTAGAGGATGACCGCGTGCTTCAGCTTCGACACCATAAAGTGCCGCGATTTGTTTGATGGCCTCGCCCGCGATGGGTGAAGCTGTCGCTGCGTGGATATCGAAGAACTTACGCCGAACATGGGCCATGCACGCCACTTCTTGAACCTTGGCGGGCTCATTTGACTTTGCCGGCGCATAGAGGGGATTGAACCCGGCATAGCCATCAGCATGGAGATGACCAGCGAACGAGGCCAGATGACCGACTGGATGCTCACCCTTGCGGTCAGGGCTGTAATAATAGACCGCAGCAGGGGGGCGTTCGCCACCATGACCTCGTTCATCACGCACATAGGCCCATAGCCTGCCAGTCTTGGTCTTGCCTGCACCTGGGGCAAGCACACTGACGGGCGTATCATCGCCGTGAAGCACAGGAGAAGTCATAACGTCCTTGGCCAGAAGATCGATCAGCGGGGTTAGGATCTTGGCCACATGGCCCACATCATCGGTCAGGCTAGAACGGTCTATATCTATGCCAGAACGGGCATAGATCTCGCTTTGACGATAAAGCGGGAGATGATTGGCATATTTGGCGACCACGACATGGGCCAAGAGATTGGGTCCATGGCGCAGACGTCGCGCCAACAAGCCTGTGGCCGGGGCCTGCATGATGGTGTCGCATACCCGACATGAGAACTTCGGCCGCACATGGGCGATAACCTTCCAGCTCTCGGGAACATATTCCAGCACTTCAGTGACGTCTTCACCCATTTGGCGCATCTGTTTGCCACATGACGGGCAGCCGCAAGCACCATCAGCGTTTTGAGCTAGATCGGGGGCATGCTCCACGCTTTCACGCGGGAGATGCTCTGGTAAGGGACGTCGCGCCGGCTTGCCTTTGGGTTCAGACAACACGCCTTCAACTGGGACAACAGGTACCATCGATGCCTTGGCTTGTGCGTCCTCTAATTCCAGATCATCTAACGCCAACTCAAGCTGGGCCAGCAAGGCCTTGTCCTTCTCAGACGTTGACCCGAACGCCATGCGCTTCATGCGTGCGATCTGAAGTTTCAGCTTCTCAACCAAGAAGTCTGTTGCGTTAAGCTGGGCGATCAAGGCTGCATTCTCAGCCATCAACGCGTCGCGCTCCGCCAAGAGCGCGGCTAGCTTAGCGCTGTCATCGCCTGTAAGAGCGGGTCGCTCAACGGCTTGTTTAGATGTTGATTCAACGGGCTTTTTCACCCGAAGACACTAGCTGATTTGACTGTTTCGGGCCAGCATAATCGCCTGATTCATAGCCCTTTTTACAGCTATCCCGCCACCTCGGGACGCCATGTCCGCTCTGGTCTGCGCCAGTCCAGACCCTCGACCAGCATCGATAACTGGGCCGCCGTCATCGGGGCCACACGCTTAGCATAAAGCGCCCAGCCAGACCCGTCCCAACACAGCACTTTCATCAAAGTCGCACGCTTACCCCGGAACACGAACAACGCCCCACATAATGGATCTTGGCCTAGCGCTTCCTGCACCACCATCGACAAGCCCGTCATCCCTTTGCGCATATCAACCGGCTTACATGCCAAGAACACACGCGCACCTTGGGGCGGGCCGATCATCGACTCTGTGCTTTCGATAGCGCCCGCAACACCTTGCCAAGTGCTGCCTCATCAACACCATTATTGACCAAGATACGCACCCCATCAGGCAGGTCCACAATCATCGCCGCACCATCTCTATGCAGGGTGTCTCTTGACTGGCAGTCTCTCAGGGGGGTGGGCACGGCATTGGCCAATGGTTCAGGGGTGAAGCCTGGCGGAACCACTGCGCTAGCCGGAGCGTCGACAACCGTGACAGGCGCGAACATACCCCCACCAAAATGTCCCGCTCTGGCTTGCTTACGCCACGTGTAAATCACGCTGCTTGCTAAACCATATCGATCCATAACTTCACGCACGCGCACGCCGGGCAAGAAACTCTCGCCCACAATCGCAATCTTCTGCTCGTTACTAAACCGGCGATGCCGCTCAGGCCCCGCCAAAACAACCCCACCCATACAAGACCTCCTTACGACCGCTCGTAAGGTGCTCGCACTCAACTAATCCAGCCATTACAGCAAGGCGGCCGGGGCCGGTCGCTTACGATAAAGCCGATGAGCCCGCTACAGCATTCCAGCGGGATGACGGCTTTAGGAAGTTGGGAAGAGAGCTTTAAGGTGTCATATCAAAACGCCGCGAGGATAAGTGACGATATGACTTTTTTCAGAAACAATAAATAGTCGAACCAAATGCGGATAAAGCTTGCTTTATCCAACCAAATTCTCATTCAGAATCCGACGGTACCTTCACAATGGAAATGCAAAGCAATTAATGGAATGCGTTCCGTAGCTTCGGCGACATTCTTGAGCAGAGCCCCATGCATGTTTGCTTTAAAGATTGCGGAGTGATGCAACAAGTCTCGCGTCGACTGTTTCAAACCCAGCTTTAGCGTAACTCCGCATTGCGCTTGTATTGCCGATAGTAACAAACGCCTCGGCCGCAATTGCACCACGCTCTGCGTGCCAGGCCTGCGCTTGGGCGATCAAACCCGTAGCCTTGCGAGCCCCCCGCCACAAAGGAACTACATAGAGCCAGGAAATCACTCCAACAGGCAGCCTGAGATACCTGTCATCAACAAACTCTGCATAAATTATTCCTATTGCCTCAGTACCAATCTCACTTACCCGAACTAGGCAATTTTTGTCGTTGGATGCATTAAGTATTTCATTCCATTCACGTTCTACTAGCGAGTGCTTCAAAATATGCGCAGCAATCTGATCGTCATTCCAACTCAAGCCGTAATACTTCACCCAGCCACCAATGTGCTCAAGCAACCATTCTTCGAGCCAACCACAAACGTTCTGTGAGTCGGCTTCGGTCAGCGGCCTGATCTGTTCTAATGTACTCATTTGCGCTTAGTCATTTCTGAGCTAGCACCACGCAATTCCTTAAGCCAAAGTGCTCGTATCTGAGCTCGATTTTCGACGCTGGTGAGAGTATTCCATTGGCGGTCGAATACTTCATCTATGTCACCTTCATTAGTAAATCTTGGCAATGCTTCCCACCCTGCAGGAGTGGTGCCCATGACTGCACTGAGTGACTTCACCATTAAACGTGCCGCATTTGTTGAGTTACACACTAACGAGAGACTTAAACTGTTCTCTGTAGTCAAGCCCCAGTGCGGCCATAACAGAGGGATATAAAGCAGATCTCCAGGCTCCAACAGCACCTCCAAAGTGATTTCGGAAAGCTGCGCCCCACCAATACCCGAGACCTTCATCATGCGTTGGCGCTGTTCAAAGGTTGGAATCGTGTCGAGGTGACCGATTCGCCATAACTTGTTGCCCTGCTGCTGAAGTACGAAATTGTCGCTATCATCGTAATGGCAACCGATACCACCGCTCGACCCCGCTGCAGTCAAGACTGCATCAAACCATGGACGATAGAACCCGAGAGTGGCCCCAAGTCCTGCCGCGCAATGAGCGAGGTTTTCCTCAACGCGATCAATATGCTGCACAAACACCACACCATTTCCGCCACGTTTGACCGAAAGAGGATCAAGCGCTTCGATCGCATTCGCATACTTGAGAAGCCATTCTTGATTGTATGACTTGCTCAAGATCAAGCTTGCTCCACCCCGAATGACTAAAGGCTTCTTGCGCCAGTGAGTTTCAAAGAACCAATCCCAGGAAAATTGCTCCAGATTCATAGTTAGGACCCAATAAAGAAGTGAGGTCGGGGCGATCTCTGAAAAATTAAGCGCTCTAGCGCGTGACGACCCAACATATTTGCGGCGGATCGAGCGATAGCCCAAGGCTCTCGGCGCATTGGGACACGCTTTGTGAGGTCAATAGCCATTTTTAAGGCGTCTTCCCAGCGCTCCATACGAGAGAGGCAGATCGCGCGCATACAAGCCCCATGAATCTGAATAGTATCCACCCTGTCGCCAGCTCCGCGCGCAAACCAAGCTTCCGCACTTTGATAATCGCCTTGCCTCATAAAAGTAAGGCCGATTGTGTAGGCTGGCCAACTGGCACCGTCACCGCGTTCTCGAGCTCCCTGCCAATAGCTGATGGCAGCATCTAAGTCGGTTGGGTTATTGTGCAGCGAAAGAACGGCGGCTAGGGAGAGGCCGGCACCACCGAGCGGCTCCAACTCATCTGCGATTACGCTTCCAACTTCCGCAGGTGTCTTGCCGACTGCGGAGCCAAGTAACTGCATAGCACGTGGCGCTAGGGTCGAACGTCGCCGCGGCGCAATTGAGCGCCCTAACCTATCGGCAAACCTAGTCCCGACCCATTCGAAGGACTCCGGCAGGAATCCACTAGTTATCGACCAAGTTAGCGTTGGATCTCGTTCAACCATGTTTAAATGGCTGAGCAAATCGACGATTTCGTCAGGCTCATGCAATAGTCTGCCTCGTTCAGTGGCGAAGAAATCGAAGTCGAAGTCAAGATGTGCATTACGGGGTAGGTCGAGCGCCGCAATGCGTCTCGGTGTGGTTATTTGGATTGTTGCACCGGCTACTACTGCTGTTACTGCCTCCGGACGAACACGAAATGTCTGCAAGATTTGTTGACCGTGACCTGCTACCAAAGACAACCGATCCCATAATATAGAAGCGAGGCGCTCTGGTTCTAGCGGAGTGGGTTCGGGATGCACCCAGACAAAGCGCTCCAACAGTCCAAGGCGCGCTGCCGCAAGGACAAAATTGTCGAGCCCATACGCGTAACGACTGTCTTCTTGGAATGGGATAGGCCGATTCAATTGCGTAAAATCACCACCAACTTGTGCGATCTCATCAAGTTTGAACAAACTTTGTGTCCCTAGTGCCTTTAGGTCCAAATGTCTATCGAAGCAGATTACAGTTGCTCGCTTGAGCCCTAGCGCCTGCCAAGTTGCAACTACTTCGCCATGCTCCTCGTGGACAAAAAAGGGAGTCATGTTCGAAACCCCCGGCGTGGTTGAGTCATAGAATCAAGCCCCGCTGCTGCAACGCCTCAGCTGTCGCGACAACTACTTCAGAAGGTAACTCGCAGAGTTCTGCTAGTATAGCGGATCGCGCTATTACATCAGATAAGCTGCCAGTGTCCATTATAATGGCAATCAGCGTCGTTACCGGCCCATGCATAAAGTGAGTGCCGGTTGCAGCATATAGATACCAGACATTCTCTTCCGCTGAACTCCCTTCGCCCGTTCCGGTTCTAAACGAGTCAAGAAAGGATCTAGGATACAACACGCATGCAAACCGGCACCTTCCATTATTATGAACTAAGGGGCTTTTGATGATGAAGCTCGGCTGTGTCGTAACCACTAAAATCGAAAGCAAAGCGGTAAGCATCTCGTGCTGCGCCATTGGACCGATAAGCGGGTTAAGATGGACGAATCCGTCATGACTTTGGACAAACGCCTCGAATGCTTCTTCTGCGCTTAGACCGACACCAGCATAAGGCAATTCACGGTAAAGCCTGAATGCAGGTGCTTCAAGGAAGCGATACATTACCTCCATCGCTGAAATGCCAGCATCTTCAAGAAGGGCCAAAGTCATGGGGAAACTCTGACGCAAGCCGCCACTCCCGCCTGAGTTGCCTGCCAACATGTTGCGAGCAATCGTTCTAGCTGTTGCCTCAAGCTCAAGTAAATCGATGGTCGAAAGTTCCTGCTCATCTTGTTTAGAAAGCTCGAGCCTGCTGAAGTCACCGTTCGAAAATAGATGCCGTACAGTTCGGTGATAAACGAGTCGATAAAGAGCATTAGAGAGACTACTAGCCCCTTCAATTTCAGTCATGAGCGAGCCCAATCTGCGACCAAATCTGCCAGACGATCAAAATTCCGAACAGACTTTGGTATCAGGCATCCGTCATCATCGAATTGTGGGTCTTCATAGGTCACCGCGCGTAATCTTTCGCAGCGCATCAACAAATATTCTAAAAGTTCGATTTGCTCGTCGAGCAAGACACCATGGTGTGCGTCGCGAAACTTTCCCTGAACAATAGAACACCCTGAAAGATGCAACTCAAAGCAGCGGTCAAGCGGAAGTAAATCGAGGTCAGTATATGCTAGTTTACCAGTCAGTCCGCGAAGCCATTGATATGAAAGAAGGTGCCCGACATCTAGTGTAACAATGACATTTGCTTCCACAGCTAGCCGCGCAAAAAATTCAAAGGCGTGCATCTTGCCGACGAAAAAATTGGACCCTTCGGTAAATCCTGGAAACTCGATACTAAGAGGGGCATCGAGTCGCCTTGCGGCATCGCGGACATTGTTAATGCAGGCTTTTAGGCCCGACTCCGTCAAAACTGGAGGCAATGGATAAGGCATGGCTTTACCTTCGAGGGACCATATTCCAACATCCTCAACCACCCACTTCAGTCCGTAGCGTTTAATCAGTGCGTTTGTAAAAGAGGAAATAGCTGTTCTATCGTAGACCTCCGAGGAGCCTAAATTCAGTATGGTTTGGTGGAGGGCCCTAGCACGATTAGGGCCCACAATATCAAAAAAGTCATCATATGCAGCAAAATAATCTTCGGCAGCAAGATTATCACGAGTTCGAGGCTGAAACGCGAAAAAGGCGTAAGAGAACTGGTCGCGATACAGATCGAAAAAGCGTCGAACTTTCGGCGTGACGCGATCTCCACCTGACGTGCGCTCAAAACCAGTTCGTACGCCCCATGGAAGATCAAGTCCGACGCCGAGGCCAAGGCGGTCTGGGACCGAATTCCACGGGTCAGGAGGATTAAACTCTGTACTGGTCATCCAAGCGCCCTCGGTATGACTTGCTCAATAAGCCCCGCTTTAAGGAGTTGTCGAACAGCGTTTGGTGAAGTTGGTCTGACCTCCCAGCTAAGTTCCGTCTCTAACAAATTCCAATCGCTTGGGACCTCGAAAAAGCGCTGCCACATTAAATCGATGATGATACTTGTGGGTGACCCTAGAGGATCTAGCATTCGAATGACCCGAACCCATGGCAGTAACTTCACAGTACCAAGAGCCATTACATTCAAATTTTGCTTCCCCCGTCGCCGGTGAGGCGGCAGTTCGTCATTCATTTGTGGGTCCACATTTTCAAAGATGCCAAGAAAGCGTTCCAATCTGCGTTCGAAGCCGTCGCCTATTGTCCAAGTAAACTTGGCACCCATGCGGCCCAATCCATAACTCAGCATGGCGTTACCTCTTAGTTCGTTACCCGGAGAGACCTGCAGATCGTAAAGCTCAGGGTCGCGCCATAGCTCTGTGCCGGGTTCAATCACAAGCATTTGCATAACATCGATGCCGATCTTGTCCGAATGCTCCTTCAGAAACGCCTCTGACTCTGCTCGCTCTTCTTCGGTTTCATCAAGAATTCCCCCCATTATTGAGAGCCGCAATGGGATGCCGGCTGCATACAGGTTCGAAAAAATGGTGGCGTACTGACTAGCATTTACCCCCTTGCGAAGGCGATCAAGCAAGCGTTGCGAATTGGTTTCGTATCCCGCTGACATTAGGACGCAGCCGCGATCTGCAAGTTCGTTGCAGATACTCGAGTTTAAAAGTACCCCGTCCAATCGATTTCGCGTACTGAAGCGAATCTTCTGACCGCGATCGTTAAGCAGGCGCATAGCACGTATAACATTAAGTAGGGGCGTATTCTCATCAACGAAATTGATGCGCCGGATTGCATAGCGCTCGATTAGCGCTTCGCAAGTGTCGGCTATATGCCTTGGGTTCATTTGTTGATATCCACCACCGGGCGGATTACGTGCGCCATATGAGCAGAAAGTGCATTTACCCCAATAGCAACCGATGCACGTGATCATCGCTAAATGGATCTCCTCGGACAAGTAGGACCGAATTGGCAGACCGTCGAAGTCGGGAGCTGGCAATTCGTTAAGGGGCACCTCTTTATGGGGAATTGGATTTTCGATTGGAGACTTCAGCCAGATAAGATTAGGGACGTTCATATGGTCGCATGTGCCGTTTACGGCTTCACACAATGCTTCCAAGCACTCCTCACCGCCGCCGATACATAGTCCGTCAACCGATGGGGCCACTGCATCTCGCATCTGTTGATGCCATAGCATTATCTGCTGGCCGCCAAAAATGATTACAACACTGGGGTCAACTGTTCGCGCCCAACGAGCCATTAATACCGCTGGAAGAATCTGACTCCAGAACGCTATAGAAATGCCGAGAACTCGTGGCCGGTGCTCACCCAATAAGGATTCAGTCCGCCTTTTCATAATCGAAGTGGCGAAATCTAATGGATCTGGCACCTTAAAACTGCCAACTATAGAGGCAATTTCACCAAAATCGGTAACCTGCTTTGCCAGCAGACTTTCCTCAAGAAGTAATTCGACCGTTTGACGGCAAAACCTAATGTCATGCTGGGATACCTCGGGGTCATCCGGGTTCTTGTCGAACACAGCTGAACGTATACAGTCAAGATGATCCAATACATACCGCATCATCTCAACGCGATTTATAATCGCAAGGCTTGGAGGCCGAGACGTCAAAACATCAAGCCTCTCCAATAGATACTGTCGCTGAAACAGCTCGTGGCACAGCTCAATGTTGAAATCGGCCTGAACAACACGGCGACCACGCGCTCGCAGCCAAGCCGAAAGCATTGGCAATGATAAATATGGAAAGAGCCGAGCCTCAGTTAAAGGCGGGAATATCAGTGCGACGTCAGCTCTCTCGGCTTCATGATCGACAAAGCCATCATCCGCCGAACTGCGCGCGGCCGACATTTCGAATACTAGGCTTTAACTAAAGCGGAACGCGTGAAACGCTGTACCCACTGAAAGTGCAGCTCGTTCTACTTCTTCTAAGTCCCGAACGACATCCGAATTAAAGCGGAATGCATGAAAGGTCGCTCCAATCACAATCTCGCTCTTCTCCAGTTCATGAAGCTCGCTGAGCGCGTCGTCAACAGTGCCGCCATCACGAAAGCGAAAAGCATGAAATGACTGACCGATCTCGAGGCCGTCTTTCTCGATTTGTTTAAGGTCCTTAAGTGCGTCTTCCTTAGTGCCTGTAAAGTTCTTTTTCGAGTCTGCCATGTTGGCCTCCATCGCCTTTAATGAATTAACCATATATGAATATCAAATAGAAAACAACTGTAACTTTCCAATTTGTCTATTTAATCATAGCAGGGTTGTCAATAAACTCGTCACCAACAGAAAAGGCAATAGGCCGAAGTCAAAGCGCACAAATTCCACACATCAAATTTAGGCTCTCGGTGCCAAACGGAAACCTGAGGCCTTGCCCTTCCTCTGGGATTCGTCGCTGCCATTCTCTTGAGAACACCATGGCAAATGCATTAAACCTCACGTGAAGATTCTCTATGATTGAAGATATCCGCCCCACTGTCGATAACTGAATTGTAACGACCCCGAGTGCCCCGCTTGCAGATATCACCGAGTTGCTACGCTTTGGTGTTTCAACGCTTAGGAGGAACACAATCAAGGGAATGGCTAGTGACGATCACTGCCTCAGGGTGATAAATCATCGTCGGGGGCATCACGATTTTACATCATCATCTTGGTTGCGGGCCGCCGAAGTAAACAATTTAATTTACGCAGGGATTAATCACTCTATGGTACCAACATGCCCAAACTCTCAACTGACGAAATAAAAGCTTGGATTGCGGCAGGTCGAGTATTTGCCATTTCGATCGACACAGCCGTCTTTGATGGGAAACAAAAGACTTTTCAAAATGCGGCTCTTCGAAGTCTCAGCCAGTTTCAGGAGCGTGATGTAAGTGTAGTATTCGTTGACATCATTGCAGAAGAGATGAAAGCCCACCTTCGGGACGCTGCAGCCGAAACGCAGCGCGTTTTAAAGAAGGCGCTCCGTGCTCATTCTATTCGGTGGAGACGCAAGCCCCTTGAAGGCGAAGAGACCAGTCTTCTGCTTGCTGCTACAGCTGATGATTTTGCCCAAGCCGAATTCAATGAGTTCTTTAAATTTGTGAATGGTCTAATGATTTCAGCAGGCGATGGGCCAGACGTGGTCCAAAAAATTTTTCGCCGATACTTTGCCGAGGAGCCGCCATTCGGCTCGGCAGACAAGCGCAAAAGTGAATTCCCAGATGCTTTCGCGCTGGATCGACTTGAGGCTTTTGCTGCAGAAAAGGGTAAGGCACTTATCTGCGTTTCTCCCGACAATGGGTGGATCGAGTATACTAATCAATCTGACCATTTGATATCCGTAAGCCAACTTGACGACGCATTGGCACTCTTCAATGCAGCTGACCAGCACATCGCCGACGAGATCGTCGAGAGTTGGCGGCGAACCGAAAAAGGGGAGTTCATTGATGAGATTTATCGTGCGGTTGAATACAGGCTCGACGATCTTGATTTCGATATCGACGGGCACAGTGATCTTTACTTCGAAGCAGAACCATTGAGCGCTTTTTTGCGCGACATACCTCAACTTAGAATTGGGTCGCCAACTATCCTCGCCGTTGATGGAGAAACTGTAACGTTTACTATTAGAGTGGTGGCAATTGTTGAATTTGAAGCTTCATTCAGCTTCTACGTGAAAGACGGATTCGACAGGGAATATGTAAGATTGGGAACAGAAGCAGCAATTTCCGAAGAGACAATACTGTTTGACCTGACAGTTAAGGCCGCTCGATCACTCAAAGATGGTCCTGTCTTCCATGAGGTGGAGGTCGCAAGGAAGCGCTTTAGTGTCGATTTCGGTTATGTGGAAGTCTTTCCAAACGAAGATCCGACTCATGAGAAATACTGAGAAAGAGCACCACAGCTTGCTTTTGCATCTCTACATCCGTGCCCGGTGAAGCAGTTCAATGGGATAGCTCAATAAACTACCATGCAGAGCTGCGACTCCCCAGTGAGTAGTTCTTGCGATTCTGGGCAGCCGGAAATTTAACGGCTTTCGCCATTTTCATTCAACCTTGCAATTCAATGGGGACCTAGTCCAGTTGTCCGTTAAGCACTTTGCGAATGGTTCCGGCCAGCAAAATCAAAGCGCTTCCTTCGGAATCGATGCACCTTTTCTAGAGAAGTAAGAACTTGGCGAGGTTGGATGCGCACACCATGTTCAAGACTGTCACTTGGCGGCCGGAATTCTTCTGGCTGCCTTCACCCGCTCACCAATCTCATTCACCAAGGCATTCAATGGATCATCCCGCAGGTGAGCATAGCGTTCAGTGGTGCGCATTTGGGTATGACCCAATGCCTTCCCTATTAGTTGCAGACTAGCCCCGGCTTCAGCGGCAAAAGAAGCGAACGAGTGACGTAAGTCGTGGATCCGGAGATCATCAAGACCTGCCTCATCGCGGATTGCGCGCCAGGCTCGAGGTAGGCCTACGGTATGACCAGAAGCCGCATTGGCGCGATTGGCCGGGAAGACATAGTCTCCCTTCCTTTTAATTCCCTCCAGCACTTCGATGGCCGCATCGGACAGTGGAATTCGTCGCGCGCCAGTCTTGGACCTGGCATCAGGCAATACGATAGAGCGCCGACCGATGTCGACCTCGCGCCATTGCAAGCCTTGGATTTCCCCTCGACGCGCGCCAGTCAGGATCAATAGACGAATGATAATGCCAAACTCGGAGCGGACCTCGCCGCGCTTCTCGAGACGTTCGGTCGCTTCAAAGATCTTTTGGACTTCATCTACGCTGATGAAGCGTTCGCGCTTTTCGATCTTATAGCGCACCACACCCAATGTGGGATGGGCAACCAAAATCTTCCGACTGACGGCCCAAGCCATCATTGCTTGAAAAATGATGGTGCAGCGTGATGCGGTCGTCTTGCCACCCGTTATATTGAGCCGCCCGCGCTTCTTGCCACTTAGCGCCGAAACGGCAGTTTTGCCCGCTGCGATTTCGCTTTGAGCTTTTGCAAGATCAGACGGCTTCAGGTGAGCAGCAATGCGACTACCCAGCAGAGGCCGAATGTGGGAGTGCAGGCTTGATCGATCCTGCTCCCAAGTCGCAGCGCGTTTGTTTGGCTTATCGGCTGGCCCTTCCTTCAAGTAGCGATCAATGAGCTCGGACACCGTGAGCTCTGCCCGTGCAGCTGCCTTGCGCTTCTGCGGATCCACACCAAGAGATGCATCGCGCAATTGCTCCTTGGCATGCTCGCGGGCTGTCTCGATGGTCCATGGAGAGCCTACAGTGCCGATCGTGAAGACCTTCTGCTGACGGCCAACTCTGAACTTCATGGCAAAGCGCTTTTCGCCACTTTGATAGATGCGCAGGAACAATCCACGCACTTCACTGTCCCAGATCCAGCGCTCTTTCTCTGGGTCCGGTGTCTGCGCATCAATGTATCGTTTTGTCAGTTTTACCCGATCTTGCATGCCCTATTTTTAACCTCTCTTGACCTCTTATGCAATTGTTTAGGAGGTCACGCCGATACCACCCCGATACCAACGGGAGGGAATTCGAGGGTATTTTCAGGAAAATGACGACGTGTCAAATTTCAATAAAAGACAAATAAATCATATAATTATGCGAAAGTTGGAAAAAGCCGGAAAACGCTTGACCTCCTGATGGCATTCAAGAGGTCAGGGGTTCGACTCCCCTTGGCTCCACCATTTTTTCCAATGAAATCAATACTAAAAATAATTCCCGACTTGGGCGTGTGGTTATTGTGACCAAAACGTGACCAAAATTGTGACCAAGGTCTAGTTGGGTAGGGCTGGATCCTAGAATTTGGGCGATTCCAAGAATTGGGGTTCATGGGCAATTTTTTGCCGGGGAGACTTTGTGCCGAATATCCCCACAAAGCAAAGAAGTTGACCTTCGCTATAGAGACAAGCGCTCGCCCAACGGACCTTGTCCTGACATTACCAAAACTCAAAATCAAGATCGCCGAGGAGGCAGTGAGGCTTGAGACCAGACAAATCTGAAACAGATGAAGAGGTCAAGGTGATTAGCGCGGAAGTGGGTGGAGAATCCCTTTTTCAGCCAAGCGTGCCGTTGCCTCAACGACGCCTTTCTGAACGGTTGGGACGCACAGGCTTAGCAAGATCCTTTTCACAATTGCTATCCTAACCCAATTTGGCAATGTCATATCAGAGTGGAGGTTTCGAACTATCGAATCCAGATTGACGTCTGGACCAATTGATCGCTATCTTAGGGTAGCGCCTTTCAGACGATCGATGTTTTTCTAGAAATCGGCCCTCGTCGGCGAAGTTTCTGAGTTTTGAAAATTATGCGAACACTTACCATCTCAAATAACAAAGAGGCGTAAATAGATCTTGGACAAGGCAACTGCGGATCAAAGATTGGTCGCAAAAATAGCGACACCTTTTACACCTGAGGCTAAACTAAAGCGAAAAATTCGCCTTCATTTTACACATCTAGGCTTTGCAAAAGCACCAGATGGAACCCTCATCCGGCCTGATATAGGCAAGGACTCAGTTCGTCAGTTACATCGATTGCAACGCGAGGAAAGAATCTCGGCTGCCAAGCAACTCCTCGATAACTCGCTCTCAGAAGCATTATTCTATTTCGCAAATGGTAACGAAATAGACCCAACAAAAATTCAATTCAAACTCGTCCGAGTTGGAGCTGATACGTTTGAATCCAGGCTTTTCCGAATTGCCTCACTGACTTGGTCTGTGCCAGTATCTAATGGCTACGGGCGACGGCTCCGTTATCTTGTCTGGGACGAGGCACATAACAAACTGGCCGGAATCGTTGCCTTGGGCGATCCGGTTTTCAACTTATCTGTTCGCGACAAAGTTATTGGTTGGACAGGAACTGACCGGGCGAGTCGTCTAGTTAACATCATGGATGCGTATGTCCTCGGCTCGGTACCACCATACAACATGCTACTTTGTGGCAAGGCAGTTGCGTGTCTAATTCGTTCTAGGGATGTATTTGATGATTTTGCGAGAACTTATGGATCTTCAACCGGGATCATTTCAGGGGAAGAGAAGGGTGCACGCTTACTGGCGGTTACCACAACTTCCTCAATGGGAAGATCGTCCGTTTACAACCGCCTAAAAATTAACGGCGTCAAATACTTCCAATCGATTGGCTATACAGTTGGTTGGGGGCATTTCCATATCACAGACGAACTATTTGCCGAAATGCGACAATACCTGCGACTGATTGATCATCCATATGCCGATTGCCACCGCTTTGGACAAGGGCCGAACTGGCGCTTACGAACAATCCGGGCAGCGCTAAACGAACTAGGGATTAATGAGTCGGTAATGAAACATGGAGTGCAGCGGGAAGTATTCTATTGCCCTCTTGCCGAAAATGCCTCTGAGATCCTCACAAAGGGCAGGGGTCGCCCAGAACTCTCCTCTTTGAAAACAGTTGAAGAAATCTCAATCCTAGCTCGCGAAAGGTGGATAGTTCCTCGTGCTGCCAGCACTAATGAATTCAAAAATTGGGTTAGAGAGGAAATTACCAGCCAAATCTATGGCGAAAGCCTAAGTGAAGAAAAGCGAAAATTAGACTAGAAAATTGGGCGGAGGCATAGTTGGACTTATTATCGTATCAGCGACGGCTATTCGAACAATACAACCGGCTGCGTGAATGCAGAGCAACTGAGAATTACCCAGTTTATGCGATCGAACATGGACTATCTGCGGATGACCGTAGCAAAGCCCGCATCCTGCTCAACGCGCAACTCAACTCCACTTTTTCTGCAGATAGGGCGTATTGGCTCGTATGGATCGCTGCAGCAGCAGAGATCGGTTATCACTATGACGGAACAGAGTATTGGGAGTCATTTTCAAATGCATTTCCTAGCTGGCCCAGATACGGTGACAGAAATCTAATCCGTAACTGGTATAGACGTTTTGCTATCGAATTCAGAGGACTAACGCCATCTGGCCCATGGGCTCGCCACTTTCCGATCATCGCATGGCCAATCACCCAGGCTATTCTCCCCCGCTACCTACAACGCCATTTCGCCGACCACCTCTATGAACTTAGACATGCACTCGCTCGCAGTGGGGAACTCACACTTGATGAAATTGGGGACCTACTCAGCGATCGCTATTTCGGTGGTTCGTCTCGTTTCGAAGGGTTTCTCCAACAGAAAGCATTAACTTCAAGAATTGTGATGGCACTCGGAATAGAAGATGTCGCTGACGCTGCGCCGCCTATAGAACCAGCAATGCTGGGCAGGATTGTTCGCGATTTTGACAAGCTGGGCTCTTCGGGGTCACGACTGCGCGAGGCGAGACGCGTTTTGCGCGATGCGAGCTTTGTCAATTCGTCGAAGGTTGGCTATGCACCTAGTATCTCCCGCCAATCCGTAAATGAGGCTTCGAAAACCGCTCGATTCGAACGGCCAAGGTTAATCGCTCGACAGATCGACACCCATTCCTGGCACTTCTCAATATCCATACCCGATCTCGCAACACCACTCCGGCAAATAGGGCTGTCGCCTCACGAGTTCGAGCGGGCACGCATGCGCTTTCGGGTGTTTGGTAAGGGGAATGTTTGGATTCCGGGACGTGCATTGTTTTCCTACACTGGCCAGTCTTCCGAGGCGCTCTCGACATATCCGAGCATAGACCTGCATCTATTTGAGTTTGATCGGCCGTTACCACAGGCCAAAGACGCAATCAACGAGCGGCTATTTTTTCCAGCGCAACCATTGCGATTGCTCAAAATTAGGTCAGATGGATCCGCGTTTGAAATTGCAGCCCGTCACGTTCGCGCAGGTCACTCTTATTTGTTGATTTCAGCACATTCCTTTGCCGAGAGCATCGTTGATTCTCTCTCGCTGTCTCCGCTGCAGTCAAAAGTAGGCGAAGCGTTTGTTTGGAAACTCGAAGTGCAGCGCAGCGTTGAAATGGCACAAGTTGCAGCGCTCAAATCGCTTGGGCTAGGATACGCGCTCGGCGTCCAGATGGAGCCGTTGGGACTAGTTCCCCGCTGGAATTCGGTCAGCGGTGCAATTGATTTTCTAGATACAGAAGAGGCTTGTTTTAGCCTAGTTTCAGATCTCGCGGTCAAGGAGTTCTCAATAGCCGTCGATGGGAATACACCGGTACGCTTCAAACCAGACTCGACTGGTACAACCATCATCTCGCTAGGGGCGCTTACAGTTGGGCGTCACTGTGTGATTGCCTCCGCACTTGGCGCAGCGACAGGTACGAACATTGAATCAGACGAATTACTTGTCGAAGTCCGTCAGTCCCAACCTTGGCAGCAGGCGATTGCTGGCAAAGCTGGAGTAACACTCTCACTTGACCCGCGCCAGGCGTCACTTGAGCAGTTTTTCAGCGGCGATGCTCTAATTCGTGCCGGCGCTCCATCAGGACGCAATTTCAAACTGGATTGCCGTTTCTATGGTGCCGACGGCATGCTGTTTCATGACGAAATGATAGGACGATTTACCTCGCCGTTTTCGGACCAGAAACTGAGCAGCTCTATAATAAGCAAACTTACCTCAGAAACGCAATCGGAGAGAATCGACCGCGCAGTGCGTATCGAGCTCGCAATCTCTCTAGACGAATTCGGGGCCGAAACCATTACATTTGAAAAGGATGCTGAGCCTTTGAGATGGGTGCGTATAGACAGCAAAACCATCCGACTTTCTGACGATACAGGCGGAGGCACATTGCCAACTATCGAATGCTTCGATCTCCATGCAGCTAATACAGCGCGTGCGATTGAATACGAGACTGCGGTCGGAGGGATCACACTGAAAGATAAAGGTGGACTGCTTGTAGCGATTCATAGAAAACAGCGCTTTGGCGCAGTCGCCACCGTCATTAATCCAAATATCTCAAGCTTTAGCGATCTTGGAGTTCCAGCCAGTGTATCTGTAAAAGATGCACAACCGATCCGCTTGCTCAACGCCTTGAAAAGATGGCACGCGGCCAGCAGGCTCATTGGGCCTATGGCGTTTATGGCTCGTCTGAATGCAATTCAAGCGCTGGAACAAAGGCTGGCGCAGTTGCTTTGCGGGGAAGATTGGGTCTTTGCCGCTAATTCTGTGCGCGATGGTGTTCAAGAAATTGACGAACTCTATGGACGCGTTTTTTATTCGCGCGGTTTTGGATCTAGGCTTCGAGGTTATGACTGGCAATATGAGACCGATGAAGCCGGAGCGACTGCTGAGTTCGTCCGCTTATGCTCGATTTATAAAATCAGTGATGACGCTACCCTTTGCGCCTTGGCTCTGAAAATCGCTTTCTCACCTTGGGCTGTCTTACGGAGTGACCTTCCTTCAAGCAACGCTTTCGAAATGCTACACTTCCATAGAGCACTAATTCGCGGCGCATACTTCGCGCGTCTCGCCGCTGAGGTGCGGTTACAAAAAGCTGCCTTGGAGGCCTCATGAAAGACGTGACGGTAATAACCGTCGGGCAGGCACTTAAGCGGACTCAAGATTCGCTCGGCCTGCCATTCGAAAGCGATACGGTCTTTCTGAGCAGACCTCTTATCGCGCAATCACTTAGACGCGCGTCGTTTATAGCCGCCCCCTGCGCTGCACACATTTTGCGTTCGTTGGTCTTCAAAGCTCTTTTCCATTTTACAAGTGATCTAGAAGCTTTGAGTAAGAGCATAGAAGAGACGCTAGAGGACTTGATTGCACTAGGTGATCTGCTGGAGATGCGCACCGAAATCGATGGCCGCAAAGACACAGTGCTTCGGCCAGCGCCGCCAGCATTCGTGGCTCGGCGTGATGACACTCTAATCATTCTTGGCGTCGCCGGTGATGAAGTCACTCCAATAGTGCAGCCACCTATCGTCCATCAGAGTAGTGGCTTGCGCACCATCCGGCCGGGTGATGCGCAATCGTGTCGCCGCAAGTTACTCGATCTCGGCCTGATTGAACTTCCAGAGCGCCTTTGGCTGTTTCAGCCGTCGCGAATGTCCGCAAACGAGTTAGTTGCACAATGGATGGAACGGCTGCCGATTGATGCCAAACCAGAAAAAGTTGAAGGACTTGAAATCCTCCTCCCTGCCTCAGTTACGACATTTTACAAGGGCCGATGGGCCCCTTCAAGCTCTCAAATATCGGGAACATATGTGGGCCGCCGTAACAGGAAATACGGCGCGAAACTTTGGTGCTTTGTGGAAATTCGTGATGGCCTAGTCCTTCGACTAATCGACATCCGGGCAAGAGATTCACGTACACGCGACTGCGATGAGGCTTGGTGCCTGCAAGCAGCGATGGATGCGGTGGCAGGGACACCGCAAGTTGTACGAGTTTTGACAAGCAGCGCCACGACCACGCTAGCTTTCTTTGCACCCCTGCCTGCGTGGGCGGCCAGACGTTTGAGCTTCATCGGCAGGCCTGTTTCAACTCCGCGTGCATTACTTGCTTTCGAAATACCAAACGAAAATACTCAAGATGAATTACGATGGCTGGGTGAAAGCCTATGGCTTGCGTGCATGGAAAAAGGGGACGCGGCATGACTAACGCGACAATCCAACAAACGATCGACGATCTGCGTATTACCCTCACACATTACATTGAGGCGACGTATCACATCAGTCACCCCTCAATAGTGCAGCAGCGCCGGAGGTTGCTGAAACAGATTGGAGGTATCTATCAAGCGCCATACTTGGAGTCCACGCCGCGCTATAAGAGCGCAAAGCCTTACAAGGACATTGACGACTTGCCAGGCGCGGCGCTGGAAGCATTACGAAAGCTGTCGGACGCAGATAATGGAAAGCCTGTGATCTATGGAAGTCCGTACCTGCACCAGTTGGAAGCTTTGCAGGAGACATTATGCAACGGTCGTAACCTGATGATTATGACGGGCACGGGCTCGGGAAAGACCGAGTCCTTCCTTCTTCCGATCCTTGGCAAGCTTGCAATTGAGGCACGCGAACATCCACTAGCATTTCAGAAGCATCAAGCTATGCGTGCGCTTGTGCTCTACCCAATGAACGCGCTGGTCAATGACCAACTCGGACGTCTGCGTACACTTTTTGGCGATCCGCGGACGATCGCTATGTTTGAAAATTGGGCAAAGCGTCCGGTGCTCTTTGCCCGGTATACCAGTCGTACCCCCTATGCAGGTTTGCGTTCGGCAAAGCGTGATGGAAATCGCCTGGCATCTATCGGTGATTTCTTCGGAGAGATTGAAGAAGCTAAACGCCGCTTCGAACAGCACGGAGTTGGCGATGAGGATGAGCGTGCAGCGGAGTTGTTCGCAACGCTTCAAAAACGCGGCAAATGGCCTGCTAAGGAAAGCGTGGCAGACTGGCTCGGAAGAGCGCCGACGCCGTGGGCAAAGCGTGCAAACAGACGCGCACACGATGCGGAACTACTCACGCGCCACGAAGTACATGCCTCGCCGCCGGACTTGCTCATTACCAATTATTCTATGCTCGAATATATGATGATGCGCCCAATTGAGCGCCCAATCTTTGATGCGACGCGTGAGTGGTTGGAGGCGCGTCCCGAAGAGAAATTCCTTGTAGTACTCGACGAGGCACACCTATACAGAGGTGCCCAAGGCGCTGAGGTCGGGCTACTACTGCGCAGGTTGCGTGAGCGGCTTGGTATTCCCGCGGAGCGGTTCCAAGTTATATGTGCCACGGCTAGCTTTAGCGAAGAGGGCAAAAAGAACGCAGGGGCATTTGGCGCGCAACTCTCTGGCGTGCCAGCCGAAACTTTTAAGCCGATCAAAGGCGAGTACCTATTTCGCGAACCAATGGCGATCGGTACAGTAGGCGATGCGACTGCGCTCGGCACCGTTGACTTGGAGCGCTTTTATTCCTCCGATCCCGTAGAACAGGCCGCCGCCATTTCAGAATTTTTGGCGTTCCGCAAAGTATCTCTCGGGAGTGATCTGGATGCGTCCCTCTATCAGGCCCTCAGTTCGTTCCCCCCGTTCAACAGGCTAGTGAACGAGACGATGTTGGCCGCTGTTTCCCTTTCCGAACTTCCCAGGGTGGTTTTCGAAAGTTCCCTCGCCGCCGAGGCTGCCGAGAAGGCAATTAGCGTTCTACTTGCACTCGGAAGCCGCGCCCGTGAAAAAGCGGGCGAGGCAAGTCTTCTGCCCTGCCGGATACATTCTTTTTTTCGCGGTTTGCCAGGCCTGTGGATCTGCATGAACACCGATTGCTCGGGCTCGCAAGAGGATGGAACAAGTCCCGCGGGCAAGTTGTACTCGCAGCCGCATGAGAGATGCACCTGCTGCGGCGCGCCCGTGCTAGAATACTTCACTTGCCGTGATTGCGGTACATCATACGCGCGCGCTTATACCAATGATGTGGCTCAGCCGCGCTATCTTTGGGCGAGGGAGGGCGAGCGTATCGATACTGCCGCCGGCACGCTCGAAGCATTGCACCCACTCGATCTCCTTCTAGAGGAGCCACCTTCCGAAGATCGTGCGCGTGCTGCGCATTATGACCTCGTTTCGGGGCAACTTAATCCCGATGAACTCGGCGAGAAGTATCGCACAGTGTTTCTGACGCCGCCACGCCCATCGTCTACGGGCGGACATGGCTCTATGCAGGCCGCTCGCCCCGGGCAATTTGCGCCGTGTGCCTGCTGTGACCATAGTGCCGGTTATGGTCAATCTAGCGTGCAGGATCACCAAACAAAAGGCGATCAACCGTTTCAGGCCATCCTAGGATCGCAACTCCGCATCCAACCGCCAGGGCCACAAAAGCAAAGTGCCTTTGCTCCATTGCGCGGACGCAAGGTGCTTATCTTTTCGGACTCGCGGCAGGTGGCTGCGCGGCTCGCGGGTACGTTGCAAAATTATTCACTGCGCGATGCTGTACGGGCGCTGCTTCCACTTGGATATGAAATTCTTCGCCAAGACGAAGCTTTTTCAAAAACGCTTGTTCTTAATCATGCCTATCTTGGCGTTTTAGTCGCTGCGCATAAGCTAGGCGTACGTCTAAGGCCGCAACTCGGTGACGCTGAAGCGCTAGGAGAAATTGAAGGACTGAGCCCAAGCACTACTCCAGCCGGAATAGAGTTGTTTCAACTTCAAACCGCACTAACTACCTGCCCTGAGCGCCTGATGCAGGCCATCATGGATACACTCAAGCACACAAATATGGGCCTCGATTTGGAAGCACTCGCGATTGCTACTATCGCAGAGACGCCTCACCAGGTGCCCAAGATTGTGAACTTGCCGAACCTCCCGGGTATCGCCGAAAATGGAGAGGCGAAGCTCGCTGTTTGCCGCGCATGGCTGCGATGTTGGACACTCGGACCAGGTATCTGGTTCTCCGACATGAAAGACTCCTGGTGGCAGGACAAAGTGTCGTCGCACAAGGGCGCTTTCGCCGCGATGGATAAGGTTCTTTTGGGAACGCAGGCACGCAGCGTCTTCAAGAAGCATTGGCTCCCAACATTAATGGGCATGTTCACCGAGCAAATGGCGGGCGGGGTCAATCGTATTGTCGCTAACAAACTCACCCTCCAAGTCGGTGGGCTATGGCGGCGCTGCCATAGCTGCAAATCGGTCCATCGTCCGGTAGGGTTACTTGCGACTTGCATCGATTGTGAAAGTGCGGATATCACCAACTTCGATCCAGAGACCGATGAGGTTTATCGGGCGCGTCGTGGTTTTTACCGCGAACCGATCGCCTCCGCGCTCCAATCAAGCGATCCGCAGCTGATAACCATAATTGCGGCGGAACATACTGCACAACTAGGAGCAGCGCAGCCCGACGAAGCATTTTCGCACGCCGAACGTCATGAAATGCGCTTTCAGGACATTGACGTGGCTTGGCGCGACAATGATCGCCCAGGAGCCCCCGCAATTGATGTGCTCTCATGTACTACCACTATGGAAGTAGGGATCGATATCGGGGAACTTTCCGGCGTTGCACTTCGAAACATGCCCCCTGGCCGAGCAAACTATCAACAGCGCGCCGGGCGTGCGGGCCGACGAGCAAACGCGGTGGCAACTGTGGTTGCTTTCGGTAGCGCAGATAGTCATGATGATCATTATTTCACAAAGCCAGAGGAAATGATCCGTGGTAGTGTGATAGATCCGCGCCTAACGCTGGAAAATCCAGAAATCGCACGACGCCACCTGCGAGCGTATCTCCTGCAACGTTATCACGAAGATCGAATTCCGGGGCCATCCCCGGGGGCTGATCCAAACCTTTTCTCGGTGCTCGGTAAAGTCGGTGACTTCAAGACCGAGGGCTCCGTTCTCAATCGTATAGATTTTGCGCAATGGCTAAAGGATAACAAAGACGAACTCGCTATAGCGGCAGATCGATGGCTGCCGTCGGAACTTTCAGCAGAAGACCGTCAATCGCTGATTGCGAATATGGCTGCAGATGCAACGGCGACAATCGACGAAGCAATAGACTTTGTGCAAGGCGAAGAGGATCCAATTGTAAGCTTGGATGGCAATGAGCCTGCAGAAGAAACTGATACAAATGCCGAGGACACAACCCGCGTTGTGGATCCTTCATCCGATAAGTTACTTGATCGATTGCTTTATCGGGGCGTGGTGCCACGCTATGCCTTCCCAACAGATGTTGTCGCTTTCCACGCTTTCAACCGAGATCAATCGACACCTTTCAGGGCAGTCATTGACTATGCCCCTTCGCAGGGGCTTACATTAGCGCTTTCTCAATACGCACCCAACAAACAACTATGGATCAACGGGAAGCAATACACATCAAAGGCGATTTACTCGCCTTATTCGGGCGACCGCCGGCGCGCGTGGGGAAAGCGCAGACTTTATTTCCAATGCAGTAGTTGCGAGCACGCACGGACAGAGGACTATGTGAGAGAACGCGAAAATGCAATCGAGGATTGTCCGGCGTGCAAGGCTGCGAGTTCATTCGGACCTGCGCGCGTATGGTTAAGACCAGTAGGATTTGCGCATCCAATCGACACGCCACCAGAGACTGAGCCAGATGCACCGAACGAGACGGCGCGAGCTACGCGAGCCAAACTGGTCATGCAAACGCCAAAGCCGGATAAGGGCTGGGTGCAAGTGTCAGAGCGTGTACGCGCTTTCCCCGCGCGGGAATTTCTTCTTGTGTCGAACACCGGCATCGATAGCGAGGGTTATGACTACTGCGCGGCATGCGGGCGTATTGAGTCCTCAGCTGATCCCGAGGAATTGCTCTGGCAGCCACATGCACGGCCTTTCCGAAGTGAAGAAGTAGATGCATGCCCAGGTGGTGCATTTACAAAAAGGCATGTCGTGCTGGGAACCGACTTCAAAACTGATATCGCGCTATTCTCTCTTCCCCTCAGTGGACCTTTTCGATTGCTTCCTGGTAGCATCGAAGCAGAGTCTGTGCTGCGGACTGTATGTGAGGCGCTCGCCAAAGCAGCATGCCAGACATTAGAGATCGAACCGGGAGAAGTGCTGGCGGAGTTTAGGCCTGCCCTTACCGAAGCGGGTGCAGCAGGACATGAGGTAGAAATATTCCTCTATGATACGCTGGCGGGTGGCGCGGGTTTCTCAACCGAACTAGTCTCACGCGCGGTCGAGTTATTCGAGCGCGCCCGTGACATACTCGCAAACTGCCCCGAACAATGCGATGCGTCATGTTATCGTTGTCTCCAGAGTTTTCGTAACCGCATGGAGCATGCTCTTCTTGATCGCAAACTTGGAATACAGTTTATTCAGCATGTGCTGGATGATGGATATCCACCTTATCCTATTGAGCGAGCGAACCGTTCGCTCGATCTGCTTTCAAGCGATCTTACGCGCCAATTTGGTGCTGAGTTCACATTTACACGTGACGTTACGCGAAATGATCCAAAGGCCGGTGCAGTTAAAGTACCCATCTTGGCCCGTAGACTCTCATCAGGCGCGGAATCTTGGATCGCAATTAGTTCGCCTCTGGCTCCTAATGTGCCGATCAACTCGGAGCTGTCAGCCTTGAGCGCGGTTGGTCAGTCAAAACTACTATGCGCTGATGACCTTGTTATTAGGCGACATTTGCCTGAGGCGAGTTTACGTATAAAGGGCTTTTTGTTATGAGCCTTAATTCTCTTCAAGTATCAGTTTTGGTTCGCTATTCAAACGTAGTAACGTGGCGGAACTGCCCCAAAGTTCCGAGCGAAGTTTATTCGAAGTGTTCTGGCAGTACAGATTAAGGTCCCTTTTTGAAATTGAATATCGCCGCCCAAGCAGAAACGAGAGCAAAAAGTAAAATAAACACATAGGTGAGGAAGTTTGCCTCAACTCCGGATTCGACTCCTTTTGACGACGCACCCTTGGAAAGTATAAGAAATTGCGCTAACGCAATTGAAAGTGCCATTATCACAACCCGCCCAATCAATTCTAACCTGTTGTCGTACCCAGTTAACTCGAGACGAATGGATGTCAAAATCAATTCAGGATCGGCTTTTGTATTGGAAGGGCAAAAAAGGCGAACCAGAATCCCTACGGCCTGTTTCTGGGCTTGGCGATTAAAGTCAAACCTTACAGTCTTTTCGTCGTAAGCTGAGCCCAAAGCGATTGGGCTTTCGCCGTGGATGATCACATCCTTACTCTCACTACTTACTGATAGCGAATAAGGTAACCAATGGTCATCGTCACCCCCAAAGTGATAGACTAAAAGTTTGTACCGTTTTCCTGCATTCAGTATGCGCTCCGAAGTCCGGATCACGGACCGGCCATTGTAATCTATCAAATCAATTATGTTTACAAACATCCTTCGGTTGGATTTTGGACCAAAATCTGAATGCAACAAGAGCTGACGAACTGTGGATTCGAAAGCCATGAGGTGATTCTGGCCATCGAAGTCATGTCGAAAATGAACTTCATGCTCCAAAAGACTACTTAACTCTGCGACCCAGCATCCGCTTTTGTCCTTCTGCGGCAATTTCTCCAAAGCAAGGCTACGAAGATCAACTTCTGTACTCTCGGTAAATTTTACATAACACAACATCTCGAGTTGCACTACAAATGACGATCCAACAAGCTTTACGTCGCGAATCTTTACTTCTCTGACTGGGATATAACTTAGGTTATCCGAAGCACAACCAATATCAAGATAAACTAAGTAGCCCTGATTACCTATTAAGGAAGTTATTGCAGTGTCATTAAAAGAATTACCAACTATTGTCTTATCATAACGGACTTGCATTATTTCGCCAGACGGTAACGCTAGACTCTGCGCGATATTCTCCAAATAGTCCGGCTTTGATCCTGAAGAGAAAAATGCCCATCGTTTGTTACGATGGTCAGTCGTATTTGCCACACCGGCTCTCCTATATCCAAGGCGTTGATTAGACTTAGGTATCAGATAACAAAGTGTGGTTCACCTTCTTTTGCTTTCCATTTAAGTTGAATCCAACCCACGGGAATGAAATACGAGTTAGCTGACGCATCAAAGATGCGGTGGCCACGATCACTCATGTGTATTTTCAAAGGGCTATCGATTCTAACAAGATCGCCACCGGGGAACAGATATTCACGCCACTCTTCAGAAGAAATGTCATCAAAGCTTAGCTCGCTTTCGTTTCTGAACGCCAACATACAAATCCCTCACTGGTTTAGAGTGATATTCTTGGGACAAGATCAATGGGTTCTTGTCGACGTTTCCAAACTTATCCGAATAGCATCCGAAATTAGCAGTTTATCGAATAAGGTTCAAGCAAGACTTATCTGCTGACGCCGAGTCTACGATATCTAGCCACAGCGCCTAAACTGAGAATATCAACGGCAATCGTGATGTTACCGCATAAGATCGGAGAAGGGTTTGCTTTCTGATTAATGAGGCCACAGCATTCCAACTATTTAGTCCGTGGCCATCCGCTAAGACAACCCAAATGGGTTTTCGAGTTCTAGGCCCTTTGGGCTTTTGTGAGCTTTTTTAATTCTGAAAGGGCTCCTGAAGACAAAGGAAATGGGTCATGCAATCCCAAACATCACAGTCGACTATCACTGCAAAGCGTCCAGTTGTTGCCTTTAACCAAGGGCAAAATCGACCAGCGGCCGGAAGTCATAAAACTAGCGATACCCAATATACCTATCTGACCACTCATGAGCTTGCTGCTCGTTTGAAATACTCGGTCATCGCGGTCCGTAATGAGCTCAAAGACAGTGTACTGATTGAGGGCGTTCATTATTTCCGGCCCTTCGGCGGACGTAAGCTTCTCTTCATTTGGGAAATCATCGAAGCCGATATGCGTAAGGTCGGATCACAGACCGCCTTTGGCCGCTTCTAAGGGCGCGGGTAATGGGCAGTATTTCAGCTCGAAACGGCGTTCTCTGGTTTGACTTTCGCTACCAAGATCGCCGTTGCCGGGAGACCTCGCGTCTCCCGGATACCCCCGCCAATCGTAAGCGGCTTGAACAAGCCGCAAAAAGGATTGAGGCGGAAATCACCCTTGGCCATTTCGATTATGCGAAGTGGTTTCCAGATAGCAACAAGGTCGCCATGTTCATGGAAATGGAGATCCGGCGAACAGCGGCCCAAGCCGACACACCTGTTTTCGAGGAGTTCGCTGAGCTCTGGTTTGCTGAAAAATCAATCGAATGGCGGCGAAGTTATCGTGGCCATGTTCGCCGATTTCTCGATGTCTACCATATCCCACGTTTTATGGGCCTACCGGTTGCAACAATCACCAAAGCCCAGATTCTTGCCTTGCGGGCCTCGATTGCGAACAAATCTCATAGTGTGAATTCCGCTCAAAAGCTGTCAGCTGTAACCGTCAACCAGATCATGTTGCCACTCCGCATGGTCTTGAGCGAAGCGGCTGATCGATTTGAATTTCAAAATCCGTGGTCGAAGATCAAAATGCTCAAGCAGCAGCGGCCAGAAGTAGAGCCGTTTAGCCTCGAAGAGGTATTCGCTTTTCTGGAGGTGATCCGTCCCGATTTTCACGACTACTTTGTGGTGCGGTTCTTCACAGGCTTACGATCTAGCGAGATCGATGCCTTGCGTTGGCAGAATGTCGATATCGAGAAGAAGCGGATTTACGTCCGCGAAGCGCTCGTGAAGGGACATTTGGAACGCACCAAGACCGATGGCTCGACCCGTTCGGTCCAAATCAACCAAATGGTCTGTGACGCCCTAAATCGGCAATGGATCATCTCTGGACAACGCGGTCCCGGGGGATTGGTGTTCTGCAACTCAAAAGGGGAAGCACTTGACGGACCTAACGTGGTCAAACGAGTTTGGCATCCGGCCTTGCGCTATCTGAAAATGCGGCCGCGAAGGCCCTATCAAACTCGTCATACCGCAGCCACACTCTGGCTGGCAGCTGGCGAGAGCCCTGAATGGATCGCGCGGCAATTGGGGCATACAACCACTCAAATGTTGTTCAAAGTCTATTCCCGTTATGTGCCCAATCTGACGCGCAATGATGGCTCAGCTTTTGAGGCAATCCTCGCGCAACAGACGAGGAACGCTACTCTGCCAGATAAGTGACTATAAGGCTCCTAGTCCGACGAGGGGTCAATGCCAGCCAAAGTTTCCCGCAGGATGATCCATTGATACCGGGGCTAGGGACTGGTGTTCAATGGCTCTTAGGTGAGCTCTCGGTTGGCCTGGGCAGTCAAAACAATCAGCGCAAGGACAGTGGCATATTTGAGTGCCGCTGTCCCCCGTGCTGGCCCGTCGTTGGGGTCGTCAGGTAGATAAATCCGAACTAGGGCTGTTCCAGCCGGCGTTTCTGGCGTGCCGCTAGGGTCGGCTGGAAGCAGGGTTTCATGGACAATAGCCCCCTCGCCCAACGCTGCCCGCCATCTCCTGAGTGCAAGCGCATGGCCCCGACCCGGCCTTCGGCGAATTTCAGCCTTCCAAAGATGGGCTGGAAGCAAGGAGGCCACGATCCCGACAACTGCCTTTAGATTTTGGGGTTGAAAGAAGCGAATTTCAGAGTCTTGCGCGTTTATGCCTTCAAGGACTGCTTTGATGATTTTCAGGTCCCGGGCTCGATTCGATGGTGCTGCAACCAATTCATCAAAAAGTTGTCCAGCCAGCTTATGGGCTTGCGCCGTGCGTGGTGGCTTCAGGAATTGGACTTCTTTTTCATCGCACACGGCCTCATAAAGAGTAGCTGGCTGTTGCGCTAGTCGCGCATGACCCCGAGCGCCACGAACATCCAGAGTGCTTGCAGCGACGGAGATGATTTCTTCAGCAAGATTTTGAGGGACCCCAAAGCGTCTGGAAATTTCTGGCGGGCCACTGCCAGAAGCAGAGGCGTTCAGGACGCCTTCGAGCAGCGACATCGAAAGTGCATAGTTTGTACCCAGCATGGGACTAGTTTCTGCTGGCACGCCTCGCAAAACAGGTTTGGTTTGAACGAGCTTTCGAAAGCGAGGCCCCATTAGCCTTGCGACCTCGTCGGATTTGCGCACTTCTCGTTCCCGAAGTGTCCGGGGAGCTATGCCGGTCGCTGCGGCTAGCGTGGCCAATGGGACCTCCCTTCCACCTGCATCGCGTTTGGACGCTACCAGCCAAGGTAGGAGATGGAGATAGCTTGCCCAAGTCTGGCCTACGCTTGCGTGGCCCGCGAACTTTGCCAACGCATGGTAGGCTCTGACATCATTGTCGTTTTCGCCGAGGATTGCCGCTCGCACATTTTGGCAGTTTTCTGGTTTCCATCCAAACAACGTCTCGCAAATCTGGTCCTCCCCCTCCAGCGCGGCATGGACGGCATTGAGCGCGCCATGCCGCAAACTATGGAAAGTCCATGGTTTGGTCGGATCAATCTCTCTGAGGACCTTCATGATGGCAGCAGACGTCTTCAGCGGATCAAGCTGAAGCCCTGAACTTGAATCAGTGAATAAAAGTTCATTTGCGTCTTTGGAGCGACCTGCTAGCGTGCGATTGAGAAAAATCTGGAAGCCATTCAATTCATCGTCAGTCATCAAAGCTGATAAAGGTATCTTACGCCGCGCACTTTCTGTTTTGTTTTCCCCATATTTGCTCTGCCGAACCCAAATCCAAATTACTGAGCGTATGCCCGATGCTCCGTCCGTGAATTGAATGTCACGGACGCGCAGTTTGCAGATTTCACCAATTCTGAGACCAGACCGAAAAGCCAATAGGACAATCGTTGCGAGCAGCGCGCCTTGCAGGCCTTGGCTTTTGAGAGAATTCGTGACTTCTTGGACAAGGCTCGCCGAGGAGATCAGTGCACGGACTATTGTGTATCGCTTCGAGCCCTCCCCAAGGCTCTCACTCAATTGTGGCAGGCGATAGTCTGGATGGCGCACCCCAAATTGATGCATCGCGCCTAGAACCCGTGCGCAATAAAGGCGCGAGGTCGTCGTCAGTTTTTGATCAAGGGCGATCTCATAAAGGCTTTCGAGGTCGTCGGCCGAAAGTGACCGGATGTCCAAATTGCCAAGCGCCAAAGCCAATGGGTGCAAAAGCCGAGACGCATAAGTCCGAAAGGTCGAAGCCCTTCTCTTTTGGGTTACCACAAGCGCGCAGAGATAATCTGTCAACAGGCGCACGACTGAGCCACTCTGCGGTGTGCTCGAAGAAGCCCTCAAGCCTTCTATAAGCTCTTTTTGTATCTTTCGCTTTCCGCTTGACCTGCTGGAAATCGAAAGCAATTGCTCCAAGTCGGCGATTTCGCGATCAAAGCCTGCAGCGGGAATGGCACTTTCACCCTCTGATCTGAGCGCTTGATAAGACAGGTCGAAGTCTGCAGGCGAAGCTGCGGGCAGCATTGCGACTTGCGCAAGATCGTCAAATCGGCCCGGTCCGAGGGTTGGCGTTTTCCCCAACATTGCGGCGAGAAGGGAAAAGGAAATATCCACTCCCTCTGTGACGGTCGGCCAAAAGCCAATCTCGCACAATTGAGCGAGGCTATTGATCTCGGCGGGTGGGTCACCGGATCCAAAAACGGCCTTCGCGAGGCGTACGAAAAGCGCGGCATTGGCACTTCGAGTCGCGAGCGCGGCTTTAGGCTCAGCAGCCCCCTGTGCTGGACACCCAAGGCATTTGCAGACCAACCCCAATGTGACTGGGTCTGGCACAAAGGTGACAAGAGCGCTTCCACCTTCTGTACCAAGATTATGTACCAGGCCACTCGCAGGCCTGACTTCGAATTCGATAGTCGTTGGCCACAATGGCTGCTTTATCAGCTTCACTGCATGGCTCGAGAGCGCTTCATGAAGAGCCAAAACATGGCTTGGATTCAGCAACAGCCCATGAAAAATTGACGAGGTAATTGCAAGATCGATCAGCGTGCCTAACGCCTCGTCCTCTTCTAAACGCGCAATCTTGGAATTGAGGGCGTCCTTCCAGATTTTTGCGACCCGCGCCCGCGCCATCCAATCGGGCGTGAAAAGAGTGCTTGGGGTCGTCATCTCTAAGGCGGGGAGTTCGGGCGGCACATATAAGCCCGCATGGGCCATGAGTTTTGTCCAAATCTGCCCATGGGCCAGATAGGCGATGCGCTTTCTTTGGGAATTCGCGTAATGCGCCTCAATCCCAGCCTTGATCTTCTGCTGAAACTCAATCGCGTCTACTTCTGAAATCTCGCGGGCTAGCGTGAGCTCAGATTCGCCCGCTGCAATCAAATCCGATGTCCGAAACAGTTTTTCGACATCTCGATGAATGCGCTGGGCAGCTTTTGCGCGATCGCTGCGGCGTTTAGCCCGCCCCTCAAGTTTTTGAACCATCAGACAGGCCCCTCTCCAAGCCCGATCCTCCCAAACCAAGCCTCCACTGCGTCTGAAAAGGCGCGTAATCTGTTATGGGACAGGATTGACTGTCGACTTTGATGGCCAACACCTAAGCCGTCATGCCCAAGGCACGCGTCGATGATGTCGGGGCTCAGGCGGGCCTCTCTGAGTGCTGTGCTGACCGCGTGGCGGGTCCAATTGGCAGGCAAAGGTAGCGTCGCTTGAAGGATTTCTTGGACAGCCTTTGGCGTGAGTGGCTTTGGATTCTCGTTTTCGAGCAGAAAGAAAAAGGGGCGTTTTCCAGAAAGCGCCATATCTGCGCGCTGGGCGACAGTGGGCCGCGCAATGATCTGCGCCTCAGACACTTGCTCGAGATAGGATCGCCATTTGCGTGCATGTTTTAGGGCGGTTGGGCAAAGGGGCACCAATCGTGATGACGCGCGCCCTATTGCCTTGTCGTCAATGACAACCCAGCCGGCGTCCAGATCAAAATCATGGATGCGCTCGAAGGGCGATTGAACAGGCCGGTGACCAGTCGCCAGCGCTAAGACGATTAAGCATTCGACGGCGACTCGATTGTGATATTCACTGAAGCTGTCAGGGCCACCGAAGTCAGCTAATTCTTTGTTTTTTCCTATCAACCTTAAAAAGGCGGTTAGGGCCCTATCTTTGAGGATAATTGGAGATCCAACGCTGGACGTAATCGCTTTCGGCTTTACAGACCGCGCCAATCCCAATTGGGCCAGCGCTCGCTCATAGGTCCGAACAATATCGGCCGCGACGATTTGCGAATAGCTTGTCGGCGGAGCGTCCATCGGCCGCTCGCCTAGAATCCAAGCTACGTGCGCTCTGTCTGCGCCGAGCCTATGCAATCCTGCTGGCAACACGCTGGCAACCCGGTCTAAGGTCCAATTGCGTGTCGATTTTGAGTTGAGGGACTTCAGCGCCTCTCGAGCTAAGGCATCGCGGTCAACCAAGTCAAAGCCTAGCTGGCTTGGGCTTGCCACCATAAACCTCTCCAATGCCGAGTTAACACCACCGGGTAGTGGTAGTTGGAGCATCCGCTTGGGCTTGTCTCGAAGCAAGTCGGCCATTTCCCGGCCGTAGGTCAAATCGGGCAAGCTGACGCCACGTTGATAGACCCATTGGCCCTTGTCCATTCGGACAAAACCCTCCAGCCGTTGGCCAAGCTTGATGGCTTGGAACCGCAATTCAGATGGCCGACATCCGAGCAGTAGGGTGAGCCAGACATAGAGGGAGCCCTCACTACTAGGCCCACCATGACCGCGACCAACGAACAGTTCGGAAAGAGAATTCACCAGGTCGCGACACTCTTCGAGCGTCGGCAAGGCGGCTTCACACGGAAGATGCAGGGCGCGACGGGCCATATCGCGGGCCATAATACGGGCTTGCGAACGATGGAGTTGGAGTGATCGTGACTGGAGATGTCGTCGGGCACTGGGTGGGCTCTCAATTTTCGGGCGCGCGTCTTCCTCGATCTCACGATCAAAGACCAAAGTACCTTGATTTCGGACCCGCAGTGGCGGCAAGTGAAATTCGTCGGCGACCCGAAACGCGATGGGGCCGACGGGAAGTGGGTTTCTTAAAATCAGAGCCGCTATCGGGGTCGAGCCGTCAGCCTCTGGCCCCCCCAAAGTTGGCTTTTTGCGAGACCGCGTAATGCCAAAGCCGCGATTAGGTGCGAAGATTGGCGCTCGCCCAAATTTCAATTTTCCGACCAAAGCGCTGAGTTGCTTTCGCGGCTCTGAGCGACCGCCAAGCTCAAACCACGCCACAATATCACTTTGGTCATTTAGGCCTTTTAAGCGATGAACCTTTCGATCGTCGTGACCGAGTAGCGCTTGCACGATCGGTAACGGCCGCAAAACCAATGGGAAGGTTGCAAGCAGACTGGAATTTGAGGCTTGAGCGAGTTGATCTAGCGCGCGCATAGCGTTGATTACCGAGGTGCTTGTGGCCCTCGAACTAGGACCCCACGTCATGGTGATGTGAATGCAACCGGCGATGACAAGCGCAGCGATCTCATCATGCCGCTGGCTAAGCGGGTCGCTTTCGCCCCGCATAGCAAGCAATCCCGGCAGGAATGGGAAATGGGCCTTAGCCCCTCGCAAGAGCGCCGCTTCGGCTTGCGACCTTAGAAAAAAGTGGGATGGACGCTCTGGCTCCGCACCCATTGATGCTTCTTCGAGGAGTTCAGCCAAATTGCCGAGGCCCAGCCAAGCGCCTTGGACTGGAGGGACTATGCCAGCGGCAGGGAAGAGGGTTGCGAGATATGCCAATCGAGTTCTGACTGGGCCTTCGAGGGACGAAGGCACACCAACCATTAGATGGGCGTCGACTTCAGCCGGGAGCGCTTTCATCGCTGCGCCTCGGCGGCTAGCTTCAAGTCATCAATGCTGAAGCCCAGACCCGGAGTTGGCGCTGATGGTGCAGGGCTTTTAGGCCCCATCAGCCGATATCGCGACGTTTGAAGTACCATCCCGAGCTCTGCGATTGATCGGCCCCTTAGACCTAAGGCTTCAAAACGAAGTGCATCAGGCATCGCTGAAATGATTTCCCGCGCGAGGCTCTCTCCACCGCCTTGCCGAGGCCAAGAGGCTAGAAGCAATAAGATCTCCAGCCAGGCCCTTTCTTCTATAATTGAAGGGTCTGAAATTGTATCAACGCTGCAGTTTAGGTGTTTTGCGCGAGCAACTCCCCAATGGATTGGCAGCCAGCTCATGATGGGGCCGGTGACAATGTTGCGTTGCCCGTCGCGAATTACAGAAAACACTTGCTTTTTCAATGCAAATGTCGATGCCAACGCCAAAGTTGGCTTTGGAAAAAGCATTCCATCTTGTCCACCAATCGCGCCCAAAATCGGCTCCAATCGGGGATGGATCGCAAGGTCGCTGAGCGAGATAAGCTTAGGTTTAGTTGACATATTCGGGAGGCTATGTGAGTTTTTGTCGGAAATAAAGTCATCAGGATCAAATAAATATGTCTAATTTTCCCATAGTCTTCACTTTAGATCTCCCCGGTCTTCCAGAAGAGAAAATTAGTTTATCCTCAGGTGGTTGGGACTTGTTGCAGAAGTTTCAAACCATGAAGACCGACAAGGGTGTCCTGTTCAAAGTGCCAGCCTATTTGCGGTCGCTGCGCGAGAACGCAGGGCTTTCACGCATGGATATGGTCAACAAAGCAAAGAGTTGGGGCGTTGAGTGCACATTTGACCAAGTGAGACATTGGGAAAAGAGCCCACCAGTTATGGAAAAGCTCGTTCTGGCCGCTCGCCTGCTTAACACAACGCCGTTGGCGATCATTGCCGAAGCAATGGGTTGGAACTTTAGTCCCGAAGAAGTCGACGAAACCAGAAAAGTATATGTGGCTTTTGGGCAGCGCCTTTCCCCCAATGGTCACAAAGACTTACGGCAACTTAAGGCGCAAAACAAAAAGCTGGACCAGGAAATCAATCGAGCCATAAGGGCAGAGCGATATCGGCAAAGTCGTAGCTAGACATCGCTGACCAAAGGCACTTGGACCGGATGAACCACCCAGCTAACTTCGCGAATTAGAGTACGGAAGCCGTTTTCGTGATTTGGCTAGCTCGCGCCACTATGCCTGAAGAGTGGGTGGGCGGAAGCTCCCTATGGCTCCCTGCTGGACATATACCCCGCCCCGAGTGTTATGACCATCAGGCCAAACGTCCAAATGGATATACCGATGATCAGATCCATGAGACCTCTAACTCCAGCTTGAGTGCAATTGTATTAAGCTCACCGGTAAAGTCCAATCACAAGTTACTCTGCCGGATCACTTACAATGGATAGAAGCTTAAAGGCATCGACCTGAGCTCCGAGTAACCCTGGCCAATTATTTTTATCGGTTCCCTTGAAACTTCCATTGTCATTGCGAAGGCAAACATCTCAAAAAGAGAATAAATCAGCCTTATCCTCTAAATAGGATAAATACGATATATGCCCGAAAAAGCATATTTACAAAATATCCTCATTATGGGATAAGCACGTCAAAGAGGATCCAATGAGACACACCGTAAGAACCCCAAGCCAAATTGGCGACGTGATCCGCCGCCTTCGCACCATGAAGGGCCTGACGCAAGCCGAGCTGGCAGACAAAGCTGGGACAGTCCAAAAAAGAATATCAATAATCGAAAGCGGTCATCCTGGTACGAAGATCGACATCCTTTGCGATATCTTTGCGGCACTGGATTTCGATATTGTCATCACAGAGCGAGATAAACGGGAACCTCCTGATATTGAGGACTTGTTCTAATGGGACGACGCAAGGCCCACCCTGCCCTCAATGTCCTAATGAACAACCGATTAGTCGGGCGGCTTCAAAAGGCGAAAAGTGGGGCTGTCTCGTTCCAATATGACGAGAGCTGGATAGATTGGGAACCAGCGATTCCTCTTTCGATCTCGCTACCCGTGCAGTCAAAAGCCTATAACGGTGCGGGAGTCGTTGCCGTCATTGAAAACCTCTTACCCGACGTCGACGCGGTAAGGCGGCGCGTTGCCGAACGCGTTGGCGCAGAGGGCGTAGATGCCTACTCGCTGCTTGCGAAAATCGGGCGCGACTGCGTAGGTGCGCTACAATTTGTCGACGATGGCGCTGATCCTCTCCAGGTTGGGCGAGTTGAAGGCGAGCCCGTTGATGAGGAGCAAGTCGGCCGAATTCTTAAAGCGCTCAAAGCACAACCACTTGGCCTTGAAGATAGCGATGCCTTTCGGATTTCTGTGGCAGGCGCCCAAGAGAAAACTGCCCTTCTCTTGTACAACGGGCGATGGATGAAGCCCATTGGCAGCACGCCAACCACACACATTCTCAAACCTCAGATCGGCCAGATCCCCACCGCCGACGGCGTGATAGATTTATCCAATAGCGTCGAGAATGAGTATTACTGCCTCAAGCTGTTAAGTGCATTCGGACTGCGAGTCCCAAATGTCGCCATGCATAGCTTTGGCGATGTTCGAACTTTGTTAGTCGAAAGATTTGACCGTCTGTGGACTCAAGATGGGAGGCTCTTACGCATCCCACAGGAAGACTTCTGCCAAGCCCTTTCCGTGCCGTCCACACAGAAGTATCAAAGCCATGGCGGTCCAACTGCGGTTGCAATCCTAGAAACTTTGCGCGGCAGTGACACGCCTCATGAAGATCAAATGGCCTTTTTGAAAGCCCAGGTCTTGTTCTGGTTGATTGGAGCAACCGATGGCCATGCGAAGAATTTCAGTATCCATCTGCGCTCGGGCGGGAAGTTTAAGCTAGCCCCACTTTATGACGTACTGACGGCGCAGCCCGCGGTCGATGACGCGCAAATTCGGCACAACAAGTTTAAGCTTGCGATGTCGATAGGAAACTCGAAGCACTACGACATTTTAGGAATTCGTCGCCGCCATTTTCTAGAAACTGCCAAAGCTGCTTCATTGAGCATCATTGGCACGAATGCGATGATTGACGATATCATCGCAACCTCTAACCACTGCCTTGAACAAGTGGCCAATAGCCTGCCAAAGGATTTCCCAGAGTTCATCCACCATAGTGTTTCAAGCTCTGTGAAGGCCCGCGTGCAATGGCTCGAGGGCTGAGGTCTGGAGACCCGGGTGCTCTGCTGCCGAGGATCGATCGCACCCATTTGTGAATTGCCACCTTCGTGTATTTTGCAACTCACCCGTCAGTAGGAGAGGCTCATTAGGTGACTGAGGACAACGCCATTACATTTTTAATTGGTCTATGTTTGTGGACGATCGGATTAATGGCCGGCACCATTTGGGCAGGTTTTAAGTCTAGAGAATGAAACTCCAGGCTGGAACGCCAAAGCCTCATTTCGCCCGAACATCAGCGTTTTACCCTCAACGGCTCTAAAGACTTGCGGCAACTCAAGGCGCAAAACAGATACCTCGATTAAGTAATCAACCAGCAGATATGGCCTGAACGATATCGACAAGGTCGTTGCCAAACTTTGCGTGAGCCAATAGCCACCGGACATCAGCGATCAAAACACCGCCAGAGCTATGGGCACTCCTCCTTCAACGCGTTGGCTAGCTTTAAGTTATCCCGCTCAAACCCTGCGCCTCTGCCGCTTCGAACTAGGACACGTGGCCTGAGGTCAACGCAGGGTTGATTATTGAGCGGGATCCGCTTCTATGGCGCAGAGCGAACCTACTGCGATTAATTCTGTTCTTGAAAGAGAGTCTTCGTCGAATGATTGATATCACTTTTGATTTCAGATCCGATGCAGGTGGCAAGGATCCCGACACCTACAGCCCGACTTTACGGCGATATCATAAGCTCCTCTGGAGCAAAAAATTGCCGACCGGCCACCATTTTCACTTAGATGATACACGACCCAAAAAGTACCTTCATCACGAGTCCGAACTCGGTGAGTTCCAACTCGCCAGCGATTCCGTCATTCCAAGCTTCACCCGATGGAAGTCGATGCAACACATCATTCGAGAGTTCCCTGAGGAGGAGAATGAGGGGTTCCGGTATATCGGCTATACGATTGGCGGGATGATGATTTTTCCTGGCAACGTGGTTGATGGGAAGCAGACCATAAACGGCGCGCGAGGCTTCAATCGCAAAATTGCTGACCGGTTTGATCTGACAGTGGAATGCATTCGCAGATTTTACTTAGGACAACCTAGTCCGCTGGCGGAAGTGTTCGAGAGATACCGCGACTTCTTCAATCTGTTCCAAGATTTCCGAGGCTATGTCGAGTTCTTCTTGCTCCAAGACTTGGTCGATGACGATTGCCAAAGCGTCAGATTTTTCACGCCCTTCGACGACTTCGCGACTTCACCGCGCCCAAAAGACCTTCAGGCCTATATCGACTACAGGCATCTGACGATCGAATACATCCATGCTCGGAACCGGCGGATTGCAGCGCAATTTTCGGAATGAGGGCGAACATGCATTCGCCTGGAGCAAATATGGCATGATGCACCATGGGCTTGATGCCTTTTGGCACCAGGTGAACTCTGAACAAAGAAACAGGCTGCGCAAATTGGTTTGGCAATTTTAGCATTCAGTCTTCGCCGGCCAAGGTCATTGAAAGAAACAGACAAAAAGCTGCAAACGCGCCACTACATCGCCAAAAACGACTGGGTCTCCCGCTATCATTTTCGCGCGCAACTCAGTGAAAAGCAAAATGGCTAGAGCAGGGGTCTTTTGGCAAATTGTGCTGTCGTCCATAATCTTCAATTTAAAATATGCTGGGAATGTCCTCTAGTGAGTATTTTGACAAACTTGCGCTCTCGCGTTGCGTTTACGGCTGATACCAAAGCACATCCGAATAACTAGCAAATTTAGTTCCGCCGCGGCTCGGGGATAAACCCAACCCGATCGTCGGGTCCGGCCTCATTTCCGGCAAACCATTCGTAATTTACAAGAGCTGCTACATCGGCAGGTGGTTCCTTGTTCTCCACTACTATGATCTGGACATGCTCAGCTAGTTTGGCTAGCGATTCCCAGAAAGCCTCCTCGACGCCGGAACTCACTGTAAGATCAGAACCTTTTACAGCTGCTGCATCGCTCCTCTTGTAGCTGGTCAGCGGCGAGTCAATAATGACCACACCCGGATGAGGTAAGTTTTTCTGCTGGCAGTAACGCACCAAAGCGATTACGAACGCCGAGTATAAAACGGCCCTGAAACCTTTCCCGTGAGACTGTCGAGTTTGGCCGTCAACGTTGATATCGAAATTCTTCTCATCGAATTCAACACGCCCCTCACCCTCCCATTTCCATTCCCTTAGAACCGCTTCGACTTCCTTACAGAACGCTATTAACGAGACCCTTGGAAGGCTTTCCCATTGGTTCTTTGACCTTCCACCCCCAGTATTGGACTGCGAGATTGCTACTTTGAGATCTCGCAGGGTGTCGACTTGGTCGCTGGTGTTTCGAACCGCTTCAAGCTCCAAACGCCTTACAACTAGGCTCCGGATCTGGGCGGTTCCGTTCATCGTTGCAGTTTGTAGAATTTTTGTCAGCCTTAGTTCAGCGCTCAGATACGTAGTGAGTGCGTTCTCCCTGTCGGCTTCACGCGCATTGCGCCGCTGCTTTAAGCTCCTAATGGCTTCTTCAAGGTCAGTCTTCTGAGCCAGAATTTTCGCGGCCTCAGCTTTGGCAGCGGAATAGACATTTGGATTAGATAGTGCGACCTGATGAATGTTATCGTCGCCAAGATTCTGACCACAAAGCGGACATGTGACCGTTTGCAAGCTCTCGAAGTAGTGTGCACCTTCTGCGATAAAGTCTAAGCGACCTAGGTCCGACTGATAATGCTCGCTAAGTAGTTGGTAGCGTGCCAACAACTGGTCAATTGCCAAGATCTGAGTTTCGGCTTTAGTTTTCAACGAACCCGCAGTGTCGCGCTCCTCCAGCAAGGTTGCGCGTTCTTTTTCGATCTCGGTAAGTTCATCGGCAATCATAGCGATTTTCAGATCGATTACATCAATGGAGTCCTCTGTCTGATTAGAGGTTGTAGCACGCAGCTGCTTCTCAAGCGGTGCCAATAGGTCATCTATCAGTGCCACTTGAGCGTTCAAACGAGCAGAGACAATGGCCTTTTTCTCACTTGCAACCACACTGGAATCATCTTTGCCAGACAACATGTACGAGAACATGCGCTTCCGAGCTGTCTCGTCAAACCCTCTTCGTCCAATAACAGGTGATTGCTCTTCAATCATGGAGACTTCATCGACGAGTATTATCGGCAGCAATGTTCGTATGGTAAGCCGCTGTACATTTCCGCCGCTATTCCTACGAAGCACGGCCTCCTTTATTCCCGCAAATGGAAATAGGATGGAGGTTACATCGGCAGCCTTGCTTGTCCCGTGACGCCGATATGCAATCTCCACCCCACCTTCGGCTTTGGAGTCGATCCGCGAATAATGCCCCTTAAGATCGCCGCCGGAAAGGCTACGAACTAAGGTAAGATATTTGCCTGCCGTGTTCTCAAACTCTACCTTCAACTCGTCATAGGGCTCATCTTTGGGATTACGCTTTCTAAACTCCTCTGCACCAAAAATATAATCAAGACAATGAAGTATATAGCTTTTCCCGGTATCGGACTCCCCGGCAATGATATTCGGTCCTGGGCCAAATTTGACCACAGCATCTTCGACATTTGGACCGCATAGTCGTATTTCTCTGATTTGGAGCATTACAATTCAAGCTCCTTTATAGCCGTTAGTCGGTCAAATTCGCTTCCCCAACGACCTATATTTGAAGTCATGTAGTTTTCGAGCATGCTATCGGTATATGAGGCGAAATGATCAACCACCCAAGCCGCTCGAGAACGCAAAGATGATGCGTAGTCTGACACAAGCAACCTAAGGAACGCACCAGTTAATGCCGTGGCACAATAGCATATGCCCGTTGGTTCGAAGTTCTTTGCCAAGAGTTCCTTCGCAAACATAGCGTCAAGACCTGCAATAACAATTTGGCGTTTGACGAGAAGCTCACCCCCTCTAAATGGCACAGCCGGATGAAGGCTTGCAGGTCCACCTATCACATCGCCGGAATGGACAAGTAAATAGTCGTAGGACACCAGACGTTGGAGATCAAAGGCTTTGCCTTTTGCTTCTTCTAGTATGCAAAGAATGCGCAAACCCGATTCTATTGGGCTGTTGAAAGGTCGTAATTGCGGGTCAAGAAAGCTCATTTATCACACCACCTGACGCGACCTTCGTTAGCCATCTGATGGCACATACCTTCCCGATCGTTGGCAAGAACGTGCGGCTCGAGTGGATGTTTACTGAGTTGCACTATCTGAGATCCCTGCAAAGTAGAAATCAGGCGCGGATAGCCATCAGGCGTGCTTGTGTGCCAGTGGTAAAGACCATTATGGAGCTCGTCTAGAAGAGTATCAAAAAAGGCAACGTCAGCCATTTGATCTCGCGCAAGCTCCCTGAGGCCTTCAGCGTGATAAAATGTCAATCGCGAACGATCAAACAATCTGCAATGCTTTTCTGAACCGAGGAAATCATTCAGTTTCGAAACTGTGTGGCCAATATCGGCTGAAATCACTTCCAGGAGTTGTGTGACATATTGGTTTTCACCCGGTGCCACCTCAGATGGCGGCTTGGGAGGCTTTGGGCGCTCGATCAGCGGTGCACCAAAGACCGTCAGATGATAACTTGTCTGTGCGTGCTCATTTATGAGGGACAACGGCTGCTTCGCACGAAAGGCCGAAAAAGCAACGTTGTCGATGTGAGCCTTGAGGTTGGTCGTTAACTCCACCGGGTCTTTGTGGATCTTGGATCTACAATAGTTGGCCCAGTTCGTGATGATGAACTCTCGAAGTTTCTCAGGCTCATCAATCAGATCTTGAAATTGCGAGGTCACACCTTTGTGAGTTACAAAGTGATATTCCTCTGGAAACGTGTAATCGCCACGATGGCTGTAAAACAGCACTTTTCCGATTTCTACTGCGGCGGTACTCGCCCCAAGCGCTGAACTATAGTGCTTGCATTGAAAAAGTAACCACCTCCGGACTCCAATCGTGGTTGGGTCAAGCCAAGCAACGATATCTCTACCCTTATCTCCAGCGCCGCCACGTAGCTGAACTTCCACGATTTCAGGTCTTTTGACTGCGAGATAATCGGACGCCCATTCGAGAGTGAACCGCTCGAACTCCTCAGCACTGAAATTTGACAGGCGATCAAGCTTCGATACCGGCAGGCCTACTCCCAGACCTAACATGCGTGCATTTGCACCCGGCCATGGAGTGGGTGCTTTAAGACCCTCTAGTTGGCTCACTGAATAGTCCCCTTTTGGCTTCTTTTGCGCAACGCCATATAGAATTTGCCTCTGCTTGCCGCCTTCCGCTATTGCATACGCGCGAAAAAATGGCCGACCTCACACACAGAATATGCCTAAACTATATCGGATATCTGTTACCTACGCTTAATCGTTGGTCAAGGTCGCCTAAAACAGGCAGGATTATTGACTAGCCAACCTTCTGCTTCTTTAGATCATTATAGCAAAGCCAGACCAGCAGCTCTTTGCCAGCCTCTTCTGGGACAACCTGGCACAGAGTGGACTAGATGGGAACTCAACTTCGTATGCATACGCTCGCCATCTGGAAATTCGAAATAGCGGCCATGGACTAACAGTTGCCACGGCGGCCGACAGCGGACGCATAATCAAAGTTGTTGCTCGATAGTTGACTACTATCGTTCAAGTCTAGAAGCCCCCTACCGCCAAGGCTCCGGCTCAAAAGCCGCTTTGGCCACCACCTTACTGGCGTCGCCACGGGATCGATAGCGGCCGATCATCTCGCCTTTGGTCAGATCATCGACCTCTTGGACGCGATACATTGTCCAGCTTTTGTCCGTATTGGGTTTGAGTTGAAATACCCGACCATTCTTTCGGCAATACACGAATTTTGAGCCTTTGATCTGGGTCCACGGGCAATCTGCGTAGGACAGGAGGCGGCGCTCTCGTTCCAATCTGGCGTCTTCCAAACGCAGACGCTCCTCTTCCTGCTCTTCTTTTCGAAGGCGCTCAAATTGGTTGAGCGTGTAGTCGGAAAGCCGTCCTATGATGGCCGCCATCTCAGCGCCAGCTTCGACCTCGGCATTGTAGATTGCGAGGCACTCAAGTTCGAGTTTAGGCTCCGGATATCCAATGGACTCGACCTCGATCAAATGTTTCACGCGTTGCTCGAGGTCCGTCATTGTGAGCTGCGGACCGGGCAAGCCATTGAGGAAGGAAAGAAGGTCTGCCTTCGGAATCCAGCATTCAAGGGCGGACTTTAGCACAGCGTCGCGCTTGCCTTCCCACTTCTTCCAAACGGCACTTCTTTGATCAAGGTTTTGGACGATCTCATTTGCGATCTTGTGGAGAGATCGATCGTCACGAAGGTGGCGGAGCGAAGGGCTTCGAACATAGTCAGCAAGCAAGCGATAAATCATCGACTTCCGATCATCCATGTACATCCTTAGTCCCCCTCTTTTTGGCTGAGAGCGGCTCCTTCCGTCCTAGCCGGCATGATGTTGCGGCAGGAGGTGGATCCTAACAAGGGCCTCATTATGGGTTTTCCAATTCACCCGTTGCGGATCTATAGCCTCCCGAAGCTCATTAGAATCGGATCATCCTTGGCTAACCCTGTAAGCTCCTGAAGAAGAGCAGAGTCTCAGTGTCCATTCGAACATTTTGGCTGACAATCTTGCCAATCAGTCGGGAGTAACTTAACCTGTCCACTCACAAAATTTGCAAAAATTTTGCAATTTGTGCGAAGTGAAAATGCGTCGATTTGGGCAAAAATGGTGTGACCAAACTCGCGTGACCGTGGCGATAAGGGCCATTGATTTTCATTGATTTTGGGCCAAAAATGACAAGTCGTCATTTATATAATTAAATAAAATCAATTACTTATGATATTCGCCAAGGACCTACGTCAGCCCGCTGAGCAATGGCATTCAAGAGGTCAGGGGTTCGACTCCCCTTGGCTCCACCATTTTTCGTTATAAATCAATATATTAATCTTCCAAAGAGTGAGGCTTTTTGCCATTTCGTATCCAAATCGGTTTGCGTTCAAGAGGTCAAGTTTTTACCTTCAAGCCCAGCTAATGCGAACGGCGGGTCGTGATTTGTCAAAGCTTCAGCGCGCGATTCAAATCTTCATGTTCAAAGGCAGACGCCATTCGGCTTATTTCTGATGCCTTAGCACCGACCTCGACCGCAATCGCCCGCCAGCTTCTTGTGACTTGTGCGACTTCGCGAATAATCAGGCGCGCCTCCTTCAAGCCCAAGCCGAAATAGCCACAAGCGCTTTCCAATAGGTCGAGTGAGCAGGTTGCCTCGTCAAGATCGATATTGGTTGAGAGGATGCGGGGCTTTAGGTCGGTTGGAACCGGGTTTAGGTCATAGGCAGGAGAGAGTATCCATCCGGCTTTTCCGGCCCAAAGGAACCCGTGATTTCGCAAGTGATCGTCAACATTGGATATCATGACATTGAAAACAACGCGGCGATAAAGTTGACTGGAGTCGAGACGTGCTTGGGCACCATGTGCGCCCAGAGCGTCGACTAATTCCGGATAGGAACCGGTTTGTCCGTCACGTGACGCCGTCATGGCCATCGCCGACAAAAATGGTGTGCGGTAAATGCCCGACCGATCAAACCGCTTTGATAGCATGATGGCGCGCCCGGCAACCTTCACCAACTCATGTGTTGGCGTTTGGATGCCAGACAGGCTTGCCAATCTCAATGCGATCTCCTCCCAGGTTTCAATACTGTAGTCGTCATTTTCCTTTGGGAACTTCGCGATTGAGAGATCTCCGTTTCGATCGAGAATAGAAGCCTTTGGCCTGGCACCGCCAAGTGAGGAACCAGGCGCAAAGATCATCTGCAGGTCTTCATCGGTCTCTTCGTCCGATAAGATGCGATCGCTGGATTGTAGCAAGCGGCCGAGGTCAATGAGCGCTGGTACGCCACCAGAACTGATTGCGAGAAAACGGTCTTCCGCCTTTTTCTTGAACCTTAAAGCACCAAGGCGGGAGAAATCGGTTACCCCAAGAAGGTAGTCAGTCTGCATTAGGGTGCGAACCTGGCGACCTTCCTTTTGGGCGGCGCGCCGCTCTGCGCGCTGCATGAGGCGGCGCCCCCAGGTATCAGGGGCTGAATCACCAATCGAGCCGAATAGGGAATGGCCCGGGCCAGGCGAAAACCCGCCTCGCAACAATGGCAGCCCTGGCTCCAGGGCAAATCGATTGGTACTTTCCAACCACGTCCGATCATACTCAAAGACCATGGTTTCATTGCCGCGCGCGCAATTAATCCGCGCGAGACCAACCAGGAAAGTCTCGCCAGATAGGTCAACATAGACCTCGATATCGTTCATGGACGGATACTCTTGGACTTCAGATGGACGCGTTTGGGTAAAGCCGCGCTGGCCAAGATCTTTCCTACCGGGTCATTGTTGATGTCGGCGAGAGTTCCAAGCCCGTCAAGCAGTCCCAATGCCTGCATGACGGCCGCGTAAATGCCGATGCTGACGCTGGGATCACCGCTTTCGACGCGTTGCAGGGTTGAACGTGACGTGAAGGCGCGTTCGGCAATGATCTGCATTGGCAATTCGCGACGTTTGCGAGCATCGCGCAGGTCAGCGCCAAGCGAGCGCAAGGCGCGCTGAACAGCAGACGAGGGATGATGAGGTGTAGGCATATGTGATCTTCACAAGTCTTTATCGTATTTTTTGTAGCATGAAGATGACATTTCATCAAGTTATCCTTGAATCTCATGGCTCCTGGTGGAGACAAATAATAGGCGGACTCGGCTGCGTCCCCGAACCGTGCGAATTCAGGCAGCTCATTATCTCAAGACAGCCGGAAAGCTGAAGCCTATCCTGAAATATGCTGTGGCGGGCCGGACCGTTTGTGATCTAGCTTAAATGCGCCCAACGATACGTAAGGCATTCTCTTCGATGAGACGGGCGGCTTCCTCCACATATCCTTTGGTGGATGCGGGCATTGCTGAAACCGTGTCCGATACTGCCACCCGCTGGGCAACCATCGCGTCAACAAGCTCAACCACGCGTGATTGGACATCTGCGGGTCGGAACCCTCCCGCACGTGCAATATCCTCCCAATGCCGCGGTGCTATATCGCCAGGCTTTCGCTTCTTGCCGGCAATCGTTTGAGCAAGATACTGGTTGACCTGGGGCCATGGCAAAACCGTAGAGACGTCATAAAGCGGTGCCAAGCGCGGTGCCGCACCAATCGGGAGAAGAAGCGAATAATTCTTGGCATGAGCGTCGGTGTTCGCAACGAGAATGTTGAAGAGCAGCTGATCCAATAAGGCAAGCGCGTCGACAGGTGAGATATGGCGGGCGGTCCTCAAAAGGGTTGGGAGGTTTACACCGGTGACTGTACCCCGTTCATACTTTCGGCCAGGCGGAAACTGGTTGGCTTGGGCAAAGTCCTCCTGATGAACCCGCTGGATCGTGCCCGATCTGGTCAAGTAGCGATCATATCGTAAGACAGCGATTGCTTTACGTGTCCCAGCTCGAATAATTGTTGCATCGCTTGAAGCAATGCCAATGGCCCTTGCAAGATGGAGGCAATAGTTCTCGTTCTCGACAATCCCCGGCAAGATCGGATTATCAGGCTTAAGGATTAAAGTGGAAGGCGCACCATTTCGGGGGATTGCCAGCACGTCTCTCTCGCGAGGCAAACGCAAAACTGGCTGCCCATTAGCATCCAGGACAGCCAGAGCGGTTTTCCTTTGTCCTCCGGCGAGCGACACACGTACGCCCTCTTCGCCCACCAGAAAAGGGCGGAGAGCCAAGTCTTCAAAATGGCGTGCGAGGGCTGTCTCTTGATCTCTGGTGCCGTAAAACTCGGCAAGTGGCGTATAGGCCCAGTCGGCAGGAGCAGACTTTGCTCCAAACGACAGCGCCCCGGCGGTATCGCCACCAATTTCCTGAAGCACAGCCAAACTGTCCGCTTGGTTCAATCCAAGTGAACGGGTCAAAATTGATAGTTGTTCTTCTTCCGGCAAGAGATTGGCGAGCCAGGGTGAGATGATCTCACTTGGGATTTTTTGCGCACTCACTGGCATCGTCACAGACAGGGGAAAGGCACCGCGTGTAGCAATCCAATTGTGTGTGTATTCGAAGCCGAGGTCGCCATCGACACCAACCTCGATGTCCCCGACGTGAAGCGCATCAAACCAGACAGGGACACGATTGGTCATTGATAGTCACCAAGGTTGTAACCTGAACCCCCTAGCGCATCAGGCGTGACGAGATTTTCCGCTTGAGCATGCAACAAGTTCGTTGCTTCAACGCGCAGAGCTCCGGCAATTCGAAAGAGGCTACTCAAGCGCAAATCGCGTTTGCCATTTTCAATTAGGGAAAGGGCGGGGGCGCTTATGCCGCTCAAACGAGCTAATTCATGTAAGTTCAAGCCAGCAGAAAGCCTGCTGTTGCGAATGCGCTTGCCGATTTCAGGCAATTGAGTTGTTTCAAAAGTGCTCACCGCCGACTCCACTTTACCGATTTCAGTAAATATCGTTGATACAGGAGAGGATTGCAAGAAAATTTATCGTAAAAGATAAAATTGTAGTCAAGCCTAGCTGCCAGACACTGATTTATCTTAAAAGGTAATTTTTATGAGTGTACTTCAGCCCAGAGCGCACAAGATCCAGATGCGAACAATCTCGGCAGGATGACGTTAGAAACTGACAATCTACAAGATATGGATTCAGCCCAAGCTTCCCAGCGCGCGACCATCGCTGCGCCAATCTCCGGGTTGGATGATGCCTTAAACCAGGACGCGAGCTCAGCCCGCAGGTCCAGCAAGGTAGCGGCTGTCGCCTCAATTTGCTCGGTTGCTTGCCTGGCTGTCAGACCAGCGCGCCTTTGGCCGAGTTCTTTAAGTTTCTGAATTGTGGGCCAGCGGGTTGAGCCGTCTAGCGTAAGGGCCATTTGGTCCATCGGTAGATAGGCCGTGGTGGTTACGAGGTCATAGACCGGGGCTAAGCGCGGGATCTCGGATGCGACCTTATACAAGTACAAAGCCAAGTTCGGCGGGATGAGCGTATCGGACGCGCAGAAGCTCAAAGCGCTCGAGTTGGAGAATGCGCGTCTGAAGCGGCTTCTGGCCGAGACGATGCTGGATGTCGCTGTGCTCAAGGACATGGCAACAAAAAACTACTAACGCCCGATGTGAAGCGCCGGGCTGTGGTTCAGGCGATGAAGGACCATGACGTCAGCGAACGTCGGGCGTGCAGCGTGGCTGGACTGGATCGCTCCACGTTTCAGTATGAAAAGAAGACTGGCGGTGACGAGGCCCTGCGAGAGCGATTGCGCGCGCTTGCTGGCGAGCGCCGCCGGTTTGGCTATCGACGCCTTGGCATTTTGCTGGCGCGTGAGGACCACCATGCCAATCACAAGAAGCTCTATCGGATCTATAGAGAGGAAAGCTGTACGCAGACGCAAAGGCCGCAAACGCGCGCTTGGGACCCGCAGACCGATGACGATGCCATTAGCGCCGAACGAGCGCTGGAGCTTAGATTTCGTATCCGACAGCCTGACAGGTGGTCGCCGCTTCCGCATCCTGTGTGTGGTTGACGACTTCACCCGCGAGGCGCTGGCGGTCGTGGCGGACTTCTCGATCTCAGGTCACCGGCTGGCAAGAGAGCTTGATGCGATCATCGCCAGACGCGGCAAACCCAAGACTATCGTCAGTGACAATGGGACAGAAATGACAAGTCATACCATTTTCAAATGGGCGCAGGACCAACATATCGAGTGGCACTACATCGCCCCCGGAAAGCCAACCCAGAATGCCTTCGTCGAAAGCTTCAATGGTCGCTTGTGGGATGAATGCCTCAACGAGGAGCTGTTCTCATCGCTGACTGAAGCACGGGCTGCGCTGACGGCATGGGCGCTCGATTATAACCAACAGCGTCCGCACACGTCGCTCGGCGGACTTGCACCAGCAGTCTTCGCGCGCAACCACCAACAGCAAAGCGCCAAACGATCCAGGCCCGCTGCGCCTGAGCTCCGCAAAGGCTCCACTCAGCGGGCCTTGACCACCAACCACAAACCAGAAAGAAAGGCGAACAGACTCTACTTATAAATGGCCCGGATCAGGGGGCTGGGTCACTAGGGGCTGGATCACTTCTTATAAGCTTGGATTCTAAAGCGACGTTCAATTTCTTCAGCAGCCCGCCTGGTCGCTCGGTGTGCAATAGCTAACACGATTAGGCCTATTGCGGATCGCTTCAAGAAAAATCTTCGATCGATCACGCTCAAAGCCAGATACTTGGTCAATTGAGCATAATGTGTGGAACAATATCGAACGTCAGGTCAACCTGAAGCCCCCGTGATCGAAATAATTTGGGATGATCGACGCTTTTGGTAGATGTCGAGCAATGCGCTGGCAACGGCCACGCGCGAAATCTTGCTCATTACGCTTGTGTCTGATTGTGCTTCAATCCACTCTGTTTCCCTTCCTTCGCTCAGTGCGGTTGGGCGCACAATTGTCCAATCCAGATTTGAATTGCGCAGTTTGAGCTCGGCAGCGGTGTGATCACGATAGCCGATGTAAACATTTGAAGTATAAATCAGACCACGAATCCATAAAGGTAATTCACGCCACTGCTCCGATGCTCCGAATGTGCTCATGTAGATTAGTCTTTTTGGCACCTCCTGCGCCTTCAGTGCCTCCACTAAAGTGCCGACCACCTGCGAGCAGACATCTGGGGGGGAGACAAGCGGTGCCCAGGGCGAGCGAGTTTTGCGGGTAATGCCAACCGTTACAATCACACAGTCGACTTCCGAAAGTGCCCTTTCAAGTGCGTTGATCTGACTCAAGTCAGGTAGTTCAATAATGCGCTCAGCGGGTGCGGAAAGGCGCCATCTGTCCCGAACAATTGCTGTGGCAGCGATGCCTCGAACCTTGGCGGCATGCAGCACTTCCTGTCCAGTCAATCCGGTCGCTCCAATAACTGCGATCTGCATCAAACGGCCCTCCCGGCAAATTCAGGTGCCAGCACGATATCGAATTGCGCGTGATCGATTCCATCGACTGGCCTAAGTTCAACCGCCATGCGCGCCCTTATCCGCCGGTTAGTCACTCGCTTGAAAAAGCTGTCGATCCGGTTCCGGGGCTCGTCGGCAAACCACATTTCGGTTGAAAATGTTCTTGCGCCGTTCACTTGGACCAAGAAATGAATATGGGCGGTACGACGGATTAAGCCGAGATAGCGATCATAACCCTCCGGCCGAATAGTCCGGAACGTATAGCGCCCCTCATCGTTGGTCACGGTCATGCCGAACCCCGCAAATCCGGGGTCAGATGCGCCGCCATCCTCGACCAGATAGATGTTTTTGGCGTTCACTGACCAGATCTCTACCCTAGCGCCGATCAAGGGCCTGCCAACGGTATCAGTTACAGTGCCGGAGACATAGATTTGACGGCCCTGGGCGCGGCGCTGGGCTGTCGTCTTGGTCAGATCGTTAGTCAAAGGCTGGGGCACAAAAGCTCGGGACCGCAGCAGGGGAAGGCCCGTTGGTGCCGGTGGGTAAAACGGCCCACGAGTTAACTCCGGCGTGGGCGCTAGTGTCTCCGAGGCAACCAGGCGTCCGGGCATGAGTATGGAGGTCATGGCGGCAAGTGTTACATTCAAGAAAGTTCGACGGGTCTTTACAGGGGCTCTCATTCGGATCTCCAGATACCAATCTTGATCTCGGCGAGACGTTATCGTAGGATCGGTGTCGATTAATCCTAAATTTTTATCCTGGAGTCCAAGAATGGATGCACTAACAGCGGCTCTAAGCGATATTCAATTCGAAGGGTGGTTCTTCTGCGAAAGCCGGTTGACCGCGCCTTGGGGCATTGAGCTGCCAGGTGGGCGCCTGGCGGCTGTTCATGCCATTCTGGACGGGCGCTGTTGGATTGAATTGGCAGATGGCGGCCCGGCGCAGTCTCTTGAATCGGGAGATGTGGCTTTCCTGCCACTTGATACGCCGCACACGCTAAGTTCAGATGCGGGGGTCAGATCTATTCCTGCACGCGAATTGCCCGATATTGATCGCAGCGACCGGCAATTGGTGCGGCTTGATTATGGGGGTAGCGGCGCGCTGACCTGTCTGATTACAGCCAGCTTTAAAACAGCGGATTTTCTACCCGGTATTGCTCTCAGCGGTGCCGCCCCATTGGTAGTGTTGCCGGCGTCCGACCACAAGAAGCTAGCCTCGCTGGTCGAGCTTTGCAGGGCGGAATATCATGCCGAAAGGTTAGGTCGATCAGCCGTCCTCCGTCGTCTGAGCGAGATATTGTTTGTAACCGCTGTCCAAGCCATTGCTGAGCGTAGCTCTGATAAGGTTGGATGGCTATCGGCCATCAACGATCCGAAACTCAGACGGGCTTTAGTCGTTATCCATTCACATCCGGGTGATCCTTGGTCATTGGATAGACTTGCTGAGGAAGCGGGTATGTCCAGATCATCATTTGCCGAGGCATTCCACCGCCTGATCGGTGAGACGCCAATGGCCTATGTGACCAAGGTGAGGCTGGATCGGGCTGCAAACCACTTAAGAACTAGCACTCGCTCGATCTCAAACATTGCGCGGGACTGCGGTTATACTTCTATCCCCTCATTCACCCGCGCCTTCATTAAAGCCAAAGACATGCCCCCGACACGATATCGCATGGCAAGTAAGAATTAGAGCCGACAAATCGGTGCCTGGTTATCGACGGGCCAAACCAGAGAGATTGTAGACTTTAGACCAAGTGCGAAACTCCGGTTCCTACCATCGGATAAGCGCAAAACTTGGTCAAAACGCCTTCTGGCCGTCGAGAGTGCGTTTCGCAAGGAATGCACCATCTCTAAAGCCGGTGGCGACGGCCAAATTCGCTTTGGACTGCCCTTGAACGCCGGCAATCCACGATTGGGCCGCGTGTCGCTGCATGAGATAATCGAAGAGGCCATCCTGCCGACGCGCCCGCAGAATCTCGTCAACCGATTGAAACGGGACTGCCTGATCAAGACTTTCGCCAAAAGGCGAATAGCGTAGTCGCCCCAATTGTGCGCGCCCAGTGATTGCAAGAAGATCTAGATCATCGAACCTGCCAATTGCTTTGCCAAACTGGCGCTGCAGCCTCTCGCGTAGAGCACCTTCAGGCAGATTCATTTCGAAAATAGGAGCAAGGCCAACGGGCCAATTCCAAGATGGTAGCCGACTGGGCATGGTCAGAGAGACTGATCGGCTATGATCAAGTGGCGGCGTATAGGCAAATGTCGACCCACTTGAACCACTACGGTCCAACACGCCGCTAGCTTGATGGCCGTCACCGCTCTCGGTCCAAACCTGGATCATCCGCCATTATCCTTTACGAGATCGTCAAGGGTCGGGCGACCATGGTTGAAGGCTTGAAGCGTAAGATCAAGGTCGAGGACCCTAAGGACACGTAAGATGAGCACAATCCCCATATCACCAAGTTTATCGTTTTCTAGCCGCTCGATTTGCGCACGGCTAATGCCGGCGCGTTCTGCCAGCGCGGCTTGCGAGAGCTTCCGCGCCTTCCTTGCTTCACGAATTTGTTCGGCAATGTCTGTAAGCTGCAACATGGAAGATGTCCTAATCTGCAGCATATATGCGTGATATTAATCCAAAAAAGCAATATATGCATCATTAGTGCGTGATAATGTCCAGGAAAAGTACACAAAATCGCACCTGATCATTTTCAAATAGCCCGGCCCGGCGGCAGGGTTTGTCGACATGAAGGAATGCAACCGGCAATCGGTGACGGTATCAGGAACACGCAAGTTGTATTATAGGGCACACTCCGAATCCTAGGCCGAGCCCCGGAGCGAATGGAAGTCTGCTGCCCCCGTGCGGGCCAAATCTGTTCAAAAAGGGAAGCAGGAGGAGCGTGACAAGGCAGGCCAGCACGACGGCCCACGGTACGAGGTCCGGAGATATCCAAATTGCCAGCGCTGTGGCTATTTCCAGTGGGCGTCACGCGATGCCGATCGCACCTTCTGACTGACGGTCAGCACCCACTGTTGACCCGTCTGAGATGCGCAAAAGCGCCAGAACCGCCGCCACATGCTGGTCGATAGTTTCTGGTGCTGCAACGTCTATCCCATAAATCAGCTTGGCCTCGGCACCCAGCATAAACAGTGACTGGCCGCTCGAAGATATGATATAGATCAGCGAAACCAAGGACATCGCTGGGAGACGCCTACCTTGAACGGCCCGTTCGAGTGCCGGCATCACCCGGCGATGGGCGGGAATGACATAGGTGTCGACCATCCACGATAGTCGCTCGCTAGGCTCCATAGATTCATGCATCATGATGCGTGCATGTTCAGGATGACGCGCACTATAAAGGACATAGCGCCGGATGAACTGGGCAAGGGATGGAGTGGCCGACGTAGGCTCTTCCGGCGGGTCGGCCATCTCCTGCTCGAACCGGGCGAACAATTGCGAAACGGCTTCACGCCAAAGCTGGTCTTTGGTCCCGAAATGCAAGCGGATAACGGCATGCGTAACGCCCGCATCCGCAGCAATATCACGAACGGCAGCGGCTTCGAAACCGCGTCTCGAAAAATGATCCAGTGCAGCATCTAGGATTCGGATCCGCGTTTCCAGCTTTTGCTGCCTGCGTTTGTCGGTTCGGTATATGCGCTTCTCGTCTGCCAATATCTGCCTCTTGAAACGATCCATAAATTTATATATCCACTTGGATAGTAAAATCTGCACCCTATCCAAAAAGGATTCTGCTTTATGGTCGATTTACATCCGCGCAACAAGCAGTTCATCTGGCGACCCACCTTGCCGCCTTATGCCATCCTCACAGCAGAGCAAGCCCTACAGTATGATCAACTGGGGTTTTTCCTGCTCAAAGGTGCCTTCAGCCCTGAAGAGGTTGACGCCGTCGCAGATGCGATCGAGCCATTCGAACATCAGATAGAGGTTTGGTTGCGCGAACAGCCCAATGGACGGCTGATGATTGCGAAGGCCGGTGCAATCACCTTCACTGTCCATCTCGTCGAGAAGTCCGATACGCTTAAGGCCTTCAGTCGGCACTTAGTGTTCCAGAAACTTTGCCAGGACATTATAGGCCCGCGATCACGTCTCTATTGGGACCAGGCTGTTTATAAGAAGCCAGGCAATTCTGATGAATTCCCTTGGCATCAGGACAATGGTTATGCCTTTACCGAGCCACAGCAGTATCTTACTTGCTGGGTCGCGCTGAACGATGCCACAGAGGACAATGGCTGTCCGTGGGTCGTACCTGGCCTGCACCGGCTAGGGACGATCAGCCATGAACTTACTGAGCTTGGCTGGCAATGCCTTGACAATCCCGAGGGCGCAATATGTGTGCCAGCGCAAAAGGGTGATATAGTGGTTTTCTCGTCTCTCACACCTCACCGGACCGGTCCCAATCTGACCGCAGGAGTTCGCAAAAGCTATGTTCTCCAGTATGCGCCAGACGGTGCGCTCGCCTATCCTGCCGGCCAGGATGAGCCGGTCTTGCAGAATGATCCGGGGCGACAGTTTCTCCTGTAAATCAAAGCGGATGCATGTGCCGAGCGCGCTGGGCGATGAAGCGGACTAATCGCGCACGCGTTCGGGCGTCTAGCGGATAAATGGCGACGCAGCCAATCGAGCTCTGCCCATAGAGGGCGGTAGGCAGTGTCAACAGGGCCTGTAGCATCTTAAGCGTCGCGGGGTTCTGCATGACAATTGCCCGATAGCCCACCAAATCGAGTAAAGCGCCCAATAGGCCAACGCCGATACCGAGCGCAACTATTTGCGCCAGAATGATCAGGCCGTAGGTTGCATCCTCTGCCCGGACCCCTGCTTTCCATTCGCCAAATTTGACGGAGGCAGGCAGCATCGACCGGAAAGAAAGCGCGAAGGCTGCGGCACCGACCCGGCTGCGAGCAACAAGCACCAGCGCGCTTGATAACTGGGGCGTAGGGAAACAAGGCCAACGTCAGCAACGGGGTGCTACTAATCAGCCCCGCCGCCATCCGCACCATACGCTTGCCGACGCGACACGATGGTCCACATCTGCCTTTACGAATCCATCCCTTGGCGACCATAAGGCACCCTTAGACACCGTCGAGGATCTATCGGGTTATTTGGGCTCACCTTTCCAGTCGGTGCCGGGCTCATTCAGACTGTCAAAGCAGATCATATCGGCCAAATCGGCCACCCGCAGCCCCACCTGCCGCCTGGCACCGACTGCCGCTAATCCTGGGCCGTTTCGTCCCAAATCAGAAATGTAGGGGTCAAGAAATTGCTAACCGAAAAAAGGTTCACATGATCGCATCTGCGGGCATCATGTTGTTTTGAGTCGGGCTCCTGGTCGGTTACCGGCCCTCATGGTGCCCGCCGCACTGATAGTCATACTTATCTCCAGGGCGCGCGCGGCGTCGGCATCGTGGAATGTCGTGAAGTCCAACCCCATCTTGTCGAATGTCCAGTCCAGAGCCGCGGTGCCAACGCTCATCCGGGCCCACATATACTTATGGAAACTGATCAAGACATGAAAACCGTAAGTGACCGCCAAACGCACCACGGCTTCAAGATAATCGTGATCATACTGGCTAGGTCCGGCATGCTCGACCGCTTCCCAAGTGGCCAGGAAGCGTAGGCATTTAAACCCTCAGATTTGCAAGTGCATGAAATGGTGTTGGGCGTCCTTGGATTTAATTTTTGATCATATATCAATGCTGAAATTTGCTTTGCTTTTGGGCCTGTAGATATTTCGCGAACTCAATAACCGCCTGCGCAACAGCATCGGGCTGCTCGGGCAACAGTGCATGGCCTGCGCGGTCAATCTGGATAACTTGAATGCGCCCTGGTGCAGCTGCTCTCAATGCGTCAATGTTTTCAGGAGGGGCCAAAACATCCTGCAGCGGCTGTACTACCAAGATTGATGCGCGTCCTGCGTTCCACCATTTATCCACAGGGGTGCGCTGGGTGGCATTTATTTGAGCCTCGGCCACGTCACGGCGCCAGCCATACCGCCAAGCAGTTGGCTCGTTGCCGGGCGCGAAAAATGCGCGGGAAACATGATTCATACGTTCCGCATCAGGTAACGAAAGATCAAAAGAAGCCAAGAGCGATTGTTCTATATCCGGGGCCATCGCGACCTTGCCGCCAGCTGCCAGAAGGATGACAGCTTCCACCAGATCTGGCCGCAAGGCCGCAGTCATTCGCGCTACCCGATTGCCGAATGCATGACCAAGAACAATGACTGGACCCCGGCGTGGTCTACTTTCGATTACATCGATAACATCGTCGGCTAGGTCGCTGAGCGTCACTTCTGCGCGATAGGGTTCGGATTTCCCAAACCCTCTAGGTTCCGGGCACACAGCCTGAAAGCCAGCGCGAGCAATCGCATCCGCCAGCAATCCAAAGTCACTTGCTCCGCGACCAAGTGAAGGAAGCAAGACTATTGATGGAGCATACTTTATGCCAACCGAGAGAACCTCGATATCGCCATTGCGTCCCTTGACTAGGCTCCGCTCTTTCGGAATTTCGGATCCGATGCTTTTGCAAGCTCCGACCACAAATAGGCCACCAAGTGCACTTCGGCGTGAAAGCAGTTTTTTGAACATCAGCGTAACCTAGTTAAACATTTCTACCCACATGTTCTCGACCTCGGCAGCAACGCCACGTCGACTTGTCCATTGTGGCTCCACATTCTTTTCGTTCCAAGCATCCCACTTTTTCAGAAGGTCCTTGACCTTTTCTGGATGCTGTTCGGCAAGATTGAACTTTTCGCCGGGATCCGTCTGCAGATCGTATAGAAGCGTCCACTGACCTAGAGCAGAGACGGTAGCCGGGATTCCATCAGGCCTCATCGAGCGGGCGAGGTCATCGACCCTACGCTCGGTCGTTGCCGCTCCACCTGGTGCCGCACGATTCACAACAATCAGCTTCCATCGTCCCTCGCGGACGATCCGAGTAGGTCCCATACGCCAGAATAGAGCCCGATTTGACTGAGGTGACTGATCTTGAACGAGGCTAACCAAGTCAAGTCCCTCAGCACCTGGGTGTGTAACCCCGGCGGCAGTTGACGTAGTGACGGCTATATCCAGGGCGCTAACAGGATTGGTGTACACCCCCGGCGCTAATGTTTGTGGCCAAGAGACAATAAAGGGCACCCTAGTGCCGCCGTCCCATGGGTATCCCTTCCAGCTTTGAAGTGGCGCGTTAGAGCAAGCGCCCCCAATATAGCTCGGGCAGCCATTGTCACTCAGAAAAACGATCAAGGTGTTCTCATAAGCCCCACTTGACTTCAGATGTTGGACCAGTCGGCCTATCCCATCATCCAATGCAGTAAGCATCGCCGTATAGACTTTATGGTAGTCAGATGGTTGATTGCTTGCGCGCAACAAATACTTTGCCGGTGCCTGAAGTGGGGTGTGCGGAGCGGTATAGGCCAAATAAAGGAAAAATGGCTTCTCGGGTTCTTTGCCCGCAAATTCAATTGCCTTGTCAGTAAAGAGATCCGTGACATACGCCGTTGGCTCTACTCGAGTGCGACCGTCAAAAATAGGCAAGCGATCCCGCGTAATGAGTTTGTCTTCAGCCGTCTCAACATGGAGGTCGTTTGGCCCAATCGCTGTCATATAAGGCGTTGCACCACCGAGAATTCCATAAAAACTATCAAAGCCCCTGTCGAGCGGGGTAAAGCCTTCCGCCTGGCCCAAGTGCCACTTGCCGACAATTCCAGTGCGGTAACCAGCTGATTTTAGTGTTTGGGCAATGGTGGTTTCTTGTACAGACATGCCTCGCTGCGTATCGCGACCGGCTGGATTAAATTCAAAGCCAAATCGGGTTTGCTGACGCCCGACCATCAATCCAGCTCGTGAAGGTGCGCAAACTGCGGCCGTGGCGTAGCCATGCGTCATCCGGACACCTGATGCTGCCAGAGCATCAATGTTGGGAGTCGGGATGCGCCCCCCATTGGCTCCGATGTCGCCGTAGCCCAGGTCATCTGCGATGATGACGATGATATTGGGTCTGCCGCGAGAATTTGGCTTGGCTGCCGTGAGTGCTGAAACAGTGTTTACCAACTCATCGCCGGTCTGTTGAGACTGACAAGCGGACAAGGGCAAGGTGAACCCGAATGTGCATGCAATGCTCATAAACACGCCTAAGGATTTAAACGTCGTCTTATCGCGCGATGACTTCTTTGAGTGGTACCATTGGGCTGAGCTATACTTGAAGTTCATGAGCTATCATCCAGTTTTAGGTTATGAGGAATTCCTTGGTCTTAGAACAGTCCTGAATCCGATGTGGATGGTTCCAATCGAAGGGTCTCCGGGCTGCCGCGAGGCGGGTCGATAACGATGACAGAAATTGTCGGCACACAGCCATGACCCACCCTTGATTACACGTGCCGCATCTTCGCGTGTTGCCGCTGCCGCTACTGTTACAGTCTGCCGCCTGTCGCTCCATGGATCTTGCGTCCATTCCCAGACATTGCCCGCCATGTCATAAAGGCCGTAGCCGTTCGCAGGAAAGCAGGCCACCGGTGCTAGGCCTTCGAAGCCATCGTCGCCGGTATCAACAATTGGAAAGATCCCTTGCCAGTGGTTTGTCTGAGGTTTGCCGTCGGCCCCTCTGGCTTCGTTGCCCCAGGTGTAAATCGCATTTTGTATGCCGCCGCGTGCCGCTGCCTCCCATTCAATCTCGGTCGGTAGATCGCGCCCCAACCAGCGTGCATAGGCCAGAGCGTCTTCGTATGCTATTTGAACGACAGGGAAGTCTGGGCGTGCATCTTCCCTATGATGCCCAAATGGTTGTCTCCAACTCGCGGTCTCTTCAAGGTGCCAGGCACCCTCAAAGACGCCTCCTCCCGCTCCATCTCGCTCGGCGACAGTAAGGTAACCTGTAGCGTCTACAAACTTGGCGAAATCCGCATTTGTTACTTCGGTACTGTCTATCCAAAAGCCTGCAACCGAGACGACTACTCTGGGTCCCTCCTCAGCACTGTGCTCTTCGGAGCCAACGGTTAGGGTTTGCGCAGGTATCCACACGCCGACCTTATCATCGGTGATTTCGTCTGGTCCTTTCGACAAGCACGCATCTTTCTTGCTTGGTGGAGCCTTCAGATTGAATTGAACTTTTTCGTGACCATCACGGCAGGCTGCAAGCACCAATGATAAGATAAGGCCAGCTCCCAACCTCAAAAGGCACATGAGCTTTTCTCCATTGGCTCACTCGCCTTTGGGGCAGGCCAGTGACATGGGTTTGCAAGTGTTAACAAAGCCATCTGACCTCAGACTCTCTAGTGAATTTCTGTAAAGTGTCGACAATTTATGTTGCATGTGTCACCATATTATGTCAAGCAAGTGATCCTTATTGGGATGACTCATGAAAACAAATCTCGTCATCGTCGCGCTCAGTTCCATTCTGCTGTTGGTCGGATGCGCGACTCACAGTGCCTCTGGTGCTTCCAGTCTGGGAACAGAGCAGGCGCGCAAGCCGAACATAATACTTATAGTTGCAGATGATCTTTCTCTGCTAGATTTATCAACTTATGGTAAAACGCCTATAAGTGTTCCAACCCCTAACTTGGACCGTCTGGCGAAGCGGGGAGTCACATTCAGGAGAGGCTATTCTACGGCATCGGTTTGTAGCCCGTCTCGGGCTGCATTAATGACTGGCCAATACCAGCAGCGGTACGGATTTGAGTTTCTGACACCGGAAGGACCTGACGGTGGAGGCCAAGGATTGGCAGAGAACCAGAGAGTCTTCGTTAGTGACCTTAAGGTCGGAGGTTATCGGACCGCTATGCTCGGCAAGTGGCATTTGGGCTCAACAAACGACCGCCTGCCAACAACTCGAGGATTTGACCAATTCTTTGGCTTTCTTGCTGGTGAAACGGCTTACGCTGAAGAGAAAACGCCTGGCCTTATAAGTGTTGCGGCACCTTATGTAGGTAAGCGTAGCTTCACCCGGAGTGCAGAGTGGATCAAGCTCATGTCTGACTTGGCCGGCGACAATACCCCGCCTAAAATTGAAAACGATGATCAGAGCTATTTGACGGATCTGCTGACCCGGAAGGCGGTGGAATTCATACGTTCCTCAGGACAATCCCCGTACTTTCTGTACCTCGCTCACTTGGCACCCCACACACCCTATCAGGCACTCGAGGCAGATGTCGCCAACTTCACCAATTTAAAGGACCCGCTAAAACGTACCTATGCAGCCATGATTTCCTCACTCGATCGCAGCGTAGGAGCGGTGCTTGACGCCGTGGAAGCTTCAGGTGCGGGAGAGGATACACTCATCATTTTCACCGCTGATAATGGAGCTGCAACCTATATGGGTGTTTCGGATTGCGAAACATTGGCCGGTGGCAAACTGAGCTATTTCGAAGGCGGCGCGCGGATTCCCCTTATCATTAGTTGGCCGCGAAAATGGCCAAGCGGGCGGGTCGATAGCCGCAATGTTTCCCAACTTGATCTCGCTCCTACCATATTGGCAGCCGCAAAAGTTGATGCGGCAACCCGCTTTGACGGAAGAGACCTAACCCCACTTATGACACCGGATCGGCAATCGGAGACGGTTCACGAAACGCTGTTCTGGCGCACCGGGGCGGAATACGCTGTGCTCTCAGGTGATCTAAAGCTCTTGTCCAATACGCGCCAAGGTGCCTTTCCTTGGCTGTTTGATTTGTCTTCAGATCCTCGCGAAAGGAAAAGCCTCACCTTTGAGAGGCGTTCTGAAGTTGCCGACTTACAAAGGCGCTACAACGACTGGGCAAAATCTATGAGGCAACCGGCATGGCCATCAAATCAGGTGGTTCAAGTGTTTCAGTGTGGGAGGATTTCTTTTCATGAGCAATAATCAAGCGACTAGTTTGTTTCCATTCTCAAGTCATGGGATTCAGATACTCGCCAAAGTCAAAACCTTCATGCGCGATCACGTAATACCTTCCGAGGCCACATTTGACCAACAGGTCAAGGAGGCCCCCAATCCCTGGCTTACACCGCCGGTCCTTGACGAGCTAAAGACTGAAGCTCGGAAACAGGGGCTTTGGAATTTGTTCTTGTCGGAACTTAACCCAGGACCACCTCTAAGCAATCTTGATTATGCGCCGATTGCCGAGGAGCTGGGTCGGATTGTATGGGCAAGCGAGGTTTTCAACTGTAACGCTCCGGACACCGGTAACATGGAGGTTCTTGAACGATATGGGTCGCAAGCCCAGAAGGAACGCTGGCTCAGTCCGCTCGCCGACGGGAAGATCAGGTCCTGCTTTGCTATGACCGAGCCACAAGTCGCTTCTTCGGATGCAACAAACATAGAGACTGAGATTAGACGCGAAGGCGACAATTATGTGATCAGGGGGCGGAAGTGGTGGATCACCGGCGCTTTGAACCCACGATGCGAGGTTGCGATCGTGATGGGCAAATCCGACTCGTGGGCACCAAAGCATCTTCAGCAGTCCATGATCCTCGTTCCCCTAAGTGCGCCTGGCGTCAAGATTGTCCGCCCCCTCAGAACACTGGGCTTTGACGAGCCGTCCCACGGACATGCAGAACTGATTTTTGACGATGTGAAGGTGCCAGTCGACAACATGCTGCTCGGGGAGGGCCGCGGGTTCGAGATTTCTCAAGGCCGACTTGGACCTGGGCGGATTCACCATTGTATGCGACTGATTGGACTTGCCTCAAGAGCCCTTGAAGCGATGTGCGCCCGGGCTTTAGCTAGACGCGCTTTCGACCGCCCAATTAGTGATCATGGTGTCGTGCGACGCTGGATAGCGCAATCGCGCATCGAGATCGAGCAAGCAAGGCTGCTAGTATTGCAGGCAGCGTTGCGTATTGATGAGCTTGGGACCAAGGGTGCACGCAAAGATATTGCAATGATCAAACTCGCAGTACCCCAAATGGCCCAGACTGTCATTGACCGAGCAATCCAAGTGTTCGGCGGTGCCGGCTTGTGCGACGATCACTTCCTCGGTTACGCCTTTACAGGTGCCCGAATTCTCCGAATTGCCGATGGACCTGATGAGGTCCATGCAGAGACTGTGGCTCGGTTAGAGCTAAAAGCTCACTGCAGATAGCTTTCCTGTTTAGCCCAATGTCTTTGACGTCACATCGTGCGATTCCCAAGAGTCTGTCGGTACCAAGTGAATGTCGTTTTGCGGCACATCACTTCACGGGCCTTGCCGTAATGTATCTAAAGCAACTCTGACTAACAAAACTGAGGTTTAGCAACATGATGACTGTCCAAACCGATTGTTACTCCACGGCCCAGTTGTGCTGCCAGAACATTGAAATTTTTAATTGACCGCTTGTTGAGTAGGCTGGCCCATGGCGGGGATACGAAACTTAACTGCTCTCGCGGCTACCGCGTCAACCAGTCGGGTGCTCAATTTGCTTCAAGTCGGGAAGCGCTACGCTGACGATCTGTCATACAAAAAGGCACCGCTGTTTACCAACGACCTACTAAACCGGTCGATCATAATAAAGCACCGCCTGCGGCGCGATGAAGTTTATCTGATCCCAAATTCTACACTTGTAGCGACTAAAATCATATTCCCACTCGACTTCAATGACTTGGCATTAGGCGGGCACTCAGTTTTTGTGAACCAAAAAGGTTATAAACGCACCATCTGCGACATGGTAGGCCTAGGCGAACAGGAGCTCGAAAAAGACTTTTCAGTCTTGGACATGTTGGACGAGTTGCCTTCTCTTGATCCGTTTTTGGTTCGGGAATGTTTGCGCCGGAACCAACACGAACCCGCCGAATGCTATTTCCCGATATCGCCAGCTGATGCCCAGCGCATGCAAAATTTCGCAAACTCAGAGATGGCACCGCTGATCCGGATGGCGGTTGGAGACGTTAGTGGCATGGGCAGCGACGCCATGATTGCTAAACTCGCCAACGCACTTTTGCTCGCAAATGATGTTGGCGCACTAAACCCCTTGCGTGAGAGATTGGGCTTAAGCGGCACTCATTTCACAAAGGGAATCTTTAGCTGGAAGGGTTTCATCTACTACAAATGGCAATTCTCGGAAATGATGCAAGGCTTAATCCGTGTGACCAAACAAATCGACCATATCAGACCTGTGGGGTCGAATGAAGTTGCAACGCAAGAAAGATTTGACGCGCTTAAAGCATCAATTCGTACGCGGCTCCGGGAAACTGCGCGAGGCTGTAGTCAAGCGCTGGCGCTCTATGATGATGCATTCGCCGACCTCGTCCACCGAGGCAATCCTGGAGCCTTCCGCAGCTTCTTGTTGAATGCACCAGTTCTCTTGCTGGATTTAGGCCATTCAATGGGTATGATTTCGCATATCTCGTCATTCTGGGCTTACCGCTTTCAAAACGGTTCCGCGCGCTTACTAAAATGGAAAGAGTTCTATGATATTTTGCTCGAGTTTGACGCAGGGCTTGCTCCCCGCCAATCTCAGGCTCAGTCTTGGTAGAGCAAGCTACACCGATCGCCGGCAATGCCAGCGCAGACGTTGAACCCGGCAAAGTTATCTTTAGCGCAGCCGATCGTCGGTGCAGATGAAGTTCAAATTTGTCTCAGAAGCGGCGTGCATGTTGCCACATTGACCAAACGCAAGACTTACGTGAGCAGCTATGCCCTTAGAAGCTTGAGTTCCAGGAAATCGCTTGCAGTCCAAGACGATTTCCCCTAAAAGTGTCAACATATTATTTTATATATGCCGACATTAGGTGCCGACTTGCTACTACAGGAATTGCGCTTCCTTTTATTTGACGTACTCGATGCGGAGGCCTTGCTAGTCCGTCCGACGTTTAATCACCTTGATCAGCTTGACCTTGAGTGCATTTTGACCGCAGCGGATGACTTGGCCAAGCGGGAGTTTGGCCCGATCGCCGACATAATTGACAGGGAAGAGCCGCTGCTTCTGCAAGGAAATGTGACTGTCCACAAGGCAGTGGCTCGGGCGTTTCGAGCTTACGCCGACGCGGGCTTTCTTGGGGCTAGTTTGCATGTTGAATCAGGGGGGCTACAGCTACCTGCCTGCGTATCAACAACACTCATGGCAATATTTGGAGCAGCATGCACACCGGCGGCTGGCTATGGATTTCTCACGACTGCTGCAGCTAGGATCATCCAAACGTTTGGTGATGTCTGGCAGAAGTCAACCTTCCTAGCTCCTTTACGTGACGGGATTTGGGCAGGGACAATGTGCCTCAGCGAGCCTCATGCAGGGTCTGCACTTGGCGAAATTCACACCAAGGCAGTCCTGCGTAACGATGGTTGCTATAATGTTACAGGCACTAAGATGTGGATCTCAGGCGGAGATCAAGACTTCACAGCTAACATCGCCCATCTTGTTTTGGCAAGAATCGACGGCGGCACATCAAATGCTTCAGGCTTGTCGCTTCTTATTGTACCAAAGATGAGTCTTGATGGTAGTTCAAACAAAGTCTCTACGATCGGACTAAATCATAAGCTGGGCCACCGAGGAACATCAAACTGTGCACTGACTTTCGGAACGGATGGTCCTTCAACCGGCTATTTGATCGGCAAGCCGCACGCAGGCCTTTCTTATATGTTCCAAATGATGAACGAAGCTCGCATCGGCGTTGGGGTTACCGCTGCAGCTACGGCCTATGCTGCTTATCGCTATGCTACTGAATACGCCCGGACGCGACTTCAAGGCCGCGACCCTGAAACAGGGGCGCAAGTAGCAATTGTCGGTCACGCCGACGTAAAGCGCATGCTTTTAATGCAACGGGCTATTTGCGACGGCGGCCTTTGTCTCTGCCTATTCGGCGCACGCATGGTAGATGACTCTCAAAGCCATCCGGATCCAGTTGAGGCCTCCAGGGCAGGGATACTCCTGAAACTACTCACTCCATTAATCAAGCTTTGGTGCTCCGAGCGCGGTCTCGAAGCAAACTCGCTGGCAATACAGGTCATGGGAGGTGCCGGATATGTTCGCGATCATCCAGTTGAAAGGTTGTTCCGAGATCAAAGGCTCAATCCGATACATGAGGGCACGAATGGTGTTCTGGCGATCGACTTTATCCTGAGAGGTGTTCGGCGGGATGGCGGGGAAGCCCTGCTCCAACTTCTGTCAAGAATCACTTCTGAACTAGCGTCAATAGACGGTGATAAGGAGTTGGCGCTTTCCAAAACACTTGCAGAAAGCGTGAGCATGATCCAAGCCTGCGCAGCTATCTTAGTGGCCAGCGAAAAAGGCGTTGCTCGCGCTTGGGCAAGCCCATTTGCCCTCTGTGTTGGCGATACGCTTGTTGCGTGGTTATGGCTAAGGCAGATCAAAGCCATGCGCGGACATTCTGATAGCGTGGCTCTTTCCAAGCAGGCAGCGGCACTATGCTTCAGCCAGTTGATTCTTCCGCAGTCGATGGCGGTTATAAAGAATATTATAGAGGGTAACTCACCGCCTTATAACGACCCAGACACAGACCTTCTGGTTGATTGACCATCTCTACACGGAATCAACCCTGCCTGGCTCTTGGGGTCCGCCGATTATCAGGAGGATCCTGCCTGGTGAGACCATCATGCTTTGGCTTTTGGCTAGCGTGCCACTGCTGACGCGCCACCGTGGTTAGAGCGTGCGGCGCGCAGCGGGCGTAAGCAAGCCGGGGCTCTTGTTGGGCGCCACGTTATTGAACTGGTGCCGCCAGAGTAGCGGACTCTCTCTTCAACTTGCTGACCAATCCTGGCAGAGGTCAGAAGGGCAACACATGACTGCGCATATTTTCACTATAAGTTGTATGGCAACAAGGAAAATAACGCATCGAGGTCAGCATTAGCGAGGCAATCTCGCTATCATACTAGAATGGGACGCCACTCAAAACAGCTTCTTCAGCCGATAAACCAAACGTCCAAAACCAAGTAAGTTATAGTTTATTTTTTTCTATAGATAAAACAGAAATCTAATAGCATTTTCTAACTTATTTGGCGGTCTACTGCGCTCCACCACGGTGCGCGCAAGAGTTTCTTATCTACTTTACCCAGTGGGGTTAACGGCAACAGGTCGACAACTTCAAATGATTTTGGGACATAAATCGGCCCCTTGCGTGAACGGACCCATCCGGCAAGATCTTCAAGACTGGCATTGCGACCCGGGCGGAACACGATATAAGCTTTAATGGCTTCTCCCCACCTGCTGTCAGGTACGCCAATAGCCGCAACCCCAGCGATTGCAGGGTGGGCACTTAAGACGCTCTCTAACTCACTTGGATAAAGATTGAAACCGCCGGAGATCACCATTTCTTTCTTCCGATCAACTATGAAGAGGCGGCCTTCATCATCCTGCCAACCAATATCCCCGGTATACAGCCAACCATTTTTGATGGTTGCTGCAGTGAGTTCAGGCTGGTTCCAGTAACCTTGCATGGCGTAGGGAGCCCGTACACATATCTCTCCACTCGTTCCGGGTTCTGCCTTCAAGCCATCGGCATCAAGCACGCAGACTTCGCAGTCTTGCAATGGATGTCCGGCTGATGTCAGCAACTCCGGTCGAGACCGGCGGTGATCCACAGATTGCAGAGAGGAAATCAGATAGCACTCAGTCTGCCCGTAAAGCTGGCAAAAGACTGGGCCGATACGATCCAGTGCTTCCTCCAACCGTGAGGGAGCGATTGGTGATGCTCCATAAAGAAGTAACTCCAATGATCTTAGGTCAGCACGACTCCACCCCTTTTGATCCAGCAGTGTGTAAATCATTGATGGAACAAGCATTGTCATATTTGCACCCGACGCTCGGACGCGTCGGACAAATGTGTCGGGATCAAGTCCTTGCATCAGATTAATCGCCCCACCTCGAGCAATTACTGGGGCAACGAACAGACCGGCTGCATGGCTAATAGGAGCAGCAGCCAAGTAAACTGGCAACTTTGGCAGCTGGAAGTTAGCGAGAACAGCAATGGATCCTGCCAAAAGTTCTCTATGACTTCGCTTAACTCCCTTCGGACGACCAGTTGTCCCACCAGTGTAGTTAATGATGGCCAAATCATCCGGGCTAGATAGGTCTTTGGGGCTAAATGACGAATTCTTGGCCTCTTCGATGAGATCAACTCCAAACGATGAGGGTCCAAGTACCAATTTGGTCCGAATAGGTGCCTCAGCATGAAGCTGCCCTGCTATGTCTCCGAATATAGGGTCCAACAACAGCACTGTCGCACCTGAATCGGCTATTTGATCAAGATGATCTCGATGAGACCCTAGTGGATGGAGAGAAGTACTAGCAGCCCCAAGTCCCTGACAGGCGACCCCAGCGCACCAAGCCTCAAATCTATTTGAGGCAAGACCTGCGACAATGTCACCCCTCCCAACTCCGGCCCTCACCATCGCCGCTTGGATCCGTCCGATTAGGTCTCGGACCGCTCGGTAACTTATCACCGCTTCACCCGTTATGAAGGCTGTGCTATCACCATAGCGCTCAAGGGCACGCAGAACAAAACCTGCATGGGTAGGCCCGTTTTGCCATTCTTTGCTCATTGAGCCTCCGAGCGAGACTGACCCTGAAGCGGGTATATTACAACAAAATACAAAATTTCCCCCGTGCGTTTGTTGGTTTTCTCAAGACTGATAAGTTCTTAAAAAATGTATCAACTTAGTATCATTTAAGTTAAAAAAGTCAATTCAGTCAGATTTATAGGTAACTTTCTACCCAGTGGTAGCTAGACAACAAGAGATTGAAACTGGGCCCCAAAAGTCTTTGAACTGGCTCCCCCAGATGAGCCATGTTAGCGAGAATTAATCGCAGCTAGGAAGAATAGCTGCCTTCGAGCCTAATAGAGTTCTGAGGAGGCCTTGAGGAAGCCTTGATTGAGCAACATTTCAGCACACAGTCGTTTCGTCGACTTTTCGCGAATCTTAGTTCGTATCCACATTGACTCGGTCTTGTGAGACTCACTCAAACGTACGATCTCGCGCTCTAACTCATAATCGACCCCAGGATAAAGCGGTCCATCAACCACAAGAATCTCCTGATCCAGAAATAGGCCCACAACAGGCTGGTGAATCGGGAATGAATCCTGAAGCGCGACTGACTGGCAAAGCACACTGATCATTTCAACAGGAAGAATGGCCCTGCCCCATGGGGTGCTTGTCCCCTCCAAATACCAAGGACTGGGTTCGGTTATTACATGCAGCTTTTCTACAAGACTGAAAGGATAGAGGTCGCCCAAAGGTGTTTCCCGCTCCAGCCGTACACAAATCTTTTGAGCTACCAACCCCGGGCGGCAGCCAGCTAGGATCCTCGGCGCGGCTAGTGGCCGTGCCAATGCAAGTCGTTGCCTTGCAAGGGTATTTTCACAACCAGAGCCTACCCCGGCAGTACCAACGAGAACAACTGTCCCATCGCGCTTCGTCAAGGAGATATAAGCAAGGTTTTGAGGGGTTACAATCAGTGTAGCTTGAAGCTCTTCGCCTTCATAACTCGCATTCTTGTAGTTAACGGAAATGCTGCCATAATTGAACCACGCCAGACCGAAAGCCTGCAGTAGAAGGGGCGCAAACTGGCTAAAGTGCGTGGGCCCCTCAATCGCGCCGCCACGAAACCCGAGACTTAGGGCGGTCGAGTCATCATGTATCGAAGCATGGTCCGCGTAGGTCTGGCGCGTGAGCAAGTTTGATGGCGTGCGCCAAGGACCGGTAAGCACAATCATGCCGTCCTCACCGCCTTCTTCGCAGACTTTGGCAGAGAAGGGACGTGATTGAATCTCGCTTTTGACGTACATGACACTTCCTCTCAATCAACAAGGCACCTCAAAATAGATGAGTAACCCTAATGGCTCAGGTCAAATGTTTGACCGAAAACTTGAATTGCATTTCCAACGACGGCCTGGCTGTCCCCCGACAAACCAATTTCACCATAGTGTCTTATTGGTAAGTTCATCCAGATTGCCGTTACTTTGCCAAAGTTGGGATGAGTATTTTGCTGGAGATTGCATCAGCCAGTCTTGCAACCATCTGAGAGTTTCCTTCGGTCAACGTGCCGCCAACCATAAAGCTCGGCCACTCTTTAACCTTTAGCCATCCGTCTGCTTGGCCATCCATGTCGGTGCCCATCAAATTAGGGTTCCCGAAAAACACGAGCAGCTTACGATTCTGATCGATTACCTCTGGATTGTCCCATTTAGAGCGTAATGCGTCATAGGTACGTGGCATCTTTGCGGCCGGTGGATAGTCAGGGTTTTTCAGGCTCACCGAGTAATTCGGCCGGTGCGCGGTAATATCTGTCCAGACTACAATGACCGGATACACGGCCTCAAGAGGCTTACCGCCACCGTCTGGAATGTCGCCAACCTTGGCCCATTCGGAATCCATCGCTTCATTGATGCACTCCAGCCCCGACTCAGGGAGATCCCCCCCCCCAGTAGCCTTTTCAGGGTTCACGTAAGCACTGAAGTCTGTTCTTTCAGTTGGAAGCTCGAAGAATGCCGACGCCTTTAGGGGCGGTATGTCTCCAACGAACTTCCAATATTCTGGATCCGAGGACTTGACTGTTATCCATTTGGTGCCATCGAACCATGAATAATCAAATCCGGTGAGGTTTGTACCGCCGAAATCACGATAATAGATGACGCGAACGCGCATTGCGTCGAAGGCTTTAATCCCGCGCTTTTCCAATTCGGCATTAAGGTTCGTCTCCAAGTTGAGCGCATTGGCCTTTACAGCATTAATGGTAGGTCCCATTGACCCCGTCGCATCGATACACATCACAATGTCTAATTGACGTACTTCGGGTTTCGCGATGGCTGCAGTAGATTGTACATTCGAAAGAAAGCGAGATACCCCGATTAGTGACGAAAAGCTTGTAGGAATGCTCAGTTGAGCTTTGCCTTCCATAAAGTCCTTATCATCAGTCATCTTGAATTCTAGCGCAGTAACCATTGCACGTTCTTCGGTTGTTAGGTTCGAATCGAAGTGGCGCTCTGCGATCTGGGTTCGGTCCATATCCTCATCTTCTAGCCTGGCTGCGGCTAAGGTTGCGGAGTCTAATGCGATTTGGAACTTCGTCTCCAAATTCAACTTCTCGGCATAAGAAACCGTCATGCCAACCACAAGTATGGTGGCAAGTGCGGCAAGGGCGAAAACAACGGCTATCGACCCCCGAGCCATTCTTCTTTCAAGGCGAAGATTCGCCAGAAGTTTGGGTTTTTCCATCTCAGGATTTTCCAATGTTGTAGCCCTTGGGAAGGAACGGACACCCGATGAAGCCGACAGTCGTGTGGTCGTTAAAAACTGTTGCCGTCAGGAGCGCTTCGGCCAAGCCATAGGGAATTCTGCAATCCCCACCCAGATCGACACCACGTCGCAGTAAGGCTCGGTCTGACCTGTCACGGAACCAGCGCCCATTGGTCTGCAATGCTGTTTTCGCCACTGCCATTCGCCAGCTCTTGCTTTTGCAATCCGTTCCCGGGATGATATTCACTATCCAATCGGATATTCAATGCTATATGTCAAGCCTTGCTTGTGGAGAAATACAATGGACCAAAGAAAATTCGGAAAGACTGGATGGAGGGTTTCCCCGATCTCCTACGGAGCAATGGGAATTGCATTGGACCCTGATTTGAATAACGGCATTTCTCCGTCGTTACTGCTAGCTCTTGAGAAGGGCATGACCATGATCGATACAGCCCGAATTTACCCGGGCTCGGAAGAAATCATCGGCAAGAGCCTGCGTGCCTGGAAAGGCGAAAAGCCGCTCATCTCAACCAAAATCGCGCCATTAACGGCCAAGACATTCCGCCAATTTCGCCCGCTCGCCAGCGCCTTCACCCCGCAATCCATTCGAGACTCTGTCGAAGCAAGTCTAAGAGCGCTGGGCGTTGAACGGGTCGACGTCTTGCATCTCCATCAATGGTTCTATTTGTGGAGTTTTGAACCTGCGTGGTTCGACAGCCTGCATAAACTCCAGCGCGAAGGCAAAATCGGCGCTATTGCCGTCAGCGCTCAGGACCATGAGCATGACGCGCTTCTTGAAATCATCCGGAGCAACATGGTCGACTGCATCCAATTCATCTTCAATATCTTTGAATCACGTCCCAAAGTGAGTGTTCTGCCTCTTGCCGAAAAACATGGTGTCGCCACGATCGGTCGTTGCGTCCTCGACAGTGGCGGACTTTCGGGCACGTTAACTGAAGCTCAATTCGCCCAGAACCTGTTTCTCAAACATGCGCCCTTTTCCGACTATCAAAAGCGTCTCGACGCACTGAGGACAGCCTATGTTGGGACACATGCCAACAGTCTTGGCGAATTGGCCGTGCGATACGCGCTTTCGGATCAGCGCTTGTCGACCGTTACACTGGGTTGCCCAACCCGGGCACTGGTCCACGCCAATTTGCAGGCCGCCGCCAATGGTCCATTGCCCCAAGCCATCGTCGATGAAATCACCACCTATCATGTCTGGACCAAGAACCATTATGAACGGCTCGTCTGAACCCCGTTTTATCAGCTTTTGCTTTGATGACGGTTATGAAAAATCCTGTCGTGCAATTGCCGATATCTTTGAAGGCGAAGGCGCATCCGCCAGCTTCTGTGTATTGACCGATCCCGCAGGTTCAGCCGACGACTATGTGCGTTCAGGCAGAATTGGTGACTTTGAGTTGTGGCGCGCCCTTGCGGCGCGCGGCCACGAAGTGATGCCGCACGGCCACCACCATATCCATCTCGGAACGGCAAGCGAAGCCGAAGCAAAGGCTGAAATCGAAGCGTGCCTGCGGTTGTTCTGCGAAAGAATGCAGTTGTCGGGCCCATCTGACCTGATATACCACTGCGCCTATAATCACATCTTGCCTTCGCTTGCGGACTGGCTACAGCCACAGGTGCGGGCCATCCGGGCATCTGAAGCCAATATTGGCACTAATCCCGTGGCGTGGAATCGCACCCGCTCTGTCTTTGATGCCTGCTTTCCCTTGCCCCCCGCCATTGACACTGACGCCCGAACACGGATCGCGAACTTCATAACCAGTGCGGATGCATGGCTAACTTTGTGCTTTCATGGACTGGATGACGAAGGCTGGGGTCCATTGCCCGCTGACGCCTTGCGCGCGATCATCCGGGAGGCAGTCGGGCTGGGAGCAACAATCATGCCGCCAGGCATGGTGATCCGAGCTTTAGCAAGTGTCTGATTACCAACTGGAGTGAGCCTGATCAATGCTTCCGGCGACTGGCAGACACCTGGCCGCCATCAAAGAACACTGTCAGGATAAATGGACTGGCCCCGGGCATCAGCGGGGAAACAGTATACTCGAACTCCGTCGCGGAGATCGACGCAAAGCGTCCCGGCTAACAACCTGAATGTGCCCTAAAAACCCAAGCCTCACAGCTTATCGGGACGACTATCCGCGCAAAAACACGATAACCTATATCATGGTCGCGTATTGAGAAATATCGAGGCAAGAGCGCTATCGCGCGTCGGAACTCGCCGAGCGTTTGGGTCTGACCCTGCCAGCACAGAAAAAGCTGCTCTGCTCGGGCAAAGGTACACCATCTTGCAAACTAGGACCTGTTGACAAACTGGATTCCCAAATCAGTTGAATTCTGATTCAAGGTAGCTTTTGGGGAGGCTATCTTGGCGCGTTTGTTGATGGAAGATGGGGAATGGACGTTCTT